>OLGO01001043.1_pt1 | contig 20688 bp, 15 predicted proteins | sample 1605861 | NCBI WGS metagenome assembly OLGO01 (sample SAMN03283253) | human gut metagenome | biome: human-associated habitat; material: feces | host: Homo sapiens | place: USA | collected 2013
TCGAACCCACGGCCCCTTTCGGAGTCACTGGTTTTCAAGACCAGCTCCTTAAACCACTCGGACACCTCTCCAAAACAGTGCTTTAATAGTTTAACAGGTCTTTTAATGCTTGTCAAGCATTTTTTCTCATCCGCACAATTTTCTTCGTTATTTTCACACCGTCAAACGGCAAAGATTATAATATCATCAAGCCCTTCATATGTCAACATTTTTTTGACACTTTTTTTCGTTTTTCTTAACGCTGATTTTACCCCCTAAATGTAGTGTTTATGCACTTATACAAACACCAATTCAGAGGGCATTTTTCACAATTTTCTTCTATTATATATGACCCTTGATCATCTCTGTCCGATTTTCAAATTCGGCACAGCATTTAAATCCAAACCATGACGTGTTCCTGCAAGATATTCATAGTAAGCAGCGCATCCGATCATCGCCGCATTATCCGTGCAGAGAATTGGTGACGGATAATAAAATTTGAGCCCGGCCGCTTCGCATTTTTCTTTCATAGCCTGACGAAGTGCAGAATTTGAAGCCACACCTCCGGCCAATGCTACTTTATCTATATGATATGTCTTTGCCGCCTCAATCGTATGGCTGACAATTGCATCCACAACAGCCGCCTGAAAAGAGGCCGCCACATCAGCACGGCAAATTTCCTGATGTTTCATTTCGCATGAATTGATATAATTCAAAACCGAGGACTTCAGACCGCTAAAACTAAAATCCAGCGGTGCATCTGCCACATGGGCTCTCGGGAACGCAATAGCCTGGGGATTTCCTTCCTTGGCCAGCTTGTCGATCTTCGGTCCTCCCGGATATCCAAGGCCAATAGCACGGGCAACTTTATCAAAAGCTTCTCCCGCCGCATCGTCTCTGGTACGTCCCAGAATCTCAAACTGACCGTAATCCTTCACAATGACAAGATGGGTGTGTCCACCGGATACAATGGCACAGAGAAATGGCGGTTCCAGATCCGGATGCTCAATATAATTGGCAGAAACATGGCCTTCTATATGATGCACGCCTACCAGTGGCAGGTTTCTTGCATAGGCAATAGCCTTGGCTTCTGCCACACCTACAAGAAGTGCACCGACAAGCCCCGGTCCATAGGTTACACCGATAGCATCAATATCATCCAGAGTGACATTTGCCTCGTCCAGCGCTTCCTGGATGACCTGGTTGATCCTTTCTATATGATTTCTGGAGGCGATCTCCGGTATAACACCTCCGTACAGTTTATGGATCTCGATCTGTGAGGAAATCACGTTTGATAAGACAGTCCTTCCGTTTTTTACAACGGAAGCTGCCGTTTCATCACAAGAGCTCTCAATACCAAGAATTAATGTATCTTTCATTTTTTCAGTCCTCTTCAAAATTCAGTTCCACACTCTTCCCGTCTTTTCCCGGCCATGCCTTCGGAAAGATCTCACGTACTGTATCCATGTAATCATCCGGACGTACCAGAGAAGGGCTGTAATGGGTCAGCCACATTTCCTCCACTTCCGCATCACGGGCAAGAGTGGCCGCTTCACGAAACGTCATGTGTTTGTAGCCTTTTGCCTTTTCGATCTTGTCATCTTCACCGTACATTCCCTCACAGATAAAAAGATCGGAACCTTTTGCATTACGTAAAATAGACTCTGTCGGTCTGGTATCTGTGGTATAGGTAAGCTTGATCCCTTTTCTTGGCGGACCAAGCACCATATCCGGTGTGTAGATCCTTCCTTCATCCTCCACAGTCTGTCCCTTCTGCAGCGGATTCCAGAATTTCAGCGGGATCTCATGCTCTCTGGCACTGTCAGGAGAAAATTTCCCCTGGCGCAGGATCTCAAGGGTATAGCCATAGCAGGTAACATTATGGTTCACCCGAAATGCAGTGATCCGGTACCCATTCAGTTCTAGAACTTCCTCCGGTTTCGTGATCTCGATAAATTTAATTTCAAAGGGCAGCTCCGGTGCGATCACACGAAGTGCGCTTACCACACGTTCCAGTCCTCTTGGGCCTACCAGAGTCAGCGGTTCTGTGCGGTCTGCATTTCCCATAGTCAAAAGAAGTCCCGGAAGTCCGCTGATATGATCCCCATGATAATGGGTAAAACAGATCACATCAATAGGCTTGAAGCTCCAGCCCTTTTCTTTAATGGCCACCTGAGTGCCTTCCCCGCAATCGATCATCAGACTGCTGCCATTATAACGGGTCATCAGTGCGGTAAGCCATCTGCGTGGCAGCGGCATCATTCCTCCGCAGCCAAGTAAACAAACATCTAACATATTTTTCCTCTTTTCCTGTTCTGTGGCAAAGTTTAGCATACTTATCCCGTACAGACAAGTACCTCTCCCGGGTAAGCCTATTCAGAAACTGCGGTGCGTGTCATAAGAACAGCATCCTCTGTAGGATCTGTATAGTATCCCTTTCGCAGGCCATCCCGCACAAATCCCTGACGTTCATAAAGCCGGATCGCATTCTCATTTCCTGCCCGGACCTCCAGATGAATCATGGTGATCCCACGCTCTTCTGCCAGACGGATCATACTTTCCATAAGGAAATTTCCGATTCCCTCTCTCTGACGATCTCTGCGGACAGCCACATTGGTCACATCCCCCTCATCCAGCACCGTAAGAAGACCACAATATCCCAGGATCCGGCCCTTTTCTTCCACAACAAGAAACATCCCATTCTCTTTCATAAGAAATGTCAGAAATCCCTCTTTTGTCCAGGGGACTGAAAAAAGTTCTTCTTCGATCTCCATAACCTGATCCAGATCATCCACAAGCATTTCTCTTAAGATCATGCGTTTTCCCCTTCTGATCCTTTTTTCAGTTTCTGGGCACGCTCCCGCTCAGCCTGTGAAACACGGAGATAATCCGGTTTGTGCTCAGCCGCTGTCTCGGTTCTGCCTTCTTTATAATAAAGGACACCAAGTGCACCTACAGCACCTGCTCTCTGTCTGGAAAGATGGGCCGGTGCAAAAGAAAACGGTACAGTAAGCTTATCTGCGATGATATCTTTAAATACCGGGACTCCGTCTCCGAGGAATGTTACGGCTTCTCCCATCTCATTCAGCATGGAAAGAAGCTCCTCAATTCCCACTGCCATCTGATCCTTTACCGTCATGAGCCTGTGATCCTCGTAACGATAGATTCCCGTATAAACCTGCTTTCTTCTGGCATCCATGATCGGACAGATCAGTCCGTTTACATCATAGAGATTATAGGCCAGTGCCTCCACAGTCGGAATCCCGACCAGTGGTTTGTCAAGGGCAAGTCCAAGTCCCTTGGCTGTGGCAGAGCCAATACGGAGTCCGGTAAAAGAGCCCGGTCCCTTGGCTACCGCAATAGCGTCAATCGTCTTCAGATCCAGCTCTGTCATCTTCACGATCTCATCCAGCATGGGAAGAAGAGTCTGGGAATGTGTTTTCTTATAATTAACTGTATATTCCGCTACCAGTGTATCGTCCTCCACAACGGCTACGGATGCCACGATTCCGGAACTGTCCAGTGCCAAAACTCTCATTCTGTCTTTTCTCCTCTCTCCTCAATGGTGATCTTTCTGTATTCAAAGCCCTTCTCAAGATCTTTTTCAATGGTAACTTCGATCCTTTTTTCCGGCAGGATTTCCTCAATGAGTTCCGCCCATTCGATCAGACAGATTCCCTGCCCGAAAAAATAATCATCGTATCCGATCTCTTCCATTTCTTCCAGATCCCCGATACGATATACATCAAAATGATAAAATGGCAGACGTCCGTCTTCATATTCCTGGATAATGGTAAACGTAGGGCTGTTTACAGGTTCTGTAATTCCAAGACCTGCTGCCACTCCCTGTGTGAACACGGTTTTTCCAACTCCCAGATCGCCTGTCAGTGTGTAAATCTGTCCCGGCTTCGCATTCATTCCGATCGTCCTTCCGACCTCGAATGTTTCCTCAGGATCATGCGTTTCTATGACCATATTTTCCACCTTTTTCTTGCACAATTATTCTTTGCATATTATAATAGAGCGAACAGCGAAATACAATACTTTTTGAAAAGGAGTGCGAAAACTATGGCAAATCCTATCGTTACCATCACAATGGATAATGGCGATGTAATGAAAGCGGAATTATATCCGGAAGTTGCCCCGAACACAGTAAATAACTTCATCAGCCTTGTAAAAAAAGGCTTTTATGACGGCCTGATCTTCCACCGTGTCATCAACGGCTTTATGATCCAGGGCGGATGCCCGGACGGAACCGGTATGGGTGGCCCGGGATACAGCATCAAGGGTGAGTTCTCCCAGAACCGTTTCAAAAACGACCTGAAGCATACACCAGGTGTTCTCTCCATGGCAAGAGCCATGAATCCGAACTCTGCCGGAAGCCAGTTCTTTATCATGCACAAGGCTGCTCCGCATCTTGACGGAAGCTATGCTGCATTCGGTCAGATCATTGAGGGCATGGACGTTGTAAATGCTATCGCAGAGACAGACACGGACTACAGTGACCGTCCTCTTGACGAGCAGAAGATCAGCTCCATGACTGTTGATACCTTTGGTGTGGATTATCCGGAACCGGAGAAATGCTGACAAGCATAATTTTCTGAAATAAAAAAGCCCCGCGAAGAGCAGACTGTAACGCAGATCATCTGCCCTCTTCCCGGGGTATTTTTATACTGACATTCTCTTTTCTTTTACTTTTCGAAGGTCTTCACTTCTCCGTTTACTTTCGCAAAATACAGTTCTGCATCCTTCTCAAGTCCGGCTCTTCCGTTTGTTCCTTCTGTGATCGCCTTCTTCACCTCTTCGACCTGATCATCCGGCACAAGAAGCTTCAGGACAACCTTGTCGGTATATTCGGAATCCAAGATCGGCAAACTTCTTTCTCCTGCGATATACTGGATCTTTCCGATCCCTGTATAATCCGTCGTCACCTGAAGAGAGATCCCATGATGCTTCTCAATGACAGTACTTGCCGCCAGTCCTGCCTGGACTGCACCGGAATATGCCCGCACAAGCCCTCCTGTCCCAAGAAGGACACCTCCAAAATATCTGGTCACCACAATGGCCGCATTATAGATCCCAGCTCCCAGAAGCACATCCAGCATAGGCCTTCCGGCTGTTCCGGATGGTTCTCCGTCATCACTGCAGCGGGTGGCTTCCCGGTTCATCCCTACGGAATATACATAGCAGTTATGACGTGCATCCCAGTATTTTTTTTTCATTTCTTCGATAAAGGCAAGGGCCTCTTCTTCTGTTTCCACAGGACGGACGGTTGCGATGAAACGGGATTTTTTTTCCACAAGTTCACCTTCGCCGCCTTCGTATATGGTTTTATAATGTTCCAGCATGGTTTACGCCTCCGTTATCTATATCCAACCCTCTGTTTCAGACAGAGTTTTCTTTATTGTATAATAATTATCTTCATTGCACAATGTATAAGATATCATGAATTGTGAAATTTTTTTTAAGGCTTTATTTGGCATCTCATATTTGTTATAATGAAACGGATTATAAAGGAGGAATATTATGAACTACGGAAAAAGATCCACTTCCAAGAAGCGGAATGCTCTGATCTCCCGTACTTCCATGCTGGAAAAAAGAGCACACGTTTCGTTTATCCGGGTTTTATTTACAGCTCTGATCGCAGTCTGCGTCATGGTTGTCTGCCTTGGTATCGGCTCCTTCCGGGGCGTGATCGCCGGAGCACCTGACGTCAACGATGTGGATATTTCACCTCTCGGATATGCAACCTTCCTGTATGATGACCAGGGAACACAGATGCGACAGCTTTCAGCCCCTACATCCAACCGTCTTCCGGTCTCCCTGGACCAGATCCCGGTCAGTCTGCAGCATGCAGTGGTAGCCATTGAGGATGAGCGTTTTTATGAACATAACGGTATTGATGTCCGCGGTATCGCACGTGCCGGAATGAAGGCGATCACCACCGGTAACTTTTCCGAGGGTGCCAGTACCATCACACAGCAGCTTCTGAAGAATAATGTTTTCACTGACTGGACCAACGAATCCACACAGCTGGAACGTTTCACACGTAAGTTCCAGGAGCAGTACCTTGCTGTACAGATTGAAAAAAAATATGACAAAAATGTGATTCTTGAGAATTACCTGAATACCATTAACCTGGGTGCAGGTTCCTACGGTGTACAGGCCGCTTCCAAAAAATACTTTAACAAAGACGTATGGGATCTGAACCTTTCTGAATGTGCCACCCTTGCCGGCATCACGCAGAACCCTACCAAATTCAATCCGATCACCAATCCAAAAGCAAACTCCAAGAGACGGAAGGAAGTCCTGGATCACATGCTGGATCAGAATTACATCTCACAGGATGAATATAATGCAGCATTGAATGATGACGTTTATTCCCGTATCCAGGCCGCACAGCTTGAGAACACCGAAGAAGAAAGTACTGTTTACACGTATTTCGAAGATGAGGTTACCAATCAGGTCATCAGCGACCTGATGAACATTAAAGGATATACCAAGACACAGGCTACCAATCTTCTTTACAGCGGTGGTCTGAAGATCATGACAACCCTGGATTCCAACATGCAGCAGATCCTTGATGAGGAATATGCGAACCCTGATAACTATCCGGCCAATGTTCAGTATGAACTGGATTATGCGCTGACTGTACAAAGCCCGGATGGAAAACAGACAAACTACAGCAAAGAAATGCTGCAGCTGTATTTCCGCGATCAGGATCCAGAATTTGATCTTCTCTTTGATTCTCCTGAGGAAGGTCAGCAGTATGTGGATCAGTACAAGGCCAACATCCTGGCAGACGGAAGCACCGTAGTATCTGAGCGTGTAAACTTTGCGCCACAGCCACAGTCTTCCATGACTGTCATTGACCAGCATACCGGTTACGTAAAAGCCCTGATCGGAGGCCGTGGTGAAAAAACAGCCAGCCTGACTCTGAACCGTGCCACTGATACGACCAGACAGCCTGGTTCTACCTTTAAGATCGTTTCCACCTATGCACCGGCGCTGAACGAAAAAGGCGATACACTTGCTACAACCTTTATGGATGAGCCTTACGAATACCCGGACGGATCTCCTGTCAACAACGCCTCAAGAAGCTACGGCGGCGAGACCACCATCCGCAAAGCGATCCAGAATTCCATCAACGTTGTAGCTGTTAAATGCCTAGAGCAGGTTACCCCGGCTCTCGGCCTTAAATATCTGGATGATTTCGGTTTCACCACACTAGCTCACGGAACTGAGGCAGATAAAGATGCCAACGGAAATATCTGGAGTGACGCTAACCTGGCTACTGCTCTTGGCGGTATCACCAAAGGTGTCAAGAACGTGGAACTTTGTGCTGCATATGCAGCCATTGCTAATGGCGGGAACTATATCAAACCGATCTATTATACACAGATTCTTGATCATGACGGAAATGTTCTGATCGAGAACTCCTCCGTTTCCAGATCTGTGATCAAAGACAGTACCGCTTATCTTCTTACAAGCGCCATGGAAGACGTTGTAAAAAAAGGTACCGGTACCGCCTGCCAGCTGGATAATATGACTGTAGCCGGAAAAACAGGTACTACAGAGGACTACAATGACCTGTGGTTCGTAGGCTACACACCGTACTACACCTGTGCAGTATGGTCCGGCTATGACAACAACGAAAAAATTCCGGAAGATGCCCGTAACTTCCACAAAAATCTCTGGAAAAAGGTTATGACCCGTATCCACGAGGGCCTGGAGGACAGAGATTTCGATATGCCTTCCAGTGTGGAAAAAGCCAGTGTCTGCGCAGAAACCGGTCTTCTTCCCAGATCCGGATGCCCGACTATCACAGAGTATTTTGATATCTCCAGTCTTCCCACCGAATACTGTGATCAGCATTTCTACGGCAGCAGCGATTACGATGAAGAGGACTATTATTATAACGAAGATACGGACGCCGATACCGATGCAGCAGCTGAAGCGATTCCAAGCGCAGCTCCGGACAGTACTGACAGCACCGACACTGACAATACTGACAATTCCGATGACGGTTCCGATAATACCGGTGATGATACTGACAATTCCGGAACAGACGACAACACCGGTGGTGATGACGGCAGCTATGATAACAGCAATGATACCGGTGGCGATGACACCGGCGAAGATCCGGTAGAATATTATGAATGATCTCCATTATAGGTATCTTTCATAAACAACATATAAAAAAAGTGGTTTCCTAAAATATGGAAACCACTTTTTTTACTTTTAATAACTTCTTACTGTCTCGCAGTTTATCAGTTCAGGCAAGTCCCACCCACCGCTTATTACTTTTCGCAATTGAAGCAGGGTACTTCCCTGGTTCGGTTAAAGTACCATCTTGGCTGCACCGTAGATTCCTGCATCATTGCCAAGTGTCGCGATCACGATAGGAGTATCCTTGCAGGATTCAAAAGCATACTCTCTGTAATATTTCCGGATACAGTCAATAAGCGGCTGTCCGGCCTTGGAAACTCCTCCGCCGATAACAATGGTCTCCGGATCTGTCACACAGCAAATAATGGCAAGAGCACCACCCAGCTGCTCTCCGACCTTTTCCATGGTTGCTACAGCTACCGGATCATTCTCCTTAAATGCGTCCAGAACTGCTTTTGCTGAAATCTCTTCGGCATCTCTGAGAACACTGTTCTCACCGGAAGCTGCAAGCTCTTTTTTTGCCATGCGGACAATTCCGGTCGCAGAAGCATACTGTTCCAGACAGCCCCTGTTTCCGCAGTTGCAGGATTCTGTTTCATGATGATCCACATTGGCATGTCCGATCTCACCGCCAGCTCCGTGATGTCCGGTCACGATCTTTCCATCAACAATGATACCACCGCCTACACCTGTTCCAAGTGTGACCATGATCACATCGGAGGAGCCTGCTGCAGCACCCTTCCATGCCTCTCCCAATGCCGCTACATTGGCGTCATTTCCAGCTTCCGCATGAAGACCTGTAAGTTCTTCCATCTCTCCCACAACGTTCTTATATCCCCAGAAGAGATTTACTGCACGTGATACTTCGCCTTTGGAGTTTACCGGTCCCGGAACACCGATCCCGACGCCTTCCACCTCCTCTTTGGAGATACCCTTTTCTTCCATCTTGGCATTTACTGCTGCTGCCACATCAGGAAGGATCTGATCTCCATTGTTTTCTTTACGGGTTGGAATCTCCCATTTCTCAACAAGAGTACCATCCGTACGGAAAAGTCCGCATTTTACAGTTGTTCCACCTACATCGATTCCAAAACAATATGTTCCCATTTCTTACCCTCTCTTATTCTTCGTCATCCGGATTTTCTCTTTTTTTCGCAAGATTTGCCTGTACACGCTTGTACAGAGCCTCTGCCGCATTGTATCCCATCTTCTTCTGTCTGTGATTGACAGCCGCTGCCTCAACGATGATCGCCAGGTTACGGCCCGGACGGATCGGAAGAGAATGGCATACTACCTTATTTCCAAGGTACTCTGTATACTCCTCATGCAGTCCAAGACGATCGTATTCCTTGTCTCTGTCCCACTCCTCAAGCTTGATCACGAGATCGATAGACTGGGTATCCTTAACGCTCTCAACACCGAACAGTGTTTTTACATCGATGATACCGATACCACGAAGTTCGATAAAGTGACGTGTGATATCCGGCGCAGATCCCACCAGTGTTACGTCACTGACCTTACGGATCTCAACAACATCATCACTGACAAGACGATGACCTCTCTTGATCAGCTCCAGGGCTGCCTCACTCTTACCGATACCGCTCTCACCTGTGATCAGGATTCCCTCGCCGTAAACATCAACCAGCACACCATGAATAGAAATACATGGTGCAAGCTGCACGCCCAGCCAACGGATGATCTCTGCCATAAAACTGGAAGTTGTTCTTTCTGTCACAAATGTCGGAACATTATATTTAACAGCCAGATCGATCATGTCCTGAGACGGACGAGTCATGGTACTGAAAATAACACATGGGATCTTGCTGGAAATGAAACGTTCATATTTAAAACGTCTCTCCTCCTCATTAAGCTGCATCAGATACGTATACTCTACATATCCGATGATCTGAACTCGTTCATTGGCAAAATGCTCCAGATATCCGGTAAGCTGAAGCGCAGGTCTGTTGATCTCCGCAGTCTTGATCACGATGCCTGACAGGTCGATCTCCGGAGTCAGATTATTAAGCTCCAGTTCCTGTACCATCTTTGTCAACTGTACACCCTTCATACTTTTGTCTCCTTTTCGCTGAAAGTTTGCATTCTCACTGCCGTTTTACCGAGGCGTGAGACACCTTATCTTTAATTATACACAATCACTGCTGAAACTGCAATGCAGCATCAGGATTTATGAAAAAATTCATAGACCTGACGGGCGCTTCTGGCATTCATGCTCTCTGTCTGTGCCAGTTCTTTCTCCGATGCATCCCGGATATTTTCCACAGATTTAAATTTACGCAGAAGGGCTTTCCTCCTGGTATCACCGATCCCCGGGATATCATCCAGGATAGAATGGACCTGTTCCCTGCTCCTGAGGGAACGATGGTATTCAATGGCAAACCGATGGGCTTCATCCTGGATCCTGGTGATCAGACGGAAGCCTTCGCCGGATGTGTCAATAGGAATCTCCACATTGTTGAAATACAGGCCTCTCGTCCGATGATGATCATCCTTGACCATACCGCAGACCGGGATGCTTATCCCAAGCTCATTCAACACCTTCAGAGCGATATTTACCTGCCCTCTTCCACCATCCATCAGGATCAGATCCGGAAGCCTTGCAAAGCTGTCAAATTCTCCGTTACTCTCATGAGTGAACCTTCGGGTCAGAACCTCTTCCATGCTGGCATAATCGTTGGGTCCCTGTACCCATTTGATCTTGAACTTACGGTAATCACTGCGTTTGGGACGTCCTTTTTCATAGACTACCATGGATCCCACAGACTCAAAGCCACTGATATTTGAAATATCATAGGCTTCCATGCGCACCACATTTTTCAAGCCCAGCCATTCTTCCACCTCGTGAACAGCTCCGATGGTTCGTCCTTCCTCCCGCCTGATCCGTTCTCTGTCCTTGGCAAGTACCATACGGGCATTTTCCAGGGCAAGTTCTACCAGCTTTTCCTTGGTTCCCTTCTTCGGGACCCGAATGTGTACCTTCTGCTTTCTCCTTCCTGACAGCCACTCCTCGATGATATCTGCATCTTCAATCTCACTTTGCAGCATGATCTCAGATGGGATAAATGGCGTTCCCGCATAAAACTGTTTCAGAAAGCTGGAAAGGACCTGCGCCTTTGTATCACCTTTTGCCACACGGAGATAAAAATGATCTCTGCCGATCAGCCTGCCATCCCGGATAAAAAACACCTGGACAACCGCATCCTGATCCCTGAGGTCTTCACTGTCATCCATGGCTACTGCAATGATGTCTCTGTCTTCCTGCCCGTAGCCGGTGATCTTCTGCCGTTCCCCGATCTTCCGGATACTGCTGATCAGGTCCCGGTATTCCATAGCATCTTCGTAGCGCATTTCCTCCGAAGCTTTCTGCATTTTTTCCATCAGCTCACTAATGGCGTCCTGAAAATCTCCATTCAGAAATTTGATCACCTTATTGATATTCTTCCGGTATTCTTCCTGGCTGACATATCCCTGGCAGGGTGCCTTGCACTGCTTCATATGATAGTACAGACAGGGCCGGTCCTTTCCGGTATCTCTCGGAAGACTGCGGTTGCAGGAGCGTACCTGATACAGCTTCCGCACCAGTTCGATCACGTCCTTTACTGCTCCGCCGCTTGTATAGGGACCAAAATATCTTGCCTTGTCCTTTTTCATTCTCCTGGCAAAAAGCACTCTCGGGTATGGCTCATGAACTGTCACCTTAATAAACGGATAGCTCTTGTCATCTTTGAGCATGGTATTATATTTCGGACGATGTTCCTTGATAAGATTACACTCCAGCACAAGGGCTTCCAGCTCCGAATCCGTAATAATGTACTCAAATCTGGTAATATGTGTAACCATCCGTTCAATCTTGGCACCTTTATTACGACTGCTCTGGAAATACTGGCGCACACGATTCTTAAGGCTTATGGCTTTTCCCACATAGATGATCTCGTCTTTCTCGCCATGCATGATATAAACTCCCGGTTTTGCCGGAAGCTTCTTTAATTCTTCCTCGATTATGAACATACTTTATTCTCCTGTTTTGCTATTACAGTAATAAGAAAACCGGGATTTCTCCCGGTTTTCTTATGATCTGTTTTATGCCTGTGATCCCGGCTTTTCTTCTGTTTCTGCATGATCGCTATCTGTTGCCTGAGCAGATTCTTCTGTTTTCTCCGGTGCCTGCATATCCTCTGTCAGTTCCTGTCCGGGTATCTCCGGTCTGAACTGAACCGATTCTGTACTTTTTGCAGCCTCGTTATTTTCCGCGATCATTTCAATATCCTGCTTATTGGACACTTCTTTTTCATCCTCGGAAAGTACCAGATCATCCAGATTCTCCGGGATATCCAGGCCCTGCTGAACTGCACGGAGGATCTTCATGAACTCTTTACCTGTAATGGTTTCCTTGCGGATCAGATATTCCGCGATCTTATCCATCTCTGTTCTGTGACTTCCAAGGATCCTCTTGGCTTCCTCATAGGAATGGTGGAGAAGCTTCATCACCTCATGATCGATCTCTGTTGCGGTATCATCACCACAGTTTAAAACTGCTCTTCCGCTAAGATACTGGTTCTCCTGTGTGGCAAGTCCCATCAGTCCGAACTTCTCAGACATACCATACTGTGTGATCATGGCTCTGGCCACCTTGGTAGCCTGCTCAATATCATTGGCAGCACCTGTAGTGACTGTGTCAAAAACGATCTCCTCTGCAGCACGTCCGCCAAGATAGCCTACCAGCATAGCTTCCAGCTCTTTCTTGGTGTTGAGATATTTTTCTTCCTCAGGTACCTGCATAACGTAACCCAATGCTCCCATGGTACGGGGTACGATGGTGATCTTCTGTACAGGCTCCGCATCCTTCTGGAGTGCATTTACCAGTGCGTGTCCGACTTCATGGTAGGATACGATCCGGCGTTCCTGTTTGCTTAAGATACGGTCCTTCTTCTCTTTTCCCACCAGAACTACTTCTACGGATTCTTCCAGGTCCTTCTGTGATACAGCTTTACGTCCCTTCTTAACTGCAAGGATCGCAGCCTCATTGATCATATTGGCAAGATCAGAGCCTACCGCACCGGAAGTTGCAAGTGCAACAGCTTCAAAATCAACGGTGTCATCCAGAAGCACGTTCTTGGCATGTACCTTCAGGATATCCACCCTTCCTTTAAGATCCGGTCTGTCAACGATCACACGTCTGTCAAAACGTCCCGGACGGAGAAGAGCCGGATCAAGAACCTCCGGTCTGTTGGTCGCAGCAAGGATCAGAAGTCCCTTGGATGTATCAAAGCCATCCATCTCCGCAAGCAGCTGGTTCAATGTCTGCTCACGCTCATCATTTCCGCCGCCATAGCGGGAATCACGGCTTTTACCAATGGCATCGATCTCATCGATAAATACGATACACGGAGCATTCTTCTTGGCTTCCTCGAAAAGGTCACGGACACGTGAGGCACCCACGCCCACAAACATCTCCACAAATTCCGAGCCGGAAAGAGAGAAGAACGGTACCTGCGCTTCACCTGCAACTGCCTTGGCAAGTAATGTCTTACCGGTTCCCGGAGGGCCTACAAGAAGTGCGCCCTTAGGCAGCTTGGCTCCGATGGCTGTGTATTTTCCGGGGTTATGAAGAAAATCCACAACTTCCTGGAGAGATTCCTTGGCTTCATCCTGACCTGCCACATCCTTAAAGGAAACGCCCGTTTCCTGCTGCACATATGCCTTGGCTTTGCTCTTGCCTACGCCTATGCCCATGATCCCGCCGCCTTTGTTCATGCGGCGCATGGAAAACATCAGAAGTCCGAACAGAAGCAATGTCGGCAGAACCACGCTCAGGATCATTGCAACAAATTCACCAAAAACATCCGGCGGATCGGTCTCAAACTTGATTCCCTTTCCTTCCAGTCTCTTGGTAAGTGCTGTACTGTCTTCGGTCTTCGTGGTGTAATAGCTCATATCCTCGTACTTGGAATTCTTTTTCTTGGGTACGATCGTCAATGTACTGGACTGGATCGTTACTTCCTTAACCTGGTCCTTATCCACCATATCGATAAATTTATCATAGGAGATCTCACTGCTGTTATCCTTCAGCATATTGGTAAACAACGCGAAGCACACCAGTGTGACCAGGAGGCATATCAGAAAAGCCAGAATCGACTGATGATTTTTACCTGATCCCTGCCTGGGATCTTTGTTGTCAGGTCGCTTCCCGTCCTGATCATTATTCAGTTGATTATTCATTTTTTTCCTCCTCTTGTCATTTCTTTATTATAAAGAGAAAAACCATATAAATCAACTGCGAGATTACAAAAATACCATCGAAAAAACACCGCATTGGATATTGCCAGTGAACGTAAAGTTGTAGTATACTGTTCCCAGTGAATTGGAAAATTAAAGAGGAGAGGAAATCAGACAAATGAAAATAGGTTTTGATAATGACAAATATCTGAAAATGCAGTCAGAACACATCCGTGAAAGAATCGGTCAGTTCGGCAACAAGCTTTATCTTGAATTCGGCGGCAAACTGTTTGACGACTACCATGCATCCCGTGTTCTTCCGGGTTTTGAACCGGACAGCAAGCTCCGCATGCTGATGCAGCTTTCTGATCAGGCGGAGATCGTTATTGTTATCAGTGCCAATGACATTGACAAGAATAAAATACGTGGCGATCTTGGAATCACCTATGACGAAGATGTGCTCCGTCTTATGGATGAGTTTTCAAGCCGTGGCCTGTATGTGGGAAGCGTATGCATCACACAGTACTCCGGCCAGGAAAGTGCCGATCTCTTCAAAAAACGTCTGGAGAAACTGGGAATCCGTGTCTACAAGCTTTACCTGATCCCCGGCTATCCAAGCAACACTTCCTTTATTGTAAGTGACGAGGGTTATGGAAAGAATGATTATATTGAAACTACCAGACCTCTGGTCGTGATCACAGCACCGGGACCAGGAAGTGGAAAAATGGCAACTTGCCTTTCCCAGCTTTACCACGAATACAAACGAGGAGTAAAAGCCGGCTATGCAAAATTTGAGACCTTCCCGATCTGGAACCTTCCTCTGAAACATCCGGTAAACCTTGCCTACGAAGCTGCCACTGCAGATCTCAACGATGTCAACATGATCGACCCGTTCCATCTGGAGGCTTACGGCAAAACTACCGTCAACTACAACCGTGACGTAGAAGTTTTCCCTGTTGTACAGGCCATGTTTGAGAAGATCATGGGCAGCTGCCCTTATAAATCTCCGACAGATATGGGTGTCAACATGGCAGGTAACTGCATCGTTGACGATGAAGTATGCCAGGAGGCTTCCCGCCAGGAGATCATCCGCCGTTATTATAAGAGCATGAACGCTCTGGTTTCCGGCTCCGGCACAGAGAATGAGGTACGTAAGATCGAGCTTCTTCTCCAGCAGGCTCATGCAGAGATCACTGACCGTAAGGTTGTTCCGGCTGCCCTCGAAAAAGAAAAAGCAACCAATGGCCCTGCCGCCGCTCTGGAACTTCCTGACGGAAAGATCGTATGCGGAAAAACCTCCGATCTTCTCGGCGCATCCGCTGCGCTTCTTCTCAATGCCCTGAAAGAGCTGGCAGGAATCGATCACGAGCTTCATGTGATCTCTCCGGATGCCATCCATCCGATCCAGCAGCTGAAGACCAAATATCTTGGAAGCAAAAATCCACGTCTTCACATTGATGAGATCCTGATCGCCCTTTCCATGAGTGCAGCAACCAGCGATGCCGCACGCCTTGCCCTGGAACAGATCCCGAATCTCCGTGGATGCCAGGCTCATACTTCCGTAATGCTTTCCGATGTGGATGTGATCAGCTTCCGTAAGCTTGGTGTTGAGCTTACCTGCGAAGCCAAGAAGGAACAGAAGAAAAACTATCAGAAAGACTGATTCTCTGATAACATACCTTCTGTATAAATAAAAAGCTATATAAGAAGCTCCGACCAGAACGATACATATATATGTCATCCCGGCCGGAGCTTTTTTATCTTATTCTTATTTTATTTCTGCGTTACTGTATCCGGATACTGCTTCCCACACCTTCTCCGCCACATTGCTTGGTAACGATGATCTTATTGTCAATTCGTTCCTTCAGCTCGGAAACATGGGAAATAATCCCTACCAGACGTCTGCCATCTGCAAGGCTGTTCAGCGCTTTTAATGCCTGCTCCAGAGACTCCTCATCCAGAGAACCGAATCCTTCATCCACAAACATGGAATCCAGCCGGATTCCCCCGGCTGAAGCCTGGATCTCATCGGAAAGTCCCAACGCCAGGGATAACGATGCCTGGAAGGATTCCCCACCGGACAATGTCTTTACACTTCGTTCTGTTCCGTTATAGTGATCTATGACATTCAGATCGAGACCTGCTTTTTCTTTCTGATTTTTGCTCTGCTCCTGGCGTTTCAGTTCGTACTGACCGCTACTCATGGTCATAAGACGGAGATTGGCTCTTCGCAGGATCCGGTCAAAATATGCCATCTGGATATACGTTTCCAACTCGATCTTGGATTTTCCGTTCAGTTTTCCGTTTGCTGTATCCGAAAGATTTTTCATCCAGACATATTCTTTTTCCGCCGCAGTCATTTCCGTCTGACGTACCTGCACTTTCTGATATATTTCCTCATTTCCCTTCTGAACAGAAAAAAGTGCTTTTCGTTTTTCCGAAAGCTGTGTTTTCTCTTCCCTAAAACGGCTGTACTGCTCTCTGAGCGCATCCTCATCTACTTCTCCGATTTCTTTTTTCTGCTCCTCAAAGTTTTTTACAACCGCTGTTATTCTTTCCTTTTCCGCCCGGATCTCCTGTAATTTCTGTTGAGCTCTTCTGCTGCTTTCTTTCAGCTCTTCATACAGCTTCCTCTGTGTTTTTATTTCCTGTTCCAGAGATTCTTTTCCACCTTCTCCGATCTCTTCGTTCAGCTCATCCACTTTCTGTGCTTTGTTCTTCCTCTCTGTTTCCAGACGTACGATGTCCTGTGCAGCTTCATTGATAACTCTTCCCAGTTCTTTCAGAGTCTTTTCTCTTTCTATGATCAGCTTCTCAAGATCCTGTTTCTGTTTTGCTTCTTTTTCCTTTCCCTGAACTTTTTCTGACAGGCAGCTGAGCATATCCTGTATCTGTCTTTCAAATCCTGCAGCTGTGTTGTCCGTCACTTCTCCATTTCCTGCCACCAGACTTTTCTGAATCAGTTTTCGGATCTCTTCTGCTGTTATCTGCTGCTGCTTTTTGTTTTCCACGTCTCTTGTCTGAAGACCGGCCTGTTTTCTGTCACATTGATTTTTCTCTTCCTGTAACTGAACGATCTCTGTTTCCAGCTTTTCGATCCACGTTTCTGTTTCGTTCTTCTTTTTTTTACGTTCTATTGCTATGCGAATCTCTTCCTCGCTGTCTGCCAACTGCTTTTCACATTGGTCCTGTTTTTCTTTCAGCAAAGGGATCAGCTTTTTCCATTCCGTCTCATGTAAAAGCTCTTGTGCCTCCCTCTGGATCTGATGCCATAATGTTTTCTGGCGTTCTTTTCGTTTTCCTGCTTCCACACTCTGCGTATTTGCGTCATTCTCCAGTCTGTCCAGTTTTTGTTTCTCTCTGTCCAGGATTTCCTGATCCACAACCTGTCCTTTGGGAAGTATTCCCGGACGCGGATGCTCGAAAGAACCACATACCGGGCATGGGCAGCCCTCTTTCAGTTCCTGCGCCAGGAGCCCTGCCTGCGCGTCCAGAAAACTCTGAAACAGTTTCTGGTAAACTTCTCTCTGCTTTTGTACTTTTTCAATGGAAATCTTATATTTTTCCTGCTGCTCTTTCGTGGCATTATAAGCCCCTTGAAACTCCTTAACCAGAGCAATCAGTCCTTCTAATTCTTTCTTTTTCCGAAGCCCTTCTGTCTTTTTCGTCTCTGCCTTCTGAAGTTCCAGCTCCGCGCTGTCCAACAGCGCCTTGTCTTTCTTTTGCTGCTCCAGCTCTTCCTTCTGCTGCGTTTCTTTCCGGATGATTTCTTCCTGCCATCCATCTATCTGTTTCTGTTCTTTTTTGATCTCTTCTTCCGTCAGCAGACAGCTGTCATAGCTTCGTTTTTCACTGTCCAGTTTATCGTACTCAAACTTGTATTTTTGTAGTTCTTCTCCTGCATCTGCCAGTATTGAAAGGCGTTTTTTTTCTTCCTCATCTTTTTTCTGCAAAAGCTGCTCTTCGGAAATATCCTTCTCTTTTTTTTCACTGACTGTTTCAAGCTTTCCTTCGATTGTTTCCAGCTCTTTTTTCAGCTTTTCCAGCTCCTGATATTTTTTCAGCTTTTCTTCTTTTTCACGGATCCTGATTCCAAGCTCTTCACATCTGTGATCTGCATCTTTATATTTTTCCGCCTCTTCTACTGCAAGCTGTAGAAGTGGTGTTAATTCTTCCAGATCTTTTTCCGCTTTTTTCTTTTTCAGCTCCAGATTTCGTTTCTGAGCCACAAGATTTTGTGCCTCTTCTGCTTTTCGTATATCCTGATTAAGCGAGTCTTCTTTTTCCCGGAGCTCTTTTTCCTGTGCTTCACCATATTCCAGAAACTGCTTCAGAAGTTCCAGACTCCGCTCCAGTTTTCCCTCGAATTTTATCTTTTTCAGTTCGTCAAATTCCTCTGCCTCCTGCCATGAAGCAGTCTCCGTTTTCACTCCATCCAAATACTGGGCAATACTGCGGCGCATTTCATCATATTCCTTATATCTGGCTATTGACGCATCCTTAAGTTTCATCTGAATCTGCTGATAAAGTCCTGTGTGAAAGAGCTGTCGGAAGATCTCTCCTCTCTGTGTAGTTCCTGCCAGAAGTAATTTCTGGAAATCCCCTTGGGCGATCATTGCGATCTGTGTGAACTGATCATAACTCAGTCCCAGAAGCTGTTCCACTGCCGCAGTAACATCTTTTGCCTTTGTCACCGGCTGACGTTCATCCGGATAGATCAGCTGTGCTTCAGCTTTTCTAAGAGTCTGTCCGGTGCCTCTTTTTTTCGGAGCCATATATTCCGGACTCCGGCGCACGTGATAATTTTTCCCCTGATAGGAAAAAACAAGCTCCACAAAGGTCTCTGTGGAAGGCTCTGCATATTTGCTCCGAAACATGGCCGGATCTCTTACCTCTCCACTGGCTCTTCCATATAACGCAAAGGTGATCGCATCAAAGATCGTGGTTTTTCCCGCTCCGGTGTCACCGGTGATCAGGTAGAGACCTCCCTCTCCAAGCTTTGAAAAATCAATCTCTGTTTTGTCCGCATAGGGCCCGAAGGCACTGATGGTCAGTTTTTCCGGTCTCATTATTTCACCTCCTGGATCTTACGGATCAGGTCTTCGGAATATTTCCGCTGTTCTTCATTCATGGGCTGGTTATTCTGCAGTTCAAAAAATTCCTCAAAATATTCCAGCTCAGATTTCCTTTTCACCGTTTCTGTGCCTGCGATCTCCTGGTTTTCTCTTGTGCGTCGGTTATCATATTCCAGCCTCATCAGATTCGGATAAATAGTACGGAGCTTCTGCATTCCATTTACGATATCTTCTTCATCTGTCAGCGTGATCTGCACATAATCCTCTGTGTTTGTGTCCTGATAACCGGACAGTGATGTGATTTCCATGTATGTGCCCTTCAGTTTTCGCATATCCCGTTGAGGCTTCAGCGGAATCTCCCTGATCTTGAGATTTCCTTTTTCCAGAAGCTCCACAACTGTCGCGGATTTCTGCTGTCCTGCCTCGGAAAAAGAATATTTCAAAGGAGTTCCGCAGTAGCGGATGTGCTCGCTTCCCACATTCTGAGGACTGTGGATATGACCAAGTGCCACATAGTCAAAATCCCGGAACACATCTGCCTCCACCTGGTCGATACCTCCAACGGAAATCTCTTCAGAATCGCAGCGCATTGCACCGACCACAAACTGATGGGCGATCAGTACATTGCGATGACGTTTATCAATCTCCATATGTGCAACTGCCGCCTGCACGGCCTCCTGGTAGGTACGGATCTCATCCACCTCTTCTTCTCCTTCCAGCCCGTGCCTCACAGTTGCCGGACGCACAAATGGAAGCAGATGGATCCACACTTCTCCATAGCTGTCCGTTAAACAGTACTTTTCTGTTTTTCCATCGTATACCGGGGTCATGCAGATCCCACTGCTACTCATGATCTGTGAACCGAAAGCGATCCTTTCCGCACTGTCATGATTTCCGCTGATGGCATACACCGGAATCTTCCTTTCTGCCAACTGCGTAAGAAACCGGTCAAAAAGCTGCACGGCTTCCGCAGACGGAATCGGTCTGTCATAAAGATCCCCCGCAAGAAGAACCCCGTCCGGTGCTTCTTTATCAATGATCCTCAGGATTTCATTCAAAATATATTTCTGATCTTCGATCATGGAAAACTCATTGACACGTTTTCCCAGGTGAAGATCTGATAAATGGATCAGTTTCATCGATCACCTGCCACTCAAAATGTGATTAAACATACTCACATCGAGATAATGCGGATTCTCACGAATACCGCTTACTGTTTCTTCGTGTATGC
>OLGO01001059.1_pt1 | contig 20442 bp, 19 predicted proteins | sample 1605861 | NCBI WGS metagenome assembly OLGO01 (sample SAMN03283253) | human gut metagenome | biome: human-associated habitat; material: feces | host: Homo sapiens | place: USA | collected 2013
ATATATAACAGTCTCTCTGATAGACCATCATCTTTGGATTTATACTATCATGTATTCACTAAGACCATAAATCTCCATAGCCGCCTTATATGTAATCTCGTGTAAATACATACGTCGTCCTATATCCATTCTTTCTTCTAAACTGTGCTTCATGTGACACCTCCATGATTCCATTATTATATAAGTGACTACCTTATAAAAAATGGTACTCTTATATATAAATAATGTCTACAATAATTGGGTTGGTGTCTACTTTTAGATTACCACTTCATTTCTGCTCCTTTTGGACTTCCTCCTGCCCCCCTCCACCTCAAAGTCCAATCCGCCGCTATTTCTCACTCCACCACGCAAAAAAAGGCGGATTGCTTTGCAATCCGCCAGTCTCAATCAACCAGTCTAAACCTCCATCAGCCAATTCCTCCAAGTAAAGCACCTGCAATAAGTGCAACAAGTGAAAGTGGGACAAGGACATATTTGCCAAGTGGTACAAACCACTTTCCAATAGGCTTATCTGCACCTGCATTAACAGCATCAACAGCAAACTTCTTTCCTGCAACCCAGAAGAACATAATTGCTGCGAGCATTGCGCCAAGTGGGCAGATATAGATAGATACTGCGTCCATCCAGCCTGATACAATCCCCTGTATTACAAGTGACACAACACAGCCAGCCACTGCAATAATTCCAACAGATGCAACACGGTTAAGCTTAAGCTTCTCCTGAATAGTTGCAACCGGAGCTTCATACAGATTAACAAGTGAGCTCATGCCGGCAAACAGAACACATACATAGAATACAATTCCTACAATCTTACCACCCGGCATACCATTAAATACATTTACAAGATAGATAAACATAAGTCCGGGACCACCTGAAGATAACTCGGCACCGCCTGCTGCCATACCTGGAATAATAACAAATGCAGCTAATAAAGCAGCAATAGTATCAAATACAGCAACATTTCTTGCTGAAGTAACAACATTTTCCTTATCACTAAGATATGAACCATAGATAACAGTTCCGTTACCTGCGATAGACAGTGAGAAGAACGCCTGACCAAATGCATATATCCAGAGCTTTATATCAAGAATTCCCTTAGGATTAAGGGTAAAAATGTATTTATAACCTGCACTTGAACCAGGAAGCGTGAAGATATATATTCCAAGTCCTACAAACATGATGAAAAGCAAAGGCATCATGACCTTGTTTGCTTTCTCAATTCCGCCTGCAATACCAAGTGCCATAATAACAGCAGTTACAACCATCGCGATTATAAGCCACATATTATTGCCAAATGAGCCTGCTGTACTTACAAACATACCACCAATAGCTGACATATCATTGCCCATTGCTGAAAGCTTTCCAGAAAATGCAAGATAAGTATATTTGAATATCCAGCCAACAACTACAGTATAGCCCATTGCCAAAGCCAGTGAGCCAAGCACAGGAATAAAACCAATTGCCTCACCTGCTTTTCTCTTTCCTGTACGCATCTGCATACAGTCGCCAAATGCTTTAATAGGTCCGCCCTTAGTCGCACGGCCAAGTGCCATCTCCTCTATAACACCTGTCGAACCTATCAGTATTACAAATATTACATAAGGTATTAAAAATGTCATACCACCCCATGCAGATACCATATATGGAAAACGCCATATATTTCCCATTCCTACTGCCGAACCGATACAGGCAAGAATAAAACCTGTACGGCTCTTAAAGCCATCTCTTTCCAATTCAATTCCGTTATTTCCCATAACTTTAGTTCCTTTCTTTCTCATATTGTGAATAGCCATATTTACTATACATTTTCCTGCAAAGATATCTTATACACAAAAAAGCAAAGAAACCATTACCCCTTCCGGGTCATGGCTCCTTTGCCTTTGATGTTTGTATAATATACCATTGTGTTATTCCTGTAAAATACATGTTGGTTATCTAATCATAACCAAAAATAATAGTTAAACTACATAATCCACATCTGCGCCAGATACATCACAACTGGCATCGTAATAATTGAAAACAGCGTTGACAGGCAGACCATACATACCGCCCGCTCATAATCCTGTCCGAATTTCTGTGCAAATATTGCCGTACTCGTTCCAACTGGTGTTGCCGCAGCAATCAGTGTAATCATTCCAATCTGACCATGTCCCACCTGTATAATATAAAGTACAAGCAGTGTAAGCAACGGAATTATTATAAGCCTGACAAACGATGCCAGATACAGGGATGGATTAAGAAGTAAGTCACAGATTCTGACACATGACAGATAATATCCCAGTACTATCATGGCTGCAGGTGTATTAAGTGCTGCAACTCCAGCCATCGTGCTGTTTATTACACCTGGCAGTTTAATTCCCGTAATAAAAAGAAACAGTCCTATAACAAGTGATATTGTCACAGGATTGACAAATACCTTTTTTATATTTATCATATCCTTGCGGCGGGTTATTATCACAATACCGTATGTCCACTGCAACAGATTAAGAATACTGGCTCTTTCAGAAGATGCTGCGCGTGCTGTCAGTGAAAGTCTTGGAGATGCCGGCGAAATAAGGCTCTGTCTCCGCTCAAGTGCAGTTCTTGTCAGCAATGTACTTAAAGATTTTATCCATGAGCACCCTCATGTCAGCTTTTCAATATCTTCTGAACCAAAAGGGTGTGACCTGCTGATTGACTCTGTCTCATCAGCTTATGATATTCCAGACAATGCACATCTTCTTATGACAGAAGAAATCTGCCTTGCCGTTTCATCATCACATCCACTTGCCCATACCGGACACATATCAGTAGAACAGATGATGGACGAGAAATTCATTGACCTTGCAGATACTCCATCTTACGCCGGAGTGTTCAATTCAATATTCAGTAAATGTAAGAAAACTCCTCAGATAGCCTACTCATGCAATGATTACATATTACAGGGCAATCTCATAAGTCTCGGTCTTGGAGTATCATTTGTTGCCTCTGTAACATGGACAAGCAGCAGCCTTCCTGAAAACATAAGCCTGCTGCATATAGATGACTGTCCACATTTCAGAAGCATTTATTATCAGCCGCTTGGCTCATTCTGCTCAGAAAATCAGCGAATCTTCGAGCACCAGCTTGAAGAATATTTCAAGAAATTGAATAAATAATGCACCTGTGTATTTTAATGCACTTCTAATGGTGTGTCTTCACCGGCTGCAAACTGCACAACACTCTTAACTGAAGACTCAACCATGTCAGACACAGCCTGATCTGTGAAAAATGCAATGTGAGGTGTGACAATAGTATTCTGGAAAGACTTAAGTATGATGTAATCGTGATTAACAACAAGGTCATCATACTTACGGTCTGTACGGATAAAATCATCTTCACCCTCGCAGCAGTCAGTTCCAACTGAACCAATCTTGCCACTCTCAACAGCCTCAATCAGATTCTTTGTATCAACAAGTGCACCTCTAGCCGCATTTATAAGGATAACGCCATCCTTCATCTTTGCAATTGAATCCTTATTAATCATATGATATGTCTCATCACTTAAAAAAGTATGAAGCGAGATAATATCTGACTTAGCGTACAATTCATCAAGCGTTACATATTCAACATTTTCAAGGTCTTTTGCAGGGTATGGGTCATACGCAATAATCTTACATCCAAATCCTGAAAGATTCTTAATTACTGCCTTTCCAATTCTTCCTGTTCCGATAATACCTACTGTCATATTCTGCATTTCTCGTCCACATATAGGACCAAGTGAATAATCCGCTGTGTGCGAACGCATCATTACATACAAAGCCTTGCGGATACACATAAGCATAAGCATTACTGTATAATTGGCAACTGAATATGGCGAATATCCGCTGTGTGCAACACGGATTCCAAGGCGCTTTGCTGCCTCAAGGTCAACACTGTTATATCCGATTGTCCTGAAACCGATATACTTAACATCTTCTGCTGCAAGCTTTTCAAGAACAGGTGCTGACAAGTCACACATGCCATCGCACACCGACATAGCCTCACAGCCTTTGACACTTTCTATATCATCTGCTGTAAATCCGCTTCTATTAATCTGTAATTCCACCTTGTATACATTTGCAAATGTATCAAAATACTGTTTTTCATCTGGACGAACGCTGAATGCTGCTATCTTCATAATGTTTCACTCCTCCTACTTAATCCACTCGTATGTAAGTTTTCCAAGAATCTCGATTCCCTTAACAATCTGTTCATCAGAAGGTGTCGAATAGTTAAGTCTGAATCCATTAGATTTCTGGTTCTCATCTGCTAAGAACGCTGCTCCCGGAACTGAAAGAACGCCTCTGTTAATGGCCTCCCTTACAAATGGTGCAGAATCCATTCCATCTGGCAGGAATGCCATTACAAAAAGTCCACCCTCAGGGTGACCGAAGGTTACTGAAGGATGGAATTCCTTCTTCATGCACTCCATCATGAGATTACATTTATGCTCATACACCTTTCTTGAATCCTCGAGATGCTTGTCAAAATCATAGTTATTAATATATTCATTACAAATATACTGGAAAAGTACAGTTGAATGTACATCTGTGCACTGCTTTGCAACTGTAAGCGGTCCTGTGAGCGACTTGTTGAACACAAGAAAGCCAAGACGGAATGCAGGTGCCATTACCTTTGAGAAGCTTCCTGCATATATAACCCTGCCCTCTGTATCCATTGATTTGATAGTTGGCACATTTTCACCTGCAAATCTTAATTCACCGTAAGGATTGTCCTCTAATATTGCGATATCATATTTGCAGCAAAGCTCATACACTTTTTTTCTCTTCTCAAGAGAAGTTGTGATTCCTGTAGGATTCTGAAAAGATGGAATTGTGTATAAAAGCTTTGCATCAGGATTAGCCTTTAAAGCCTCCTCAAGCGCATTTATATTCATTCCGTCCTGCTCCATTGGGATTCCTACAAGCTTTGCACCGTAAGAACGGAATGTATTAAGGCAGCCTACAAATGCAGGCTCTTCAGTAAGCACAACGTCTCCTTCATTAACAAGTGCCTTAGTTGTAAGGTCCGCACACTGCTGTCCGCCTGACACTATGAAAAGCTCATTATTCTCGAAATCAAAGCCTTCCTTCTTCTCAAGATATTTCTTCATGGTATCACGCAGAGGTGTATAACCTTCACTCAGTCCATACTGTAATAAAGAGACAGGATTCTCGCTGAGTCCCTTTGCTGCTATCTCTTCTATCTCCTTGCATGGGAATGTCTCTGCTGACGGATTGCCACCACCAAAAGATATAATATCCTTACTTGCTCCTAACTTAAAAAGTTCTCGTATCATCGAACCATGTACACCTGATAAACGATTAGAAATCTCGTATTCCATATATATATTTCCTCCTTCAAATACTTGCTAATGTAAAAAAGGGGCCAGAATCCCCTAAAGATTTCCGGCTCCTTTGCCTTTGATAATGGTATCATAACCCCATTTGTCATTCCTGTAAAATAAATGTTGGTTATTAAATCATAAATCGTAGTAATAGTTATTCTTTTCAAATATTATAAAATTATCAGATAACTTTTCACTTATCCCAGCTTCCCTCTTTTCTTAAGATATACGAATGCGGCAGCGCATATCACAACCGATAACACTGAACCTGCCGGTGCAGCAAGTCCCCTGTGGTTGGCAATCATCGTTATTATAATGAACGCAATCTGAATACAACCATCCTGTATTGCAACCGGAATTAGTATTCCAAGACTGACCTTAATGTAACTAATTCATATTCTGTTGCAATTCTTTTATGTTGTCCAAATCAGACAAATCCATTCCTTCATATCTCTCAACAAAATCTATCAATGTTGATTTACGAACCTTTAGACTACCTAACCGAAGTGCAGGTAATAGTTTTCTGTTAATCAGCTCATATACCAGATGCACATTCACCCCTAATACCGCTGCCGTCTCACGCACATTGTACAAAAGCTTTTCGTCTTTTGAATAGCATTTAAATCTGTGAAATACGCTAAATACAGACTGAACAATTCCCAATATGTTTGATCCCAAATCAAAGCCTTTTCTTCACTCGCTTTTATAATACGTGGAAAAACATAATTTGTAGAAATCATTTTTATAGTTAATCCATAATTATTACAAACAGATTCTATCACCCTATCTATATGATCTGCTGTATATTCAGAACCATTATCACGTACAATACTATTTTCATATATAAAATCATCAATTGTCATTCATATCACCTTTTTCTAAACTCATAAATTATAAGGTCATCACAACTAATTGAATCATTTTTTATTTGTGCTTTTTATTTCCGCTACCAGTTCTTCATACTTACGTTCGTCAATAATATATTTCCGTTTAATCAGTATATAAGCAGCTCCTATAGAAATTACCGGAACAGCTACAATTCCAAGACGCAATATAAATCTTTGTCCGGCATCTGCTGTCTGAATAAATTTATCTGCCTGTACAATTACATTTTCCGAAGTAAGTTCTCCTGTACCAGCTTTTATTTCTAATCCGGATATTTTCTGACTGATTGCATAAATATTGCTTATAATCAGTATTAACGCAACAACCGCCTGATCAACTGCACTTGCCAGCTTTGTTGCAAAAGATCTTACTGCTGAGATAATACTGTCATGTCGTTCATGAAATCGGACTTCATCATACTCTATGGTATTATTTAACATGACAATCATCGTCATATTAAATGCTCCCTGCGAAAAGAAGATCAGAAAACCGATGATATTCAGTAAAACAACACTCTTTGGTAAAATGTAGCCTACACTCATAAAAAGCATATACCCAATGACTGTAATGATGGTAGCTGCAGTTATAATCTGATTTCGTGTGAATTTTGAGGAAAGCCACGCAAAAGATGCCTCTGATATCAGCGTTCCTAATCCATACATAATTGTAAACCAAAATACAAGACTGCCACCTACAGAATATCCAAATTCAAAATAAAAGAAATTCATTCCAATCATAATCAGAAGACCATTTCCGATTTGGAATAATAAACATGCAATTCCAATCACTATCAACTGATCATTTCTCAGGAATATATGAAACATATCTTTTAATGACAGTGTTCTCTTCTTTTCCGGTCGTTTTCTCTCTTTTACTCCAAACACTGTAAGTAGCTGGAAACCAATAAAACAAAAAGCAATCACAATCGCAGCCGTCCGATATGCCATAATCGCATTTCCAGCTACCATATCAGGGAGCAGACCTGCAACAGAAAACTGTCCGATACAGATAAAAATTCCCTGTACGGTTACCAGCCAGTTCCGTTCTCCCGGATCTGATGTAAGACTCGGCAGCATTCCCCAATAGGCAATATCATTCATTGTGTAAGTCATTCCCCATAAAAGATATCCCACTCCAAAAAATGCAACAAATCCCCATCCTTCCGGCCTTACTGTAAACAAGCAGATAATTATCAGGCTGTTTAAAATTACTCCTATAAAAATCCAAGGTTTAAATTTTCCGGCTTTCAAATGCGAATTTTCAATAATAATTCCCATCATTGGATCATTAATGGCATCCCACAGCAGACACACTACCATAATTGCTGATATTACTGCATATTGGGCAACTGTCAGTTTCATCGTATATTGAATATATGTAAGAAGAAACATAGAGATAAGTGCATACGCCATATCTCTTCCGGTTGCTCCTATACAATAGCTCCATTTTGTGCATTTATCCAATTTATTGTTTTCCATATACGACTCCCCCTCTCTCTATTTCTTCAGCAGTCTTTTAAAAGCCTGCAGATATTTTTTATTTGCATTGTAAACTAACATATCGATTAACTTCGGAGTTGCAATTCCACCACTGGTTGCAATCAGTCCTTCCAGATTTCCTTCTTCGACTCCCATTTTTACCATTTTAAAGGCCGGGTCCCGCTCTGATTTTCCCCGAAGTATAATCTTAAGTCCGATATGTACGACTCCACGAACAAATTTTCCAAACATGGAGACATTTACCACATCCTGATAGGAATCGTAAACCGTATACTCTCCACGCTTTTTTTCTTTGTCATGTTTTGGTTCACCGCCTAATAGCTGATAAAATTGTTCTGCACTGATTTCCATTCCATGTGGCTGCTCTCTAAAATAATCCGGAAACAGTTCTCTTTCATTTCTAAAATAACTATTTCCTACTACTTCCATATTCGCCTTTAATTGTAAATCATGTACCGATGCTCCGATACAGATCTGATATTTGCCGCTTAACATGGAAAAGGCTTTTTTCTCTACATCATAGACTGAAAAACTTCTTTCATCCAGCTCTAGTATAACTTCTTTTTCTTCTCCCGGATGCAGATATATTTTTTGAAATTCCTTTAGTTCTATATGGCTTCTGATAACATCTGATTCAATCGGGCAGATATATAACTGTGCTATTTCTGCTCCACTCACTTTTCCGATATTTTTAATTTTAAAACGAATTTGTATCTTTCCACCACTATATACTTCCGGTACATTCAATTCCGAATAGGAAAAAGAAGTATATGAAAGTCCATACCCAAACGGATATTTTACCGGAACATGGAATGTCTCATAGTAACGATAACCTACAAAAATGCTTTCCCTGTATTCTACATCATCATTCGGAGGTGCAAAATATCTCCATGCCGGAGTATCTTTTTCTGAAAACGGAATTGTCTCTGCCAATTTACCGGATGGATTCACCTCTCCACTGATTAAGTCAGCAACAGATTCCCCTACAGCCTGTCCTCCGAGGTACATGTGAAGAATTGCTCCTACATTCTTTTCAAAACTAAAATCCATAGGCGCACCACCGAAACTAATTGCTGCAATATGATCTTTTCCGACAGTTTCTGCAATTTCAGCCAACAGCTCTTCCTGATTTTGAGGGATTTTAAGATTTTTCCTGTCGTATCCTTCTCCTTCGTAAGATTCTGTAAGACCGATAAAATATAGAATCACACAATCCTTTTTTCTATATTCCTGTTTCAGTTTTTCTATCGTATCCTGTAGTTGCTTTTCTCCTAATTCCTCCGTTTCATTCTGATATCCCTGTATATAAGTTACCTGATATCCTTTTTCACGTATTGCTTCAATCGCATTTGTCATCTTCGTCGGCTGGATATGACTGCTCCCACCTCCCTGAAATCGCATCTGCCTGGCAAGCTCTCCAATAATGATTACCTTCTTCTCTTTTCCAATTGGCAAAACACTATTATTTTTCAAAAGCACTGCACTTTCATTTTCCAGTTTACGTGCCACCTGATTCTGTTCTTCCATATCTACCTCATAATTTTCTTCTATATTTTTATGAAGTGATACAAAATTCTGCAGAACATTCTTAGTCCAGTTATCCAGTTCCTGACCCGTAATCCGGCCATCCTTATACGCTTCTTTTAACACATCTGTGTGGAAGCCTTTCGGATCTGGCATTTCCAGTGTCAGACCATTTTTCATACAGCTTACAATATCATTTGCTGCTCCCCAATCCGACACCACACCACCTTGATATTTCCATTCTTTTCTCAGAACATCTGTCAGTAAGTATTTATTTCTTGCTCCAAATTCGCCATTAATCCTGTTGTATGAAGCCATTACAGAAGTCGGTTTTGCTTTTTTCACAACTTCTTCAAAAGCCGACAGATATATTTCCCTAAGAGTTCTTTCATCAATCTGGCTATTGGATGTCATTCGTCTTGTTTCCTGTGAATTAACAGCATAATGCTTTAAACTCGTACCTATTCCAAGGCTCTGTACACCTTCGATATATCCCGTTGCCAGCTTTCCCGTCAAATACGGATCTTCACTGAAATATTCAAAATTTCTTCCGCATAAAGGAGAACGCTTGATATTGATTCCGCAGCCTAGCACAATGGATATCTGCTCTTTTTTTGCTTCTTTCGCAATCGCTTCACCCATCTTTTTAACAATAGCAGGATTCCAACTGCAGGCTATTGCACTTGCAGTTGGAAAACAGGTTGCTGGCTTACTGGTTTCAATATCCCCAACCTTTTCCTGTTCCAGTTTTCGAATCCCATGTGGTCCGTCTGTCATCATAATAGAGGGGATTTTCCCATTACAGTCATAAGTATGCCAGTCACCAACACCGCCTAAAAGCCGGATTTTTTCATCTATTGTTAACTGTTCACATATTTTATCAATGTTCATCGCTTTTCCTCTCTTTTAATCTCTTAATTGCATTTTATCTTTTTCCGGCATATAATTATATTGATTTATCGTGTTTTATGTCAATTTATCGTGTTTTTGACAGGAGGAATCACCTATGTATAAAATGAAGTCAGACATCAATTTTTCACTCACACATGAAATGTTGGAAAATGCAGAAAATGAACGGATACATACATCTTATGCACAGGAAAAAGCAATTCTCGAATGTGTTTCAAACGGAGATATTCACGCATTGGAGAATACCTATTATTCACTCCCAACAACTGTTTACGGAAAGATGACCTCTTCCAATTCCAAATTAAAATTACTTTTTTATGCAAGTATTGCTAATACAACTTTAGTTACCAGATATGCCATCGAAGGAGGACTTAATGAGGAAACTGCTTTTTCCTTAAGTGATGTATATATACGAAAAATGGAACAATGTACCGATGTTGACGCTTTAATGAAATTAAATGAACAGATGGCTATTGAATTTACGCTTCGTGTTGCTGAGGCAAAAAAGACTCCAAAAAACTACTATTCACCAGCTATTTCTCGCGTCATTGATTATATCTATCATGGTAAAAATAAAACTTTAACCTTAAATCAACTGGCATCTTTAGTTAATTTAACACCTAAATATCTGTCTGCCCTGTTCCATAAAGAAACCGGACAGACGCTTACTGTTTTTATCCATAAAGTTCTTATTGAAAAGGCACAGAATTTACTGGCATATTCCGACTATAGTCTGGGTGAAATCAGTACTTACTTGAATTTTTCATCTCAAAGTTATTTTATTTCTATTTTTAAGAGATACACTGGTATAACTCCCGGACAATATCGTAAAATGCATCGCCAGATTAGTTGGTAAAATAGAAAATAAAATAAGAATATCGATGATTAAACGTTACTATCACCAGAACTTTTCTCGTCTTGAAGATAAAAGAATCGTCAGTGGTGACAGTATGGAACCGGAATTTCACAGCGGAGAGATTGCGTGGGTATCACAGCAGGATACCCTATGTGATGGTGAGATAGGTATATCCGGACTGAACAATGAGGCTTATATTAAAAAGCTGAAAAGATATGCAGACAGACTCTATCTCGTATCACTAAACAGCAAATACTCTCCTATTGAGATAAAAGAGTCTGACCGTCTGGATGTATTCGGAAAAGTGGTCGGCAAAATTAATTCTAATGATGTACCAGATTACCGGTTTTAATGAATTATAACGAAAGAAGTGATTAAATGAAAATAATTAATAATCTTAAGGGAATACGGACACAGCGAAAAATCGCCCAAAAGCAGCTTGCCATGGACACTGGATATGATCCCCGCACTATCCGCCGCGTTGAGCTGGGCGAATGCTGTCCGTCCGCAGAATTCATGTTTGATATGTCCGACTATTTCGGAGTCCCGATCGAGGAAATATTTGCACTTGATAAATCTACAGAATCAGTACAGAGAGGAAAATAAAGATGAGCGATGCAGAGGTCAAAGATTTAAACCAGATAAGTAAGAAGGATATCTACCACACTCCATCCGGAAAATATATCCAGTTCATCCATGATCATTCGGAAAAACATTTGATGCGTGGGAACTCCTACCGGACGGAAGTCATCGGCTACTCGAGAGCCAGAGCACTACTATTGAGACATTTGATGAATTTAAAGAAAAAATTATAGGTAAAAACTAACATTAATCGTTATTCTTTGCTTATTCTAAACTCTAAAATGTATATACATGTGTATATCAATATTAATACATATGTATATACATAAATTAACAAATAACAGAACATTAAAGCAGTCGATTAGTGGCAACCGGCTGGCTTTTTTGGAGTTTAGATTATAAAAAATGTTTGTTAAAAAAGGGATAGTGAGCGCTATTTTCGTTCCCACTCACATTTTTATAATAACATTAGTATGAAAAGTGCGCAACGTTTATATTATTTTTGAACAGGCTATATCGGCATACCGATATAGTCTGTTACGGTAAAGCATAATAAAAACTGACTAAATACAAATAGTTCGTAAAATATGTATTTTAAGAACTATTTGTATTTTTCATGATGGTATCATTATGGTATAATAGAGACATACAACTCTGAATTTATACCCGGTACTTGTCTCGATTTATAGTCATATCAACTAAATGAAATACAAGTAAGATAATAAAAAAAACGGAAACTATTATTATTCCTGCGCCCAGCTTGATAAAATCAATTATACCGCCAAGACAAAAGAGCATTGCCCATGTCTTAATCCGTTTTCCAGTAACTCTGCATATTTTCTCTGTATTTAATCCAGTATAATCTCCTGATAAAAACAGCACACTTCTTTCTGTATTCCTTGATTTGATAAAAAATCTTCCAACAAAAAAGAGAACAGTTGCCATCAGTAAATCAATAAATATAATTATTATTTTCATTTTCAACACCTCTAATTCTAAGTTCACAACTTCCGATTTTCTCAATTCTCCAAACTTGAATTTTTGAGAGAAATTTTAAAACCGTCTCATTGCATGAGTATATTTATTGAGATATGATTGGCTTGGAAGTGATACTTATGGCAAATGAAGATAAAAAAGATTTTAATGCTATGCTTATGGATAGCAAGGATATGCCTAAAGTTCAAATAATAACAGATGAAAAGAGCATTGAAAAATATGGTGGAGATAAAATGTACTTTGCCCCACCTATTGACTATGACAAAGTAATGCGACTTGTGCCTTGTGGTAAATTGCTTACTGTAGGTACAATAAGAGATTACTTTGCTAAACAAAGCGGTGCTGATTTTACAGAGCCAATCACAGCTGGACTTTTCGTTTCAATAGTTGCATGGGCGAGTTATCAGCGTGCAGAAGATAAAACACCTTATTGGAGAACATTAAAAACAAATGGGGAATTAAATGCAAAGTATCCCGGAGGAGTTGAGGCACAAAAGGAGATGCTTGAGAATGAGGGACATACTGTAATACAAAAAGGTAGAACCAATATTAAGTATTATGTTAAGGACTACGAAAAAGCATTATTTACATTGTAATAGATAATGTGAAACTTTCAGTTTGCAAAACTGACCAAAAATACAACCAGTTCGTAAAAGTGTTATTTTACGAACTGGTTGTATTTTTGTCAATTTTGAAAACATAAATTTAGCTGTTAAAAACTTGCAAAATATCATTTCCAACTATTCCTGTTAAATAGGCTTCTTGTTCATTTGTAATTTTCTTAGCATTGACATAGTATTTTCAAGTGTTATCTATCATAGGAACATTCACCACTTTGTCTGAATCATGATGGAAAGCTTTCCCTGTTTTATTTTAGTATCGGTCTGGATTCTCTCTCATAAAGATAAATTCTGCTACAGAGCGGTCATATGTTTTAATGTGTCCAAATAGCCAATCGATTACATTTTTCTGTACAAGTTCACTAAACTGTTCTGTTGGTCCTTCATAATCCTGAAGGTATTCTTGCAGTTCCTGAATTGTCTTTTTAAACTCTTCATGTTTTTCGTGATGTTTTTCATACTCTGGATAACCAGCATTTTCCTGAAGCTTTTCCTCTTCTTTGAAATGAAAGTTAGTATACTCATCCAGATAATCCAGCATTTTGATTGCTTTTAGCTTGCTGTCGCCATTTTGACATGCAGTTACAAAGTTCTGGATACGTTCAATCAATTCTTTATGCTGTGTATCAATTGTTTTATTTCCTGTTATTAAATTGTCATCAAAAGTAATATTTAAATCATAAGTCATAATCTGGTCTCCATTTCTTTTTTATTTTCTCTTGGATTCTTTTTGTGTCTGTCAGTTTCACATCTAAATTTTCTGCTTACTCTTCTAAAGGAACAAAAACATCTTTTCCAAATCCATAGATTGGGCATACCCAGTGCTCTGGAATATCCTCAAATGTAATTTGGGGAGCGATATCTATGTTTAGATTGCCTACTGCTGGTTCATAAATATAGCCACATTGTTCACATTCATATTTTTTCTTAGTTTTCTATGCTTGTATTATACATGATAATTTTTTTTTTTCAATAACAGTAATAGACGTTATTTTTATTCCAAAAATTAATTTCATAATAAAAATGTAAAGGAGAGGGTCAACATGATTACAACAAGAGAATTTTTTGAACATGATGCTGAAGACATTATTAATAACATTGAAAGCATTTATTCAGTGCAAAGAGAAGAATCAAATAAATATCTTTTTGAGCCATTCCCAAGTAAAGAGGAGCTTTTAGATAAATACGAAGCTGGTCTTGATTCTCCATACGAGGATTTATCTGGTATCGACAATTTATCTGACGAGGAACAATCTACAATAATTACGGAGCAGAAAGCACGCATCTCAAACGTATATAATAAGATTCAGAAAGAGAGGGAATCATTTATGAAAACAGTCGGCTAATGTAGTCTTGCACATTTTCTTTACTAATGTTATTATAAGAATGTGAGTTGGAACGAAATAGCACTCACTATCCCTTTTTTTTAAACATTTTTTCAAAAACTAAACTTCCCAAAAGCCAGCCGTTTGCAACCGGCTGGTATTTATTTTAAATAAAATTATTTGTTTTTCCTATTTAAAGTGATATACCTGTGACCAGGAAAAAGAGCGTATATTGATTGATTTAAGTGAGTTGTATAAATAAAAGAGTACTACATTTAAATATGTTTGTCATAACTGGATATAGCTTCAAACTATGACTAACCGCAAAAGAAATGTATTATACAAAGTCATAGTGACATGGTAGGATAACCCTAGAAAACGAACAGAAAAACACAGGAGGTTATCAATATATGAGTACATTAAAGACACCATTTCGCTATGATTTTGTAGGAAGCTTTTTAAGACCAGAAAAGCTTAAAGCAGCAAAAAAAGCGTTTGAAGAAGGAACAATCACACAGGAAGAACTCGACCGCGTGACGGATGCGTGCGTGACAGAGATCGTTGCAAAGCAGAAAGTAGCAGGATACCATGCGATTACAGATGGGGAATTCAGAAGAAAATTCTGGCATCTGGATTTTATGTGGGGATTTGAAGGAGTTACTCATGAAAAAGATGGTGGCGGCATACAGTTTAACGGAGAGATGGCAGACCTTGAGGCTACTTATCTGGTGGGAAAGGTAAAAGCAAAGGTGCATCCGTTTGTAGAGTATTTCAAATTCTTAAAGCAGTTTGAAGATGAACAGACCGTTGCAAAGTATACCATTCCGGCACCGGCGCAGATGTATCAGCAGATGATCGTTCCGCAGAACATTGAGCAGACAAGAAAATTTTATGCGACAGATGATGAATTGATCGAGGATATCGGTAAGGCATATCAGGATGTGATCAAACAGTTCTATGAAGCAGGATGCCGTAATCTGCAGCTTGATGACTGTACCTGGGGTGCAATTGTCGGAGATGCTGCAAAGCAGAGATACCAGTCACTTGGTGTTGATATTGAAGAGGTAAAGGCACGGCTTTTGAAAGTAAATAATCTGGCACTGGAAGGAAGACCGGAGGATATGGTGATTACTTCCCACATTTGTCGCGGAAATTATCACTCTACATTTTTTACAAGTGGACCATATGATTCTGTAGCTGACTATGTATTTGCCCAGGAGCATGTGGACGCATTACTTTTGGAGTATGATGATGCGAGATCCGGTGGTTTTGCACCGCTTGCAAAAGTGTCTCCGGACAAGAAAGTTGTACTTGGACTTATTACAACAAAGAAACCGGAACTGGAAGATAAGGATAAGGTGATTGCAAGAATTCACGAAGCAGAAAAGTATATTCCGCTTGAGCGTCTATGCTTAAGTCCACAGTGTGGATTTGCATCCTGTGAGATTGGAAATAAGATCACAGAGGAGCAACAGTGGGCAAAACTTGCACTTGTAAAAGAAATTGCAGAAGAAGTTTGGAAATAGAATATTGTTTCACGAATAAACCCCATATAGATTGTCTATAATAGAAAATCTGTACGGGGTTTTCTGGTATATCTGCAACATCTTTACACATTTCCCAATCAAAACCAGCTTTTCTCTTGGGATAGCTTCCCATAGCTTAGTTTCAAAAGAATCATCACTTAAACACATAAACGATTCTTAGCATTTCCATAATCCATGCAGGTTACAATATGCATATACTTCTTCTACCTGCTCACCATCGCAAAGAGAGAAATCTGCTACCGGCTCCTGTCCCGGAGTTAGCTGCTTTCTGTAAATACCCTGATTTGTATTTAATGTAATCCACTCAATGAAATGCTCTTCAAGCATTGGATGTTTTGTTTCTCCGACTACAACATGAACATGCTGTTTGTCCACTGTATATACAGGAACATGCTTCTCTACAGCAGCATCTGTCACTCCGACCTTTAACTCGTGCATAGCTTCGCCACAACATATTACCGGCACGCCCTTATCCTTTACCATTTCAATAATGTTTCCACAGTGATTGCATACATAATATTTTACTTCCATCTTTTTTCTCCTTCCATGTGTAAAAAATAAAATCTAAATTGCTTCTATAACTTTTTTAAGAATCCGCCGATCCATTGAGCTTTAATGCTTCTTTGGAATTATCTCATATCTTTAATAATTCTCTTCATGTACTTCAAAATAGCTCTGAGGATGATTACATACCGGACATACATCAGGAGCTTTTGTTCCTACCACAATATGTCCACAGTTACGACATTCCCATACTTTGACTTCACTCTTTTCAAATACCTGTGAAGTTTCAATATTCTTAAGAAGTGCACGATATCTTTCCTCATGGTGCTTCTCAATCTCACCTACTGCCCTGAATTTTGCTGCAAGCTCAGGGAATCCTTCTTCCTCAGCTGTTTTAGCAAAGCCATCATACATATCTGTCCACTCATAATTTTCGCCTTCTGCCGCTGCCGCCAGGTTTTCCTTTGTATCACCAATTCCTGCTAATTCCTTGAACCACATCTTTGCATGTTCTTTCTCATTATCTGCAGTCTTTAAAAACAATGCTGACATCTGCTCGTAACCTTCTTTTTTCGCTACAGAAGCAAAATAGGTATACTTATTTCTTGCCTGTGATTCCCCTGCAAATGCCTCCTGTAAATTCTTCTCTGTCTGTGTTCCTGCATATTTGTTTTCTGCCATCTCTTTTACCTCCGTTTTCTTTACTACTTTTTCAAAATCTGATGCCGGGTGCTTGCACAAAGGACATATAAAGTCATCCGGTAATTCCTCGCCTACATATTCATATCCGCAAATTCTGCAACGCCATATTGTCTGACCGTCCTCTGTTTTTCCAACCTCCTGTGGCTTAGGCTTAATATTATTCTGATAATAATCATATGTAGCTGAAGGAATATTGCTTAAAACTTCCATATCGGTTATCTCACCGATAAACATCGTATGTGAACCTAAATCTTCAGTTTTATTAACTGTTACAGAAATGTATGCATTTGTTCCTTCTGTAATATAATAAATACCATTTTCTCCCCTGGAACACTTTTCAAATGTTTCAAACTTATTTGTATCCCTTCCTGATTGGAAGCCAAAATGTTTAAACAATTCAAACTGTGCATTCTGACTCAGGACTGATACTGTAAATTTTCCTGTTCTTACAATCATATCATGCGTATAATTTGCCTTATTGACGCAGATACTTAACTGGTTTGGTTCCGAAGCTGCCTGTATGGCTGTATTAATAATACATCCATTGTCTTTTTCATCTTCCCTTGCAGTCAGTACAAACAATCCATAACTCAGCTTATACATTGCTTTCCTATCCATATTTTCCTCCCTTTATCTTCTCCATGTATTTTAAATGGTATTCTCTAAATAGCCATTTATTCTTATTAATTGACCATAATTATTATATAGTATTATAGTACTTTAGTCAATATAAAAACAGTAATCATTCCTATTTTAAAAATTTAAAATATTATCCTTTATTTTCAAAGAAACGCAAAAAATCAGGTTTAAAATTCATTAATTATCTAGTATTTATGTATCATAAAAAGTACAGCCTATTTATTGAGAATGCTTATTTTATCTGATACAATAAGGAAAATTGAGATTTTATTTTATAAGGAGGAATCAATAATGAGAGGTGTCGAAACCCGAATTCAGGAAATCAGACATAAAATCTTTACTGAGGTTGCACGTATGGCTTATCATACAGAATGGCCTGTTAAAGAACGTATGGAAGCTCTTCCATACAAGATTATTCCCGGCGAAAAAGGAAATTTCAGGAACGATGTATTTTTGGAGCGTGCTATAGTCGGAGAGAGGCTTCGTCTGGCAATGGGTCTGCCTTACCGCAGTGCTGCAGAGCATTCACCTATATCAGATGGAATCGAGGCTGCCGACAAAGATGAAACCTACTATACACCGCCTCTTATCAATGTTATAAAATTTGCCTGTAATGCATGCCCTGAAAAAAGAGTACATGTTACAGACGGCTGTCAGGGATGTCTGGCTCATCCATGCATGGAGGTATGTCCAAAAGATGCCATATCGCTGGATCGCACAACCGGAAAATCTATAATTGACCAGGAAAAATGCATAAAGTGTGGACGCTGTGCAAGCGTATGTTCATATAATGCAATTATTGTTCAGGAACGTCCATGTGCAAAGGCCTGTGGCATGGATGCCATTTCTTCTGACGAAAACGGCAAAGCAAATATCGATTATGACAAGTGTGTTTCGTGCGGACAATGCCTTGTCAACTGTCCTTTTGGTGCGATTGCTGATAAATCCCAGATTTTCCAGACTATCAGAGCTATACAGTCCGGTGAAAAGGTCTATGCTGCAGTTGCTCCTGCATTTGTTGGACAGTTTGGTCCAAAAGTTACTCCCGGAAAGCTACGTGCAGCCATGAAGGCTCTTGGTTTTGCAGATGTATTTGAAGTAGCTATAGGTGCAGACCTCTGTGCCAAGCAGGAGGCCGAGGACTTCCTGAAAGAGGTACCGGATGAACTTCCTTTCATGGCAACCTCATGTTGTCCGGCATGGTCAGTCATGGCTAAAAAACTCTTCCCTGAGCATGCAAAATGTATCTCAATGGCACTTACACCTATGACACTCACTGCACGTCTTATAAAGCAGCATAATCCAGATGCGCGCGTGGTATTTATCGGACCATGTGCTGCCAAAAAACTTGAAGCTATGCGACGCAGTGTACGAAGTGAAGTGGATTTTGTCCTCACATTTGAAGAGATGACCGGTATTTTTTCTGCAAAGCATGTGGACCTTGAAAACATCGATGAAGATCCTGCAGGTGTCAGCGATGCTTCAACTGACGGAAGAAACTTTGCAGTCGCAGGAGGTGTGGCACAGGCTGTTGTTAATGTCATAAAGCGTGATCATCCGGATCATGAGGTAAAGGTAGCAAACGCAGAAGGTTTAAAGGAATGCCGTCAGCTTCTTAAACTTGCAACTTTAGGCAAGTATCCCGGATATCTGCTTGAGGGTATGGCTTGTCCTGGAGGTTGTGTTGCCGGTGCTGGAACCATGCAGGCAATTAAGAAATCACAGACTTCTGTCGGATTGTATGCAAAACAGTCTACTCATAAAACATCAAGTGAAACTGAGTATATCAAGGAGCTTGACAAGCTTGTAGATTAATATCAATAAAAAAGAGGATATATGGATATGTATAAATCCATATGTCCTCTTTTTTATTACAGGTTATCTTATATAAAATTAGTAATAGTTATTATTTTCAAATTATATTCTCTTGATAACTTAAAATAATTATGCTATTTTTCGTTCAAAAACATATTTACTATCTGATGATAAATCAGACCTGAATATATAACCAAGCCTGTCAAACTTTTTTATATCATCAGGATTTTCAATATCATTTTCCGCCATGAATCGAACCATCTCACCACGAGCCATCTTAGCATAAGTACCTTTTGTTACCAGTTTAGTTCCGGCTTGTTCGCAGAATGAAATTGTAATATATTTATCCTTCGGTGTAAGATACTTTTCTATACATTTAGAATATTCCTTTGATGCAAGATTAATTATAATTCTGCTTTCATCAATTACTGAACGATACAGCATATCATGCCAGTACTCATACAGATTTTTTGAATCTCCTATTTCGACCTTTGCCTGCATTTCCAAGCGATATGGCGTTACTCCGTCCATAGGTTTTAAAACACCGTAAAAAGCTGATAATATTCTCAAATGATTTTGTACATACTCAAACTGACTATTTTCAAACACGGATGGTGCCATATATTGAAAAGCAATTCCTTCATATGCTAAAACAGCCGGAGTAAGCCTGTTATAAAGATCCATATTTTCCA
>OLGO01001081.1_pt1 | contig 20074 bp, 16 predicted proteins | sample 1605861 | NCBI WGS metagenome assembly OLGO01 (sample SAMN03283253) | human gut metagenome | biome: human-associated habitat; material: feces | host: Homo sapiens | place: USA | collected 2013
ATAGCCCTGTTCGATGTACTCTTTTATCCTGAAAATGGCGTCTTTTGCCCCTCTCCCCGGACGATAGCCAAAGCTGTCATCCGAAAACAGCGGCTCATAGATTGGCATAAGCTGTTGGAGCATTGCCTGTTGAATGATGCGGTCGATGACGGTCGGGATGCCGAGTTTCCGCTTTCCTCCGTCTGGCTTCGGGATTTCGACCCGTCTGACAGGAGACGGGGTATATTTTCCCCTTCATATTCTCTCTGTCAGTTCCCGGTTATGTTCCTTTAGCCACGGCAGTGTCGCTTCAATGGTCATTCCATCTACCTCCGGCGCTCCCTTGTCTGCCTTTACTCTTTTGTAAGCCCGGTTCAGGTTGTTCCTGTCCAGTATCTTACCTAAGAGGTCCGGCTCTGCACTGTCCCTTTCCTTCCATATCCGGTTGAATGAGCGGTGCGCTCTCACATACCCTTTGCGTTCCGCGCTATCTCTTTGCGAGCAGCTTTCTATGTTTTCTGTACCCATCTGCCCATTCCTCCTTTCCCTGTCGTACTAAAGACTCCTATTGATTCAGCCCTTCACCGAAAAAAAACGTTCGGCTACTACGGCCTCTGCTGACTTCTGTATGTTCAGCGTTATCTCTCGATAACGGTTACCCTTTTCAGGGCTTTCCATACAGACCTCCCTGGGTACCACACGTTTCTTTCCCTCCATCCATCTGCCGCATTTACTGCACATGATTCCGTGTAGCTATCGGGCTTCATCTTGTGCGGCAGACTTACCCTCATGTACAGCCTTATATACGGTTTCTGTCCGTCAGATCGGAGGTTTGCCCGTGGGTTAGTAGGTTCCCCACATCCAGCTTCCTTCAGATTCCACCTCACGATGGACACCCTTGCCTTCGGCTATATCCTTCCCACTACCGGGTGGATTCGGGACTTTAACCCGTTAGAAACGTGCGCCGCTAGGCGCACATATAGAAAGCCGGACTCCATCAAAAATGAAGTCCGGCAAGATATTATCTATATACGATTTCATGAACCCCTAATCCAGATTCTTCTGCAGAATGCTAATCAATTCCTCAATCACGATTGGCTTGGATAAGAATCCGTCCATACCGCATTCCAGTGCTTTCTTTTTATCCTCATCAAAAGCATTGGCAGTCATGGCAAGAATTGTAATACCCGCCAGTGCCGGATTATCCAGAGCACGGATCTGCTTCGTGGCCTCATATCCATTCATTACAGGCATCTGCACATCCATCAGCACCAGATCATAATTACCTGGCTTTGAATTCTTAACTTTTTCCACTGCCTCTGCTCCATTTTCGGCAGTGTCAACCAGGAAGCCATATTCATTGAGGATCTCCACTGCAATTTCACTGTTCAGTTCATTGTCTTCCACAAGCAGTATATATCTGCCTCTGAAATCCGAACCTGCTGCCGGAAGGATTGCATCCTCTGCCTCTGCCTGTTTCTGGCCGATCGCAGTCATCAAGGTATCTCTGATATCTGACATGAACATTGGTTTTGCACAGAATGCAGTCACTCCGGCCGCTCTGGCTTCCACTTCGATATCTGACCAGTCATAAGCTGTCAGAATTATGATCGGCGTATCATCTCCAAGGCTGCGGATCTGGCGGGTAACTTCAATGCCATTCATATCCGGCAAACGCCAGTCGATGATATAAGCATGGAATGCATCTCCCATTTCCATAGACTGTCGTGCACGAAGAACAGCTTCCTTTCCGGAAAGTGTCCATTCCGAACGCATTCCAACCTTCACAAGCATTTTTGTCACGCTGTCACAGGTATTAAAATCGTCATCTACAACTAATGCTTTAAGTCCTTCCAGTTCTGCGATTTTCTCTATCCGTTGGTGCTTAGACTGAATCCGAAATGGCAGACGAACAATAAATTCGGTGCCTTTTCCCTGTTCTGTCAAAACCTCAATGGTACCGCCCATCATATTCACAATATTCTTGGTAATGGCCATGCCAAGCCCTGTACCCTGGATCCTGCTGACCGTGGAAGTACGTTCCCTCTCAAAGGGTGAAAAGATCTTCTGTACAAATTCCTGGCTCATGCCGATTCCGTTATCCTTTACCCGGATCTCATACAATTCACTGCCCTTTACTGTCCCCGGGTACTGTCTGATCCGGACAGAAACGGTTCCTCCCGCCGGCGTAAACTTCACTGCATTGGACAAAAGATTCAGCAGCACCTGGTTCAGCCGCGTCTTATCACAATAGACATCCTCATTCGTAACATCCATGGCATCCATATAAAGTTCCAGCTGTTTCGCATGTATTTGTCCACTGATGATCGTCTTCAGGTCATGAAGCACATCCGACAGACTGACCTCTGTTTCTTCCAGATGGATCTTTCCGCTCTCAATCCGGCTCATATCCAGTATGTCATTGATCAATGAGAGCAGATGGTTGCTGGAGGAAAGGATCTTGCCCAGATAATCCCGAACTCTTTTCTTGTCATCAATATTACTTACAGCCAGTGTCGTAAAACCGATAATCGCATTCATTGGTGTCCGGATATCGTGAGACATATTGGAAAGGAACGTACTCTTTGCCTTGTTTGCTGTCTCCGCAGCACGTACTGCCTCAGAAAGTGCCTGGTTCATTTTCCGGTCAGAGGTACGGTCTGACATAACCAGGATATATTTCTTTTTCCCGTTTACCTCACTGCCCATTGCAATATTATGGAACCAGCGTTTTTCCCCTGTCTTCAGATGAACATATTCAAAATCCCATTCTCTCTGTTCCTGAACCTGAATTTCCTCCAGATAATTTTTCTCCGGATCTTCCTGTTTCTCTGAATACAGTTTTCCCAGAATACAAATATCCTTATGAATCTGTTCTACCGTAATCCCCAACAGCTTTTCCACATTTGGACTGACGTAATCTGCCTGATATGTTTTTGCATCCAGCATCAGAAAGACATCATCCACGTTCATGGAAAGCTTTTGAAACAGCTCATCCCGATACAGAATCTCCGTATCCTTTCTTCTGAGATTTGTCCTGTTTTTTTGAATAATAAGACTGATAAAAAGTGCAGCTATACAGAACACGATCGCACTGACAAAGATTATCGTACTACGCTGCAGACGGTTCATGCTGGCATTGACGATATCCGCCTGGACAAGTCCCAGAAACATCCAGTCCTGAATATCTGCTTTTTCATAGACCAGATAGTAGTTCCTTCCATCCAGATTTAGCAGCATCGCATCGGTACGTCCTGCTTTAAACTTCCCCAAAAGCGCATTGATCTCTTTTTCAGACATATCAGAATGCTCTCTTAGAATTCCGAAAAAATTATACACGTTCCCCCATGCCTCAGAAGAATGATCCACCACAACACGACCATCCGGATGAATCATAAAGCTCTGGGCATTTCCATCGAAAGCAGAAATATCCAGTACGTCTACAATATCAGAGTTTTCGTAAGCAATAGCAATCGCATCATATTCAAATCCCTGATATATTCCATGAGCCTTAGGCGTGGCAAAAATAAGCAGCTGAGATTTTCCGGGAACTGCTGCATTCGCTATCACATCATTTCCCTGCCGGATTTCCTCTTCCATATTTTCCTGTAATCCAAGGTACCCTGTTTCCCCTGTCGCCATCTTGTAGTCCCCGTCAGCTGACAGAAAAAAGAACTCTAAAAATCCTGTATCCTCCTGTGCTTTCTTTATATAGTCACGAATTTCATCTTCGCTCAAAATATCCTGCAGATTCTCTCCCCATATATGAAGATATGTCAGGTTCTTATCTGTCAGTTCTCTCATCATGTTATCAGACTGATGAAAAACCTCCGTCAAATGAGAAACACTTTCCTCATAAACAGTTTTCGACACAAATCTAAAATATCGGAAAACCCCCAAAACAATTCCCACCAAAACAGCGATACAGACAACTGCCATGAATTGTTTTCTCCTGACAGGCTTCTTTCTATCCGTATTATGATTTTCAATATCCATTCTTTCCGCTCATTTCTGCGCACGCTTTTTGCGCATGTCGAGTTTGTGTCAGTGCGCGCACACACAAATCTCACGATTGAAAAACTTTATCTTTCAATCTTCTCACCTCAGCGTCATGTAATCTTCAGGCTCTGCAAGAATGGCATTACCATCTGAAACATACCCTGTCCAGGTGTCTTTCACAGTGGTATCTCCTCCATCAAACACAATATTCTCATCTGCCGGATAAGCCTCCATGTGTTTTGATGTCGCGAGACAGGTTATCGTGAAAGTATCCTCGTCCTGAATTTGTTTTCCGTCCCTTGTAACCTTGCTCAAGGTGTAACCATCCTCTGTTTCCTTGATTTCCACAGAAATTCCACTGACCACTGGCAGAGAGCCACGATTAAACGGAATAAAGCCTCCCTCATAGCCTTCTACAAAGCTTTTCACTGTCTCTTTCAGTTCAGCACCACTCATCTTACTGCTGTAAGCCAAAAGATCATTTGGCATGATCATGTCACCTGCCATTTTTTCTGTATAACCGGCTTTCAGCACGTTTCCCGTAAAGCTATTTCCGGTTGCAATCAGCACATCTGACCCATAGATGCTGCGCAGAGTATTTGCCATAACAGAATATGCTGCATTTCCTTCCCTGCTATGAAAGCGGTTGGAATAAGACTTCTGTGAATCCAAAACTACTTTCTCAGAAATGGATTTCTCCTCAAGAAGCTGAGCATTAAACGACTGATAGGCCTGCCCTGCATCGTATTCTCCTGAGATCATCCTGGAAACCACATCCTTGGAAACAGAGAAAAAGTCATTTGACGCAATGCGGATATACATGTGGTTTTCTTCGATCACAGGTTTCACATCTTTCATATATTCTGTAAGCTGAAGAGCTACATCCTGACTGTAACTTAACAGATCCTGCCCCTCACTGATAATCTGGTTCTGCGCATCCTCTGAAAGCATTGTGCTCAGTACCTTCATTGCTTTCTTTCGACGTGACTCATCCTGTGTCAGATCGCGGTTTAAAGCCACCTGGAAATATGGTGTAGTCATAATCCACTTTTCACCATTCTCCTGAAAGAATGGAAGAAAGGTTGTGTCAATGCCCTGATCCTGAAACATTTTTACACCAGCAGAGCTGCCAAAGTACATGGCAAGATTGTTACTTTGATACATCTCAACGATATCATCATAATTCATATCCAGATCATCCAAGCTCAACCCTGTATCCTGGATGAACTGCTCCATACGTTCAAAAGCCTCAGGCCAGACGGTACTGTCCAGGCCTTCTCTCTTTGTATTATCCGGGTCACTGTATGCGGTACGCCACTTGCGCCCGTCTACAGAAGACAGCTCTGATGCTGACAGACCCTGCAATGTTTCCATACAGGTATAATCATAATAATAGTCTGCCGTAAATCCACGAATCCCCACTTTATCAAATGCCTGGCAGGCAGAAACAAAGCTTTCATAATCTGTTGGCAGAGGAATCTCATACTTTTCAAAAAGATCTTTGTTCACTACAAACCCATGGGCATCTGCACACACGGGAAGCCAGTTTACGCTTCCATCCTCATTCATAAAATTGCTGAGGTATGTATCATAGACAGCACCTGCCGCATTGGTTGTAGAAAGATCCATCAGACTGTCTTTCAGGGGACTTGCATCATGCAGGGAAAATCGACAGCAGGTTATAATATCCGGCAATCCATCGTTTTCCTTAAGGAACCTGTAAAAATCCAGATCATTATTGCCTACAACAAATTCAACCTGGATATCCGGGAGCTGTTTCTGGATGTATGGTGCATATTTTTCATACAGGTTTGTGCTCCATAAATACACAGTGATTGTTTCTGCATCTTCTTTTTCTGCACGCTTCCTGCCACAGCCCGGCAAAAGTGATATAACTGTCACCATCACCAGAAGCACCGGTAAAACTCTGCTCCATTTTTTCTTTTTCATTATGAGCTCTCCTCTGAGTTTCCTTTGTATTTTTCTATTTTACAGTGTCAATTATGTTTCACCAATTTATGGATTACTTTTATCAGTAATTCCACATCAATAGGCTTCGCAACATGCTCATCCATCCCTGCTTCTTTTGCTCTTATTCTGTCCTCCGTAAACGCATTTGCTGTCATTGCAATGATTGGTATTTTTTTTGCATCCTCTCTGTCCAAAGACCGGATCCTCTTTGCAGCTTCATAACCATTTATGATCGGCATCATAATGTCCATAAGAATGACATCAAATTCACCTGCTTCACTTTTTCTGAATAGCTCAACAATTTCCTGACCATTCCATGCTTTGGTCACTTCAGCACCTTCATTCTGAAGCAAAAATTCAGCGATTTCCATATTCAGCTCATTGTCTTCTGCCAGAAGAACATGCATCCCCTTTATAGATTTTTCGGATACATCCTTCGATTCTTCACGTTTATCCGCATCCAGATCTATTTTAAATGGAACCCGGATCACAAATGTCGTCCCTACGCCTTTTTTACTTTCAAAAGTAATGGTTCCGCCCATTTCCTCGACCAGCTTCTTTGAAATAGCCATTCCCAGTCCGGTTCCGGCAAACTTTGCGCGACTTCCCGTATGTTCCTGTGCAAATGGTTCAAAAATATGCTTCTGGAACTCCTCAGCCATTCCGATTCCGGTATCCCGGCAGACAAATTCCATTGTCGTCATTTCCGGCTGTTCGGACGGGATTTCCACGCAGCTGACATAGATCTGTCCGTTTTCTTTGTTATATTTCACCGCATTCGACAGAATATTCATCATCACCCGTTTCACATATCCCGGACTTCCAATAAAATCACGGTGTGTGATTTCTTTTTTCTCCCACACAACCCGGATATTCTGTTCTGCCGCCATCTGCTCGATCACAACAAATACTTCCCTGGAAATACTGCTCAGATTAAATGGAATCTCTTCCAGAACAATTTCACCTGACTCCAGCTTACTCATATCCAGGACATCATTTACCAGTTCCAGCAACAGATTCGATGCCTCTTTCACCTTTGTCCTATATTCCGTCTGCTTCTCCATATCATCTGCATAATGGTCTGCCATATTGACCAGGCCGCGAATTCCATTGATCGGAGTCCGGATATCATGGCTCATCCGCTGGAGAAACTCTGTTTTTGCCTCATTGGCAGTCTCTGCCTTTTTTGCAGCGATCAGAAGTTCTGCTTTATATTTTTCGTCTTTTTCCTGTTCCTGTTTCCGGTGTGCCAGATTGGTTCTGTATGTCCAGAACCAAAATATACTGAACATCAGGAAATAAAAGAAAATAACGCTTATCACACCGAATGGAAGGTTATGGAATACTTCCGTATCCGGCAGATACGCATAGATATAATAATCCCTCTGCTTCAGCATGATTCCGTAGCATCCGATTCCTTCATTCTTCAAATGGTAAATGTGCTGACTATCTGTATGCCTCTTCATTGCCTGAACAACTTCGTTGTCAGCCGTATTCTGTCCCAACAAGCTCTCATCATTGCTGGCAACCACTATTCCGTTGTCTGCAACTATAATCGTTCCATCTTTCTGAGTACTATACCCCTTTAAAAGCCCCTGTATTGTCAGAGTATAATTTCTGGTAAATTCAAGAGAGGTGTAATAATAAATCGCAACGATACCTGGCTCATCTTTTCTGGCACAGGCTGCAATGTCAATACGAGATCCGTCTTCCCTGGTAAACCGTTCCGAATAGCTTCTTTCTTCATATCCGGCAAAATCCATGATAATGTCTTTTTGCAAATACGCCGTAATCTCATTGGTCAGAGATTCATCCGTGCTGTATTCACAGTCCGTCTTTCCCTCTGTATCCAGCACAAGGATGCCATCCACCCAGAGAGTTTTCAGGTTTTCTTTCAGGAACTCCCGCCTTAGCTGACCACCGTTTTCAATTTCCATGTCGATATTTGTACTCATCTGTCTGGCACTTTCAATGGCACGAAGAAGACTTTTGGATTCCGAAGATTCATTATAATGGGTGTAGGTGGAACACTGCACTTTTACATAGTTTATAATCTCCACCATTCTTTCTTCTGCTTCCGCCTTTTCTACATGGAAAAAATAAAACAGAGCGACTACAGCTACACAAATTCCAATCAGACCACCGAGCAGATGGATTCGTTTTTCTTTTTTCATTTTCTTAATATCCAAGATCATCCACCTCCAGATACTTTTCCGGATCATCCAGATATTTTCCGATGATTTTCAGGGATGTGCCATCCTGACGCATTTCTTCCAGTGTCTGATCCATCTGCTCACAGATTCCTCTGTCATCCTCTTTTGCGAAAGCAACACCTATTCCGGTGATCATCAGCGGTTCTTCCAGGATGCGGAAGCTTGTGTTATAATCCCCCATATACTGGACAATCGATTCCTCATGTGCGGCAACCGCGTCTACATATCCTTTCCCCAGAAAGGTATAGATCAACTCCCAGTGTGCAAGACTGATCAGATTTCCCAGTTTTGGGATTCTTTCATCTGTCCGGTTCAGAAAGATGCCTTCCGGTTTGGTTGTGGACTGGACTGCAAGGTTTTTTCCTTCCAGATCACTCAATTTATAAATATCACTGTTCTCATTTACAGCGACCACCTGACGGCTTGCTATGTATGGTCCTGCCCAGCGGTAATCGTCAAGGCGCCCTTCCATGGAAAAACAGCCCATAATACAGTCAATCTCTCCGCTCTCTACCAGTTCCTTTTTCTTCTCCCAGTTGATCTGGACAACGTCCACCTGATATCCCATTCTTTTGAATGCTTCCGTAGCCAGTTCTACATCAATCCCCGTCGGTACACCATCCTCATTCAGATAATTATATGGTGGATAGTTGTCGCTCCCCAGCGTGATGACCGGCTTTTTGGTTTCTGTTTTACTGACATCTGTATTTTTACACCCTGCCAGGGTAACTGTTAAAATTCCCGCAAGCAACATGCCTGCAATCACTCGTTTTCCTTTCATTTTCCTTCCATTCCTGCTTCTATATTTTTCAGAACTATTCAGAACTCCATTCGTAAAATCGCCGCTCTCAGCTTCTCAATATCAATCGGTTTTGCAATGTGTGCATTCATACCGGCATCAAAAGCCTTTTTCCTGTCTTCCTCAAATGCATTTGCGGTCATGGCAACGATTGGAATATTGGCTTTCTTATTATTCTTCAGAGTACGAATTTCCCTGGTTATCATATAACCATCCATTTTAGGCATCTGAATATCCATGAAGATCAGATCATATTTCTTTATTATAGCTTTTACATGTATACAAAAACCTGATTTTATTATACTATAGTGCTCTACTGCACACAAGAAAACATTACCGTTTTAACGCCTAAAAGCAAAAAGAACAGCCGATATCTACATCGAACTGTTCTCCTGCTTTCGAGGTCCAAGCAGCATTGACATCACGGTTTCCTGCTCACCACTGTCCGGATTTTTTTTCATCCAACCAAATCTTCTACTATATGTATATTCTCTTTCTGATCCAATACCATAACCTTGCCACTCTGTTACCTCGCCTGCTTCAAAAAAATAAGAACCAGTAAGAGCTTATCTCTTATCTGATTCTTATTATAAAAACTAAGGTGTCCCATAAACACACCTTGCATATCGAATTTATGTTCTTATTTCTTGTATTGTTTTATCAATCTGTCAATTTCCGCATTCATCATTTCCACCACATTATCCGGTCCGACAAGTTTTACTCCCTCTCCGAGACCTATGATCCATGCCAAGAACTGCCTGCTGACTGCTACCTCCACATTAACTGCGAAGCGTTTGTCATCCAATCTGATCATAGATACCTCTTTTCCAAAACGGTCTATCATTACCCCTGCAAATGAATTGTCACACTCAATTCTTACCCATTCTTCTTTGCCTCCATACATGCCAAACATTTTTCTGGCATATGCAGCCATATCAAAAGACTTAAATACCTGCCTTCCCTCTCTTCCTTTTCCATTGGACTTGATATGAAGCATTTTATCTACACGAAAATGTTTGATGATTTTTTCATTACTGTCATACGCAATTAGGTAATAGTTTTCATTATCCCAGGATAAGGACCAGGGGCTGACCTCATAAAGCGCTCCATCATGGCGCAGTTCCATCTTCTTATCCACATTCCATTGAAAATACTGGAATGTTATCCTCGAATTTTCCGCTATTGCAGCATGTATCCTGTCAACATTGTAATAAATGCTTTCATTCATCGTCTTTACACGACCGGCTACAAATACCTGTCTTTGCAGCTGTGATGCTTCGTATTTACTGGCAAATCCCTCTATCTTTTTTATCAGCTCATTTGACTTCTTGGCCGTGATAAATTTCGCTGACTGCACAGAATCCACCAATAATTTTAATTCTGCAAGCTCAAACTGCCTGTTCCCTATATGGTATGAATACGTTCGATCTTCCTGGGTTCCTATAACGTCCAGACCATACACTCTTAAGTTTTCAATATCATTATATAAGCTTTTGCGTTCCGCACTGATATCATAAGCTGCCAGCGCATCAATAATCTCCGGCATGGTAATACTGTGCGTTTCATCCGTCCGTTCCAGTAAAATTTTCATAAGGTATATCAGCTTCAATTTCTGATTTGATGATTTAGGCATATTGTATCCCCCTAACAATAGAATGCACGCTCCGCGAACATTCTATTGTCATGAATAAAACAAAAAACTTCTCTTACAGGATGATGTGACCTTGATGTCTACGAATTATTCCGTGCTGCGCACTCCCATGATCCCACATCTTATGATACCACAGATACGAGGTCGGGGTCAAAAGCTCCCCGAACTTAATTCCTGCCAAAAAATTTGATTCAACGCATTCCAATCCGGTGTATGACGATCCTCCAGTGATCTCACGCTGCGTTTCATACGCAAAATACTTTCATCAAGATATTCATTTATTTCCGGAATCCGTGGAATCAGCTTCACTTCTGGTGAATTCATCTTTATTTCCAGCAATTGTTTCACTGCACCGGTCAATTCTGCCGGAAGCTCTGCCTCCATTAACTCTGAAAACAGCATAGGTGGAGGGGTACCCTGATCCAGAATCCATTGGCAGGCCAATACCGGGCGTAAGACGTAAAAATATTTCTTTGCTCTGACAAAATCGCCTTTGAGATATTCCCGGTAATTTCCTTCCGCCATACTGATATAATGATACAGCGTTTTTTTTGATGAGAAATACTGGATCATCAAATCACGGAACTTGTCAGCAAATTCTGTTTCCTGATAAACAATTGGCGAAGAAAACCACTCAAATAGGGTTGGGTTTGACTTATATAGCAATCTTAATGTTTTTTGCAAGTCCCATCCGTTCATATCCAAAACATCATCCATCGGCAGTTCAATCACATCTTGAACCTTCTCCAGTTTCAGATAGTCCTCCATTCTTCTGATATAAATAAACCTCACATCATAGTCACTATCTGGTGATGCAAAACCCCATGCGCGACTTCCCGACTCAACGGCCAGAAGTATTTTTATGTTTTCCTCTTCTTCGATTCTACGAAGCTGAGTCTGTATCTTTTTTCTCATTTGTGTTGCCTTTCTTTTTCCAGGGAATCTCCCCTTCCGTAGCTTTGAAGTTATATACCGGTTTCATGATATCGATGATATCTACAGAGTCTCTGATCACATCAATGATATCTGCCAGTGATTTATATGCCATTGGAGCCTCGTCTAATGTATCTGCATTCACAGACGTAGAATAAATCCCCTGCATGGATGCTTTATATTCCTCTAAATCAATGGATTCTTTCGCTTTTGTTCTGGACATGACTCTTCCGGCTCCATGCGGTGCGGAATAATTCCATTCCGGATTTCCTTTCCCAACAGCAAGAACGGAACCGTCTCTCATATTGATCGGGATCAATACTTTTTCACCGGTATGTGCAGCAATTGCACCCTTTCTAAGAATCCGCTCCTCCACATCGATATAATTATGAATCGTATGAAAAGCCTCTGCTGCCGTCATTTTGGTTCTTTCCAGGATAACCTCCGCCATACGCTCTCTGCTTCTTTTTGCAAATCGTTGGCAAATTTCAACATCATGCAGATAATCCTCCATAAAGGATCCATAAAGCCAGCAGATATCATGGGGCACATCCAACTCCTGTGTTTCATAATTCTCTTTTAACTGCTTCAATGCCTCCTGGATTTCTGCTTTTCTTCCCTGCTCTTTGTAGGTACGGATCAATTCATCCCGTTCCTTAAAGTACGCTTCTTTTCCCGCATGCAGATCGATTGCCAGCTGTTGATAAATCTCCGCCACCTGTTTTCCCAAATTTCTGCTTCCCGAATGAATGACCAGATAATACGTACCGTCCTTTGCCTGATCGATCTCAATGAAGTGATTTCCTCCGCCCAGCGTTCCAAGCGATCTTTCCAATCTCTTTGCATCCCGTAAAGCTCTGTAGCATTTCAGCGATGTCAGATCAAACCGCTCCATTCTCCCTTCCCACACATTCCTTCCGGAAGGAACATAATGGCATGCTTCATCTATTTTTTCAAAATCGATCCTCTGATACTGCAGTTTTACAGTATACATTCCACAGCCAATATCGACTCCTACAATATTCGGACAGATCTTATCCGTGACTGTCATTGTCGTCCCGATCGTACAGCCTTTTCCGGCATGGACATCCGGCATGATCCGCACCTTGCTTCCCTTCGTCAGATCATAATCACACATTCTTCTGACCTGCTCGATTGCCTCATCTTCTATGACATTTGCATAGCAGATTGCTGTTGTAACTTTTCCCTTTATTTCAAGCATTTCGTCCCCGTCCTTTCTTATGTTTTGCTATGATCTGAGTTTATCTCTTCCGATTTCTTTTATCATGAAAAAAAAATTGCGAACTTTTACAGTCCACAACTTTTTTGCTCTGACAATCTGTCCTTTATTAAATGAATAAATGCCGCAGGCTTCACAACACGAAGCATTGGTCCAAAGGAAAGCACACGGATCAAAATCTCTGTTTCGTCTTCTTTCTCATAGTGCAACGTCACCTGATACTTTTGATCCTCTATTTTCTCGACTTGTTTTTCAAAGTGGGCGAAGTGCATCAAAACACGTTCCAAAGCATTCCGATCATCCACCAGTTCAAATATCACTTTACGCGGCCGCGGCAGATTTCTTTTTCCAACCTTTTCCCCTTTCTGACTCTCGCACTTTTCACAGGAAGTGATCCTGCCAAGGTTGATCGTATTCCCCAGTCGGCTTCCGGTACCGATCAGCCGGAATTTATCATCTTTCTCGGAATATTCCAGATATTCCGGAATCGTTTTGGTTGTGATTCGTTTCCCATGACGATTCGTAACGGTGATCTGAATCGGATACTGATACCTGATCCCATCCAGTATCAAACGGAAGTTTTGGATGTATCCTGCATCCTCATACGGATCACCATCCAAATACTGATCAAAGACAGATATATCTTCCGGAAGAAATAACGGCTCGACATCTGGAAATGTGACCGGATGATCCGTAAACAGGCGGATCCTTGGATCTAATGCAACTGCATTGATCCAGCGCTTCTGCAGAATCGTAAGGGGCATCGTCGGCTTTTTTTTGAGAATGGTTGTACCATCCTCTTTCAATAATTTCCAATGTGCTATTCCCAAAGACTCTGGTATATTTAATGTGCTTTCGTCAAATGCATACTCCCGGACGATAGAATCGATTTCTCCACTCGTAAGCGGATGATCTACTGCTTCTGTCAATATCTTCGCTACGGTCTGAAAATATGTACTGTAAATTTCATGAAACAGCATGATCATTTCTCCCCTTCCAGTCCATACATTTCATACATCGCCTGCAAATCCTCTTTAAACTGTGTTTCCAGGCTCTTATTCGAAATGGAAATATCTGTGATCCGACAGATAAAGGTGCGTATCCATGGTATCAATTCGCTTGCATCATAAACATCAGCCGAAAATCGACAGGCATGTTCCCCCAGGTATTCCACCTGCCCGATTCGTTTTTCCCGTTCCAACCGTCTTGGGATATGCTGTTCTCCATCCGCATACTGAACGGTAAATTCAATATGCTCCATGCGATTTGACGCGCGACTGTCTGTAGCGACTCCCCACATATGTTGCTGCATTCCAAGCAGTTTATCTCTCAGCTCATCAAATCGATCTGCAGGCTCACCCTTTTTCACCGTAACAATACTATCAAGACGATACGCTGTGATCCGTTTAAAATGCGGGACATAGACCATGATATATTGTCTTCCGCTCTGTACACTGAGCATTACCCGAAGCGGAACAACCTTTGTTTCCGTAATATGATCTTTCTTACGATGGATCATTTCAACCGTTATGGTTCTTTTTTCATGAATCGCTTCCAGAATCGTACACAAAACCTCACTGTCCATTGCCCCTGTTATGTAATGATGTTTGAATGCAAAATGGTCCGCTCTGTCCTTTGTTTTATCCCTCAGAAATGATCCGATCACACCGCAGGGTGCAATTTCTGAAAAGAAATCCAAAACATCCGTATCCGGCAGTTCAAATTCTTCTGCACGACGATATAAGATCGTTTTACCTTTTTTCCTGCTTATCAACAATCCTTCTTTTACATATTCGTTGAGTTTATTCCTGATGGTAGCGGCATCGAATACTCTTGCCTGCTCAAAAGCTGTCAGATATCCGTCCACCAAAGACGCAATATCCATAAGAGATCGTTCTTGTCCGTCAGAAAGAATATCCATAAGGATAAAATGAAGGGTAATATCTCCGTCTGTAAAGCTCTTCGTCTTCCATGCCTTATAAAGCGGATTGTGTCTGGTTACTCTGCTGTCAATTGACAAAAATACTTTCTTACCATCCGCATCCTGGCGAAACTTCATATACTCCCCAAGCCAGCTCTCTATCCGACGTTTCTCATCATCATAAGACCTGGTACTTTTTCTCGTATAAGCCTCCCGGCTCTTGAACCCATAGATATAAAAATCCCGCATATAATCCCGAACCTTATTAAAATTTTTGATCAGCTCATTATATGCCATGATTTCACCTCATTTTCTATTCTCGATACCTTCAGTTTTCAGAGCCTCCCATTCCTGCACACTGTCGATTTTTGTCCCGCAATATTCACATTCTCCCTTTGTTACATCTATATTTGCATTGCATTGAGGGCATTTTATTACCTGGATTCCGGAATCCAGTTTCATGACTCTGTCATTTCGGCAAAGCGTCAAGGTATCCTTTTGATATTCGGATCTGATTTTCCCATTTCGCAGGTACACCAGTCTGACCTGCAGCTCCACTCTCACGCACAACCTGCCGTTTTCTTCGTGTTCCTGCAGGTCCGTATAGTCAATCACGTCGTAATCTATGACATCCGGTCTGGAATAGTAGCGTCTGCCGGCTTCATAGTTCAGATTATTATAGAATCGCCTTTTGTCGATCCCGGTACGACTCCAGAATTCTCGCTGTCTTCTGTTTTTCCGCTCTTTGCATCGTCTGATGAACTCCAGTACCGCATAAGCATCCCACAGATTGCCTGATTTTTTCTGATCCTGCCATAAGTTTTATATAGTTCAGAAAGGTCCATTTCCTCCACAAAGGCACTTACCAGACGAACTGGATCATCAGATGGAATAGAAATCTCTAAATCCAGCGGAAGTTTGATTTGATAATACAGCGAAAATGAGGTATAATCCTTCTGTATTATTTTGTTTAGTTGCATAAACTGATTATACCACGAACGCCGGGCTTTTCGAAGCTCGGCGTTTTGTGTTGGATATATAAAATGAGCTGCCGCACGTTAGTGCGACAGCCCCTTTTTTTACAGCTTATCTGTATTACTTTTCTTCTTTCTTTGCAGCATCCTTTTTGGTATCTGCTGCCGCATCCGTTTCTTCTGTTTCTTCTTCTGCAGGAGCATTATGAGCTCTTGTAACAGTGACAACAACTGCTTCCGGATCTGTCATCAAGTCAATATCCGGATTGGATGCGATCGCAAGATCCTTTACCAGAACTACATCACCAATCTTCATCGACTCTACGTCGATCTCTATTCTGTCTACCAGTGCTGCAGGCAATGCCTTGTAGGAAATCTCTTCCAGCTTCTGCTGCAGGATTCCATCTACCACTTTCTCATGATTCAGCAAAACTACTTCTGCTACGGAATGTACCTTTTCGTTGCTTACCAGTGCCTGAAAATCAATCTCCGTTACCTGATTCTTCATGGCATCATAATCAATTTCCTTGATCAGCACGTCGTAGGTCTTGCCATCTACTTCCAGCATCAGCTGGCTGCCTTTATTGCTGGTTTTTAACAGGCGCTCCACTTCTCTCTGTCCGATCTTAACCGGAATGGAACCTGTAATTTCTCTGCCAAATACGTTACCAGTTACATAACCTTCTCTTCTGAGTCTCTTTGCTTTTACGTTCTTGTCTCTTGTTTCAGCTTTTAAAGTAGTCATTTATCTTTTCCTCCAAAATCTGAATGCTTAGCGAACCTGGTCATCTATGCGGGTCTGGTTAAGTATCCACTTCTTTGTTACAAATGCATTATAACACCCATTGCATATATGGCAAGTAGAAAATTGTGAAAAATCAGTGAATTCTCAGGCAAGTCTGCCCCACGCTGTACTATCCCCGGCGGCGCCTCGTCTCCCGGTAGCATCTGTCACACACCATAAATGTGCTTCCAACCGGCAGCGGCGCGCCGCAGTAGCGACATTTTCCGATATAATCCTTTTTATTCTTCGCCAGATAACGCATTATCGTCTCTTCGGTCTTTTCCCGCTCCCGCACCAGCCGGTCGGCGTCGATATTTTTCCCCAGTCTCGTCGAAAACTGATAATACAGATCCAGCATCTTATAAAATGTCTCATAGCGCACCAGCCCCGCATCCGTGCACATCATCAGTGCCGGGAAGTGCAGCGCCACATCCGCCGTGTAGGTTTTACAGTAATACAGCCACAATGCAACGATATCTCGATTTTTAATATCGATCGAACAGGTCAGCATACGGTACAGCAGATGCTTGTCCTCGAAGCCGTCGATCTCCTTGCGTTCTTTATACGCTTTTTCGTACAGAAAAAGCATTTCCTCGATACTGATCTTTTCAAAGGGAGCAGGTGTCTCCACCGATTTCCAGATTTTCAGCACGGTATCCAGAGGCTCCGCCATATCCAGAAGCACTTGAGGAAAGCCGAGTGTCACATGCTCTACTTCATCCTCCTGCATCGCCGCGTGTTCCCGGATATAGGAAAGCGCTTCCTTGCCGACCGCATTGATATAGCCCGTATCATAAAGCCCGAACCGTCCCGCGCGCCCGGCGATCTGGCGGATTTCCTCTGTTTTCAGCGGTCTTGTTTCTTTTCCGTCAAACTTCTCTGTTTGCACAAAAACGATCCGCCGCACAGGTAAATTGAGTCCCATTCCAATCGCATCTGTGGAAACGACCACTCGTGTCTCCCCGGCTGAAAACATCCGGATCTGGCGTCTGCGGATTTCCGGCGGCAGACTGCCGTAGATCACACTCGTCCGAATCCCCTGTCGCTCCAGTCTTCCGGCAATATCCAGTACTGCCCGCTTGGTAAAGACGATCAGTGCGTCTCCTGCTCTTACATCATCCGGAAAATCAAACGGCTCTTCTTCGCAGACCAGCGCGGTTTTCCGCTCATAACTGCGGATTTCAAAGGTATCACCGCACAGCTCAATGAGATGTGTCACCACCTTCTGTGCCGCGGGGCTCATGCAGATATGGATTTCCGGGCACTGAATACCGAGAATCCCACGTGTCCAGGAATGTCCGCGGTCGGAATCTGCGATCATCTGCGCCTCATCGATGACTGCCACATCATAAACCTGATCGATGTCAAGCATTTCCACCGTCGAGGAAATCACTCTGCTGTTTTCCTCATAAATCCGCTCTTCGCCCGTCAGCATCGTACAGGGGACACCGGATTCCCGCATCTTTTCGTAAACCTCCAGCGCCAGCAGACGCAGCGGACCCAAATAAATACCCTTGTACGCCGTGCGCAGACGTTGCAGTGCCTGATAGGTTTTACCGCAGTTTGTCGGTCCTACATGCAAAATAAAATGCCGCTTCATTTCCAGCGCACGCGGGAATTCCATTTCCGGCCGCGTCGGAACCATATCAATAATCTGGGAACGGATTCCGTTCTCCGCAAAATTTTTCAGAATGCTGCGCATCGGATGCTGGCAGATTTCGCCCGGGCGCTCGGTTCTTAAATATTCCAGCAGCCGGCTCGTCACCAGCTCCTGCTCCTCCTCCCGCAGCGTACCGATATCCAACCGTACCAGCTCCGGCATTAGAATATCTCTGATCTGCATGATTGCGTACTGATTTTTCTGTTTTAACGCATAGTACGCCATATTCCGGATCTGTCTGTGATATTCCTCCAGATGGGGCTGCGTCAGCTTTCCGGTTTTCGTGCGCTGCATTTCTGTAATCAGACGCCCGATTCGCTGCTCATACGTCTTTTTTCCGTCATTGTTTTTCTTTTTCAGCGCCATCGCGCTGTCTTTATACTGGGAGAAGTAAAACTGCACCAGCTTCTCTTTCTGTATCATGATGTTCCTCTTTCCTTTGGACTGCCATCCGCCGTCTGATCCTCTGCATCGCCCGTTCGCTACAGATTGTCTCTATTTTAAACTTTTTTTCAAAAATATCCACGGGTTCTCATCTTTTCCCGCCTTGTTATCCACTATAAAACCGAGCTTTTTGCACAACCTGAGGGATTTTTCATTGTCCCGGTGCGCAACTGCCCGGATTGTCTCAAAAAACAGCTCTTCCCTGGCAACCTGCAGCACGGCTTCACACGCTTCCTGCGCATAACCATGTCCGCGGTACGCAGGCGCAATTACGAATCCAAGCTCCGGTTCTCCATAACCGTCTCTAAGCTGCAGTCCGGCGCGGCCGATTACGGTATGGCTTTCTGCCAGCTCGACTATCCAGATACCAAATTCATAAAATCCGTACTGGTACCGGATTTCATCCCGAATCTGCGCAAGCTGCCTGTCCCGGTCCTCAAACAGCGGTTCCAGAAACGGCGAATCGTCTTCTCCCGACTGTATTTCATATAATGCGTTCAGATCTGCCTCCGTCATTTCCCGCAGTATCAGACGTTTTGTCCGTGCAATTTCCCACGCAATCCCTTCGTGCCGCTGCCACACGCGGTAGAGCCACTGTGCATCCAGGTCGTCCTGCCCACTATCCAGCTCCAGGCACCACCGCGTCTTCGGCGCAGCTTTATCCCGGTTCTGCTCTGTTATCACATACACACAGCACTGCCCGGCAGCTTTCAGGCGCTCGATCTCTTTTTTTTCATCTGACAGCCAGACGACGGCATCCCGATCGGTCCATTTTCTGATCATCTCTTTACTTCCCAAAACTTTTCCATTACAATAGATACCAGCATAAAGAGAAAGGAAACAACAGCCCGAATTACCGGGCTGCGGGTATTTATGATGGCACAGAAAAATCCTATCGTAACTATCACCATGGAAGACGGCAGCATCATGAAAGCGGAGCTTTATCCTGATATTGCTCCCGAATCCGTCAACAACTTCATCAGCCTGATCAAGAAACATTTCTATGACGGCGTTATTTTCCACCGCGTTATCCAGAACTTCATGATTCAGGGCGGTGATCCGGAAGGAACCGGCTGCGGCGGTCCCGGCTACTGCATCAAAGGCGAGTTCAAGTCCAACGGCTTCCAAAACGACTTAAAACATACAGAGGGCGTTCTTTCCATGGCGCGTACCATGATCCCGGATTCCGCAGGCAGCCAGTTTTTCATCATGCATAAGACCTCTCCCCATCTGGACGGTGAGTACGCTGCATTTGGTAAAATCATTGAAGGCATGGAAACTGTCAATGCAATTGCCAAAACTGCTACAAACTACGCAGACCGTCCGCTGCAGGATCAGAGAATCAAAACCATGACCGTCGATACCTTCGGCGTAGATTACCCGGAACCGAACAAACTCAAAGAAAGATAAGACCTTTCGCAGGTTACGGCGTGCCCTTTTCGGGTACGCCGTTTTTTATCGTATAGGAAACTTCGTTTCCATACGATAAAAATGCTCCGCGAGGAT
>OLGO01001085.1_pt1 | contig 19981 bp, 15 predicted proteins | sample 1605861 | NCBI WGS metagenome assembly OLGO01 (sample SAMN03283253) | human gut metagenome | biome: human-associated habitat; material: feces | host: Homo sapiens | place: USA | collected 2013
GCAGTCACGTCAACCCCCGGGCCGGGCATGCCCGGCCCCTACGCTGCCGCTGCTTTTCACTCCTCCATCCACCGCGCCAGAAACTCTGCGGCGGTGGCGGCGGCGCGGACGGTCTCGGCGTTGGGCGCGGCCTCGCGCAGGGTGCCGTGCAGCAGCACGCCGCCTTCGATGTCACCGTGTACCAGGATCGGCGCGGCGCACAGCAGGTACCGGCTGCCCAGCGGCTCCCGCTCCGCGGCGGACGCCGGGGCCGTGTAGAGCTTGCGCCGGGTCAGCAGCGGCTCGATCTCGGGCGGGAGCGGTGCGCCGAGCAGCTCGCCCTTGCCCGCTCCGGCGGCGGCAACGATATGCTCCCGGTCACAGACGGCCACGGCGCAGCGCAGCCGCCGGGCCAGCACATCCGCATAGACGGCGGCAGGCTCGCCAAGCTCGGCCAGCGGCGAATACTTTTTAAATATGACCTCGCCGTTGCCGTCCGTGTAAATTTCGAGTGAATCTCCGGTGCGGATGCGCTGCGTTTTCCGAATCTCCTTCGGGATGACCACCCGGCCCAATTCGTCGATACGGCGCACGATTCCGGTTTCTCTCATACAAAATCCCCCCTGGTTTTTTCTGGTAGTATCTGCGGGGATGCCTATAAATATGTAAGGAGTTTGGTTATGAAACTATTGCAGACAACGCTTTGCTATCTCGAAAAGGACGGTGCGTACCTGATGCTGCACCGCGTCAAAAAGAAAAACGACGTCAACCACGACAAGTGGGTCGGCGTCGGCGGCAAGTTTGAACCGGGAGAGGACGCGCCGGCCTGCGCCCTGCGCGAGGTGCGCGAGGAGACCGGCCTGACGATGCACGCGCCGGTTTACCGCGGCATCGTGGATTTTTTCTGTGACCCATGGCCCGCCGAGCGGATGCACCTGTACACCTGCACGGATTTTTCCGGCGTGATGACCGACTGCGACGAGGGGTGCTTAGAGTGGGTGGACAAGGCCGCCGTGCAGGATCTTCCGATCTGGCAGGGGGACAAGATATTTTTCAAGCTGCTGGCGGAGGACGCACCGTTTTTCCATTTAGAGCTGACCTATGACGGGGATGTGCTGGTAAAGGCGGTGCTGGATGGGGTAAGTATGCTGTAACGGCAAACACGGAGCGGTCAAGACCGCTCCCTACTATGCCCCTTGAAAATAGGATTTGTAGGGAGGGGTCTTGACCCCTCCGGGCCGCTTGCGGCTGCGCAAAGCCCCGCGGGTCGTCGGGGACGCCGACCCCTACCGTGCGGCAAAAAAAGAGCGTGTGCTTTTCTGTGCACACGCTCTTTTCTTATGTCTCAATACGTCGTGATCGTCGTCCCAACGAAATAATGTGTCAGAATATCCTGATAGCCCCAGCCGTTGCGGGCGTAGCCGATGGCACCCCACTGGCTCATGCCGCAGCCGTGGCCGTAGCCGTAGACATCAAAGATAAAGCAGTCCAGATCGGCATTGTAGCTGACCGTGAAGCACTGGCTGCGCAGGCTGCGCCCGTCAACGCTCTGGCGGGCCAGCAGATTCTCGCGGAACCAGCGCCCGCTGACGGTGCCGACGCCCGCGTCCGGGCCGACCTGGATCTTGGCGACCCAGCCGTACTGGTTGGCAGACTGGATCGTGAACCAGCTGTTGGGGTCCACGCCGGACAGGTCAATGTCCATCACATCGCGGATGCGGTCCTGCAGCGTCTGGCGGGAGAAGCGGGCCGTGCCGCTGGAATTGCCGTTCGTGTTCCAATGGCTGGACACGCTCTGGTCATACGGGCTGTCCACGGCCTGCAGCCAGGCGCGGTCATTGCCCCAGACCTCGGCAGCGGAGGCCGTGCCGGTGCTGGCCGACGCAAAGTACGGCGTGAAGCAGACCTGCCCGTTGTAGGTAACCAGCACATGGGCGACCTCCTGCGCGGCGGCCAGCGCGGCAGCGCCCGGCTCGGCACCCAGCACCGACGGGTAGCCCGACTGGCTGATGATCCAGCAGTGGGTCGCCACGCACTGAGCCTTGTAGGCTTCGGCGGGTGCGTTGGGCCCCAGCTCGTTCTGGGCCACCATGGCCAGGCACTGCACCAGATCCATCGTCTGGGCCGTGCCGTTCATCGTCACGTTGATGGTCTCCCCTGTGCCGCTGCTGTCGGGCTGAGGAGCCTCGGTGGGGGCGGCTGTCGGCTCGGTCGTCGTCTCACCGGCGGCGGAATCCGCCGGAGGCTCGGTGGGCGCAGGCGTGGCCGTCGGTTCCGGCGTGGCGCTGGTCTTGATCTGATCCACCGTCACGGTCTGCTCGGGCAGACTGCCCTCGGCGCCCTTGTTCAGGTCGGCCTCCGCGGCGGAGGTCGAGCCGGCCACATCGGTCAGGCCCGCCAGCAGCTTGTCGGTGCTGGCCAGCAGGCTGTCCGTGATGGCCTGCAGGTCGTCCGCGCGCTGTGCCAGGTCCGCCGTGTCCGCGGCGGTGTCGCTGCCCGTGCCGCCGTTCTTGCGGGCGGCCCGAGCGGCGGTGCTCTGCTGGGCGTAGCGGTCCACACTGGCCTGCACCAGCGTGCTGACCGTCGGCATCGGCTGGCCCTTGCGCTCATACTGGGCCGCCGTCAGCAGCGGCTCCTCCGCTGCCGCGATGGCCGAGGTGTTTAAAAGCTCTGCCTCTCCCTCGCGGATCAGCCGCCCCGTGATGCAGAGCAGCACGCCGCTCTCGTCACTGTGGGTCGTCACGGTCAGGAAGCGGGAGTCGTCACCCACGTCAACGCCGGTGTCAAACAGGCTGCGGGCCTGAATGCCCGCGACGAAGGTCAGGTAGTCGTAATAGCTCGACAGGTCGGTGCTGCCGTACAGGTCAAATGCGCCCGCGCCCTGCTCGGACGGGTCAAAATAGTAGACCGCGATGGCCTTGAAGCGGTAGACACCGCCCGCCGTGTACAGCGTGAAGCCGCTGTTCTGCTTGAGTGTATCCTCGTCGGCCAGCGCCTTGTAGTCGCTGCCCGTGCATTCCACCACGGTGTTGCCGGGGGTGGCGGCGTCCAGTGCGCTGGGCGTGGCAAAGCGGACGATAGACGGTGCCTCGCCGCTCTCGGGCGTTTCCGGGTCGGGCGTGTCGGCGGCGTAAACCAGCGCGCCGTCCAGCCCGGGCCACCCCAGATAGCCGACGACGCCGGGGCGGCGCTCCAGCGCCTTGCCCAGGTAGCTCTCGGCGGTCGTATCGTAGAGCGCCGTGCCGTAGCTTTTGGCCGCGGGGCGTGCGCCCAGATCACAGCGCAGGAACAGCCACAGCGCCCCGCCGCCCAGCACAAGCACCAGCGCCAGCACGACAAGCCCCAGAATAACGGTGCGTCTGCGGCGGCGCTCGCTCTTTTCAATGATCTCAAGGCTGCGGTTCTTGATGCTGGGCTGCACCGGCCCGCTCTCGGGCTTTTCGCCCTTGCGGCGGCGCTTTTTGTCGGTTTTCCGCGCGGCCTTTTCTGCGGCGGCCTCCTCAACGGCGCTGGCGTCAAACAGCTGGGTCGCAGCGCGGGTAAAGTCCTCAACGCTGGCGCTCTTGCCCGCGGCCTCGGCGGCGTCATCGGCAGCCTGCGCGGCGGCGATGGCGGCGGGGTCAAGATCCGCGGAGAAGTCGGGGATGTCATCGTCCAGCACCGACGGTGCGGGGGCACGGCCCTGCGGGACGTCGGGCAGAGGTGCTTCGTCCGCCGGGGCGGGCGGCTCCACGGGCCGGGCACGGCGGATGCGGGCGTGCCGCGGCGCTTCCGGTCCGGACGTCCGGGCCGGCTCCGGGGCCGCCGTCTGCGCGTCCGCGTCCGTTTCAAAGCGGATGACGCCTGTCGGTTCGGAGACCTCGGGCGGCGTCGCGGCGGCGTCGCGGCGGTGCGGGGCCGCGGGGTCGGGCGCGGCAGACTGCTCCGGCTGCGGGAAGCTCGGCGGGCTGACCGGCGCGGGCCGGTCAAAATCGAGCATCGGCTCAAAATCAGCGGTATGGTCGGCGTCCCGCGTGGGCGGCGTGCGGCGGCGCAGCGAGAACCGCACCGTGTTGCCGCGGCTCCGGGCGGCCTCCGACACAACGAGCAGCGGCCGGTCATGGCCGGGGCGGAACGTGATGCAGGAATCCGTCAGCTGCAGGCCGAACAAACGGCGGCGCAGCAGGTCCAGGATTTGGTTGCCGATGAAGGTATCGTTCATATCGGGCGGCAGGGCGCAGGCCACCGCGCCGCGGCGGTCACACACCAGCACAAAGGGGCACTGCCCAACGCTGGCGGGCATGTAAGCGGCAGCGTAATCCGCGCCTGTGACCTGCAGCGCGGCCAGCGCACGGCCCGCTGCGGCCTGCACAATGTCGCCGGGGAAGCGCCGGAGCAGCTGCTCCGGCACGGTGATGCGGCGGGATTTCTGCGGGTCGGCGTAGCTCTCGGTGCCAAAGTCAAAGACGGCCTCGCTGTGGGGCAGCGGCTGCAAAAGGCTGCCCAGCAGGCGGCCCGTCGGCTCGTCCACGGCAACCAGCAGCTTGCGTTTTTCCAGCAGAGCGTCCAGCGTGGCCTGGGCCAGGCTGGTCTCCCCCTCGGCAAAGACATCGTCGCCGAACTTGGCGCGCAGCCGCGCGGCCCATTTATCGCAGTATTGCTCCGCCATGGCGCGGTTGGGAGCGCTGACCTGCACACAGATGGCAAACTCGCCGTCCCGTTCCAGCAGGCGCAGGCCGGGGCAGCCATCATCCCGGATACCCCGCAGCACGGAGGATACCTCCGCGCCCGTGGGCCCGAAAACACGCAGGATTTTCAGTTGAGTGTTGACCATGGTGGAACCTTTCTTGTGTTGTATTGTCTTTTCCTTTGGGGCTGCGCCCGCAGGCGCGTGTCGGAGCGCAACCGCCGAAGGTGTCTGCGGCCCCGCCCGCAAACGAATGAGGGGCAGCCTTGCCACAACCACCCGTAAACAGGCGGTCCCGGGAGCTTTCACCTCATCCGCCGCTGCGGCGGCACCTTCCCCTCAAGGGGAAGGCTTGGGGCTTTATATATCCAGTTCTCTGTCCGCCGTCTCCGGCGTGAAACGCACGCTGTCCGGCACATCGAGGCCCAGCGCCATGCGGCGGAGCATATCCAGCGCGTACAGGGCGGCGCGGGTGCGGATGATCTGGCGGTCCTGATAGCCGCCCAGGGTCAGGCGCATTAAATACCCCGTGTCCGTGCGGGTGTCGGCACCGGCCAGATAGACCGTACCCACCGGCTTGCCGGGCAGTGCGCCGCCGGGTCCGGCCAATCCCGTGATGCCCACGGCCAGCTCTGCACCGGATTCCCGGGCAGCGCCAAAGGCCATGGCCGCGGCCACGGGGCCGGACACGACGTTGTACTTTTCAATGACAGCCGCATCCACACCCAGCAGCTTTTGCTTGGCGGCCTCGGCGTAGGTGACAAAGCCGTAGCCGAACACCTCGCTGGAGCCGGGCACGTTCGTCAGCCGCTCGGCGATCATGCCGCCGGTGCAGCTCTCCGCCGCGGCGGCGTGCAAGCCGTGCTCCCGCAAGGCGCGTACCACCGTGTATTCCAGCGCGGGCACGTCCACATCGTAGGCGGCTGCGCCGAGAATCTCTTTAAACTCCGCAATGCGGGCATTGCAGGAGGCCTCGGCGGCCTGCTCGGTGGTCTCGCGGGCCGTCACGCGGATCTCGCACTCGCCGGTCTTGCAGTAGATGGCGGCGGTGGGGTTCGCGGCCTCAAACAGCGGCGCGACCTTGCTGGCAATGGCGCTCTCGCCGCCCAGCACCCGCAGCGTGCGGCTGTGGATCGTGCAGTTTTGCCGTTTCAGCAGAATCGGGCGGACCTGCTCGGCCCACATGGCCTTCATCTCCCGCGGGACGCCGGGCATCAGCGCGGCGCAGTGGCCGTCGGCGTCCTCAAACCACGCGCCGGGGGCCGTGCCGTGGTCGTTGATGAGCCTGTGACCCACCGTTGGGCACATGGCCTGCTTGCGGTTGTTCGGCGTGGGGCGTCTGTTTGTACGGGCGAAAAAGTCGATGATCTTCTGCCACTCGCCCTCGTCAAAGGCCAGCGTATCGCCGAACGCCTCGGCCACGGTCTCCTTCGTCAGATCGTCCTCGGTGGGGCCGAGACCGCCCGAAAAGACGAGCAGGTCGCTGCGGCTTTTCGCCTGCAAAACCAGCTCCTTCAGGCGGGCGGGGTTATCGCCGATGACATGCTGGTGCATCACGCTGATACCCAGCTCGGCCAGCTCGCGGCTTAAAAACTGCGCGTTGGTGTTCAGGATGTCGCCCAGCAGAAGCTCCGTGCCTACGCAGATAATTTCAGCAGTCACAGCAGCTCGTCATCTCCCATGCGGATATAGATTTTCTCGACGTTCTCGGCGGCCTCGGATTCCAGCGCGGCCAGGCCGGGCATAGCGGCCTCGGCGGCCAAGATCTCGTCCAGCGTCGGGTTCGTCTTGGGGTGCGGCGGGGTAAAGATCGTGCAGCAGTCCTCATACGGCTCGATGGACGTCTCAAATGTACCGATCTTACGCGAAATATTGATGATCTCGATCTTGTCCATGCCGATGCAGGGGCGCAGCACGGGCAGGTCCTGCGCCTGGTCTGTGCAGGCCAGCGCGGCCATGGTCTGGCTGGCGACCTGAGCCAGGCTCTCGCCGGTGATGAGGGCCTGCAGCTCGAGCTTTTTCGCCACCTGATTGGCAATGCGCAGCATGCTGCGGCGCATCAGAACCGTGAACAGCACGTCGGGCGCGTTGTCACGGATATACTCCTGCGGCTTCGTGTAGGGCACGACGAACAGCGTGCAGTTGCCGGTGTACTCGACCAGCTCGCGGGCCAGATCGCGCACTTTCAGCTTGGCGCGCAGGCTCGTGTACGGCGGGCTGGCAAAGTGGATGTGGTGCAGCGCCAGACCGCGGCGGGCCATGCACCATGCGGCGACGGGGCTGTCGATGCCGCCGGACAGCAGGTTCAGCGCGCGCCCGCTCGTGCCGACGGGCAGACCGCCCGCGGCCTCGACCTTGGGGCCGTGGAGATAGGCGGCGTAGTCGCGAATTTCCACCATGATCTCCAGCTGCGGGTTATGCACGTCGACGCGCAGATGATGGTGCTTGTCCAGCAGGTAGGCACCCAGCTCGCGGCAGATCTCGGGGCTCTTCATCGGGTAGGTCTTGTCGGCGCGCTTGGCCTCGACCTTGAAGGTGCGGATGCCGCGCAGCGTCTCGCCGAGATACGCCTCGGCGGTCTCGCATATTGCGGCAAAGTCCTTCGGGCACTCGACGGCGCGGCTCAGCTTCACGATGCCGAACACATGGGACACGCGGCGGAACGCTTCGTCCATGTCGAGGCCGTCCTCCTTCGGCTCGATGAAAACGGTACTCTGGGCCTGATAGACCTTGAACTTGCCAAGCGGCTCCAGCCGCCAGCGGATGGTCTTGGCCAGCCGCGCCTCAAACTTGCCGCGGTTCAGGCCCTTCAGCGTCATTTCGCCCTGATAGGCGAGGATGAGTTCTTTCATAGGAATATTCCTTTCCATATAAATCCTTGGCTTCCCCCTTGGGGGAAGCTGCCGCCGCAGCGGCTGATGAGGGAAAAGTTTACTGCGGCAGCCCGTTCACGGGTCACACCAGCAAGGCCGCCCCTCATCCGGCTGTGGTCGGGGCCACAGCCACCTTCCCCCCCCCAAGGGGGAAGGCATCACAGCTTTAAATATGCTGCAGCTCCTTCAAGCCATCTCTTACCCCCGCCAGCAGCGCGTCCACGTCCTCGGCGGTGTTATCGGCGCAGAAGCTCACGCGCAGGGCGGTGCGGACGGTCAGGTCGGCGCAGCCCATGGCCAGCAGGGTGTGGCTCGGCTCGCCCTTGTCGCAGGCAGAGCCGCCCGAGACATAGACCGCGCGGGTGTTCAGGTAGTTGATGAAGGTCTGGCTGTTGATGCAGCCGGTGGAGAAATTCACGATCTCCCCCACCGCGTCGTCGGGCGAATTGAGCGTGATGCCGTCCAATTCTTCAAGCCCCGCGCGCAGCTGCCGATTCAGCGCGGCAATGTGTGCAATGCGGGGGCGCAGTTTCTGCTGGCCCTGCGCGGCGGCCACGCCGAGACCCACAATGTAGGGCGTGTTCTCGGTGCCGGGGCGCAGGCCGCGCTCCTGATGGCCGCCGAGATAGGGCGGTTTGAGCGTCTGGCGCTGGCTGTCCCGGATGAACAGTGCGCCGACGCCCTTGGGCGCGTGGACCTTGTGGCCGGAGACGGAGAGCGTATCGACCTCGCGCCATTTCTGCAGGTCGATGGGCATGCGCAGCCACGCCTGCACGGCGTCCACATGGAAGTGGGTGCGGCTGTTGCGCGCCTTGATGCCCTTGCCCAGCGCCGCGATGTCCTGCACGGCGCCGGTCTCGTTGTTGACGGCCATGCAGGCGGCCAGCACCGTGTTTTTGTCGATCTCGGCCAGGAATTTCTGCGTGTCAATGCGTCCGTCCGCCCCGGGCATGACCTCGACGACGGTGAAGCCCTCGTCCTTCAACGCGCGGATGGGGCGCTGCACGCTGGGGTGTTCAAAGCCCGTGACGACGATTTTATTGCCCCAGTGCTTACGCGGGCGGGCCGCGCCGGTCACGGCCATGTTGTTGCCCTCACTGCCGCAGGCCGTGAAGTAGATTTCATCGCTGCGGCAGTGCAGCGTTTTGGCCACGCGGGCGCGGGCCGCGGCAATGGCATCCTGCACGGCAACGGCGGGGTCATACAGGCTGCTGGGATTGGCCCAAAGCTCAGTCAGCGCCTCGCTGACGGCCTGCGCCACCGCCGGATCCACCCGGGACGTGGCGGCGTTATCAAGATAATGCAGCTGGGGGTCGGAAAGCATAACACTCATTCCTCACATTATTGCACAAAATTATACAGATTAAATTATACACGTTCGCCTAGCAAAAAACAATATTCAGAAACAAAAAAAGGCTTCCCCCGTGGGGGAAGCTGGCCGCGAAGCGGACTGATGAGGGCAGAGTTCATCCTGATTGCCCATTTACGGGCTGTAACTCGGTAGGGGCCGGGCATGCCCGGCCCGCGGCTTACCGGCAAATGTGCTGTAATGGGAAGGCCGCTTTATTCTGTTGACCCTGTAGGGGCGCATTCTATATGCGCCCGGGCAGCTTGCGGCTGCGAAAGCCCCCACGGGCGGATATGGAATCCGCCCCTACGCCTTGTTTTATCTACCCTTACTCCCCAAAATCCTCCGCAGCCTTCTGCATCATCTGGCGGATCGGCAGGTTGTACGGGCAGCGCGGCTCACAGGCACCGCACCGGATGCAGGCACCGGCCTTGGTCTGCAGCGTCGCATAGCGCTCGCGGCCCCACTGCTGCAGGCCGTAGCGGTTCAGGTACCCCTGGAACAGGAACACACTGGGGATGGAAATCCCCACCGTGCAGGGCGCACAGTAGTTGCAGCGGCGGCAGAACTGGGTGCCCAGCGCGTCGCGCACCTTCTGGCAGGCGGCCTCCTCCTCGGGCGTGAGCGGGGCGGTGTTGGCCGCGCCCGCCACGTTGGCGTTCAGCTCCTCCACCGTCGCCATGCCGGGGATGGACACCGTGACTGCCGGGTTGGACAGCACGTACCGCAGTGCCAGGCGGCCATCCTCAATGGCACCGCCCGCCAGCGGCTTCATGTCGATAAAGCCCTTGCCCGCCGCGGCGCAGCGGGCGATCAGCTCCCTGCCCTGCTGCTCCACGATGTTGTACGGGAACATGATCGTCTCGATCTCGGGGATGTCCAGCGCGGCCTCAAACACAGCGGCCAGGTGCGCCGTGATGCCGATGTGCCCGACGATGCCCCTGGCCTTTGCCTCGAGCAGCGCCTCCATTGCGCCGCCGGGCGCCAGAATGGTTTTCAGGCCGTCGAGGCTCGGGTTGTGGAACTGGAACAGCTCGATGTGGTCGGTGCGCAGGTTTTTCAGGCTCGTGGTGATCTCGGCCTCCATGTCGGCTTTGGTCAGCGCGCGGCATTTGGTCGCCAGAATGAAGTCATCCCGCAGCCCGGCCTCCTCCAGCGACTGGCCGATCCATGCCTCGCTGACCGTGTAGGCGCGGGCAGTGTCGATGTAATTGATGCCCGCCTTATGCGCGGCGATCAGCAGCTCCCTCGTGCCGGGCTGGTCGATGCGCTGAATGGGAATGCCGCCAAACCCAAGGCGGGAAATTTGTAAGCCTGTGGTGCCGAAATTGACGTATTGCATGGTGTTTACCTCTTATATTGCTCTCCGTTTGCTGCATGGGTCGATGCAAGCATCCGCCCCTGCACGCTCTGTGCTTATTATAGCAAATCCAACGTAAAAATCCAGTCCCCCTAAGCCCTCCCCCGCGTGGGAAGGCAACCGGCTTGCAAGCATGGTGCTGTTCTTCTATAATAAACAGTACAAAAACGAAATTTTTGCGGGGTACAGCCACCTCTACGACCCGCTGACCGGGTGCTGGCCGTTTCTTGCGGGGCCGGAGCGCCGCTACGGTGTGTGTGTCGATTTATTGGTGGAGGAATTTTTGCCCAACACAACTGCTGGCGCCTGACGGCAGCCGCGACCACTAGATGCCCGGAAAGTTGTGTCCGCGGTGTCACAATTATCCACAAACAGACCCCATGGATGTTGAAAATTTCGGCGTTTTTCTGTGTGATTTTTTACCCCCGCCCACTTGCGGCGGGGGCTTTTTTCGTGGTATGATTCATTTTGTAATAGTTTATCGCTTTTTAACTGTGAGGAACAGGAATGTTTAATAAGAAGAACCCCATGCGGTATTTCTCCGGCAGCACCTTTGCGCGGCTGCCGCTGTATAAGCTGGCCGCGGGCGGCACGGCGGTGGTGCTGACCGCCAGCATCGGTCTGGGCGCGTTTGCGGCCAGCGTCGGTCCGCTCTCCGCGCCCGAGCCCAGCCCCACGCCCATCGTGACGGCCACCCCCGAGACGGCGGCCACGCCGCCCCCTTCCCCGACGCCGAGCCCCACGCCGGAGCCGGACAAGCCGCTGACGATGGAGGCCAGCGTCATCCAGCAGGACGTCGGTGTGACGCTCTACGTCGAGAACGCTCCCGAGCCCAGCCCCACGCCCGATGCGTCCGCCTCGCCGTCCCCGACGCCGTCCAAAAGCGCGAAGGAGGATGACGCCGAGGACGAAAAGACCCCGCTGCTGGGCGTGGCGGCAACCATCACACTGACCGACGCCAAGGGCAATGCCATGGATTACGAGCTGGATACCGAGACCGGCACCGCGCTGGCCGAGGACATGACCCCCGGCGACTACACGCTGGCGGTCCAGCCCATCGAGGGCTACACGCAGCCCGAGGCCCAGACCGTGACAGTCAAAGAAAAGGTCGTCTACAAGGCGGACGTCAAGGCCGTTAAAGAGAAGATCGTCCAGGCAAGCCAGGTCAACGAGAGTGCCGAGGACTCCGGCGTCAGCAACGCGGGCTCGGCCCCCATCGTCAACGAGGTCACCGACACCGTGACCTACGCCGACAGCGCCAGGACCGAGACCGGCAGCAGGACAAGCTACACAGCCAAGCTGAGCAGCAGCGGACATCTGCTGCTGGCCGACGGCACCGAGACGCCCTACCTGCCCGTTTATCAGGACGGCACGAAGGACCTGATCGGCGCAATGCGCGATACGAGCTACGCCGCCAACACGGCCACGGCGGCCTGGCTGCCCGGCGCGGCGGATTCCGTCACGCTGCTGGGTGCGGCCAACACCCGCATGGCGTGGGTACACCGCGCGGACGAGCCTGTGACCGTGCAGGAGGACACCGGCGGGGCCGCCCCGGCTGCCGAGGAGACCCCTGTCCCGGCGGACCCCACGCCGGAACCGGCCCCCGAGATCACGCCCGAGCCGACCCCGGAGGCGACGCCCGCCCCCACCGAGGCCCCGACGGAGACACCCGCCGAAACGCAAACGCCTGCCCCGACAGAAGCCCCTACGGAAGCCCCGACAGCGACTCCGACGCAAGCACCCACCCAGGTGCCCGACCCGACGGCGGGCTGGCCGGATAACATTGCGGTGCAGGAGCTGGCCAACTACGGCTTTGCCGTGACCAGCGCGACCACCACGATATACGAGTACACCGGTTGGCAGGATATTGACGGCACAACGTATTATTACGACCCGTCCACCCACCAGCCCGTCACGGGCCAGCAGGTCATTCAGGGCAATGTCTACACCTTTGCGGCGGACGGCGCACTGAATCGCACAGCCCGCGGCATTGATGTCTCGAAGTTCCAGGGCAACATTGACTGGAACGCCGTCAAATCGGACGGCATCACGTTTGCCATCATCCGCTGCGGCTACCGCGGCTACGGCAGCGGTGCGCTGGTCGAGGATTCTACATATCGCCAGAACATTCAGGGCGCGATCAACGCGGGCCTGCGCGTCGGCGTTTACTTCTACAGCCAGGCCATCAACGAGGCCGAGGCCGTCGAGGAGGCCAGCATGGTGCTGAGCCTTGTCAGCGGCTACAGTCTGCCGCTGGGCGTCTACTACGACACCGAGAGTGTCGGCGGCGGGCGCGCCAATGCCCTGAGCGCCGCCGAGCGCACGGCCTGCGCCGTCGCCTTCTGCGAGACGATCCGCAGCGCGGGGTACAGCGCGGGCGTTTACTCCTATGCCAGCTGGTTCTATAACGCGCTGAACTTTGCAAACATCAGCAAGTACAACATCTGGATCGCCCAGTACCGCGACACGCTGAGCTTCAGCTACAAGCACAATATATGGCAGTACACAGGCTCCGGCAGCGTCAAGGGGATCTCGAAGCCGGTGGATATGAATATTGGGTAAAATAAAAGCACCTGCGTTTTCGGACGCAGGTGTTTTTGCGTTATGGAAGCCTTCTCCCTCGGGAGAAGGTGGCCGAGGCTCCGACCGAGGCCGGATGAGGGCAAAGCTCGCCATAGCGGCCGGTGAACGGGCTACAGCGGCAAGGTCTGCCCTCATCAGTCAGCGGACGGGGCCGCTGACAGCTTCCCCCAAGGGGGGAAGCCTTATTTGTTTGTGTAGCAGCTCATCTTCGCGCTGCTTCCGCCCCTGACCTGCCCATTGCCGTGCACAATATATTTATACGTACACAGCTCGGCCAGCCCCATGGGGCCGCGGGCGTGGAGCTTCTGGGTGCTGATGCCCATCTCACAGCCAAGGCCGAACTCGCCGCCGTCGGTAAAGCGGGTGCTGGCGTTCACGTAGACCGCCGCGCTGTCCACGCAGGTCGTGAACCGCTGTGCCGCCGCGGCGTCCGCCGTGACGATGGCCTCGCTGTGGTGGGTCGAATGCTTCGCAATGTGGGCGATGGCCGCATCGACGTCATCCACAACGGCCACGCTCAGCTTATAATCCAGATACTCGGTGTCAAAGTCCTGCGGCGCGGCGGGCACACCGTCGATGATGGCCGCGGCGCGCGCGTCCAGATGCAGCTCCACCGGGGTGACGCCGGCAGCGGCGCGGGCATCGACAAGGCGGGCCTTCAGCATCGGCAAAAACTGCGCTGCCACGTCCCTGTGGACCAGCAGCGCCTCCTCGGCGTTGCAGACGCTGGGGCGGCTCGTCTTGGCGTTTTCCACAATATCCACGGCCATCTCCAGATCGGCGGCCTTGTCCACGTAGACATGGCAGATGCCGGTGCCGGTCTGGATGCAGGGCACGGTTGCGTTCTCGACGCAGGCGCGGATCAGCCCCGCCCCGCCGCGGGGGATCAGCAGATCGACCAGCCCGTCCGCGGTCATCAGCTCGTTGGCGCTGGCGTGGGATGTGTCCTCGATGAGGCTCACCGCGCACTCCGGCAGACGCACCCTGCGCAGACCGGCGCGCAGAGCCTCCACGATGGCGTGGCAGCTGGCCCAGGCGTCGCGCCCGCAGCGCAGGATGCACGCACTGCCCGCCTTGATGGCCAGCGCGGCAGCGTCGCTCGTGACGTTGGGGCGGCTCTCGTAGATGATGGCGATGACACCCATCGGCACGGCGGTTTTTTCGATCAAAAGGCCGTTCGGGCGCACAATTTTGCGCAGCACTGCGCCCACCGGGTCGGGCAGGGCCGCGACCTCGCGCATACCCTTGGCCATGTCGGTCAGGCGGCTCGGCGTCAGCGCCAGACGGTCCAGCATCACGTCGCTGACCCGCCCGCGGGCGTTCTCGACGTCCTGCTTATTGGCGTCCAGAATTTTATCCTGCGCGGCGATGAGCGCAACGGCCATCGCCTCCAGCGCGGCGTTCTTCGTGTCGGCGTCGGCCAGCGCCAGCGGCAGCTTTGCGCCCTGCGCGGCCTGCAAAATTTCCTGCGTAGTCATGGGGTCAGACCTCCCTTATGCCTTGCGGCCCACGAACCGAGTGCCGACGGGCTTACCCTCGACAATGTCGTACAACACCTCGGCGTGGGCACCGTTGGTAATGATCATGTCCACACCGGCCTCGGTGGCACGCTTGGCGGCGGTGACCTTCGTCAGCATGCCGCCGGTGCCCAGGGCCGAACCCGCGCCGCCCGCCAGCAGCTCAATTTCCGGCGTGATCTCCTCGACCACCGGGATGAGCTTTGCGTCCGGGTGGGTGTGCGGGTCGGCGGTGTACAAGCCGTCGATGTCGGACATCAGCACGACCAGATCGGCGTGGATGCACTTGGCCACCAGCGCGGCCAGCGTGTCGTTGTCGCCCAAAGAGTATTCCTCGCAGGCGACGGGGTCATTCTCGTTGATGATGGGGATGGCGTGCAGCTGCAAAAGACGCTCCAGCGTGTTTTTCAGGTTGTGCAGACGGTTTTCGTGGTCAAAATCCTCCCACGTCAGCAGCATCTGAGCCACGGTATGGTTGTATTGGCCGAACAGCCGGTCATAGGTATACATCAGCTCGCACTGGCCCACCGCGGCGGCAGCCTGCTTGGTGACAAGGTCGCCGGGCTTTTCAATTTGCAGCTTGCCTGCACCGAGGCCCGTGGCCGCCGACGATACGACGATGAGCTGGTGTCCGGCGTTCTGAATATCGCTCCACACCCTGACCAGATCCTCGGTGTGGCGGATGTTGAGCAGCCCGCCGGGATGTGCCAGCGTGCTGGTGCCTACTTTAACGACGATACGCATAAAATTTCTCTTTCTATTCCTGTTTGGCAACCGCTTTGTAGGGGCGAGCATTGCTCGCCCGTCAGGCGTCTGCCGCGCGGGGTATTTTCCTGGAAAAGCACTTTTTTCCGTCAGGTCTGCGGGCGAGCAATGCTCGCCCCTACATTCTCGGAAGGGGTCACTTCTTCCCCAAATCCTTTGTCTTTTCAAACGCGGCCAGCACGGCGTCGGTCACGGCACCGCGGAAAGCGCGCTCCTCCAGCAGGCGCACGCCCTGAATGGTCGAGCCGCCGGGGCTGCAGACGGCGTCCTTCAATTCGCCCGGGTGCTTGCCGGTCTCCAGCACCATCCGCGCGCTGCCCAAAAGCATCTGGGCGGCGTACTCCTGCGCCTTGGCACGGGGCAGACCTGCGGCGACACCGCCGTCGGCCAGTGCCTCGATGAACTGGTACGCCCAGGCCGGTCCGCAGCCGGACACCGCGCTTGCGGCGTCGATCAGGCTCTCCGGCACGGCGTCCAGACGGCCTGCAGGGGCCATGGCGGTGAGCCACTCGGCCATTTTTTCCGGCTCCACATCGTCAGAGCAGTACTGGATCATGCCGTCGCCCAGCGCCACGGGGGTGTTGGGCATCATACGGATGATGGGATAGCCGCTGCCCGCCATCTGGCGGATCTGCTGCATCGACAGGCCCGCCGCCATCGTAACCAGCACAAAGGGGCGGCTCTCGGCGCGGGCCTCCAGCGTTGGGGTCAGCTCGTCGAGCATATCGGCCATCATCTGGGGCTTTACGCCCAGAAAGATGAAGTCGCAGATGCCGGCGACCTCCTCATTCGTGCCGCAGGCGCAGCCGAGCTCGTCCGCCAGCGCCTGTGCCTTGGCAGGCGTGCGGTTGGCCAGCAGCACATCGCCGGACCCGGCGCCCTTGCAGACCGCGCGCGCCACAGCCCCGCCCATGTTGCCGCAGCCGATAAAACCGTATTTCATGGTAAACCCCCTATTTTATACTTTATATTCAGTACTTATAGTAGTGCAAGGGAGAAGGTTTGTCAACGGGAAAACGGGCTTTCCCCGGGGGAAAGATACAGAAAGTCCATCGCATCTTTTTCTTGCCCTTATCCTGCAAACGCGGTATAATAAAATAGAATATTTGTAAAATTCCGTCCGCCGCTGCACGGCGGGCACCAGGATAGAGTTTGGAGGCAGTACCATGTCTGAATTTATTCCTCTTTCGGTTCCGAATTTCGGCGCGCGCGAGGCCGAGCTGGCCGGGCAGGCCATCACGTCGGGGTGGGTGTCCACCAGCGGCGGCAAGGTCACGGAGTTCGAGGAAGCGCTGGCCGCTTACGTGGGCATGCCCCGCGCCGTGGCCTGCAACGCCGGTACCAGCGCGCTGCATCTGGCCGCTATGGCCGCCGGCATCACCCGCGGGGATGAGGTCATCGTCCCGACGCTGACCTTCATCGCCGCCGTCAACCCGCTGACCCGCTATGTCGGCGCGGAGCCGATCTTCATCGGCTGCGACGACTCCCTGTGCATTGACCCCGACGCCGTCGAGGATTTCTGTGCGAACCGCTGCGAGCTGCGGGACGGCAGGCTGTACAACAAAGCCACCGGCGCACACATCAAGGCACTGGAGGTCGTGCATGTGTTCGGCAACATGGCCGACATGCCCCGCCTGATGGCGATAGCCAAGCGCTACGGCCTCATCGTCATTGAGGATGCCACCGAGGCGCTCGGCACCCGCTGCACCGACGGCCCGTTTGCCGGTAAGTTTGCGGGCACCATCGGCGACATCGGCTGCTACAGCTTTAACGGCAACAAGATCATCACCACCGGCGCAGGCGGCATGGTCGTGTCCAACCACGCTGACTGGGCCGAGCACGCCAAGCATCTGTCCACCCAGGCCAAGGCCGATCTGCTGCAATTTTTGCACGATGAGGTCGGCTACAACTACCGCATGACGAACGTGCAGGCATCCTTAGGGCTTGCCCAGCTCGAGCGGCTCGAGGGCTTCATCGCCCACAAAAAGGCGCTGTATGACCGCTATGTGGCCGCGCTGGACGGCGTGAAGGGGCTGCGCATCCTGCCCTTCCGCGAGGGGGAGTGCCGCTCCAACCGCTGGTTCTTCAGCCTGTATCTGAAGGATTCCGGGCTGGACCGCGACACAGTGATCGAGAAGCTGCAGGCGCAGCACATCCAGACCCGCCCAGTGTGGGCGCTCATCCATGAGCAGGCCGACTACCCCCGCAACGAGGCTTACGGTCTGGACAAGGCGCTGGACTACCGCAAGTACATTGTCAACCTGCCCTGCTCCACGAACCTGTCCTTTGAGGACTGTGACCGCGTGATCGAAGCGGTGCTGGGGCTGTAAATGGCTTCCCCCGCGGGGCTGCGCCCGCAGGCGCGTGTCGGAGTGCAACCGCCGTAGGCGGCACTTGGCACGGAGACTGAAGCTGTCCGCGAAGCGGACTGATGAGGGCAAAGTCCGCGCCGCAACCCATTTCCGGGCGGCGGAGACACACTCGCCCCTCATCCGGCGCTTGCGCGCCACCTTCCCCCCTCAGGGGAAGGCTTTAATAAACGTCAAAGGGGGACCACCCTTGATAAAAGTAGAAGAGCTTTTTATTGAGCCCACCGCCACGGTGCTGGAAACGCTGCGCAAGCTGGACGAGACCGGCCAGCGCATCCTGTTCATTGCACCGGAGGGACATCTGAAGGCCGTCATCACCGACGGCGACATCCGCAAGTTTTTCCTGCGCGGCGGCACACCGGACCAGACCGTGGACCACGCGGCCAACTATCATCCGCTGAGCGTCTCGGTGTCCGAGCGCGGTAAGGCCCGCAGCATTTTGCAGGAGCATTGCATCGACGCGCTGCCGGTCCTGAACAAGCGCGGCATCATCACCGACATCATCTTTGCCCACGGCCTGGATCTGGACAACCGCAAGCAGGTCGATATTCCCGTTGTGATGATGGCGGGTGGGCTGGGCACGCGGCTGTACCCGTACACAAAAATTCTGCCCAAGCCGCTGATCCCCGTGGGCGAGCAGCCCATTGCCGAGCTGATCATGGACCGGTTCCGGGACTTCGGCTGCCACAATTTCACGATGATCGTGAACTACAAAAAGGGCATGATCAAGTCTTATTTCAATGAGCTGGAAAAGGACTATAACGTGGACTTTGCCGACGAGGAAGTGTTCATGGGCACCGGCGGCGGGCTTTGCCTGCTGAAAGGAAAAATCAAAGCACCGTTCTTTTTTACGAACTGTGACACGCTTTTGGATGTAGACTTCGGCGACATTTATGAGTACCATAAATCCCACGGCAACCTGGTCACGATGATCTGCGCGTTCAAGCACTACACCGTGCCCTACGGCGTGGTGGAGCTGGGCGAGAACGGCAGCATTGCCGCCATGCGCGAAAAGCCCGAGCTGGACTTTTTGACGAACACCGGCGTCTACGTGGTGGAGCCGCGCGTCGTGGAGGAAATGCGCGACGGCGAGAAGATTGGTTTCCCCGATGTGATCGAGCGCTACCGCCGGGCCGGGGAGAAAGTAGGCGTCTATCCCATCAGCGAGAGCAGCTGGATGGACATGGGCCAGCTGGAGGAGCTGGAGAAGATGAGAAGAAAGCTGGAGAATCAGCAGTAAACCAGTGAGGAGTTAGGAGTGAGGAATGAGGAGTGACACATAAAACGGAGCTTTCAGCTGAAACCAAAAACTCCTCACTCCTAACTTCTCACTCCTCACTATAAAATCCGGAGGTTTTTACCTATGCCTGTAACGATCATAGCCGAGGCCGGGGTCAACCACAACGGCAGTCTGGAAATGGCCAAGGAGATGGCCCGCGTTGCTAAAGAATGCGGCGCGGACATTGTAAAATATCAGACCGCCGTGCCCGAGCTGGTGGTCAGCAAATTTGCCGAGAAGGCCGAGTACCAGAAGCAGACCACCGATGCCGCCGAGAGCCAGCTGGAGATGATCCGCAAGCTGCATTTCTCGTTTGAGGCGCACAAAGAATTAAAGGAATACTGCGATTCCATCGGCATCCAGTATTTAAGCGCGCCGTTTGACGTGCCGAGCGTGAAGTTTCTGGGCACGCTGGGTCTGCCGCTTTTAAAAATCCCCTCCGGCGAGATCACGAACCTGCCGTATCTCGAGGCCATGGCCGCGCAGAAAACGCCGGTGCTGCTCTCCACGGGCATGAGCACACTGGACGAGATCACCGACGCGCTGGGCGTGCTGGATGACGGCGGCTGCCCCGAGGTGACGATTTTGCACTGCAACACGCAGTACCCGACGCCCTACGAGGACGCAAACCTGACCGCCATGATTGAGCTGTACGACCAGTTTGGTCTGCCGGTGGGGCTGTCTGACCACACGCCCGGCTGGGAATGCGACGTAGCCGCGACGGTTTTGGGCGCGCAGGTCATTGAAAAGCACTTTACGCTGGACAAATCCCTGCCCGGTCCCGACCAGAAGGCCAGCCTGGACCCCGCCGAGTTTGCGGCGATGGTGCTGGCCGTGCGCCACGCAGAAGCTGCCCTTGGCGACGGCCACAAGCACCTGACCGCCAGCGAAGCCCCCAACAAGGCCATTGCCCGCAAGAGCATTGTGGCCGCCCGGGAAATCAAAGCGGGCGAGGTTTTCACCGAGGAAAATCTCACCACCAAGCGCCCGGGGGATGGGATTTCGCCCATGCGCTGGCATGAGATTTTGGGCCAGACCGCGAAACGCGATTTTGCCGAGGATGAGAAGATCGAGGTGTGAGGAACGCCTTGCCGGGAGGGATGAATCCCCCCTACAACAGGCAAAAGGTTAGTGGTAAAGGCTGTAGGGTGCGGCGTCCCCGACGCCCCGCGGAGGGGTCAAGACCCCTCCCTGCAAACCAATTTAAAAGGGGTACGTAGGGCGGCCTGCCCCTAGGCCGCC
>OLGO01001100.1_pt1 | contig 19853 bp, 15 predicted proteins | sample 1605861 | NCBI WGS metagenome assembly OLGO01 (sample SAMN03283253) | human gut metagenome | biome: human-associated habitat; material: feces | host: Homo sapiens | place: USA | collected 2013
CGCTGGCTGAAGACCGTCAGCCTGCCGCCCCGGCTGGAAAACAGCTGGAGCACATCCCGCACGACCTGCGGCATATTGCCGTCACCGGCCAAAAGGAGATGGTCCAGATCGCAGAGTACGAGCGTAGAATCGAGAAGTTTCGTCATACAGTCCCCCTCCTGAGCGATGCAATAAAGTGGGTGAAATACTCCGGAAGCTCCGAGTCGAAGCGGAGATGTTCCCCCGTGATGGGGTGGATGAAGCCCAATGTCTTCGCGTGGAGACACTGGCCGTGGAGCCTGGTGATGCAGTTGTGGGGGCCATACACCGGGTCGCCCGCCACGGGATGCTGGATGGACGCCATGTGGACGCGGATCTGATGGGTGCGGCCCGTCTTGAGGCGGCATTCCAGCAGGGTGAAGCCGCCGAAGCGCTCCAGCACCTTATAGCCGGTGTAGGCATACTTGGTGTGGGGCTCGCTGGCCGGGTAGACCGCCATCTTCTTGCGGTCGGTCTTGGAGCGGCCCAGATTTGCCTCCACGAAGCCCTCGTCCTGCGCAAAACCGCCGTATACGACGGTCTGGTAGGCGCGCTCCACGCTGTGAACCGCCATCTGCTGGGACAGGCCGATGTGGGTGGCGTCATCTTTCGCCACCACCAGCAGGCCGCTGGTGTCCTTGTCGATACGGTGGACGATGCCGGGGCGTATCTCGCCGCCGATGCCCGAGAGGCTGCCCTTGCAGTGCCAGAGCAGGGCGTTCACCAGCGTGCCGTCCGGGTTGCCCGGAGCCGGGTGGACGACCATGCCCTTGGGCTTGTTCACCACCAGAAGGTGGTCGTCCTCATACACGATGTCCAGCGGGATGTCCTGCGGCACAGCCTCGATAGGCTTTGCGTCAGGAATTTCCAGCAGGATAGTGTCCCCCGCCTTGAGCTTGAGGCTCTTGGCGATGCTTTTGCCGTTGCAGAGCACATGACCCTCCGCCACGAGGCCTTGCAGCGCACTGCGGGAAAGGCCGGTGTCCTCCCCGCTGAGGAAGCGGTCGATGCGCTGGCCTGCGGCCTCCGCTTCCACGATAAATTCACGCTGTTCCATGGTTTACTGCTCCTTCGAGGGCTTATCTTCCACTTCTTCCAGCAGGATGACCAGCACCCAGAGCGCTACACCGACGCAGACGAGGATGTCGGCGAAGTTGAAGACTGCAAAGTCGATGAACAGCGGGTTGATGTAGTCCACGACCTCACCGTTCAGCACACGGTCGATGAGGTTGCCGATGCCGCCGGCCAGCACGAGGATGAAGGCGATCTGCTGCAGGAGCTTGCCGCGGCTGCGGAAGAACAGCAGATAGGCTACGAGCAGCAGCGCAGCGCTGGTGGCGAGGATAAGGAAGAGCTGCTTTCCGCTCAGCAGACTGAACGCCATGCCCTGATTGAGCACGAAGCGCAGCTCCACCACATGCGGGATGACGGTGATGGCCTCCACAGGGGCCAGATACTGGGTAGCCCAGAGCTTGATGGCCTGGTCGATGCCCACCAGCGCGGCCACACAGACCAGATTCAGAATGACATATGCCATAGTTTCTCCTGATTTTTTGAAAAAGGCGGCGCCCCCTTTTGCGCCGGGTGCGCCGCCAGAGATACGAAATGGTTTAGCCCTCCACAACAGCGGCGCAGCGTGCGCACAGAGTGGGATGAGCAGCGTGGGTGCCGATGTCTGCGGAGTACTTCCAGCAGCGCTCGCACTTGTCGCCGGTGGCGTGTGCAGCAGCAACGCCCAGGCCCTCGACGGCGCTGGCTGCGCCGCCTTCGCCCTTGACCAGCTCCACATGGGAGACGATCATCAGGTCGGCCAGCTCGTCCATCGGGATGCTGTTGAGCAGGTCGTAGACGGCGTCATTGCAGTACAGAGTGACGGAAGCCTCGAGAGAAGCGCCGATCTGCTTATCTGCACGGGCCTGCTCGAGGACTTTCTTGACCTCGTCGCGGACAGCGATGAGCTGCGCCCACTTGGCCTTGAAGGCATCGTCAGCTGCGTACTGGCCAGCCTTCGGCATATCCTCGAAGACAACGTACTTGTTCATATCCTCGGTCTTGGGCAGGAAGTCCCAGATCTCCTGGCTGGTGAAGCAGAGGATGGGAGCGATGATCTTGTCCAGAGCGACGAGGATCTTGTACATCGCGGTCTGCGCAGCCTTGCGGCCAGTGCCGTTGGTGCAGTACAGGCGATCCTTGGTGACGTCCAGATAGAAGTTGGACATGGCCACAACGCAGAAGTTGTAGACAGCGTGGTAGACCTTGTTGAAGTCATACACAGCATAACCGGCGTTGGTATTGACGATGAGGTCATCCAGCGCAGCCAGAGCCCAGCGGTCGATGTCCTGCAGCTGGTCGTCCGCCACACAGTCGGTGTTGGGGTCGAAGCCGTCGAGGTTGCCCAGAATGAAGCGGGCGGTGTTGCGGATCTTGCGGTAGGCCTCGCTCAGCTGCTTGAAGATGTTCTTGCCGGCACGCACATCGACGGTGTAGTCGGAAGAAGCCACCCACAGGCGGATGATGTCAGCGCCGTAGTCCTTGATGATCTCGCTGGGCTCGACGCCGTTGCCGGCGCTCTTGTGCATCTGCTTGCCCTGCTCGTCCACGACCCAGCCGTGGCACAGAACGGACTTATAGGGTGCGCAGCCCTTGCTTGCGACACTGGTCAGCAGGCTGGACTGGAACCAGCCGCGGAACTGGTCGCCGCCCTCCATATACATATCGGCCGGGAAGCGCAGCTCGGGACGCTCTTCCAGAACGGCAGCATGGGTGGAGCCGGAGTCGAACCAGACGTCCATGATGTCGGTGTCCTTCGTCCACTCGGAAGCGCCGCACTTCTCGCAGACCTCACCAGCGGGGATAATCTGCTCAGCGTCATACTTGTACCAGGCGTCGGAGCCCTCCTTGCGGAACAGGTCGCTGACGGCCTTGATGGTGGCGTCGGTGATGTGGTAAGCGCCGCACTTCTTGCAGTAGAAGGCCGGGATAGGCACACCCCAGGTGCGCTGACGGCTGATGCACCAGTCGTTGCGGTCGCGCACCATGCCGTGCATCCGGTCGTGGCCCCAATCCGGCATCCAGGTCACGGTGTCGATGGCCTTGTAGACATCCTCACGGAACTTGGCGATGGAGCAGAACCACTGCTCGGTAGCGCGGAAGATGATGGGGTTGTGGCAGCGCCAGCAGTGCGGATACTGATGCTTGATGTGCAGCTGGCCCATGACAGCGCCGGCGGCGGTCAGGTCGGCCAGAATGGTCTTGTTGGAAGCCCAGACGCGCTGGCCTGCGTACTTGCCGGCCTGCTCGGTCAGATAGCCGCCGTCGTCCACGGGGACGGTGATGGGGATCTGGGGGTACTTCTGGCAGACGTTGAAGTCGTCCACGCCGTGGCCGCCTGCGGTATGGACACAGCCGGAACCGCTTTCCAGCGTGACGTGATCGCCCAGAATGACCCAGCCCTCCTTGGGCAGGTAGACGTGGTTGTAGCGCATCAGCTCGAACTCGGTACCGGGGACCGGCTCGCCCACGATCTCGTAGTTCTCGATGTGGCAGGCATCCATGACGCTCTTGACCAGTTCGGTGGCCATGATGTGGAACTCATCGCCGATCTTGACGAAGGAGTACTCGAACTGGCCGTTCAGGCAGATCGCCTCGTTAGCGGGCAGAGTCCAAGTGGTGGTGGTCCAGATGACGAAGTAGGTCTTGTCCATCGGGATGCCGTGCTTTGCCAGCACACCGTTGGGGTCCTGAGAGACGTGGAAACGCACGAAGATGGAATCGCAGTCGTCCTCGCCGTACTCGATCTCGGCCTCTGCCAGAGCCGTGCGGCAGTCCGGGCACCAGTACACGGGCTTCAGACCCTTGTAGATGTAGCCCTTCTTTGCCATCTCGCCAAAAATCTCGATCTGGCGTGCCTCGAACTCAGGCTTCAGGGTCAGATACGGATGCTCGAAATCGCCGATAACGCCTAGACGCTTGAACTGGTCGCTCATGATATCGATGTGCTCGGTAGCAAACTTTTCGCAGATCTGGCGCAGTTCCAGCTTGGAAATGTCCTTCTTCTTATCACCGACGGAGGACAGAGCCTTCAGCTCGATTGGCAGGCCGTGGGTATCAAAGCCGGGCACATAGGGAGCCTGGAAACCCTCCATGTTCTTATCGCGGATAATGATATCCTTGATGATCTTGTTCAGGGCAGTACCCATGTGGATATTGCCGTTTGCGTACGGAGGGCCGTCGTGCAGGATGAACTGCGGCTTGCCCTCGTTGTGCTTCATGAGCTGATTGTACAGGTCGTTGTCGTCCCAATCCTTGAGCATGACCGGCTCCTTCTTGGGCAGGCCGGCACGCATTTCAAACAGGGTCTTGGGCAGGTTCAGAGTACTATCGTACTGCGATTTGTTCTTAGCCAATGGTTTACACTCTCCTCTATATTTCCTTATGGGGTTGCCTTACTCGCTGAACTTGACACCCTGAAAAGCATCGTAGTCCGGCTCGTCCGGCTTAAAATCAGCAGGAGGCGCAGGCGGCGGGTCCAGCTTGAGCTGGCTCTCATCCTTTGCCCAGAAATCCTCGCTGCTGTCAGCTGCCTTGTCGTCGTCATTTTCAACAACGGCAGCAGGTTCTGCATCTTCCTGTGCGGGCTGTGCAGGCTCTGCTTCCGGCTCCTGCACGTCCGCTGCCTGCGGCTGGGCTGCAGCGGCAGGCTCACTTTCCTCTGCAGCAGGCTCTGCCTGTTCGGCATCCTGTGCAGCCGTTTCCTTCTGGAACTCCGGCAGACGGCTCAGCGACTCCACATGGCTGCGGTACAGGTTGAGCACATCAGACTTGAAGCGGGTCACTTCCAGACGCACGCGGTCATACTCGCGCTCCTCTGCAAGGCGCTTCTCGTTTGCTTCGTTCTCGATCTCGTCTGCACGGTCGTTTGCCTTCTGCAGCAGTTCGTTGGCATCGCGGATGATATCATCACCGCGCAGATTTGCACGATGGATGATCTCTTCTGCTTTCTGGTTTGCTTCGCGGATGACATTTTCGCCCATGCGCTGTGCATTGATCAGCGCGCTCTTGAGCATTTCACCATCTGCCTCAAAGCTCTTCAGTTCATCGTGCAGCTTCTGGTTTTCAGCAGTCAGGTCCGCAATCTGCTTGCGAAGCTGTTCCGCCTGCGCATCGTCGTCCCGCAGCTGTTCTTCCACCTTATCCAGAAAACGGTCTACGTCCTCTGTGCGGTAGCCGCGGAGGTTTTTCTCAAATTGCACAGAACGGACATCCTGCGGAGTCAGCATAGTCATTTCCTCCCGTTGCTTTTAATATTGAAAAAATTCGATGATTGACCGATCTTTTCTGCTTTTGCCGGGCAGTGCAGTCAGGTTGAAGCGGCCCTTGCCGCGCACCGTGAACACATCGCCCTCATATACCTGCGCATGAGGTTTATCCGCCGGCAGGTGGTTGATCTCCACCCTGCCCGCCTCAATCAGTTCCGAAGCCTGTCCTCGGCTGCAGTGCAGCATAGCTGCCAGCACAGCGTCCAGCCGCAGGGACGATACCGTTGCACTGTGCATCTCACGCTCCGCCTGCGGAAACTGCGGCACCTCGTCCAGCGTCAGCAGTTCCGTGGTCAGCTCCGTGTGTCCAGCCTGAAACAGTTCCCGGCAGATCAGCTGTGCTGCCGGTTCCAGCGCAAACACATAAGCTGTGCCCGGCTGATCCTCCGGCAGAACGATATCTCCCAGCGCCTCGCGCCGCAGCTCAAGGCCCATCAGACTGCCCAGGTAATCCTTGTGGGCGGGCAGCGCAGCCCCCGCCTGTGCACGGCATTGCAGCCGCACACAGCAGATGGGTGCTTCGCCGCAGCTGTACTCCGGCTCGATGCAGAGCACCCTGCGCTCCGCATTCAGCCAGCCGCCCTCAAACCGGAAGCCCTCCTGCACACCGGCACGGCCCAGTGCCGCGCGGGCCAAGTCCTGCTCGCGGTCACTCAGGAAAGCCGAATACCGCGCAATGTCCCGGGAAAAGGCCGTGTGGGCCAAGTCCTCGATATGGCGCATGAGATAGCGTTCTTCATCGGTACGCGCAGGGATGAACCCGCGCGCCGCCTTGGGCTGCGGATCAATAGAACGCGCCATTGTTCTCCAGCTCGTCCAGCAGATCGCCCATGATATCCACGTTGTACGGAGTGATGATGAAGGTGCTGTTGGCCACGCGCTTGATCTGGCCATTGTTTGCATATGCAACACCGGACAGGAAGTCCACCAGACGGCGGGACACTTCCTTGTTGGTGGACTCCAGATTGAGCACCACGGTGCGCTTGTTGTTCAGGTGGTCAGCAATGGTACTGGCATCCTCAAAACGCTCAGGCTTGACCAGAACGACCTTGAGCTGAGTGGTGGCATTGATGTTGACCACCTTGCCGTTCTTCTTGGCACCCTCAACAGGCTCTTCATTTTCGTCGTCAGAGCCAAGGCCGATGCCATTGTTATTGTTTACCATCTGGGGACCATCGTCAATGTACTGATCCTCGTAATCGTCTTCCTGGTCAAACAGACCTTTCTTAATGCTGTCAAGCAAAGACATACAATCTGCTCCTTTCATTCGGGCAGCATGGCGCTGCCTGGCGTTCTTTGCAAAAGAATGCAAATAATAGCTTTATCTATTATCGGATTTTTTGCCTCAGATGTCAATAACTACAAAAGCTTTCCATCATACAAATTTTGTCCGGAAACGATTATTTCGTCATAAAGCCTCACCTTGCTGACCGAGCCCTCGGTCCCTTCGGGCAGAACAAGGATGTAATCGCCGTCCGTGATGAGGGGATGGTCTGCGTCCACCGGGTCGATCGGGCAGAAGCGGGCAATGTTGCCAAGTTTCACGTACACACCGGGAATGTAGTTTTCGCCCTGCGTTTGTGCCTCGGTGCCATCCTCTTTTAAATAGTGCACAGCCGCAGCAGGCACCCGCAGGCCGCTGCGCTCTCCTACCGAGATGCGTGCTGCAGCCCGGTTCAGGCAAAGCACATCGCCGTTGATGGAGTTGCAAGAAAGCACAAAGCGGGCAAGGCCGCTGTCCTGATCGATCTCCACCTCGGTGACGGTGGCCTTGAGGCTGTTCTCCACCTGACCCGGGAAGCTGATCTCCACCGCTGTGCTCAGCGGCTTGCCGTTCTGACCCAGCAGCTTTTCGCCCTGCTTTGCAGTGCACACGCCCACATAGCGCCATGTGAACCCTGCCACGATCTTACCGGCGCAGCCGTCCAGTGCCAACACTGGGTCGGACTGCAGATAGCCCTGCAGCTCCTGTGCGTTCAGTGCAAGGATATCATCGGCACTGGCATTGAGCCGTCCGCTGCTGGAAGAGCGCACAAAATAGCCGGTCTGCGGTGCAGTGATCTGCGCCGGGCTGCCCAGCTGCGCCTGCACGCTCTGGGACTGCTGGACCAGCGCGGTGATCTGATCGGTAAAGTTTGCAGCTTCGCCCGTTACCACCCAGAGCTTGTTCTGGGCCAGCAGGTAGGCATTGGCATCATCATCCACCGCTTCATAATCGCTGTCGTCCAGCGTATCCAGCAGGTCATACAGCGCAGAAGAACGTTCTTTTAAAAGGGTATCCAGCTGCAGCGCAGAAGTGTTCTGCGATTTCTGCAGCAGGTCGATCTGATCATTCAGCTGGTTCAGCTGCAGGCGCAGCGAAGCCTGCGAAGCGTTGCTGTACACCTCTGCCACTGCAGTGCCCGCTGAAACACGCTCGCCGTCGGCAGCAAGATATCCAAGGTTTCCGCTGCCTGCCACATAGCTTTCGTCGAACAACAGAACTCCGTCGGCTTCCACCGTATCCGAAATGACCGCAGGCAGCGCAGTCTCATAAACATTCTGCGGGAACAGGATATGTGCGGCCTGATACACCACATAAATTGCTGCCAGCAGCAGAAACGCGATCAGCACGCCTGCCAGAGTGGTAAGCACATGCGGCGCATGGCGTTCCTTCTGGGTCTCATCCGGCATATCGATCATCCTTTCGCTAAAAATTCGCTAGTTTTGCGGATGGCAGTCTGCACTGCATCCGGTGCACCGGCATCCAGCCAGACCACACCGTCCATATGGCGGAACCAGGTCAGCTGGCGCTTGGCATAGTTGCGGGATGCCTGCTTGAGCTTTTCCGTGCAGGCTTCCAGTGGAGCCGTCTGCTCAAAATACGGAAAGAACTCCTTGTATCCGATGGCCTGCGCTGCCGTGCGGAAGCTTTCCCGGTTCTGCCAGACATGCTCTGCTTCCTTTATAAGGCCCGCTTCCAGCATTTTGTCCACACGCAGGTCAATGCGGCGGTAAAGTACCGCGCGCTCTGGGAAATCCAGACCGAGGATCAGGCTGCGGTAGGGCCGCTCCGGCGGGAGAGACTCCGCCTTCTGTTCGCTCAGCTTTTTGCCGGTGGCACGATAATGTTCGAGTGCGCGCAGCACCCGCACCTGATTGTTCGGGTGGATGGCTGCAGCGGCTTCCGGGTCGGCCCGGCGCAGCTCTTCGTACATGGCCGCGCCGCCTTTTTCGGCAAGCTCCGCCGCCAACTGCTCCCGCAGGCCGGCAGGCGTTTTCTCCTCGGCAAAGCGCACCCCGTACAGAAAGCTCTGGACATACAGGCCCGTGCCGCCCACGAGAATGGGCAGATTTCCCCGTGCCGAGATCTCCTGTTCCAGCGCTGCGGCCATCGCCGTAAAATCTGCCACACTGAAAGTTTTGTCCGGCGGCAGGATGTCCACGCCGTGGTGCGGGATGCCGCAGGTCTCCTCCGGCGTCACCTTTGCGGTACCAACGTCCAGCCCCTGATAGATCTGCATGGAATCGCAGCTGATGACCTCGCCGGAAAAATGTTTTGCAAGCTCTACGCCCAGCGCTGTCTTTCCGGTTGCGGTAGGGCCGACGACGGCCACCACGGGATGTTTATACGATGCGTCCAAACTGCTTTTCCAGCTCCTTCCGGGTCAATTTGAGTACGCAGGGGCGGCCATGCGGGCAGAACGGCGGCACCTCGCCGGAAAGGATCTTTTCGGCCAGCGCCAGCAGTTCCTGCGGCGAGGACTTGTCCCCCGCCTTGATGGCTGCACGGCAGGAGATAGAATGCAGCACCCACTCGGTGTGCTCGTTCAGCGCATCATGGCCGCCCTTGAGCAGCTTATTTGCGATCTCCACCAGCAGGCTTTCGGCATTCTGCGGCTCCACATCTGCGGGCACCGCGCGCAGCACCACGGTATTGCCGCCAAAGTCCGCGATCTCAAGGCCCGCATTTTCCAGCAGAGGAATGTTATCCAGCAGGGCCTGCTTTTCCTCCGCAGCAAGGTCGATGGCAGCAGGCTCCAGCAGCATCTGGCTGGGCACATTGCCGTAATTCGCGGCCAGTTTTTCGTACAGCTGGCGCTCGTGGGCAGCGTGTTTATCGATCAGGCACAGCTCGTCGCCGCGTTCTGCAAGGATATATGTTCTGAACACCTCGCCCACATAGCGCAGCGGCTCCGGCTGATCCGCCGTCGGATCAAAGTTCATCTGCTCCGGCTCGGCCAGTACAGTTTCCTGTTCTGCCGCTTCCGGCGCATCCGGTTCTGTTTCTACATAAGGTGCACTCTCAGGTTCTTCCTTTGGTGCTTCCTGCGCAGGGTTCCACGCTGCCATATGGTCCTGAGGCGAATGCAGTTTTGTCTCACCAAATTCCGGTTCCACATCCAGCTGCGTTTCACTTGCCGCCGCACGGAACGGCTCTGGTGCCTTTGTCGTTTCCAGCTTCGGGCTGTGAAGGGTCACGAACGGATCCAGCATATCCTCGTTCTGAGCACTGCCTTTCCAGCGCGGCACACTGGGTGCTGTCGGTATTTGCATTGCAGCAGCCGGGGCAGGCTGCTGCGGTGCTGCGGCGGGTTTTGCCGGTTCCCAGTGCTGCTGTGGCAGAACGCCCGGGTCTGCCTGCCCCCGAATGATCGCAGAAAGGCCCGTAAAGTTATTATTCTTTACATCATTTTTGATTATATCAGTGTCTTTTTTTGAATTTTCAGCTTTTTCTTCTTCTTTGTCTGCTTCAAAGGTAAAAAGCCGTTCACCAGTGCCGGGCTGAGCCAATGCCAGCTTGACGGCATGATACACCACATCAAAAACATCATTTTCGCGGGCAAAGCGGGCTTCGATCTTGGCCGGATGCACATTGACATCCACAAGGTCGGCCGGCATTTCCAGCAGCAGAATTCCGCCCGGGAACTTGCCCTGCATCATGGTCCCCTTGAACGCCATCTCCATACCGGCCATCATGGTGCGGTTGCGCACATAGCGGCCATTGATGTAGAAATGCTGCATACTTCGGCTGGCGCGGCAGCTTTTGGGCGGGGTGACCAGGCCGGTGATGCGGTACACGCCCTCCTGATTTTTCAGCTCAATGAGGTCCCGGCTGAACTCCCGGCCCAGCACCGCATAGGCTGCACCGCGCAGCTGGCCGTCGCCGGGCGTGACATACTGCAGCTTGCCCTCACGGATGAACTTGACGCTGACTTCCGGGTGGCTGAGCGCTACACGGGTAACTGTATCCGACACAAAGGTGCCCTCGGAGGAGTCCTTTTTGAGGAACTTCATGCGGGCAGGCGTGTTGTAAAACAGATCCTTTACCCGGATGGTGGTGCCCACAGCTCTGGCACCCGGCTCACGGGAGACCTCTTCCCCGCCCTCAATGCGGTAGACCGTGGCAAACTCGTCCACCTCGGTTCGGGTGGTCAGCTCTACACGGGCCACGCTGGCAATGGATGCCAGTGCTTCACCGCGGAAGCCAAGCGTATGGATGTTGGTCAGATCGTCCGGTGTTTCAATTTTGCTGGTGGCGTGGCGGATAAACGCCGTGGAGATATATTCTGCCTCGATGCCGGTGCCGTTATCGCTGATCTCGATCAGCTTGACGCCGCCGGATTCAATGCTGACGGTCACCTGCGTGGCACCGGCATCAATGGAGTTTTCCAGCAGCTCCTTAACAACGGATGCCGGACGCTCGACCACCTCACCGGCTGCGATCAGCTCGGCCGTGTGCTTATCCAGAACATGGATCACTGCCATGGTGTTTTCCCTCCTTGTATGGTCTGGGTCAGGTAGAGCAGTTTCATCTGTTCAGGCTGCCCTTCAGGGTCTTTTTCAGCTCGTAGAGGAAGTTCAAAGCCTCAATGGGGGTGAGTGTTTCCACATCCAGAGCTTCCAGCTTGTCCATCATCTCGCTGGGCACAGCCGGAGAGTTATACTCCTGCAGGGCATCAAAATCCATCTGCTCTACTTTATTTTTAGGTGCAGTTGCTTCCAGCGCGCGCAGCACCTCATGGGCGCGGCGGGTCACACTGCCGGGCAGGCCTGCCAGCTTTGCCACCTCGATGCCGTAGCTGTCATCCGCCGGGCCGCGCACGATGCGGCGCAGGAAGGTGATGTCCTCGCCGCGTTTTTTTACTGCAATATTGTAGTTTTTTACGCCGTCCACGCTGCCTTCCAGCTCGGTCAGCTCGTGGTAGTGGGTGGCAAACAGAGTCTTGCAGCCAAGGCCCTTGGCGGGGTCTGCAATGTGCTCCACTACGGCGCGGGCAATGCTCATACCGTCAAAGGTGGAAGTGCCGCGGCCGATCTCGTCCAGCACCACAAGGCTTTTGGCGGTGGCATTTTTCAGGATCTCCGCTACCTCGGTCATCTCCACCATAAAGGTGGACTGACCGGCAGATAGGTCGTCCGACGCACCGATGCGAGTGAAAATGGCATCCACCACGCCCACATGGCAGCTGGAAGCCGGTACAAAGGAGCCGATCTGCGCCATCAGCGCGATCAGTGCATTCTGGCGCATGTACGTGGATTTACCTGCCATGTTGGGGCCGGTGATGATCAGGCAGCGGTCTGCACCACAGTTCAGGGTGGTATCATTGGGTACAAACAGGCTGCCTTTCAGCATCTGCTCCACCACAGGGTGACGGCCCTCGGTAATGGTCAGCTCGTCACTGTCGTCCACGATGGGACGGCAGTAGTTGTTTTCCGCTGCCACCTGCGCCAGCGCCGTGAGCACATCCAGCTGGGCCACCGCATTGGCCGTGCGCTGGATGCGGTCCAACTGAGCGCTAATGCTTTCCAGCAGTTCGCTGAACAGGCGGTGCTCCAGCGTGATGAGCCGTTCGTGGGCACCTAAGATCTTGCTTTCCAGCTCTTTCAGTTCCTGCGTGATGTAGCGTTCGCCGGAAGTCAGGGTCTGCTTGCGGATGTAAGTCTCCGGCACCATGTTCTTATAGGAGTTGCTTACCTCGATGAAGTAGCCAAACACATGGTTATAGCCGATCTTCAGCTTGGGGATGCCGGTCTCCTGCCGCAGGCGGGCTTCCAGCTGCGCCAGAACGCCCTTGGTATTGTCGCGGATGGAACGCAGCTCGTCCACCTCGGCATGGTAGCCTTTGGCAATGACACCGCCATCCTTGAGGGTAGAGGGCGCTTCCGGGTCCACCGCCGCATAAATACGGGCCTTGATGTCCTCCAACGGATCGATCTGTACTGCCAGTTCAGCAAGCTCCGGGCAGCCGCAGGCCTCAGCCAGCCTGCGCAGGCCGGGCAGCCGGTCGCAGGTCTGGGCCAGTGTATAGATCTCCTTGGGTGTGGCAGAGCCGTAAACCGTGCGGGTCATCAGGCGTTCCATATCCGCAATGTAACCCAGCTCTTCGGTCAGGTCGCCGCGGGTCATGGTCTGCTTGACAAGGCTCTCCACAGCGTTCAGGCGGTGGTTGATGAGTGCACTGGAAATAAGCGGCTGCTCGATCCAGCTGCGCAGCATACGCTTGCCCATGGATGTACTGGTCTTATCCAGCACCCAGAGCAGCGTGCCCCGCTTTTCGCGGCCGCGCAGCGTCTCGGTCAGCTCCAGATTGGCGCGGGTCACGGGCGAAAGACGCATGAACTGGGCCTTATTATAGGTTATGACCGTTTTCAGACGTTCCACGCCCTTGATCTGGGTATCGTGCAGATATTCCAGCAGTGCCGCCATGGCAAAGCGCACAAGGCCGTCCGCTGCAATGCCGGTGGTCTGCGCCCAGTCGCGGCCAAACTGGTTTTCCAGCGATGCCGCCACAAGGCCCGGTGCATAGCGCTCCTCTTCGATCAGCTCCACCGAACAAGTCATGTTCTTTTTGATGTACGCCGTCACCTCGCGGCAGTCCAGCAGACCCGGATTCATCAGTACTTCGCTGGGATGGTAGCGGCACAGCTCCGTAATGACCGCCGGGGCGATTTTGTCTGCATTCAGCTCTGTGATATGGGCCGTACCGGTAGAGACATCCGCAAAGCACAAACCTGCTTTCTTTCCTTTGAGGAAGATACTGGCAATGTAGTTATTGCGGTCATCCTGCAGCATACTGCTCTCAATGACCGTGCCGGGTGTGACCACGCGGATGATGTCCCGCTTGACAAGGCCCTTGGCCTTGGCCGGGTCTTCCACCTGCTCACAGATGGCTACTTTGTAGCCCTTGGCGATCAGCCGCGCCACATATCCCTCGTAGCTGTGGAAGGGCACGCCGCACATGGGCGCTCGCTCTTCCATGCCGCACTGCTTGCCGGTCAGGGTCAGGTCCAGTTCCTTGGATGCCGTCAGGGCATCGTCAAAGAACATCTCATAAAAATCGCCGATGCGGTAAAACAGAATTTCGTCCTTATGTTGTTTTTTGATCTCAAGATATTGCTGCATCATGGGCGACAGCTCTGCCATGGTTTACCCTCTCTCCCGTTCTATGGTTCTGTGCACAAGTTTGCGGCTTGTAACCGCTTTTGCAAACAAAACGCGGTCTGTTTTGCACAGCCGCGTTTTGTTTTTGCCGGTTTTAGTGGCAGCCGCCGCAGGTGGAGCAGCTGCCGGTGCAGGAAGCAGAAGGCTCCTGTACCGTCATGGGGTCGCCGCCATTCATGGCAGTGTTGATGATGGCATCGATATAGTTCACGAGGTTCTCGCAGTCACGCTTGGCCTCGTTGTAAGCCACCATGCCCTCGTTGCCCATGATCTGGCCGTACAGGCTGTTCACCTTTTCGTTCAGTTCGGCGATGCGGGCATCGTTGCGCTCGCTCTTGCCGATCTCATTGTTCAGATCCATGCGGGCGAGGTTGAACTCGCCGATCAGGTTCTGCAGCTCTTCGTCCTTATCGTTTGCCTTGCGGGTCTGATCCAGAACGAGGTAGCGGCTATCGGTCTGCAGCGCAACAGCTGCGCGCTTGAAAAGATCAATGCAATCCATTTGAATGGTCTCCTTCTTATTTTATACGTTCAGGGGCACTGCCCCGGAATCACTCAGGCAAGCTCACCCAGCAGCACAGTCGCCCGTGCGCCCGTGAGATGTACGTTGGCATAGCTGCCCATCAGGGAAGCGTCTGCCGTGAACTCCACCGTCAGGTTGTTGTCCAGACGGCCGGAGAGGGTGCCCTCATTGCGGCCAAAGCCCTCTACCAGTACCTTCACAGTCTGACCAACCTGCGCCTTGACCAGCGCCATGGCGATCTCGTCCTGCACCTTGAGCAGGCGGGTCATGCGGTCGGTCTTTTCCTTACGGGGGGTGGGGTCCGGCATTTCGGCAGCCTTGGTGCCGGTGCGCTTGGAGTAGATAAAGGTGAACAGCTGCATATAGCCCACCTTCTGCACCAGTTCCAGCGTCTTTACAAAGTCTGCTTCGGTCTCGCCGGGGAAGCCAACGATGATGTCACTGGAAAAGGTGATGCCGGGCACCGTTTTGCGAGCGTATTCGATCAGCTCCATGTACTGCTCCACCGTGTAGTGGCGGTTCATCTTCTTCAGCAGTTCATCGGAGCCGCACTGCACCGGCAGGTGCAGGTGCTTGCACAGCTTCGGCTGGGCGGCAATGGTGTCGATCAGCTTGTGGCTGGCATCCTTGGGGTGGCTGGTCATAAAGCGGATGTGATAATCGCCGGGCACCGTGCACAGCAGGTTGAGCAGATCAGAAAAGTCCACCTTTTCTTCCAGACCCTTGCCGTAGCTGTTGACGTTCTGTCCCAGCAATGTGATCTCCTTATAGCCTGCCTCCACAAGACCGCGGAACTCGGCAAGGATATCGCCGGGCTTGCGGCTCTTCTCGCGGCCGCGCACATAAGGCACGATGCAGTAGGTGCAGAAGTTGTCGCAGCCGTACATGATGGGCAGCCATGCGCGGAACTCGCTCTCACGCCGGATGGGGATATTCTCCACGATGACCGGGCGCTGGGCGGGCTCCATCAGCACACGCTTATGCTTCTGCAGCTTCTGGGCAATGAGCTGCGGCAGGGTGTCGATGCCGTCCACGCCAAACACAAGGTCAACGTAAGGATAGCTCTGGCGCAGCTTTTCTACCACGTGCTTCTGGTTGGCCATGCATCCGCACAGGCCGATGATGAGATCATGCTTTTTTTCCTTGAGTCCCTTCAGGGCACCTACGTTGCCGAACACACGCTGCTCGGCATGCTCACGCACGGCGCAGGTGTTGAAGAGGATCAGGTCTGCATCCTCGGGCTTATCGCACAGGCCATAGCCGATGTCCATCAGCACGCCCTTGATCCGCTCGCCGTCGTTCACGTTCTGCTGACAGCCATAGCTGTGCACAAAGGCCAGCGGCGGCGTATCATAGGCCTGCTTTACCAGCTCAGCGGCAATGTTATTATGTTCAAAACTAATGTATTCCAATCAAACCATCCTTCTCCGCCGGGCCGAAGCGCCCTGTGCGGCGAAAATCTACTTGCACTTTCTGAAAAGAGCCTTCTCTATAGTATACCCTGTTTATACGCTCCGGGCAAGAGGTTCCGTGCAAATTTTATGGTTCAGTGGGCGTTTTCCTGCACCTGCTTCTCGCAGCAGGCCTCGCATACGCCGATCAGCACAACAGCGCAGTCCTGCACATGGCCCTTCTGGTTTTTCACCAGCTTCATTACCTGCTTTTCGTCCACCTCGGCATCGGTCACGCTGCCGCACACGGTGCAGTACAGATGGCTGTGCCAGGGCAGCGTGTGGTCAAAGCGGTCAGCCTTGCCTGGAATGGACACCCGGCGCACCCGGCCCACATCCACCAGACTATTCAGGTTACGGTATACGGTGCCAAGGCTCAGGCCCGGGCATTCCTTGACCGCAGCATCATAAATTTCCTCGGCGGTGGGGTGGTCGCACAGGTTCTGCACCGTCTGCATGACCAGCTCGCGCTGTTTGGAATATCGCATATCGTTCTCCTTTTTCTTTGTTTTTGGGTTTTGGGTGTAAGGCGTGGCTCAGACGTTCTCTTCGCCCTTGATCTTTGCCCAGTAGGCACGGGCCGCCTGCTCATTTTTGTTATCGCCAAAGGTGTAATATTTCACGTCCTTGATGGCATCTGGCAGGTATTGCTGTTCCACCCAGTGATGGTCGTAGTCATGGGCGTATTTGTAGTTCTGGCCCTTCACCAGAGCATCCTCACCGTCGTAGTGCTTGTTCTGCAGTTGGCGCGGGATCGGCCCGGTACGGCCCGCCTGCACATCCGCAATGGCCGCGTTGATGGCATCATGGGCACTGTTGGACTTGGGACTGGTGGCCACCAGAATGACGGCATCTGCCAGCGGGAGCCGTGCTTCCGGCAGGCCCACCATGTTGGCGGCATCAATTGCCGCCTTCACAATGGGGATGATCTGTGGATAGGCAAGGCCCACATCCTCGCAGGCACATACCATCAGGCGACGGCAGGCCGAGGGCAGATCTCCTGCTTCCAGCAGACGGGCCAGATAATGCAGCGCCGCATCCGGGTCGGAGCCGCGCATGGACTTCTGGTAGGCTGACACGATGTCGTAGTGGTCATCGCCCTCCCGGTCATACCGCATGGCAGTGCGGCGGGTGACCTGCTGGATCATTTCCAGCGTAATGTGCTTTTCCCCATCCTCAATGGGAGCTGCCGTCACCGCAAAATCAAGACAGCCCAGCGCCTTGCGCAGGTCGCCGCCTGCGCTCTCGGCAAGGTAGGCACAGGCATCCTCGTCCATGCAGACCTTTGTGCTCTCCCCTTCCGAAAGCTTTTTCAGTGCATTGTGCACCCCACGCTCCACATCCGCTGCCGAAAGCGATTTGAACTCAAACACCGTGCAGCGGGACAGCAGCGCATTATAAATGTAGAAGTATGGATTTTCGGTGGTGGATGCAATGAGCGTCACCGAGCCGTCCTCAATGCATTCCAGCAGGCTCTGCTGCTGTTTTTTGTTCAGGTACTGGATCTCGTCCAGATACAGCAGGATGCCTCCCGCACCTGCCAGCGTGCCGATATCCTTGAGCACCGCCTTGATGTCCCCGGTGCCGCAGGAAGTGCCATTGAGCTTATGCAGCGTCATGCCGCTGTTTTCCGCAATGATGCGTGCCACCGTCGTTTTTCCGGTACCGGACGGGCCGTAGAAGATCATGTTCGGGATGCGTCCGCTCTCGATGGTACGGCGAAACACCCTGCCCGGTGCCAGCAGATGCTGCTGACCGCAGACATCTGCCAGTGTTTTGGGCCGCAGACGCTGTGCCAGTGGTTCGTTCATCGTGTTTTCCTCCTCCCGTACCAAGGCGCAATTTCCCCAGCATTTTTCTATAGTATATCGCATTTTGGCAGTAAGAGCAAGGTTTTATCTGAAAATCATTCTCAGATAATTTTTGCCCGCAGTTTACAAAAAACGCAAAACATGGTATTATCGTATCAGCTTTTGTCGATGGGAGTGGATGAAATGCCTGTTCGCAAAAAAGCACCAGAAGACCTTACTGCAAAAAAGGCGCTGGCGCTGGAAGTGATTGACCGGTTAAAAAAAGAATACCCAGATGCCGGCTGTACATTGGATTATGACCACGCCTGGCAGCTTCTGGTCAGCGTGCGTCTGGCAGCCCAGTGCACCGATGCCCGCGTGAACATTGTGGTGGAAGACCTGTTTGCCAAATATCCCAATGTTGCTGCGCTGGCTGCTGCGGAACCCGAAGACATTGAAGCCATCGTCAAGCCCTGCGGGTTGGGACACTCCAAAGCGCGGGATATCTCCGCCTGTATGCGGGTGCTGCGCGATAAATACGGTTGTCAGGTGCCCACCACCTTTGAAGAGCTGCTCGCCCTGCCCGGCGTAGGCCGCAAGAGCGCAAACCTTATCATGGGCGATGTGTTTGGCAAGCCTGCTATCGTAACAGACACCCACTGCATCCGGCTGTGCAACAAGATCGGCCTTGTGGACGGCATCAAGGAACCGCAGAAGGTGGAAATGGCCCTGTGGAAGATCGTTCCTCCAGAAGAAGGCAGCGACCTGTGCCACCGCTTTGTGATGCATGGTCGAGCAGTGTGCAATGCGCGCAAGCCAGAATGCGAAAAATGTTGTTTGAAGGATATTTGCCGCTTTGCCCGGGAAACCGCCGGGCAGAGCGCAGAGCTTTAAAACTCAGGAGGTAGAATATTATGTTTGGTTTTATTTTCAGTCTGCTGATCGGCGCTCTGGCTGGTTACATCGCCGGCCGCATTATGGGCAGCGAAACTTCCACCGTGCGCAATATCGTGCTGGGCATTCTGGGCGGTTTTGTAGGCAGCATCGTGTTCGGCCTGATTGGTCTGAGTGCTACCGGCATCGTGGGTGAGATCCTCGTTTCCGTTGTGGGTGCCTGCATCTGCATCTGGATCGGCCGTAAGTTGTTCAACTGATTATTCTTGTGTGCAAGGCTGCTCTTCGAGTTTTTCTCGGAGGGCAGTTATATTTTTGCGTCACAGACTATTTGCACCTGTTCTGCCGCAAAATCAAATCTTGACAGCGCACAGGAAGTATGATAGAATATTTCTCGTTGCAGAACATGCAAGAAAATTTTATCTGCTACTGTGGCTCAGCTGGTAGAGCAGCTCACTCGTAATGAGCAGGTCGCCTGTTCGAATCAGGTCAGTAGCTCCAAAAATCCTACGAATTTACGTTTAGAATCGTAATTTCGTGGGATTTTTTTATTTAGTCTCGCAAGTTTTCGCAAAACCGCAACATAAACCGCAACATCGCCCACAAAACAAGACAAAATAAAACGCCCCGTGGCACCATTTCATAGGGCGTTATACGCATTTTTATGCTTTCTTTTGGACAGGCTTCTTGAGTTCACAATGTAGGTTTGTCAATGATGTGTTTCTGTGATGTTTGGTGTAGCAATTTAACTGTACCACAGAACGACTCATTCGTCTTTTTTCACTTTGTGACACATCTATTGTAATCCTACACAGCTTTTATTGTTCAATATATGAAATTTTATTGAAAATTTTTCATGGTAGTGGTAAAATATTTTTATGTCTTTGTCATTCTGTGCCCCTTCGCGGTAGAGGGAGAGCGCAAAACAGAAAAGACTCAAAAATTGCGGCATCCTTTCCGTGGGTGGGTTTTACAGCACACACTCTTGCGGGCGGTGATGTATGATCAGTAAGCAAAAGCAGCCAACCGCAAAACGATGGCTGTCCAAGAAGTGTGAGGAGGAGGATCGGATGAAAACAAAAACATTGCGCCGCCTATTTTCCATGCTTGCGGCACTGGTGATGGGGCTATCCCTGCTCACCGGATGCAGCGAAAAAAATGCGGAACGAACACAGGAGCAGGAAGACGCTCAGACTATTCAGGTGTATCTGTGGAGCACCAGCCTGTACGAAAACTATGCGCCCTATGTTCAGGCGCAGCTGCCGGACGTGAACATTGAATTCATCGTCGGCAACAACGATCTGGATTTTTACAAGTTTTTGCAGCAAAACGGCGGTCTGCCGGATATCATCACCTGCTGCCGGTTCTCGCTGCACGATGCGGCACCGTTGAAGGACAGCCTGATGAACCTTGCCATGACCAATGAGGCGGGCG
>OLGO01001119.1_pt1 | contig 19453 bp, 15 predicted proteins | sample 1605861 | NCBI WGS metagenome assembly OLGO01 (sample SAMN03283253) | human gut metagenome | biome: human-associated habitat; material: feces | host: Homo sapiens | place: USA | collected 2013
CCGGGCGGATTCAGGACTTGCACCTGTTGGAAACGTGCGCCGCCAGGCGCACTATGAAAAGAACCACAGCTGTGGTTTCAGCTATGGTTCTTCTGTTCTCTCTATTACGATCTTGGGAAAACATCCTCCGATTAACCGCGCAGTTTGAAGTGCTCTAACAACTCGTTCAAAGTAGTAGCGGAAGCGGAAAGCTCCTCGCTGGTAGCGGAAGTCTCCTCTGCTGCTGCGGAGTTGGACTGGATAACATCGTTGATGTCCTCCACACCCTTCTTGATGTTGCTGACAGATACTGCCTGTCTGTCGGATGCAGTACGGATATTAGCAACCTCCTGGATGATCTGATCCAGTTCGGTCATAACCTTCTGCATTGCTTCGTTGGTCTCCCTGGTAACCCTGTTACCCACTCCTACTTCGTTCATGGATTCTTCGATCAGCTTCTTAGACTCTACTGCGGAATTTGCACTCTCTTCTGCCAGCTGTCTGATCTGGTCAGCCACGACTGCGAAACCTCTTCCGGCTTCCCCTGCTCTTGCTGCCTCAATGGAAGCATTCAAAGACAGCAGATTGGTCTGGGATGCAATATTCTCGATATCTGCGATGATCTTCTCGATATTCTGGGTCGTGGTATCGATTTTCTTCATGGCATCTACCAGCTCATCCATCTTCTGCTGGCTGTTGGCTGCCTCGATACCTACCTGTTTTGCCTTATCGTGAACGATATCGGTAGACTTGGTGTTCTCCAGTACCTGATTCGTTACTTCTTCTACGGTAGCCACCAGTTCTTCAACAGCTGCAGCCTGACTGGTAGCACCTTCTGCAATATCCTGTGCACTGACAGCCAGCTGATTGCTTCCGGCAGACACCTGTTCGGAAGATCCCTGAATACCGTGCATAGTCTCACTGACCTTGTTCACCATATCATCCAGTTCATCCAGTACATTGCGGAGCTGTCCTACATACGCATCGGGGCAGTTGCTATGTACATCAAAATTACCCTCAGCAAAATGCTCTACAATATCCTGCAGATCTGATACAACCTTTTTCAAAATACCGGCTGCGGTCTCAAAACTGTCGGATAAGCGTCCCAGCTCATCCTCGGACTCATAAGGAGTGCCGATCTCAAAGTCACCGGAAGCAATCTTCTCAGATGCCACTACCAGACTCTCAATAGGCTCTACCAACATTTTGGCAAGCATCTTTGACATAGCTGCATTAAATGCAATAGCTAATACAACTATGATCACAACAATTACGCTTCCCACATAGTTTTTTGACTGTATCAATCCCACAACTGACACCAGTGCCAGCACCACATATAAAACGTCCATAATGCGGAACACAAAAGAAAGCTTATTTTTAATCGTTTTCTCCCTTAGCATTTCTTCCAGTTTTTTCATTTGTTTCCTGCTCCTTCCGTTAATTAACCTACATACATTTTATTTTAATTTCCTCTGGTTGTTTCGTCAAGATTTCTCTGCTTAAAATTATGTAAAAATCATGTATGGGATGACTGGCTCATCTCCAGAAGCTTATCCCGCATTTCATTTTCGATCCGCTGTAAGTCTTCCTCTGCGCTCTGTCTTCTGGCACGGCCTTCCTCCTGGATCTTCATGACTTCATCCAGTGTGGTCATCAGTGTCTGGTTCGTGGTCTTGAGGATCTCGATATCCACAATACCTCTCTCAGATTCCTTCGCTGTCTCCACGGATGCCACTTTCAGTGCTTCTGCATTTTTCTTCAACAGTTCATTGGTCATATCCGATACTGCACGCTGTGCCTTGGCTGCATCGGTGGCATGATCCAGACCGATGGCAATGACCATCTGGCTCTTCCACAGAGGGATCGTATTCACCAGTGTGGACTGGATCTTCTCGGACATAGCGATATCATTGGACTGGATCAGTCGGATCTGGGGTGCCATCTGCAGAGAAATGGCTCTGGTAAGTTCCAGATCATAGATCTTCTTCTCGAATCTCTCACACATTGCTGCAAAATCCTTCGCAGCCTGCGTATCCTCCGGCAGTCCGCTCTTCTGTGCTTTTTCCAGAAGTTCCGGCAGTTCCACGTTTTTCGCCTGTGTCAGTTTCTTTTTACCTGCCAGAATGTACATGGACAGTTCTTTAAAATAATTCAGATTCAGCTGATACAGCTTGTCCAGTACCGCCACATCTTTTAGCAGCACCACCTGATGATTTTCCATGGCATCACAGATCTTGCTGATGTTCACTTCCGCTTTATCATACTTTGCTTTCAGATTACTCAGCTTATCCCCGCTCTTTTTAAACAAGCCGAAGAATCCCTTGTCTTCCTCTGTATCAAAATCCTTGAGCTGTGCCACTACATCCGTCAACAACTGTCCAACCTCGCCCATATCCTTGGTCCGGACATTGCTAAGTGCTGTCTCAGAGAAATCTGCGATCTTTTTCTGACTCCCCGCACCGTACTGCAATACCGCCTGGGTATTGGTCAGATCGATCTGTCCCGCAAAATCATCTACCATTTTCTGTTCTTCCGGTGTCAGTTCCATCTCCGGAACAGCCTGCTCCTCTACCAGTTCCTCCGGCTTCTTCTCCACGATCTCTGCCTTTGCCTCCGCAAAGGGATCCAGTGTAAGGGTAGGTGCCTCTTTTGTTGCTGCATCCAGATCCATATTCATACTTATAACCCCGCCTTTCCATACTCTCTCATGATTTTTTATTTACCATCAGCATTACTTTCCTGCTGTCATACACTTTTTTCTCTTACAAAATCCGATTCCGTCAGCCCTTCCTTAGCCAACATCGTCTGCAATACCTGTGCATCCGCCGATGCATCAAAGGCTGCATCCCGGAACAGATTGTTCAGCAATGTAACAAATGCCTGATTGATCATATCCAGTGTCTTTTCGATCTCTTTTTTAGCATCGAGAATATCGTCTCCCGGGCTGCTGATCTCATCAAATTCCGCATACTGCTCCACCAGTTTCAACATAGTAGGCAGGTAATAATCCATCAGTTTATGCATCCGGTGCATCTGCTCCGGATGCTCCTGCACTCGGTCAAAGATCTCCTTCAACAGATTTTCCAGCCGGTACAGCTTCTCAGAGATCGCTTCTCCTTCGATCCTGTCATTCAGATCCCGCAGATGACGGATGTATTCCATTCCTTCTGCCACCATACTGTGCAGCTCCTGCTCTCTGCGGCTCTGCTCCGTATCCTGTGTGTCGGTGTCCGCTGTATTCTGTTTTTTTCCTGCTCACTGCTCTTTTTCTGCTCCAGATAAGCCTTCTCCGTCTCCAGATACTGACGGTAGATCACATCGTTGAGCATAAAGCAGGTCTCTTTGTCATCCAGATGTCCGTCCGGAAACATTCCGGCTTTTAACATCTTACGAAGATCCCTTCTGACATAGCGGACACTTTTTCCGGTATAGCGGGCCATTTCGTTGATCACACCATACATTTTGGTGCCGCACAGCTCCAGATATTTCTCCGCACGCTTTAATCTTCTGCGCTGTCCGTTGCCATAAGATATCATCTCTAAAAATACCAGAGACAATACTCCCGGAAGGATTGCCGCACTCAGAGATGCTGCCTGAAAAGCTGCCAGTAACAGCTGTACCAGAAGTCCCAGTCCGCTGAACCCCAGTCCGATCCCGCCGAACACAGTGCACAATGTTCCGGACACGTTTCCCTTCTTTTCCATTTTGACCAGAGAAGTCATTTCTGCCGCAGTAGCTTTTCTGGGTGTCACCGGCTGTGCCTGATTCCGTGCACGGTTCTGCTCTGCCTGAGCCTTCCGTTGTTCTTCCCACTGCTTTTCCCGCTCTCTGCGCTGCCGGTGCCATTCTTCGTTCTGCCTGCGGCGCTCCTCCTGCTGTTTTTCCCGTTGCTGCCGTTCTGCCTGGATCTCTGCCTCGGTCTTGACTTCCTCCCGCCTTTTATCCTGCCAGCTGCGCTGGCAATTCCACACCTTTTTTTCCGTGGCTTCCCTGGACAGATTTGCCTGGAAATCCGCCTCCCGCAAGGCATCGTTGACCGTATCCGTCACCAGCGTGTTCAACGCATGAAAATCTCCGGTCTTCATTGCTTCCGCAATGGTCTCTTTGAATTTTTCCCCTAGATTATTCTGCACTTCACTCATAATTAATATTTTCTCTGATTTTTCAGTTCATCATAGAGCAGACAGTAGTTCTCATAACGTATCTGCGGGATCTCTCCCTCTGCCACAGCAGCCTTGATACCGCATACCGGCTCAGAGATATGGGAGCAGCCTCCGAATCTGCAATATTTTTCAAAAGGGGCAAACTCCGGATAAAATTCCGCCAGCTGCTCCTTCTCCAACCGAAACAACCCCAGAGAGCTAAATCCCGGGGTATCCAGAATATACGTATCCTGTGCAATGGAGATCAGTTCGGAGTGCCTGGTAGTATGCTTTCCCCGCTCGATCTTCTCACTGATGGAGCCGGTCTCCATCACTGTGCCGGACTGCAGGCAGTTTACCAGAGAGGATTTACCGACACCGCTGGGACCCGCCACCGTAGTGGTCTTGCCGCGAAGCAGCTCCTGAATGGTATCTATCCCTTCTTGTCTGGCTGCGCTGACCGTGATCGTACGGAATCCCGCCTGTTCGTAAATGGCACGATAATCTTCCTTTTTGCCTTCCTCGTCAATATCCTGCTTGTTAAAACAGATAATGCAGGGAATGTCCTGCTGCTGCATCATGACCAGGAAACGATCCAGCAGATTAAAATTCGGCTGAGGCTTCGTGATGGCAAAGATCACCAGCGCCTGATCCACATTAGCTACCGCCGGACGGATCAGTTCACTGTGTCTGGGAAGCAATTCCCTGATATTTCCTTTTTTCTGTGCCTCATCCAGGACATCCATCTCCACGTCATCCCCGACCAGGGGTTTTCTGTGATCCTTGCGAAAGACTCCTTTTGCCTTGCATTCGTACACCGTGCCCATTGTATGGCCATCGTCCGCTACATGGACGTAATAGAACCCGGCGATTCCTTTTATAATCTTGCCCTTCATAGCTTCCCGCCTTTGATCTTATTCCTTTACGAACTCAACTCTTCTGGTAAAGGAACGGTCTTCTGTCGTTCCGGGAACCGTCACCTGCTCCCCGGTATCCGGGTTCGTTGTGGTGGTCGGTTCGCTTGTCACCTGATACGTTATGGTGAGCGTACCACCGGAGGCAGTCATACCGTTGAAATTGGTAGCTACCGGGAAAGTGCTGGTCTTGGTATCCAGCAGTACGTTATTGTCATCCGTCACCAGTTTGATGCTGACTTCCATTCCCGATACATAGCCGGGTGCTTCCGAAGTCGTCGGTGCCGCAATGCTGACATTACACTTGTAAGTCACCTTCTGAGCTCCCTGACTGACCTTGATATCAATGGAAGTTCCCTGCTCCACATAGGAGCCATGGGAATAGCTCTGGTAACAGATCATGCCTTCTCCCACTTCGTCACTGTAGATATAGGTCACACTGCCTACGGTCAGTCCTGCCTCGATGGCTTCTACCGTGCCGTCCTGCTCGGACAGACCGATCAGATTCGGCACACGGATCTTGGTATCTTCCTTACCCAGACTTACTGTCACAGTGATCACACTGCCCTTTGGTGCTTTGTTGCCCTCGGAGGGGGTCTGGGAAATCACCCGGCCGGACTCTACCGTATCGGAATAGTTCTCTGTCTTGTTGACCAGGAATCCCTTGCTTACCAGCTGTGTATTGGCTTCATCAAAAGTAAGATTCACCACATTGGGTACTTCCACACCCTGAGTTCCTGCACTGGCTTTCAGGGTTACCTTGCTGCCCTTATCGATCTGTGCTCCCACGCTGACATCTGTATTGATAACAATACCTTCCGCTACCGTGTCGGACTCCTCATAAGTCACCTCTGTGAGGATTCCCAGACTGGTCAGGGTGCTCTTTGCATCTTCTACCTTCATGCCCTTTACATCCGGCATGGAGACCTTTTCCACTTCTGTGGCATCCGTCTCTTCGGTCGTAATGATCGGTCCTGCATCAGAGTCACTGCTTCCTTCATTTTTGCCGCCGAAGATCTTCACTGCCAGAACGATCAGGATAATACAGATCACCACACCGGCTACAATTGCCAGGATTGTGGTCACACGCTCCATCTTGGGGTCGTAGTCGTAATTATCTTCGTCTTCGCCATCTTCTTCGTTTTCATACATGGCTTCCGTATCGGAACGCAGACGCATGGTCTCATCATGATCCGGTTCTTCGTATTCCCGTCCTCCCTGATAAGGGACTTTTCGTTTGATCTGCGCCATATCCTCATCGGAGATCATCCGGGTACCACCTTCCATATCCGGATCGGTGTTCACCACGAAATCTTCCTCCGGGTTGATCAGGGACTGCTTCAGATCTGCGATCAGTTCTGCCATATTCTGGTATCTGCGGTCCGGAGACTTCTGACAACATTTCAGTACAATACTGGCTACGCTGGAAGGGATCTCCGGTACAAACTCCTTCGGAGACGGCATTTCTTCCTGAATATGCTTGATGGCGATGGCAACCGTAGTCTCCCCGTTGAAAGGAACTCTTCCCGTCAGCATCTCGAACATGGTGATACCCAGCGAATAGATATCACTCTTTTCATCGCTGTACCCCCCTCTGGCCTGCTCTGGAGAAGTATAGTGTACACTTCCCATGACATTAGAAGTGATGGTATTACTGGTAGCTGCCTTGGCAATACCGAAGTCCGTCACCTTGACTTTGCCGTCCTTGGAGATAATAATATTCTGCGGCTTGATATCCCGATGGATAATATGATTATTATGTGCAGCCTCAATACCCATGCTTACCTGGATGGCGATACTTACCGCTTCCTTGTAAGACAGTCTGGCCTTCTTCTCAATGTACTTTTTGAGGGTAATACCCTCTACCAGTTCCATGACGATATAATAGATTCCGTTCTCTTCCCCGACATCATAGACATTGACAATATTGGGGTGCATCAGTCCTGCTGCCGCCTGTGCCTCGATCCGGAATTTGGATACAAAATTAGCATTTTCGCTGAATTCCTGCTTCAATACCTTGATCGCCACATAGCGATTCAGCTTGTGACATTTTGCTTTATAGACATCTGACATACCGCCGGTTCCGATTTTTTCCAGGATCTCATAGCGATCGCCGATCATCATTCCTATTTTGATCATACTTGCTCTCCATTTCCAAAAAAGCTGGGTAATTTACGCGCACGGCTCGATCAGTATCACACTGATATTGTCTCTGCCGCCGTTGGCATTGGCCGCCTCCACCAGGCTCTCTGCCTTCTCCACAAGGTCTCTGGCTCCGCTGATAATCATGCGGATTTCCTCGTCTTCCAGCATATTTGTCAGACCATCCGAGCACATAAGGACGATCTCACCCTCCTGTAATTCCACGGTAAAGAAATCCGGCTCCACTTTGTCTTCCGCCCCTACCGCTCTGGTAATAATATTTTTATCCGGATGGTTCCTTGCATCGGCACGATCCAGTTCTCCGATCCGTACCATTTCTTCTACATACGAATGATCTCTTGTGATCTGGCGGATCTTGCTGCCCACCACATAGAGTCTGCTGTCTCCTACATTGGCCACCTGTAAGAATCTGCCCATGCAGGATGCCACCACAACCGTAGTCCCCATTCCTTCCAGTTTTTCATCCTCGCTGGCTCTCTTGCGGATTACATCATTGGCTTCCTCAATGGCTTTGCGGAAGATCAGGGTGGGATTCTTCTCAAAAGAATTCTCCATCTCGGCAAGCATGGTCTCTACCGTTACCTTGGACGCATAGTCTCCCGCATTGTGACCACCCATACCATCTGCCACGATAAATACATTCGGCAGATTTCCCACCGGTTTTTCAGAGGTATAGATATAGTCCTGATTTACTTTTCTTTTCCTTCCGATATCGGTTATGGAAAACGTCTTAAGCACGTCAAACTTCCTCCTGTGAGAGTTCCCCCGGGTTCTTCGCCTCCTGCGTATGACGGCGTCTTAACTGTCCGCAGGCTCCGTCAATATCCCGGCCCATCTCCCTTCTAATTGTAACATGTATCATCTTACTTTCAAGTTTATTTTTAAATGCCTGAATGTGCTTCGTATCCGACTGCACATAATCCCGCTCTTTAATGGGGTTGACCGGGATGAGGTTGATATGGCAGCACAACGGCTTCGCCAGGGCGATCAGTTCCCTGGCATCCTCTTCCGTATCATTCACACCGCCCACCAGACTGTATTCGAAAGTGATCCTTCGTCCGGTCTGTTCGAAATAATACTGACAGACTTCCATCAACTCTTTGATAGAATACCGGTTGGCAATGGGCATCAGTTTTCTTCGTTTTTCATCGGTGGTGGCATGCAAGGACAATGCCAGTGTGATCTGCAGCTTTTCATCCGCCAGTTGCCGCATTCTGGGCACGATTCCACAGGTGGACACCGTGACATTTCTCTGGCTGATGTTCAGACCGTTCTCATCGGTCAGAAGATGCAGAAATTTCAAAATATTGTTATAATTATCCATCGGTTCCCCAGTGCCCATGACTACCACATTGGAGACCCGCTCCCCCGTCAGTCTTGTGATGGCGTAAATCTGATCCAGCATCTCGGAAGGAGTCAGATTCCGTTCCAGTCCGTCCAGCGTGGACGCACAGAATTTACAGCCCATACGGCATCCCACCTGTGAAGAAATGCACACACTGTTGCCGTGCTTATACTGCATCCAGACACTTTCCACCACATTGCCATCAGATAATTCAAACAGGAATTTTTTCGTTCCGTCGATCTTGGACTCCTGTATTCTGACAGGGTTTACACAAGTGTATTCATATTTTTCCTTACATTGCTCCCTGAATTTTGCGGAGAGGTTGGTCATTTCATCAAAGCTCCTGACCAGCTTCACATGCATCCATTCATACATCTGCTTTGCCCGGAAAGCCTTCTCTCCCATGCTCTCCATCTCTGTCTTCAATTCTTCCAGATTCAGGGATTTGATATCTTTTTTCGTATCCATTTTTCGTTCTCTTACTTCTTATCTCTCACGCTTTTCTGCGCAGTCTTGCATAATAGAATCCGTCGGTCTCATCCGTTCCCGGCAGAAGCTGTCTCTCTTCTTCCAGTACAAACGGGAAATTCTCTGTGATCCAGACTGCCATCTCCTGATTTTCCCCGCGGTGGATCGTGCAGGTACTGTAGAGCAGTACACCGTGCGGCTTCACATACTGCCATCCGGCTGCCACGATCTGCCTTTGCAGTTCTGTGATGGATTGCAGGCTTTCCGGTGTGGCATGATATTTGATATCTCTCTTTTTTCCCATAACACCAAGACCAGAGCAGGGGACATCCATCAGCACCACGTCCGCATATTTTTCCTTCTCCGGATCATGCACCGTGGCATCATACACCTGAACCTCCACATTCCTACGGTTCATGCGCTCCAGATTCTCCCGGATCAGGTCCGTCTTGTATTCCGATATATCACGGGACACGACGTGGCCTGCTTCCCCTGCAAATTCCGCCGCCAGGATCGTCTTGCCACCCGGAGCCGCACACAGATCCATGACCGTATTACCTGGGCATATACCTGCCGCTTCCACTGCAAGTGCTGAGCTGGCATCCTGCACGGTAAATTTGCCTTCCGCAAAGCCCGGAAGTTCACTTACATTTTCCAGATTCTGTGCCAGATACACATAAGGAAGTTCCCTGCTTTGTTGCAGACGTACACCGGTTTTCTCAATTTTCTCCGCCAGTGACTCTCTCTCCGATTCGGTCAGTTCCGTGGAGAACCGCAGGGATACCGGATGAATGGAAAGGAGTCCTTTTAAAAGTGTTTCCGTTCCTTCTCTGCCATATGCAGGCAGCCACAGATTCACGATCCATTCCGGCATGGAATATTTTATGCTCAGATATTTCACCGTATCCTTGGGATCCGGCAACGGCATCTGTTCCTTGCTGCGGGAAATATTACGCAGCACCGCATTGACGAAGCCTTTCAGGGTACGGAAGCCTCTTTTGGCCGCCAGCTTGCAGGCCTCATTGCACACCGCACTGTCGGGAACTGCGTCCATATACAGGATCTGATAAGTACTCATGCGAAGAAGACAGCGGATCAGAGGCTTCATCTTCCGGACCGGAACAGAAGAAAACCGATCCAGATAATAGTCCAGCTCCAGCTGTCTCTCTATCGTACCTTCCGTGACTCTTTTGATAAACGCTTTCTCTCTGGGATCCAGATAATCGTATTTATCCAGAACCGCTTTCATCAATTTATGGGAAAAATCCTGCCCCTTTTCCAGACTGAGCAGGATCTCCACTATAATCTCTCTTGTATCGGTCGTTGCATGATCACTCAAGATTAGTCTCTCCTTCTGCGATTGCCGCCGTACAGCAGGATCAGTCTGAGCAGCTGTAATGCGGAGGAGGCCGCTCCTGCCACATAGGTCAGAGCCGCTGCCGTCAGCACCTTTTTGCCGCCGCTTACTTCTTCACTGCCTAATAACCCGTATTCTTCCACCTTCACGATAGCTCTGTGGGAAGCATTGAATTCCACAGGCAGTGTCACCAGTTGGAAAATAACGGTCAGGGCAAATGCCCAGATACCAAGCTGGATCAATGTCTGATTCCAGCTGAGCAGTACTCCTAAAAAGATCAGAGGAATGCTTAAATTGCTTCCGATATTCACCACCGGCACCAGTGCAGCACGAATGCTCATGGGGGCATAGCCATGGGCATGCTGAATGGCATGTCCGCACTCATGGGCCGCAACACTGACCGCAGTCACCGAGGTTCCGTTAAAGTTGTTGTAAGACAGTCGCACCGTATCCGTCCGGGGATCGTAATGATCACCGTCATCGGAGTTCAGGCACTCGATCTGTACATTGTATAAACCTTCTCTGTTGAGAATGTTGCGGGCCGCTTCCGCTCCCGTCAATCCTCTCATATTCCGGACTTTGCTGTATTTGCGCATGGTGGAATTCACCAGTGCGCTGGCACCCAGACACAATACCAGTCCGACCAGTACCAGAAAATAAGTAGGATCCCAATAATAACCATATCCGTAATAGCCACCGTACATACGAAAGTCTCCTTTCTGTCAACACCGTTTACCCGATCGTTGCTTTTCGTTTCGTCGTATCCTAACGCTCGCCCAGAAGCTCTCCCGGCTGTACCTTTACCCCCAGCAGGAAATCGTGAGTTGTCATACGCTTTTTACCTTCCAGCTGCAGTTCCATCACCTTTAAGGAGCCTTCCGATGCAGCCACTTCAAAGGAATCCTTATTCACCGTAAGGATCGTGCCCGGTGCTTCCTTATGCGCAGTTGCCATAGGAATGGCTTTCCAGATTTTCAGCTGTTTTCCATGATAATGCGTATATGCACTGGGCCAGGGAGTCAGTCCACGGATCAAACGATCCAGTTCTGCCGCTGTTTTCGTAAAGTCCAGCTTTCCCATCTCTTTGGTGATCAGGGCCGCATAGCAGGTCTTGGTATCATCCTGCTTTTCCGGTACCAGTTTGCCTGCCTCCAGCAGAGGCAGTGCCTCGGTGATCGCTTCCCCGCCCAGCACCATCAGCTTGTCATGCAAAGTTTCGAAGGTGTCCTCCGAAGTAATGGGGATTTTCTTCCGGTACAACATATCGCCGGTGTCCAGTCCCGCATTCATCTGCATGATGGTCACACCAGTCTCAGCCTCTCCGTCGATGATCACTCTCTGGATAGGAGATGCCCCGCGGTATTTCGGAAGGAGGGATGCATGGATGTTCAGACATCCGTATTTTGGCAGATCCAGAATCTCCTGAGACAGGATCTGTCCGAACGCCGCCACGATATAAATATCTGCGGGATATTTTTTCAATTCCTCAATGGCTTCCGGTGTCTTGATCCGACGGGGCTGGAATACAGGAATGCCATGTTTTACCGCACATTCCTTCACGGGAGGAAACTGTAATTCTTTGCTTCTGCCCTTTGGCTTGTCCGGCTGGGTCACCACTGCGGTGATCTCATGGCCCTGTGTGATCAGTGCCTCCAGCGCTCCCACGGCAAAATCGGGAGTTCCCATAAATACGATCTGCATAGTCTGTCTCCTTTCCGGAAAGCTTACTCTTCTTCCTCATCCTCGTAGGTCATATCCTGCAGCGGTCCTTCCGCCTTTTCCACATAGAGATGACCGTCCAGATGATCCAGTTCGTGGCAGATGGCTCTGGCCAGCAATTCTGTTCCCTCTACTTCGATGGGCTTCATATTCACATCCAGTGCTACCGCTTTCACATAATTGGGTCTGGTTACGATGCCGAACTTACCGGGTACGCTAAGACACCCTTCCTGTCCGGTCTGCTCTCCACTGCTCTCTACGATGCGGGGGTTGATCAGAATATACGGATCCTCTCCGGTGGTATCGATCACCACGATTCTCTTCAGGACACCTACCTGTGGTGCCGCCAGCCCTACGCCATTGGCATCGTACATAGTCTCCAACATATCCTCGATCAGTTCTTTGGTCCGGGGTGTCATCTCCTTGACCTCTTTGCAGGTCTTGGTCAGTACTTCATCCCCATATTCACGAATGTTTCTGATTGCCACAGTTCTTTACCTCCTATAACACGCTTACCGGGTCAAAATCAAATTGTATACTCATCTGTCTGGGCTGCCACTGTCTGAGAGTTTCCTCCAGTCTGTCCTTTACTTCCACCAGGACATCATACTCCGCATGCTTCACATAGAACACATACCGGTAGATATCATTGATCTTGCTGATGTTGGCAGGGGCAGGTCCCAGTACCTGTATCTTCTTATTGGACTGTTCTTTTTGCTTTCCTGACAAAAAGTCCATATTAGACTTTACCACATCTGTCAGTCTCAGGGCAAGCTGTTTTACATTTTCTTCCTCTTTCCCGTAGATCTGTACTGCCAGCATATGAGCCACCGGCGGGTAGCCGGACAGCTCTCTATACAGAATCTCCTCCTGATAAAAGCTCTCGTAATCCTGAGCCGCAGCACAGGTAATGGCGTAATGATCCGGCTGATAGGTCTGGATCACCGCTTCCCCGGGGAGCACCCCTCTGCCAGCCCGGCCCACCGCCTGGGTCAGAAGCTGGAAAGTCCGCTCTCCCGCCCGGTAATCCGACGCATTTAACGACAGATCCGCCGCCAGGATCCCCACCAGTGTCACCTTTGGGAAATCATGTCCCTTGACGATCATCTGGGTGCCGATCAGCACGTCCGCTTCCCCGTTTGCGAAGGAGGATAATATTTTCTCATAGCTGTCCTTCGTCCGGGTGGTATCCGCATCCATGCGTAACGTCCGCACACCGGGGTACAGCTCCTTTAGTTTTTCCTCGATCTGCTGGGTACCTGCCTTAAATCCCAGAATATATTTCGATCCACACTTGGGACAAAGCTTCGGCATCGGCTGTGTATAACCACAGTAATGACAGATCAGCCTTCCTCCCTTATGTTCCGAGAGAGAGACATCACAGTGCGGACACTTCATGACCTCACCGCAGGAACGGCAGGACACAAATCCCGCGTAGCCTCTTCGGTTTAAAAACAGGATGGTCTGCTGGCCCTTGTTCAGCCGGTCTGTCATCAGTTCCTGCAATTTTCTGCTGAAAATAGAACGGTTACCCTCCTGCAGTTCCTGTCTGAGATCCACCGTGTACACCGTGGGAAGTTCCCCGCCGGTGAGCCGCTTTGTCAGTTGAAACAGCCGGTATTCTCCCCTACCGGCACGATAATAGGCCTCCAGGGAAGGTGTGGCTGAACCCAGCACTACACTGGCCCCGTACAGTTTTGCCACTTCCAGCGCAGTCTCTCTGGCATGATATTTCGGAGTACTTTCACTTTTATAGCTGTTCTCCTGCTCCTCATCCATAACGATCAGACCAAGACTTGGAAACGGCGTAAAAAGTGCGGATCTTGGGCCGATGATCACATCGATTTCTCCAGCTTTGGCCCGTTCGCACTGATCGTATTTTTCCCCGGGGGATAACGTGGAATTCATCACGCTGACCCGATCACCGAATCTCTGGTAAAATCGCAGCAGTGTCTGATAAGTCAGGGCGATCTCGGGAATCAGCACAATAGCCTGCCGTCCCCTCGCGATCATTTCTCCGATCAGCCGCATGTATACTTCCGTCTTGCCGCTGCCGGTGATGCCGTGGATCAGATAGGTCCGTCTCCTTCCGGCATCAAAATCCTTCAGCACTTCCGTAACGATGGTCTGCTGTTCCTCACTCAGCGTATTACGCACTGCCTCTACGGACTGCATTTTGACCGGATTGCGATAGCTTTCGGAACTGACCAGTTTTGCCGCGCCGCTTTTTACAATACTGTTTACCGTGGCTGCACTGACCCCCAGTTTTCCGGTGATCCACTCATAGGGAATCGTCTCCTGTTCTGACAGGGCTTTTAACAGTCTTGCTTTGGCCACCTGTTTTTTCCGTTCACATTCTCCTAATAATGACAAAATCTCTTCTCTGTTCATCAGACGTACCAGCTGTCTGTGTTCCAGCTTTTTTACCGACTGTTTTGCCGGCAGTACCGTCTTCAGCGCCTGGATCATGGTACAGCCGTAATTCCGGCGGATCCAGGCAGCCAGAGCAATCATTTTGTCCTCCACTCCGGTCTCTTTTTCCGGCATTCCTGCGATATCCTTGATCTTCTCCGGAGCGAACTGACACGTTTCCCCCAAAGCCACCACGTAACCCTTGATGAGACGATTGCCGTTGCCAAACGGGATCATGACACAGGCTCCCGGCTCCAGTCTGCCCCGCAGACTCTCCGGCACCCGGTATTGAAAGGTTCTATCCAGTTTTTCGTGGGAGATATCTACAATGATATCCGCATATAACGTATTCAATCTGTTTTCCTCATTATTTTGCTGCAGATCCCGGAATATGTCCTTCCGCCAGAATATCCCGAATCAGATCTCTCTCATCCATGGGATGCTTCACCCCGCGGATCTCCTGGTAATCTTCATGTCCCTTGCCTGCCAGCACGATAATATCTCCGGGTTCTCCGTGTTCGATAGCATAAGTGATGGCTTCCTTACGATCGCAGATCTCTACATAATTTCCATCCGTTTTTGCCATACCTGTCTTGATATCGTCGATAATATCCTGCGGTTCCTCAAAACGGGGATTGTCGGAGGTAATGATGGTCAGATCCGCCAGCTTGCCGCTGACCTCTCCCATCTCAAAACGACGCTGTCTCGAACGGTTGCCTCCGCAGCCGAACAGGCTGATCAGTCTGTGAGGTTCATATTCCCGCAACGTGGTCAGCAGACTCTCCAGCGCCATGGCATTGTGGGCATAATCGATCAGCAGGGTGAACTGATCGGATACCTTGATCATCTCGATACGGCCTTTTACCTTTGCCTGCAACAGTGCCTTTTTAATGTTTTCCTCATCTACCTTGAAATGACGGCAGATGGCAATAGCCGCCAGCGCATTGTACACGCTGAATTTGCCGGGCATGGGCACTTCCACATCAAAATCCATCAGTCCGGCTACGTGGAAAGTCACGCCCAGTTCTCCGGGCTTATGCACCAGTTTCCGTTCTTCCGCCCGGAGCATACAGTGCTCTCCCATTCCGAAGTTCTCCAGTGTGCAGGTATGTCCTTCCGTCACTGCCTGCCAGTGCTCATCGTCACCATTCACAATACCTACCTTGCACTGTTTAAACAATAATCCCTTGCAGTGCAGATATTCCTCGAAGCTGGCATGCTCGTTGGGACCGATATGATCCGGTTCCAGATTCGTAAAAATACCGTAATCGAACACAAAGCCCTGCGTACGGTGCAGCATCAGCGCCTGAGAGGATACTTCCATCACAACCGTATCCAGTCCTGCCTCCACCATACGGGCAAAATACTCCTGCAGCAGATAGGATTCCGGGGTGGTATTGTTGGCATGGATATGTTCGTCTCCAATGATCACTTCGATGGTTCCCACCAGTCCCACTTTATAGCCGGCATTTTCCAGAATGGACTTTACCAGATAGGTGGTCGTTGTCTTACCTTTGGTACCCGTGATACCGATGACTTTCAGCTTTTCTGCCGGATGGCCGAACCAGGCCGCAGAAATAAATGCCATGGCATATCTGGTATCCGCTACTTTGACCACCGTCACATCCACATTCTCCGGCAGTTCCACGTCTTTTTGCACCACTAGTACTCCGGCTCCCTGCTCTGCCACCTGTGCAGCAAAATCATGACCGTCAAAATTTGCTCCGCCGATGCAGAGAAATAAGCATCCCGGAACGACCTTGCGGGAATCATAGACCACCGCAGGGATTTCTCTGTCCAGTGTTCCCTGTACCAGCTCATATTCCAAGTGCTCCAGAAGCTCTGTTAATTTCTTGTTTTCCATCTTATTCTCATCCTTTTCCATAGAGGTATCCGCCTTTCTCTCAGGAATCTTTTTCACATACTGTATTTTATTTTACTCTTTTTTCTCAGAATGTACCACCCTTAAATTTAGTTGCATCTTTTGCTTTTTCCGAAGCAATGGTATAATATTACTGATTTTTATTTGAGGGGGAATTCTCATGAACGGTTTCTATGGATCTGCATTCGGAAATATCCTTGGCACACTTTATTTTCTTCTATTTCAATGTGTGGGGGTTCTGTACATAAAACGTATTTTTCCTGAAAAGGGACTTCTGTTCCATCTGCTGACCGGCAGTGTATCCGGCTCTGTTCTGTTGCAGTGGATTCCTGCTCTGTTTGCCTTCTTCTTCGGTTTTTCCATGACAGCTCATATTATGGCTCTGCTTTTCGTAGTCATTTGTCTGGTCCTGCTATATGTCTTTTACCATCCTGCCACGGCAGTATCTTCGACTGCTCCCACCAAAGACTACCGGCAGCTGTTGCGCAGAAATTATGCCTTTCTTCTGCTGGCAGGCGGTACCTTTGTTCTGTTTTGTATTTTGTTATCCACCCACACCATCCTGCCGAAGGACGACGGTCTTCATGTGGGGCAGTGTACTTATGGGGATCTGCAGATGCACCTGGGAATCATTACAAGTATTGCCAATCAACAGACCTTCCCTCCTTACTACTCCATCTCTCCCTGGGATAGGCTCTGCTATCCTTTCCTGTGCGACAGTATTTCTTCCAGTATTTACCTGTTTGGTGCATCCCTGCGCTATGCTTATATGCTCCCTATGTATTTTGCCTTTTTCCAGGTCATAACGGGATTTTACGCCATTGCCGATGTTCTGTTCCATGATCGCGCCAAATCTCTGGCTGCCTGGGTCTTATTTTTCTATAACGGCGGTCTTGGCTTCGTATATTTCATTGACTGGAGCAGAGAAGGCGGTTATAAATTCAGTGATATTTTTACCGGCTATTACACTACCCCCACCAATCTGGTCGACCGGAATATCCGCTGGGTCAATATCATCGCAGATATGCTCCTGCCACAGCGTGCAACACTCTTTGGCTATGCGGTCCTGTTCTGTGCCATCTGGCTGCTGCTTCGGGCCATCCGGAACGGGGAAAAAGAATGTTTTCTCCCTGCCGGCATCCTGGCAGGGGCATTACCTATGATCCATACCCATTCCTTCGTTGCCATCCTGATCTTAAGTGCCTGTTGGATGTTGCTGTGCCTTTACCGGTCCGTGCCGCATAATACTTCCCCGGTAGAGCATCCGGGAGCCGTTCTGCTCGGATGTTTCGTGACCTGTATGATTCTTCTGGAAATTCTGAACGAAAGTTCTGCTGCCGTTGCACCTGTACTGCTCTTTCGTTTTGGCATCCTTGTTGCGGCATCCCTCGTGCTATACGGTCTGTCCTTACTGTACCGGTGCTTTTCCGGTAAAAGTACAAACAATGATACACTGCAGAAGTTTTTGACCACCTGGGGAGTTTTCTTTGGTGTGCTTCTGCTTCTTGCACTTCCGCAGTTATTGGAATGGACTTTTGGCCAGACAACGCAATCCGGCTTTTTGCTGGGGCATTTTAACTGGGGAAATCAGGGCGATACTTATTTGTGGTTTTATCTGAAAAACTGGGGTGCGATCCTGCTATGGTTCGTCCCTGCCATGATTCATTGTAAAAAAGAAGATTTTGATGTGATGTCCGGGGCATTTCTCCTGTGGTTTGTTGTGGAAATCATTTCCTTCACCCCTAACACATATGACAATAATAAACTATTATATATAACTTATATATTTGTCTGCTGCCTCAGTGCCGATTACGGAATTGATTTCCTGCGTTCTCTGAAAAAAGCCTCTTCACGATACCTCTGCATGATCGGCATGGTATTTCTTTGCACCTTTTCTGCCGTTCTGACCCTGTGCAGAGAGGTAATATCCGATTATACCGCTTATTCTTCCGCACAGGTGGAAGCTGCAGCATTCGTCGAGCAAAATACCTCTCCCACATCCCGTTTTCTTACCAACAACAGGCATGTAAATGAAATTGCCGCCCTTGCAGGGCGCAATGTGTTAAACGGGGCGGGAACCTTTTTGGCAATGCACGGTCTCTATCACACAGAATATCACGAAGATTTCCGGACAATTTATGAGACTCCCGCTGTTTCTGCTGATCTGATCCGTACTTACGACATCGATTATATTGAAGTCTCTTCCTGGGAACGGGCAAGTTACGCTGTCGATGAAAACTACTTCCGCTCCGCCTGGCCCTGTATCTTTGACAACGGAGAAATTCAGATTTACCAGATCAATCCATAATTTCACACTTGGAAGTCGCAAGACCCTCCGCATCACTGTGGGATGCACTTCCGAAGTTCTGGATCAGGCCGATCAGCTGTCCGGACATAAGCACGGTAAACAACGAATATCCGATACGTCTCACCGGAATGTAGCTTAAGGACATTACCAGTACGATCAGATCCGACATCAGATACACCCACTGGATCTTCCAGCCGGTAGCATGGGAAATACTCATGGCCAGGGCATCATCTCCGCTGGGGGCTCCGCCGATGCGCACGCACAGTCCGGCACCGACACCGACGAACAATGCTCCCACCAGTGCTGCCAGAAGGGGCATATTTGCCAGTTCCGGCCACAGATGAGGAAATTGCTCGCAGATTTTATAGGTTCCTGAGAATCCTGCGGTAGCCAGAGCCGAATAGGCGATAAATTCCTTGCCTAACAGCTTCCATCCCAGGATATAACATAAAATATTCATAATCCCTCCGGTAAACGCCGGAGAGATTCCTGTCCAATGCTCCAACAGCAACGTGGCTCCCAGCACACCACCCTCCGTTACTCCGGAGATGGAGTGCACGTTATATAATCCAAATGCCAGAATAAAACTTCCCAACAAAGTTATGGCACAATTTTTTAAGGTAATATTTTTCAGTGCCTGTCTCCATTCGTAAATCTGTGTTTTCATTTTTGTGCTGCTATTCCTTCTATATTTTTATAATTTTTATTCATATGATGTCGGGGTCAAAAGCCCCCGACTTTGATGCCTACGGATTGTTCCGTGC
>OLGO01001146.1_pt1 | contig 19009 bp, 10 predicted proteins | sample 1605861 | NCBI WGS metagenome assembly OLGO01 (sample SAMN03283253) | human gut metagenome | biome: human-associated habitat; material: feces | host: Homo sapiens | place: USA | collected 2013
CGCCAGCAGGCCAAAGCCCGAAGACGCCGCCAACGAATCGATGACGCGCACCTTGCCGCCCTGGGGATAGCGATCCGCGAGCATCTGCGCCGCAACGCAGGCCGATCCATACGTGCCAGAAATACCCGATGACAACGTCAGGTGCAGCACGTCTTTACCCTCGGCAACGAACGGCTCCCAAAACTCCTCGTACTCACCCACGCTCACCTGAGACGTCTTGGGCATGGCGCCCGCGGCAATCTGGGCAAAAAAATCGTCCGGCATAACCGACTGATACAGATCGTCCGTATAGACAACATCGTCGATCTCGTAATGAAAACACACGACAGGGATATTGTGCGACGCAAAGAACTCACGGGTTCGGTCGGCGGCGGATTCACAGGTCAGGACAAAATCACTCATATGAGGCTCCTTACGTATTGCTACGCAAATTATCGCACAGCTAGCCTATATACGATACAAATGTCCACTATTTACCAATTCGAACCATTTGCATTGAATATCTTTATCATGAACATCCGCATCCCCGCTATGGACCAACATAGGTAAAATCACCCCCCCCTCGTCTCCACTTAACCGACACATCAACCTCAACTAAATCGATTTAGCAAACCATTCGGCTAACAATTCGGCCGCCCATTCCCAATCGAAACAAAGCCGGCGCATACTGATAAACGTCTGACGCTGTTTATCAGTTTTACCAACCCCATCGGAAGGTGCTTCATGGTCGCATTCGATCGCAATCCGCAAGACTTCAAGTATCTGCGCCTGCTGTCGAGACAGTTCCCCACCGAACAATCCGCATTTACCGAAATCATCAACCTCTCGGCCATCCTCAACCTACCCAAGGGCACCGAGCATTTTATGAGCGACGTGCACGGCGAGTACGAAGCCTTTATGCACATCCTCAACAACTGCTCGGGTGTCGTGCGCGAACATGTCGACGAGATCTTTGGCGACACGCTCACCTTTGACGAAAAGGGCGAGCTGTGCACGCTCATCTACTACCCGCGCGAGAAGATCGAGCTTGTCCGCAGCCAGCACGAGGACTCCCCCACCTGGTACAAGACCATGCTCGACCAACTCATTGTGGTTGCCCGTTCGCTTTCGAGCCGCTATACCCGCTCCAAGGTGCGTAAGGCCATCCCGCGCGATTACGCCTACATCATCGACGAGCTGCTGCACACGCACCCGGACGAGAACAACTACCGCGTTCGCTATCACGAGCGTATCATCGATTCGATCTTCGAGACCGATGCGGGTGAGGACTTTATCTGCTCGCTTTCCGACCTGATCAAGCGCCTGGTTATCGATCACCTGCATCTGGTGGGCGACATCTTTGACCGCGGCGGCGGGGCCTCGAAGATCATGGACCGGCTTTCGAGCTATCACTCCTTCGATATCCAATGGGGTAACCACGACCTGCTATGGATGGGTGCCGCAGCGGGCCAGCCCGCCTGCATCGTCACGGTGCTGAGGAATAACCTGCGCTATGGGAACTACGAGATTCTCGAGAACGATTACGGCATCTCCCTGCGCGAGCTCGTCGCGTTCGCGGAGCGTACGTATCGTCCGGTTCCCGAGGGCGCGTCGGGATTGGCGGCGACGCTCACGCCACTCATGAAGGCCGTGAACGTGTTGCTTTTCAAGCTCGAAGGGCAGATCATCAGACGCCATGCCTGCTTTGACATGCACGATCGGTTGCTGTTAGAGCGGATTGATTTGGAAGCGGGTACGGTCCGGCTACCGGATGGTCGGGACTACGCGCTCGCGACGTGCGATTTCCCCACGCTCGATCCAGAGCGCCCCTATGAGCTACGTGAAGACGAGCAGCACATTGTAGACCGCCTGGTGGCGGAGTTTACCACCGCGGATCACCTGCATCGCCACGTCAACATCTTGTACAGCCACGGATCCATGTATCTGGCGCATAATCGCAACCTGCTCTTCCACGGGTGCGTTCCCATGAACGAGGATGGCACGTTTTCGAGCATGAACTGCCTGGGCACGTGGCGGAGCGGCCGGGACTACCTGGACTTCTGCGATGAGATTGCCCGTCGCGCTTGGCGTACGCACGACCAAGATGCCCTGGATTGGATGTGGTACCTGTGGATTGGCATGAAATCCCCTGCGAGCGGGCGCCTGGTCAAGACGTTCGAGCGCACGTATATCGATGACCCTTCCTGCTGGCAAGAACCCATGGATCCGTATTTTGAGCTGACGCGCGACGAGGGCGCCTGTGACGCCATCATGGCGGAGTTCGGCTTGATACCCGGAACGGGACACATCATAAATGGGCATACGCCCGTGCACACCTCCGAGGGCGAGCAGCCCATCCGCGCGCACGGACGCCTCTTGGTGATCGATGGAGGGTTTTGCAGCGCATACCATCCTAAAACGGGGATTGCGGGGTACACCCTGATCTCGAGCTCGCGCGGGTGTCGCCTCAAGGCGCATCAGGCATTCGAGAGCGTTGAGGCGGTGCTCGCGCGTAACGCCGATATCGTGAGCGAGACCGATCGGTTCGATGTCGCCGAACGTCGTCGTATGGTGAGCGACACCGATACCGGCGTGCAAATTCGCGAACAGATCGCCGACCTGCGCGCCCTGCTTGAGGCGTATCGCACAGGTGTGTTGGAGGAACGCCTGTAGACGACTGCCCCCATCGGCGTCAAAGCGGCTTTGCCGCAACAGAGCCTCGCTACCGGAGCAACTCCCAGGGTTCTTTGCCGAGGGCGCAGGCGAGTCGGTCGAGTGTCGAGAGCTTGAGGTTGTCGCGTCCCTGTTCGATAAGGTCGAGCGTGACCCGGCTGATGCCGAGCTGCAAGCTGAAATCGACCTTTGACAGGCCGAGATCTTTGCGAATGGCGCAGATGTTCCTGCCCAGGGTATGTTGCGAGCTCTCATTCATGCTACGAGCATGCCCGCGCAAAAAAGTGAAACGTAAACTGCGCTTTACGTTTCGGCCTTTCGCATAGGGATTACAGAAGTGCGGCGAGGGGCGTCCCTTCTTGTCATCGTGCAGCGAGCTGCTGCCGTTCATGGCGATGCGGGCTTTGCTGCATGCGGAGTTATCCACATGAGGGATACGCCGAGATGCTCCAACCTTACGGCGGCCCGACAAAAATCTGCCGTCTGTCCGCCTTCTTTCAACACTGACGGAATTGTAGGTATCTTCGAAAATGAATAGGGGGTACGTAAAGTGCGCCTACAGCGATATGAAATGCAGAAAGTATGCGCAAAGATAGAAATATAGCCACAATTCATGCAGAACGGGAGGTTGGCCTGGAATTGCGGAAAACCTGACACGCATCTGACGCAATGCCAAGCGATCAGACATGTACCTGACGTTGTGCCATCGACGTTTCGTACCGTTGTAGACGAGCGGTATCGGAAAAAGGAGAGCGGATATGGCACAGGTAAAGACGTGCGATTTGGTCGAAACCGAGCAGAAGGCACCGGAGGGTGAGACGGATGGAGCCCAAGAGGGGGTGTCAGTTCCAACGCTGAGGAGAGCCGTCCATCGTGCTCGCATCTTGAGGGACATTAAGCTGCGCGCGAACGAGGTCAGTGCGACCATTGTGATAGCGCCCGACGGGTTTGGAAAGACGACCCTGCTTTGCCAGCGCGTGGCGGAGGTCCAACGGGACTCCAGTCGCGGCGTCGCACGCATGATCGATGCGGCGGGGATGGATGGCGAGGAGCTGTATGGGCTGCTGGGAGAGTTGGAGATGCATCTTGATGCCCGCATGCGCCCGCTGGTTGCAATCGACAACCTTCCAACGCTCCATGGCGCGGCACTCGAAGGAATTGCGGGAAGGATGCGCTCACTTCATCGGAGGGGCTTCGAATTCTTGCTGGCATGCCTTCCCGGCAATCGCGCATTCGCGAACGGTATGGGCGATGCCTACAAGATCACGCCTCAGGCCCTCGTGGTCCGTCCGCGCGAATACTCGGATTGGACGCGGATGCTCGGAATCTCCGGTGAGCTCGACGTGTACGATTTGACCCAGGGGATACCCGCGCTCGTCGCGATGCTCGGCATTGTCGACGGTCGGCAGCTGAGCTTGGAGGCGTTTTCTCGCGCAGCCGCGGCGTTGTACCAGGGCGCGCTCGAGGAGATGCGTCGCGGAAGGGATTCCCTGTACCGAACGGCCTGCCTGCTCGTATTGACGGGCGCGGGATCGCTCCGCGACTTCTCGAGCGCATCGGTATGCGTGTGCGCGTGCAGAGCTGGTCGCGCATCGCGCGCGAATACCCGTTGTTCGGAGTGGATGTTGAGCAGGGGACGTATCGCTGTCTGGTGCAGGGAAGCAAGGCAATGGGCGAGCTGTGTCGTCAGATGACGCGCGCACGCCCGCTTTTCGCGGTGCGTGCCACCAAGATCCTCATGGCGGCGGACAACGTCGACCGTGCCGTGCGCATCGCGGGCATGCTCGAACATACCGAGGATGCACTGGGGGTCCTGACGGAGCACCCGACTTCGTTTGCGTTGAGCGGCAATGTGGCGTTCGTGCGCGACATGATGGAGTCGATGGGGGATGTCTCCGCGGCGTCGACGCCAGTGGGAGGCGTGCTGGCGCTGTATCTCTCGGCATTGATGAGCGGGGAATTTCGTCTCGCCCGTGCATTGGGCAGTGAGCTCAGGCGCAGGAGGAACGAGATCAAAGGGGAGGTTGCGCCGGAGTCATGGGCGCAAGCACGTGCCTTGTGCAACATGTGGCCGGATTGTAGGGGCATTGGCCTGCCCGAGATCGACGCCGCGTTCACGCAGGGGCATGCGACCGTCGCATCCCAAGATCTAGAGCTTCATGCCAGGATATATGCGGAGCTCATCGGTGGATCTGGGGACGTCACGCTCGAAAGTCACATACAGGGCTTTACTGAGCTGTCCGGCGAAGGAGTGTCCATTCCTCGGGTGCTGCTTGCGTGTGATCGCGCACTCGTCGATGCGATGTGTGGGGATATGGGTGATGTCCGAGCGATGGATGCGAGCATGCAAAGGATGGCGACGAGGCTTTTGGAGCGTAAGGTAGCGCCCATGGCCACGCATATTCGCATGGTCGCCGCGACGTGCAGATTATTCTCCGGTCTTCCCATTGCCGATGAGCGCGCGTTCGTCGATGCCGGCACGCTGTCCGTTCGCACCTCGGATCTTGCGACGCAATTGTTCTGCCTGGTGGGAGAGGGTTGGCAGGCCCTTGTTCTCGGGCAATGCTCCAACGCCCTGTTTCGCGCACATCAGGTGCTCAAATTGGCAACTGAGGACCAGCGCGTGGTGATGGCATGGGCTCGCATGCTCGAATGCTGTGCGCATCTCGCCGACACGCCCCGTATGGCACTTGATGGCGAAGCGGACCTGCTTGATCTTGCAGAACCGGCGCAGACACCGGCCGAGGCTTGGACGGCTGCGTTGAGACTCGCTGCGGCCCATAGATCGTCGGAGCTCAGCGCATGGTGCTCGCTGAACAAGAAGATGCTGCTCACCAAGGGCTTCACCGCGTTCGCCCGTCAGGCGGTCGCCGTGCTGGGCGATAAGGTGGGGCTGATCACCCGGGTGCTCCCCGGCGATTATGCGATGGCCGCCGGAATGGATTCGGAGCCCGCGCCGCGGGAAGGCGAAGCGCCTTGGGAGGGCTCAGACGATGCGGATCTGCTGTTGGGCCAGGTGAATGTGAGGCTCTTTGGGGGATTCCAAGTTGAGCGCGGTGGCCATGTGGCGACCGACGCAATCTGGCGACGCAGGAGGGCGTGCATCATTGCCGCCCGCCTCGTCTTGGCTGCGGGGGCCTTTGTGGGGCGCAAGGAGATCGGAGAGGAGGTGTGGCCCGACAAAGACTATCTTCATGCGCGTGAGACGCTGTACGCCGGCCTTTCGTCGTTGCGGTCGGCTTTTGGCCAAAGTGACGATGGCCCCCAATATGTGCTGACGCAAGGCGAGGGGGTTGCCATCAACACGGAGTATGTGGTTTCGGATACGATGCGTTTCGATGCTCTTGCCAGGGACATTCTTCTCGGCCGCGCGAGGACGACGGGCAGGCAGCTCATCGAGGCGTGTTTGCGGCTGGATGAGCTTTATACCGGCCCCTTGTACGTCCCGAACTTTGGAGATACCTCATTCTATGTGCGGCAGCGGCGCCTGTACCAAACCAAGTTCGTGGACTGCATGATGCGCGGCGCACATGTGGCACTGGAGCTGGATGATCTGCCCGTCGCGTCATGGCTTATCGATGCTGCTTTGCGCCAAGCCCCGCTGCGGGAGGACGTCATCCGTGCCGCGATGCACATATACGACAAGGGCGGGCGTCGTCGCGAGGTGGTCGAACTGTACAACAGCCACGTGCATGTGCTGGAACAGGAGCTGCACTCCCTGCCCGAGAGGGAGACGCAAATGGCGTACGAGGCGATAATTCACGGTGATAGAGAGGCGGAACTCTTGGCTTAGCGTCACCAGGGTTCACTGCAGAGTGAACTCGTGCAAAAAGGGGCGACCCGCTGGCCGCCCCTTGAGTTGATCGAGCAGGTAATCGAGTAATTAATCGAGCGCGATGTGCTCGATGTCCTTGCGGCTGCTGACGCGGTACAGGGCAAAGCGATGACCGATTACTTGGACGACTTCGGAGCCCGTGCGCTCGGCGAGTTGGTCGGCCGCCTCGCGGCAGGAGAGCAGGCTGCCATCTTGGACAGCGCACTTGATGAGCTCGTGCGCCTCGAGGGCCTCTTCGGCCTGCTTGGCGATCGCGTCGGTTACGTCGGCTTTACCGATGAGGACGACGGGGTTGAGGTGATGGGCGAGGGTGCGAAGCTGACGGACCTGCTTGCCGGTGAGTGCCATGTATCTACTCGCTTTCTGCGGGAGCGGTTTTTGCAGGTCAACGATACCGCACCCAGCCTCGTCCGACAAGCTGTTTGCATATGAAGACCACGTGGGTGAGCATTTAAAATGCGATTTCGAGGCGAGCGAGAATGCCCGACTACATGGTCCGCGTGTGCGGTTTTGGTTTTGGCGCGCGGCAATCTCGTTGCTTCTTGTGTTTCCACTTGTTCCGGTGCGCAGGCGGGAAAGCGCGCGCGCTAAAATAGAGAGAACGCAAAACATGAACGTACGATCCGCAAAGGAGACCGCCATGTCCATTACGCCCCAGGAGATCGCCGAGACACGCGGTATGGTCTCAGAGCACAATTTGGACATTCGCACGATCACCATGGGCATATCGCTCATGGGCTGCGCCGACGAGAATCTGGATCGCATGTGCACCAAGGTGTACGACCACGTTACCCGCACGGCGGAGCATCTTGTCGAAACGGCAGAGAGCCTTGAGCGTGAGTACGGTATCCCCATCGTGAACAAGCGCGTTTCGGTGACCCCGGTCGCCCAGATCGCGTCGGCGTGCCCCGATGAAGATCTTGTGCCCCTCGCGTATGCCCTCGACCGTGCCGCCGAATCCCTTGGCATCGATTACCTCGGCGGTTATTCGGCGCTCGTCCACAAGGGTGTCGGAAACGCCGATCGCCGTCTCATCAACTGCATTCCGCGTGCGCTTGCTGAGACGAGCCGCGTGTGTTCCAGCGTGAACGTCGCCACCCTGCGCGCTGGCATCAACATGGATGCGGTGCTCATGGCGGCCCAGACGATCATCGATGCCGCTAAGCTCACCGCCGATCGCGAGTGTGTGGGCGCGTCCAAGTTCGTCTGCTTTGCCAATATGGTCGAGGACTCACCCTTTATGGCGGGTGCCGTGCATGGTTCCGGCGAAGCTGACGCCGTCATCAACGTGGGCGTATCCGGCCCCGGCGTCATGGCAGCCGCCCTCGAGGAGCTGCCCGAGGACGCTGATATGATGCAGGTCGCGGAGCGCATCAAGCAGACCGCCTTTAAGATTACGCGCGCTGGCGAGCTCATGAGCCGCGAGGCCGCTCGCCGTCTGGGCGTCGACAAGGGCATCGTCGACCTCTCGCTTGCCCCCACGCCCGCCATCGGCGACTCCGTTGCCCGCATCCTCGAGATCATTGGTGTCGGCCAGTGCGGAGGCCCCGGCACCACGGCGGCACTCGCGCTGCTCAACGACTGCGTTAAGAAGGGCGGCGTTATGGCGAGCTCCTCGGTGGGTGGCCTGTCTGGCGCCTTCATCCCCGTCTCCGAGGACGCCGGCATGATCGAGGCGGCGGAGGCCGGTGCGCTCTCCCTCGAGAAGCTCGAGGCCATGACCTGCGTGTGCTCCGTGGGCCTCGATATGATCGCCGTTCCTGGCGACACCGATGTCGAGACCATCGCGGGCATCATCGCTGACGAGATGGCCATCGGCGTCATCAACAACAAGACCACCGCCGTCCGCATCATCCCCGCTATCGGAAAGGGCGTCGGCGAGTCGGTCGATTACGGCGGCCTGTTCGGTCGGGCTCCCATCATGCCGGTCAACAGCCATGCCGGCACGGTGTTCGCCCATCGCGGCGGCCGTTTCCCGGCACCCATGAATTCGCTCAAGAACTAGCGAAGCGTCGAGGTAATCTCGGTTGATGCACAGGTGAAGTCAAGCGCGGACGGGGTCTTAGGACCGGCTCGTCCGCGCTTTTGTTCGCTTAGGCCGATTGCGATGTTGCTCCGATAAAGATGTTGAGGTTTTTCGTATTCATTTCGGTTTTTGTCGAGTAGCAGCTCTAATTCCCAACATGTACCTGCGTGTTTGTTGGGAAAAACCGAGCTCTACTTGGCAAAACCGGAAAACGATACGAAAAACCTCAACTTCCAAGCTGGATGGCGTTAACCGAAGACTTTTGCGGCGATGCGTGCGGACTCCGCGGCGTCTTTGGCATAGAAATCGGCGCCGATCTGCTCTGCATATTCGGGCGTGAGCACGGCTCCGCCCACCATGACGAGCGTTCCTGGGGCCTCGCGGTGCAACAGGTCGATGGTTTTCGCCATATTGGGGACGGTCGTGGTCATCAGTGCGGACAGGCCCACGAGCTTAATGTCGTGTTCGCGCACCGCATCGAGCACGGCCTGCGGCTTTACGTCGCGTCCGAGGTCGATCACCGTGTATCCGTAGTTGTCGAGCAGCATTTTGACGATGTTCTTGCCGATGTCATGGATATCGCCCTCAACGGTGGCCACGCAGATCGTTCCCTTGTCGAGCTCCTTACTGGCGGGCATCTGCTCCCGTATGACGTCAAAGCCCGCACGCGCCGCTTCCGCCGAGGCCATGAGCTGCGGCAAGAACAGCTCTCCTCGATCGAAGCGCGTCCCAACTTCGTCAAGGGCGGGGATAAGGTGAGCATCGATGAGGTCGAGCGGGGAGAGAGTGTTCAGCAGTTCGCGTGTGAGCTCGGCCGTCTCGCGTTTGCGTCCGGTGAGCACGAAATGGCCGATTGACCGCTCGGAGTTCGGGGAAGGCGCGCTCGGCGCATTCCCATCGACGCGTGTGGAGGCGGTAGCGTCCGGCAAACGGATGGCCTTGTCGTCGGACTTCGCGTATGGATCGCGCCATCCCGCGTAGCGCTCGATGTAATCGCGTGCGCCGGCATCCTCGCCATTGAGGACGCGGAAGGTGCGCACGGCGTCCATGTAGCGATCCGAGCCGGGGTTGAGGATCGGGGTGTCCAGTCCGGCTCCGAGGGCGGCGGCGAGGAACGCGCCGTTGAGCAGGGGCCGCTGCGGCAGTCCAAAGCTGACGTTCGACACGCCGAGCGTGCACTTGACCCCCAGGCGTTCCTTGACCATCGAGATGGCACGGAGCGTCTCGAGCGCTTGACGCTGATCGGTCGAGACGGTCATGGCGAGGCAGTCGATGAGGAGGCGCGTGCGCGGGATGCCGTGTCGCTCGGCTTCTCCCACGATGCGCGTGGCGATTTCGAACCGCTGCTCGGCGGTGGTGGGGATGCCCGCCTCGTCGAGCGTGAGGCCAATGACGTTGGCTCCGTATCGCGCGGCGATGGGCAAAATCTCGTCCAGGACCTCTTGCTTGCCGTTGACGGAATTGATGATCGGCTTGCCGGGGTACCGCCGGACGGCGGCCTCGAGCGCGGCGGGGACGGTGGAGTCGAACTGGAGCGGCAGTGTGACGGCCCCCGAGAGGCGTTCACCGGCGACCTGTAAGGCATCGACCTCGTCGATATCGGGGAGTCCCACGTTGACGTCGAGGATATCGGCCCCCTGCTCCTGCTGCGCGATGCCCTCGCTTACGAGATAGTCGAAATCTCGAGTGCGGAGCGCCTCCTTGAGCCGCTTCTTGCCCGTGGGATTGATACGTTCGCCGATGACGGCGATGGCTCGGCTTTCGGTGGGAAGCGAGATGAGTGCTTGGGCGCTCGTGACGGTGAACGCCTGGGGCACCTCTCGCTTGCGCGGGGTGCGCCCCCGCAGCACATCGGCGATGAGGGCGATGTGACGGGGATCGGTGCCACAGCATCCTCCGAGAATACCAACGCCGTCGTCCACCATGCCACGAACTGCCGCGGCGTACTCCTCGGGCCCGATGTCAAAGACGGTGCAGTCGTGTTCGACATGGGGAAGACCCGCATTCGCCTGGACAATCAGCGGCTTTTCCGTGACGGCGAGCATGCGCTGGGCAAGTGCGCGCAGCTCGTGCGGCCCTTGGGAGCAGTTGATGCCCAGCGCGTCGACCCCAAGGGCATCGAGGGTGACGGCGGCGACTTCTGGGGAGGTGCCCAGGAACGTACGGCCATCTGCCTCAAAGGTCATCGTCACGAAGATGGGAAGCCCGGTGTTTTCGCGGCAGGCAAGGATGGCGGCCTTGACCTCGAGTACGTCGGTCATCGTCTCGATGATGAAGAGGTCGGCGCCGGCGTCCGAAGCAGCTCGAGCCTGCTCGGCGAATGCGTCGTATGCCTCATCGAAGCTGAGCGTGCCCAAAGGGCGCAAGAGCGCGCCGAGCGGACCGATATCGGCGGCGACCAGGTGAGCGCCGGCAGCACGAGCGCACGAAACGGCGGCAGCGTAGACCTCGTCGACCGTGGCACGGCCATCGAGCTTCAATCGGTTCGCCCCAAAGGTGTTGGTGGTGATGACATCGCTGCCTGCCTCGACGTACGCGCGATGGATGGCCTCGATGTGCTCGGGGTTCGTGAGGCAGAGCAGTTCGGGAAGTTCTCCGGCAGCTAGTCCGGCGGCTTGGAGCATGGTTCCCATGCCGCCGTCGAATAGCAGGTGACAGTCTCCGCTGATGGCTTTGTGCAGCAAGGTGTCCATGAGTCTCCTTGTCGTTGGATGGTCTTTCATCCTAACAGGTGGTGCCGCGTTTGCGCATGGAGCAGGAGGCGCGCATGCGGCAGATGGCGCATCGCGCCGGCGCATCGGCGGCACGGGGCGGCCCCTCAAAAACGCCGATCATGGCGCTTACGGATTTACTGGGCACCATGAGGTTGGTGGGTGTGACGGTGAGCCCGATGCGTCGGGTGGCGTCAAGGGATGCGAGGAGCCGCCCCTGCGCCTCGAGCGGGCAATCGCCATATCCGCACGAGAAGCGCCAGTTGCATGAAAGGCCGGCGGCGGATGCCGCGTCCTGCACCATGGAGTCGAGATGTCCGACGGCGGACTCGATGAGCGCGGAGGACGCTGCATCGTAGATTGCGGCATCCAACGGGCTTTGTGCGCCGAGCGCGCGCAGGCGCCGCTCGTTGTCCATGCCGAGCGTGCATGCGAGCACCGTGCACCAGCGTGCGTCCTTGAGGTGGCGGTAGATGTCACGCCCCTTGAGGGTTGCGACCGTTCCCGTGAGGCGAATACACGCCTTCCCCTCGTCGTCAAGGGTGGAGGCGTCTACGGGAAACGTCGCGAAGACGCCTCGCGCCCGTCCATGGGCTTCGACGTCGCGTGCGACCCGCTCGATCCTGCACGCCAGGTCGTCTTCGATGTTCTGTCCCGTATGCCCCAGATATCGCAGCATTTCATTGCGGTCAATCGCGAGGGGATCCTCCGTGCCTCCAAGCGTGACGACGCGCGGCCCCGCAAGCGCGCCGGGGAGTTCGCGCATGTTCGACGACGTGGCCTCGGTTTGCGTATCCACGGCTAGCGGGTCTCTTGGCGAAGGGCACTCATAGCGGCACGGGCGACGCTCGGTCGGTTCATGGTGTAGATGTGCAGGCCGTCCACGCCGTGGTCGGCGAGGTCCTCAAGCTGGCGGCACGCATATTCGATGCCGGCGGCACGCAGGCTGTCCGGATCGTCTTCAAAACGCGCGAGCAGTTTGATAACGGGAGAGGGAAGCGAGGCGCCGCACATGAACACCATGCGGCTGATCTGCTGCTTTCCCATGAAGGGCATGATTCCGGCGGTGATGGGGACGGTGATGCCCGCGGAGTCCGCAAGCTCGCGGAAGCGATAGAAGTAATCGTTGTCGAAAAAGAGCTGCGTCACGAAGAAGCTCGCTCCCGCATCCTGCTTTTGCTTGAGATGGCGCATGGAGCGCGCGAGGTCGTCGCATTCCAGGTGGCCTTCCGGATACGCCGCCGCGCCGACGCAAAAGCCCGCCTCGACGAGCGGCGGGATGATGTCCTTCGCATAGCGGAAATCGGCGCAGCCCGGGCCGGTCGGGGCTCCTTCGGGGACATCCCCGCGCAGCGCGAGCACGTTTTCCACACCCGCCGCGCGCATCTCGTCGATCTTCGCGGCGAGGTCCGCGCGCTTGAGCGAGATGCAGGTGAGGTGGGCGACCGAGGGGATAGCGAGTTCCGTATCGATCATCTGGGCGATCTGCGTGGTGGCGGCGTTGTTGCCCGATCCTCCAGCCGAATAGGTGACGCTGATGAAGTCGGGCCCCAGGGGCGCGAAGGAGGCGGCGACTTCTCGAGCTCGCTCGAGCGTGAGCTCGCCTTTGGGCGGAAACATCTCGAACGAGACGGGGAGCCTGCGGAGTCGCTGCGCCGTTTCGAAGATATCGGATATATACATAGTGAGCCTTCCCCTTGCAATGGTAGCGATTCACTATAGCGCAGCGGAGCGCTGGTGGGCGGGAGGGGCATCCACGATATATATTGGTTACGAAGGGAAGGATGCCGCGCGCAGCCAGCTTTGATTGCCGCTGTGCTCACCATAATCTAACTGGTATTTTGTGTGTAATGCCAATCTTGCCCCGCATAACCGTTCACCGTTCGATGGCGCACGCTGGCGGCTCCGCCGGGAAGCGGACGGTATAAAACTGACATGCTGTACCTCATATATGGCGAAGCTATGCGTCGACATCGGGTCGACGATAGAAGGAGGTTGCATGAGTACATTGCACACCCAAAGCCGCCCCAGGAAGGGAGCGCACCGTACGCGTGCGAAGCGCGTGCTGTGCGCGGCGCTGGTGGGCGCTTTGGCGCTTGGTGCTCCTGCGGTGTCGGCGGTCGCGGCGGGGCTGGGTCCCTCGCTGCGTTCGCAGTCGACGACGCAGATGAGTTCCAAGCCCGAGGTCGTCTACATCAACAGCGTGACCGATCCGGCTCAGCGCGTGCAGGGGTTCAACGAGAACTGGAAGTTCAAGTTGGGCGAGGTCTCGGGTGTAAACACCGAGGCGTTCGACGATTCCTCGTGGGATGTCGTCGACCTGCCGCATGATTACAGCATCGACCAGGATTACACCAAGACCGGCGAGGCGGAGAGCGCCTACAAGCCGGGCGGTATCGGCTGGTACCGCAAATCCTTCGAGGTGGGCAACGACCTTGCCGGCAAGCAGGTCCGCATCGACTTCGACGGTGTCTACATGGACGCGACCGTCTACATCAACGGCCAGGAGCTGGGCAGCCATCCGTACGGTTACACGCCCTTCTCCTTCGATCTCACGCCCTATCTCAAGGTGGGCGAGCAGAATGTCATCGCCGTTCGCGTGAACAACCAGATCCCGTCGTCCCGCTGGTACTCCGGTTCCGGTATGGGCCGCGACGTCGACCTGGTCGTGACCGACCCCGTCCACGTTGCCAAGGACGGCGTTCAGGTGACCACCCCGCAGCTGGAGTCCCAGAAGGGCGGCAACGTCACCACGCATCTGAAGACCTCCGTTGCCAACGCGGGCAAGTCCGAGGCCGCGGTGACCCTCGTCCAGACCGTGTTCAAGCGCGGTGAGAGCGTCGAGCAGGCCATCGGCACCCAGACCACGCAGGTCACGGTTGCCGCTGGCGAGACGAAGGCCGTCGAGGCCGACCTCACAGCGACCAAGCCCGAGCTGTGGAGCACGGATAGCCCGGTGCTCTACACCGTGCGCACGCAGGTAAAGATGGGCGAGAAGGTCATCGACACCTACGATACCGATTTCGGCTACCGCTTCTTCAAGTTCGACGCCGCCAAGGGCTTCTCGCTCAACGGCGAGTCCATGAAGATCAAGGGCGTGTGCATGCATCACGACCAGGGCGCCCTGGGCTCCGTCTCGACGCGCGATGCGCTCGAGCGCCAGGTGAAGCTCCTGAAGGAGATGGGCTGCAACTCCATCCGCACATCGCACAACACGCCGGCCCGCGAGTTGGTCGAGATCTGCAACGAGCAGGGCATGCTGCTCGACCTCGAGTTCTTCGATGGCTGGACGTCGCAGAAGAACGGCAACTCCAAGGACTACGCTCGCTTCTTCAACAAGGCCATGGGTGAGTCCGAGCTCATCGGCGCCTCCGCGGACAAGACCTGGGCGCAGTTCGATCTCGAGCAGAGCATCGCGCGCGACTACAACGCGCCCGCGATCATCATGTGGTCCATCGGTAACGAGATGACCGAGGGTACCGGTGGCATCTCCAACTTCAACCAGGTGCAGCAGAACCTGATCGATTGGGTCAAGGCCGTCGATACCACGCGCCCCGTCACCACGGGCGACAACCAGTACAAGAACAATGGCAGCACCACGCTGAACCCGCAGGGCATCGCGAACGCCAAGGGCATCGTCGGCCTCAACTACGCCGACGGCAACGTGTATGACAAGGCTCATCGCGAGCATAGCGATTGGATCTTGATCGGTTCCGAGACCGCTTCCGCCATCAACAGCCGCGGCATCTACAACACGCATGGTCAGGATGGCAGCGCCCAGCAGCTCACCGCTTACGATTACAGCGCGGTCGGCTGGGGCCACGTGGCCTCGAAGGCTTGGTACGATGTGCTCACCCGCGACTTCATGTCCGGCGAGTACGTGTGGACCGGCTTCGATTACCTGGGCGAGCCCACGCCGTGGAACGGTACGGACTCCGGTGCCAAGGGCACCTGGCCGTCTCCGAAGAACTCCTACTTCGGCATCATCGATACCGCCGGCCTTCCCAAGGACTCCTACTATCTGTATCAGAGCCTGTGGAACGAGGACGTCAACACCCTGCACATGCTGCCCGCATGGAACAGTGATGTGGTGAAGAAGGACGGCCAGAACAAGGTCGATGTCGCGGTGTACACCGATGCAGCAGCCGTCGAGCTGTTCTTCACGCCGAAGGGTTCCACCGAGCGCCAGTCGCTGGGTAAGAAGGCCTTCACGACCAAGACCACCGAGGGCGGCGTTTCCTATCAGATCTACGAGGGCGATGGCGCCTACACCGGTAACGATATCCATCGCAACCTGTACCTCACCTGGAAGGTCCCCTATGCCGACGGCACCATCACCGCCGAGGCATACAACGCCAAGGGCGAGAAGATCGACACCTCGACGTGGCAGGGTCGCCAGAGCGTGACCACCACCGGCAAGGCCGCGAAGCTCAAGGCCGAGGTCAATCGCGAGGGCATGACCGCGAACGGTACCGACCTCGCATACGTTACCGTGAGCGTGACCGATGCCGAGGGCAACGTCATTCCCAACGCGACCAACAACGTGACGTTCAAGGTGACCGGCTCGGGTAGCCTCGCCGGCATCGACAACGGCAGCTCGCCCGACCATCAGTCTTATCGCGATGACAACCGCGATGCGTTCTCCGGCCAGCTGGTGGGTATCGTGCGCGCGGGCGAGAAGGCTGGCGATGCCACCGTTACGGTGAGCGCCGATGGCCTCGAGTCCACCACCATCACGATCCCCGTCGCCGCCTCCTCGGATGCTCCCGAGGCGAAGACGGCCGACAGCCTGTACTTCGCGCGCTACCACTACGTGAAGACGGGCTCCGCGCTCGAGCTTCCCGCCGCCGTTCAGGTGCGCTATAGCGACGGCGCGTCTGAGAACAAGGCTGTTACCTGGGATAACGTTCCTGCTGATAAGCTGGCGACCCCCGGCAGCTTCACCGTAAGCGGTACGGTCGCCGATACGCCCGTTCGCGCTACCGCCGTGGTCACGGTCGTCGACGATATCGCTGCGCTGCTCAACTACTCCACCACCGTGAGCAAGGGCGCCGAGCCCGTGCTGCCCGATAGCCTCCCGGCCGTTATGGCGGACGGCACCGTGCTCAACGCCAATTTCCCGGTGACGTGGAGCGCTGCCGAGGACGGCGCGTACGACAAGGCGGGCACCGTGATGCTTACCGGCACGTCCAACGTGTTCGGCAAAGATGTCACCGTTACCGCTTCGATCCGCGTCCAGGAGGAGACCATCACCATCGGCGGCAACATCGCCAAGGATGCGATGAAGATTACGCAGAGCGTGCCCGAGGGCAAGCAGAGCGATACGCTGATGGCGATCGTAGACGGCAAGACCGAGCCCGGTGCGAATACCGGCGGCGGTGCAAATCCCACGCTGTGGTCCAACTATGATTATTCTCAGGATGGCAACAAGACCGCGCAGGTTACCTTCGAATATGCAACTCAGCAGCGTTTCGGCCAGTTCAAGGCGACCTTTGCCAAGGACAGCTGGTCCGCTCGCTTCCCCGATGACAACGCGACGAAGTTCGAGGTGTCTGAGAACGGTAAGGATTGGACGCCGCTGACCGTTACCGAGACGCGCGCGGATGCCCAGGGCAATGCTCGCCTCTACACTTATGACTTCGCTCCCGTCACGGCGACCTTCGTCCGCATGACGGTGACGAACGCCGACGTGCAGACCGGCACTACTGCAAAGCCCTGCACCGCGATCACCGAGGTCGAGCTGAATACCGCTCAGGGTAGCTTCGTGACGAACGCGACCGCGAAGCTCGCCTCGCTCAAGGTGAACGGCACCGCCGTGCCGGACTCCGCCCTGAAGCAGGGTAGCTATAACACGCCCGCCGAGACCGCTAAGGTCGAGCCGGTCGCCGCCGATAACGCCGCCGTGACCGTGCTCCCCGCGCACGACGACAAGGTCCTGATCATCATCGAGTCCGAGGACCACAAGACCCGCAGTACCTTCACCGTCAACCTCGGTGCCCCCGAGACGATGGATCCCGCCGACGATTCGCGCGACTATCCGGTCGACAAGATCGTCAATACGGAGACCGGCAGCGTGCATGAGCCCGCTTCGGGCAACGAGGGTCCGCTGTCCTTCGCCTTCGATAAGAACAACGAAACCTACTATCACTCCCACTGGACCGCGACCACGCTCGACAACCTGTGGGTAACCATGGAGCTCGAGGAGCCCACCGCCATCGACGGTCTGCGCTATCTGCCGCGTCCTGCCAGCAGCGGTAGCCACAACGGCACCTTGTTCGGCGCCAAGCTCCAGTACAGCGAGGACGGCAAGACCTGGAAGGACGCCGGAACCGCAACCTGGCTTTCTCCCGAGGATGCCGACTACACGCGCGATTGGAAGCTGCTCCAGCTCGCCAAGCCCGTGACGGCCAAGTACTTCCGCCTGCAGGCTACGGCCACCTATGCCGATGGCGGCCGTAACAATGCGTTCCTGAGCGCCGCCGAGCTGCGCTTGACGAAGGCGAAGAGCACGACGACCGACATCGCCAGCGATGCCGTCTCCATCGAGGTTCCCGCTTCCGTTACCGTCGACCGTGTCGACGCCGAGCATCCCGTGGATGCCTCCGTGGTATCCGTCGTGGTCAAGCATGGCGAGAAGACCTTGGAGAACGGCGTGGATTACACGCTCGAGTTCGCCGACAACACCGCTGCCGGCACCGGCAAGGTGACCGTCAAGGGTATGGGCAAGTACGCCGGCTCTGTCGAGCGCACCTTCGAGATCAAGGTTGCCGAGCCCGTGCTCGAGGGCATCGCCATCAAATCGGCTCCCTCGAAGACCACGTACAAGGTCGGCGAGAAGCTCGATCCCGCAGGCTTGGTGCTGATGCTGAGCTACTCCAATGGAGACGCCGTCGATGTTGAGTACGGCGCCGATACTGCTGCGGCGTTCGCGTTCACGCCGGGTCTGGACGAGGCTTTCGCCGAGGAAGCCGCCGCGCTCGAGGTAACCGTTGCCTACGAGGGCAAGACGGCTGTGTTCGACGTTCGCGTCGAGAAGGCCGCCGAGCCCGAACCCGAACCCGAGCCCGAGCCCGAACCGGAGCCCGAGCCCGAACCGGAGCCCGAGCCTGGCGTCAACTACGCCGGCAAGCTCAAGGAGCTGCTGGCGAACAACGCGAACCTGGTCGAGTCTGATTACAAGCCCGAGGCCTGGGACCGCTTCGTCGCCGCCCGCGACGCCGCGCAGGCTTTGCTCGGCAGCGGATCGGCTACCGACGAGCAGCTCAAGGATGCTTTCAACGAGCTGAACGCGGCTGTGAAGGGCCTGCTGGAGAACCCCTCCGACAAGCCGGCTACCGGTGACAAACCCGCCGCGGGCGACAAGCCCGGTGCGGGCGGTGGCCTGGCGCAGACGGGTGATCCCGCCGGCATTGCCGCCGTCATCGCCATGGGTGGTGCCACAGCCATCGCTGCAGCCCGCCGCCGTCGTCGCTAAACGACGATCATGCAACGGGGGAGGGCGCAACCGCGCTTTCCCCCGCTTTTTATTCAGAGCCCCCTGCCTCAAGCAGCTGGGGGAGCGAAAGGTTGGACAGGGTCATGAAGATGACACGAATGATTAAGGGGGCGAAGTTTCCCCTGAAGGCGGCGACCGCGGTGATCCTAGCGGCGACCGTGGCGCTTCCGGGTGTCGGTTGGGCAGCGTCTCGCAATGCCGACGCGTCCGACGTCACGGTGAATGCCGTGACCGTCGGCAACCCCTTGAGGCTTCGCTATGACGAAGCCGCGTCGGCCGCCGGCGATGCA
>OLGO01001178.1_pt1 | contig 18538 bp, 8 predicted proteins | sample 1605861 | NCBI WGS metagenome assembly OLGO01 (sample SAMN03283253) | human gut metagenome | biome: human-associated habitat; material: feces | host: Homo sapiens | place: USA | collected 2013
GGAGGTGGCGCGAAGCGCCGGAGGGAGAGAACCCCGCGACGGATGCCGATTTTGCATTGGCAGGAGAGCACAGTCACAAAAACGCGCAGTACCATTCCAAAACGGGCCCGCCAAACAGCATCGCGATCACGATGCCCGCACACAGAAACGGGCCGAAGGCGAAGTGGTCCTTCTTCCCTGCCTTTTTGGCGGCCAGCAGGTATATGCCGTACATACCGCCAAAAACAATGCCGAAAAACATCGCCAGCAGCGTATTCTGCCAGCCCAGGAACAGCCCGGCGGCTGCCATCAGCTTGATGTCGCCGCCGCCGAACGCGCCGTCGATGACAAGGCAGAGCAGAAACATCGGCACACTGACGCAGAGCGCACCGATGACGTGCGGCAGCCAGTCGGCAGGGGAGAGCAGCACGCTCACCGCGCCGCAGACCGCCAGCGCCAGATTCAGCCGGTCCGGGATGGTCTGCGTCTCGGCATCAATGAGTGAAACGCTCAGCAAGATCCCGCAGACCGCCAGCGCCAGCAGCGCGGCCCAGCTCATGCCGAACAGCCCGCCCGGCAGGGCGTAGGCAGCGCCGTACCGCCAAGTGCAGCCCAGCGCCAGCACGCCGCCAAGAAGCTCCACCAGCAGGTACCGCGCCGGAATGTGCGCACCGCAGTGGCGGCACCGCCCGCGCAAGAATAACCAGCTGAACACAGGCACTAAGTCCGGCGCACCCAGCGTGTGGCCGCACTGCGGGCATACGCTGCGGCCCTTCAGCGGGTCCATGCCCCGCGGCAGCCGCCACGCGACGACGTTCATAAAGCTGAACAGCGCCGCGCCCAGCAGAAAACGAATGAGTCCCAGCAGAAGCTCAAGCAGCAGCATGGCCCACCCCCGCGCCGTATTGCAGCCGGTCCTCCGCACGGAAAACGCGGTAACCGCCGTCGGCATCATAGATGGCGTACATGCCGTTCTCCTGATACAGGAGCCGCTGCACGGTGTAGCCGTTCGGGTCGATCTGCAAAAGCGTCACTGTGCCGGGCAGTGAGCCCAGCGTGCGGATTTCCTTGGCGATGCCGTTCGCAAAGCCGTCCGCGCTTGTCTGGTCGGCGAACGTCTGCCCGGCGGAGTAGCACTGGGCAGACACGGCACTGGCCGCCAGCCGCGCAGCCTTGACCTGAGCCAGGGCCTCCCGCGCACGGGCCTGATAGCGCAGCTCCGCCGCGCCGGTCACAATAGTATACAGGACAGCGCCCAGCGCCAGCAGTACGGCGAGCTTTTCCGCAAACGCAGCTTTGGCCCAGCGTTCCCCGGTATGGCGCAGCCATGCGCCCAGTCGTGCTGCCGGCATTGTTACACATCCTCTACCATATAATAACGCACTGTTTAGTATACCGTGCCGGGCCTGTATTTGCAAGAAATTTCGCGAAAAAAACTCTGTTTTTTGTTCAAAGCTAACGGAAACTATGGCGAAATCGTGCACAACCTGCCGCTGACCCACTATATTTGGTGTAAATTTGCTGAAATCTCGCGGAGTTTCTTGCGAAAACGTCACATTCCGAGTATAATTATATAATCTGATATTGTGTCTAATTGTAACCTTTCACCGGAGAAACGACGGGAGCATCTGACGGGAGCATCTATGGTGCAGTACAATAAAAATATAAAAAACAAAAAGAAAGGCTTTACGCTGGTGGAGCTGATGGTCGTTCTGGCTATCACGGCCATTCTGGCGGTGCTGGTCGGCGGCGGGCTGATCGCCTACACGCGGCTGGCCCGGTTTGAAAAGAACGAGGCCAACGCCCGCACGCTGTTCCAGACGGCGCAGATCTCCCTGACCCGGATGGAGACGGCGGGGGAGTTGGATGCGTTCCGCCAGCAGGTCATGGAGGAGGGCAGCACGGGCGACCACTTCCAGAACGACGTCACCGTGACCGGCGCGGACGGCAAAACCCTTGTGAGCCGCACCAAGACCGAACTGAACCAGAACGTGGCCGCGCTCTACTATGACCGCACGGGCGCTGCCGCGGGCAACCATAACGCGCTGGTGGAGCGGCTGCTGGGCGATTACATCTACGACGCCTCGCTGCTGAATGCCTCGATCTGCGTCGAGATCGACGTGCAGAGCGGGCAGGTCTACTCGGTCTTTTACGATACCAAATCCGATAAGCTCCGCTTCAATCAGGACGGTGCTACGAATATTTATGACCGCAGCTATGACCACCGCCGCAATGACAGCCTTGTCGGCTACTACTCTGCCGAGGACCGCGTCAACGTTGTGCAGCTGGTGCAGACGAAGCTGAAGGTCAAGAATCCCCGCCTGACGAACGGCGAGACGCTGACCCTGAGCTGGAGCGGCAACTCCAGCCTTGGCGATCTGGACACCTCCTACACGGCCACGGCCTACGATGCCAAGGATACCGGCAAGACGAAGCCGCTGTTTACCATCACGATCAAACGCGACACCGCGGGTGCGGCAGATGATAACAAGCAGGTCATCACCAAGATGCCTGTCACGATTTATAAGTATAATGATGCGGGCAATCAGACGAAAACCGAGAAAGAACTCTACTTCCCGCTAAGCTACAACAAGGGCAGCTTTGTGCTGACGCTGGACGCCATGGCGGACGCGGCGCTGCTGCGTGCGTGTGAGAACGACGCTGACGTTGCCGCCACGAGCCTGTACAGCATCACCCGCCTGCTGAACGACCCGAAGGACATCTACATTGCCATGCGCGCCGAGCCGCGGGAGAACTACAGCGACACCTACACAGCCAGCAAAGAGGAAACGACGAACGAGGAAAACACCCTGCTGGCCAAGGGCGGCACGGCGGTCACGGCAGACCTGAAATATTTCCGCCATCTGTACAACCTGCGCTGGTCTGCCGACTGGGACATCACCGACAAGGGCGCCTACACGCTGACCCCCCAGGCCGGCAACAGCACCGGCCTGAACTGGACGGGCGGCGGCGTCACGGTCTACTGCGCCGCGGGTGAGAAGTACCCGGCGGCCAAGGTGCCGTCCCTCAATGACCCTGTCGCCTGGCCGACGATCCCGGAACTGGGTGAAAAAATCGTACTTACGAGCAAAACAACGGGCCTTGCCAACAACAAGACGACCCGTGTGCCCATCCTCAATCTGCAATTGAGCAGCAAGTCCGTTGCGAAAACCGGCAGGGCAGAGCAGGACGTGCTGACCGACCACTATGTCGGTCTTATCGGCGAGAACAAGGGCAACATTTCTTACATCACACTGCGCGACCCGGACATTCAGGTCAATGTCAAGACCGAGACCGTCGCCGCCGATACGCTGCCGAAGGCAGACCAGCTCAAGCTGACCGCGACCAAATTCGTCACGGCGCTGGCGGAGGACGACGAGAACTGGCGCGATGTGCGTGCTGTCGGCGCACTCTGCGGCGTCAACACCGGCACGCTGGAAAACTGCGCCCTAACCCGCGGCACGAACTCCTCGACCAGTGCGCTGGTGGCCGCGGCGCTGACGTTTGATGACTCCACCACCGCGACAGAGCGAACAGCAGCATACAAGACTGTAAATAACAAAAGCTATACCTATTATACAGACGAGCCGCGCGGCATTGGCGGTCTCGTCGGCGTTGCCATACCCAAAGCTGAGTCCGTCATGCAGGATCTGACCGTTGCGTCGGACGTGACGGTAGCGGGTCTGCTTGTGGACAAGGGCACGCAATCCGTTACAAAGACCACAGCGGCAGACCAGCAGGCCGAGAAGGCCCGCTACGCTGCCGCGGCAGCCGAGCCGGGTGAAAAGAACTCTCTCTGGCGCAGCGTCGGCGTGGGCGGCGTGTTCGGCACGGTGGACGCTGCCCAGATGGAAACGAACGGCAAGACGAACATCGTCAACAACGGCTTTGTGACCGGCAACGGCTTTACGGGCGGCATCGTCGGCAACCTGTTTACGTCAGGCGCAAATACCAGCACGCCGCTGGTGTTGACGGGCCTGAGGAACAACGGCACGGTCAGCGCGGGCGCCAACTATAAGGGCGATACCGCGGGCGATGCGCGCAGCCTGGTGCTGGGGCAGTTCTTCGGCGGCATTGCGGGCTACGGCAGGGGCGTGACCCTGCAAGACTGCAACAGCGTGACCCGCAGCGACCTGACCGAGACCCAGCTCAAGGAGCAGGTCAAGGCGGGCTTCGACAAAACCGGCACATTGACCGACGCCAGCCCCCTCAAGGGTGATTTCGTCGGCGGCCTTGTCGGCTACGGCAAGGAAATTGTGCTGAACGGCTGCAAGACCGGCAAGGGCTACGTGCTCGGCAGCCGGTTTGTGGGCGGTCTGGCCGGTGGCTTTACCGACAGCGGCGTACAACAGAACGATACGAACAGCAGTGACGTCTTTGGCAACCGCTACGTCGGCGGCATCGTGTCGGTCAACGGCAGCAGCAGCCAAATCAGCGGCATGACCAATACGGGTCTGGTCGCGGCCTTTGGAAAGAACGCGGCCTACGTCGGCGGCATCGTTGGCGTCAATGATGCCGACTGGGGCGGCGGTGAAAGCGCAACTGCCACAGCCACCGTGCGGAACTGCGCCAACCGTATGTCCGGCGACAACGCCACCGACACCCGCCGCATCAACCTGTTAAAGGAGCTGAGCAGCTCCGCGGGCGACTACGCCGACTACGTCGGCGGCATCGCGGGCTACAACGGCAAAAACGGCGTTGTGACGTGGGATAAGAGCGGCACCCCGACGCTGGGTGCCATCCTGTACGGCAACAACTACGTGGGCGGCGTGGCCGGTTATAACGATGAAAATGCGACGATCTCCAACACCTCCGGCCGGAACCTGACCATCAGCGGCCAGATCGTGGCGGCGGGCAAGGCTGTCGGCGGCATGATCGGCCTGAACTGCGCCTCCACGCTGCCCTCCGCCACTGTGGCGGTCAGCCGCGTGGCGGGTCAGCAGCTTGTCGGCGGCGTCATGGGCGCCAACCTGCCGGTGGGCGGCTTCACCGTGGCGGGTGGCGCGTTTAACACAGATGTGGCCTCGGGCCGCGTCGAGGCCGACGCCGTCGCGGGCGGCATCATCGGCTACAACCGTCTGCTGGCGGCCAAGCCCGCGGACGTCACGCTGGCGGCGCTGCTGCCGAAGATTGACAAGAGCACCGGCGTGCTGACCGACAGCACCGACGCGCAAACGGCGGACGGCGAGGTCATCCTTGCCAACTTCCAGAACAAGCTCAACCTGCAAGCCGACATCTACGTCGGCGGCATCGTCGGCGCAAACGACGCCGACACGAAGCTGACGATTCAAAATGCAACCAACGGCGCAACGCAGAACGCCCTGTCCGTCGGCGGCCTGAACCCGTCCAACGGCGCGTTTAAAGACGGCGTATTGCTGAACGCGCTGGCCGGTGGCCGCTATGACTTTGACACCCCGCGCGGCGCACTGGCGGGCGGTATCATCGGCTATGCCACACCCAACACGAAGCTGGAAAACTGCACAAACTACGGCACAGTGGCTCACAAGTGCGCCGCGGGCGGCTTTGCGGGCTGGAACGAGGGCACGATCACCGGCGGCAGCATGGCGGCGTCCCTCGGCAACCGTGAAACCGGGTATACCTATCTGGGCGGCGTTGCGGGCGTCAACGGCGGTCTTATTCAGTCTGCCTACCCGGCTAAAGACTGCGCTGTGCGCGGCGACAGCTATGTCGGCGGCATTGCGGGCGTCAACCTGGGCGGTGACGCTGCGGCAAGCAAGGGCCTCATCATCTGCACAGAGAACGACAGCACTGGCACGGTGGAGGCCAACCGGTATGCGGGCGGCGTGGCCGGTGCCAACGTCGGCAGCATTTCGCTGTCCGGCCAGCTGCAAAGCAGTGTCACCGCCACCGGCTATGCGGGCGGCGTGGCCGGTATCAATACGACGTATAACGCCTATAAGGGCCGCATCTACGGCACTGAAAACGCCACCGACGCGGTCCTGGGCAGCGTCACTGCCGCCAACTACGCGGGCGGCGTGGCCGGTACGAACCGTGCCGAAATCACCCGTGTGGAGAACCGTGCCTCGGTGCGCGCCAGCACAAAATATGCGGGCGGTATTGCGGGCGAGAACAACGCGGGCGGCACGATCAGCTATTGCAGCCATGCGTCCGGCAATGCCGCCGCAGTCTACGCCACCAACGGCGAGGCGGGCGGCATCGCGGGCAATAATAATAAAGACGCGCTGATTGAGAATGTGCAGGTCCGCGCCGCCGTCACCGCGGCCAACGGCACGGCGGGCGGCGTCACGGCCACGAACTTCGGCACCATCGGCCAAGGCAGCGGGCCGGAAAACAACAGCAGCTTAAGCGGCTGCACGATCACCGGCACGTCGGAGAGCATCGGCGCCATTGCGGCGTACAACCGCGCGGGCGCGACCATCCGCAACGTCAGGCTGGCGGCAAACGCCAACGTGCGGTTCAGCACCCCGGCGGTCACCATCGGCGGCCTTGCGGGCATGAACGAGGGCACCATCACCGGCTGTCAGGTCGAAAACGGCGCGCTGGCGCTGGACGACAGTCTGCGCGCGGGCACCAACACCGTCACGCTGGGCGGCGCGGTGGGTCGCACCACGAAGGACGGCACGGTCAGCAGCACCAACGTTCTGCTGGACCTTACACAAAATCTTGATAAATATACAAATTTGGGCGGCGTCGCAGGCCAGAACGACGGTACCCTGAAGCAGTGTACCTATTCCGGCACGATGGGCGGCAACGCGGACACGGACGGCCTTGTCTCCGACGGTGCACGCAGCACCGGCAGCACGGTGGGCGGCATTGCCGGTCTGAACAACAACACGATCACCGACTGTGAGGTCAAATACATCAAACTGCAGGTCAGCGGTATCAGCAACATCACCACGACCCAGACCGCAGACGAAAAGCTCGCCAGTGCCAGCCATGTGGGCGGCATTGCGGGCCGCAACAATGCCGAAATCGCCAACAGCTATGTCGCCACCGTGCGCAGTAGCGGCAGCGCGGGCAGCATCATTACGGCGCGTTACGGCTTTGTGGGCGGCGTTGCGGGCTCCAACAACGGCACTATCACGGGCAGCGGCAGCAAAAAAGCGCTGGTCAGCGACGGAGAAGCAACACCCGCCCTTGTTGCACAGGTTGATAATTGGCTGGATGCGGCAGATGCCAATGCCGGCATCAACAGCATGGCGGCAGAGCTGACCACAGGCAAGACCTACGCAAATCTCATGGGTGTTGACACTGTGTCTGCACAAGGCTATGGGAATGTCTATAGCAAAAACGGTCTTGCCGCCAATGATCTGCTTGTCGCCCTGCGCGGCAGCAACAACAGCGAGACCGTCCGTGCCGCCGGTTATCTGGGCGGTCTGGCAGGCTTTAACTCTCTCCGCGGTACAATCGACACTTCCGCCACCGGCCAGTGGTTTGTCTATTCTGACAATGCGACAACGGCATCCACCGTCGGCGGTATTGTCGGCCAGAACGAATCCAACGTCACAGACAAAAGCGTGCTGGACACTGTGGTAAACTGTGCCGCTGTGCGTCGGTTTACGCGCGTGTTTGAAACAGCGGGATGGTATTGGAATCAAAATAAGGATGATACAGACGATGAAAACATTTTCAAGAGCAAAAATCGTGTAGTCGTCCATGTGGGCGGTGTCATTGGCCAGCAGCAGAACCGCAGCGATGACCGGTGGTCTGTCAGCAAGGTAGTCAACTGCGGCAGTGTGTTCAACAGCCGCTCGGCCAATGTGGGCGGCGTGATCGCCTATTGGCTGGACTACGGCGGAACCGTGCAGAAATGCTTCAATTTTGGCAAAATGACTACAAACACGAACGACCATGACCCTGATTTAGGCGGTTACGGTGCAGTCGGCGGTGTTGTCGGCATTATTGACCAGCCTATTTCCGGCGGTACCACAAATGTGCTTTCCTGCCGTAACTACGGTCAGATTTGGTATGATTCAAACGCCGCAGGCGCAAATGACTGTGCGGGCATTATCGGCAAAATCGAGATGAAGAAGCCCACCGATATTATGACACTGAACATCATCGACTGCGTCAATAGCGGTGCAATCAAGGCAGCGTCGCAGGCAGTCGGCATTCTGGCATGGATCGGCCCGTGGAAAAATGGAACAATTGACAACGTTACGGTAAATATTGACCGCTGCCGAAACCTTAATACAGACTTTACGTGTGTCGGAAGTCCTAACAGAAGAGTTGGCATTGTCGGCAGCCGCGGTAATGGCTCTGGGTCGAAAGAAGCAACTAATGTCACAAATTGCTTTGCGACGATTGGTACAGGTTGGTACCCGATTGCCTATGTGCTGTATCCAGGCGAGAATGTCACCGGCCACGGCAACTATTATATTGAATATATTGAAAATTCCGACGATTCCGACGGTAAAGTCAATAGCTTCTTTAAAAAGAATGAGCGTAAACTGACCACAGTAAAACCGAACAGTACAACAGGTAACTGGGAAAAAGCGGATCGGGAGGGAAGCAACCCGGCCTACAACGAGACAGATTGGAACTCGTCCTCGAAAAAAGTAAAAGCACACCGTCTGTACATAGGCTATAACGTCACTGATAAAGCAACCTCTCCTTATATTGCGTTCCTGCCCACTTTGGCAAAGGATGAGAACGGTGCAGCGTACAGTCTGTGGTGGATTCGCGGCCGTGGTGCTACGGTGGAATGGGGTGCCCAACCAAACTCTGCCTATATCAAGACCGACGGTAACAAAGCCTACATTTTCGATGACACCGGCGCGGGCAATGATACCAATCCCGGCAACCAGAGAGCGACTGTGATGCTGCAATTCGGCGAAGCCGCGAACAGTACGAACCCGGACGTTGATATTACCGACATCACCGACGAGGTCATCCAGAACTACTATAAGTACGTGCTGGACAGCACCAAGCCCGCCAAGCCGGGAAAAATCGACGTCAAGGCCAGCCAGGTGCAGGACGCGGATAACAACGTCTATGGCCGCTACGAGGTTACGTGGAAAGAGCCTACCGATACGGACGCCAGCCCCGCCGCTTACTACCGTGTTGAAATTCTGCCCTGCGACGCCGCAGGCAATATCACCGGGGCCGCCTACCTGACTGCTGACGTCTACCAGCGCAGCTATACCTTTGTGGCTGATAAAGCGTGGACGGGTAACTTCGTCGTGCGTGTAACGCCCTACAATACCAACAACGACTCGACGCAGGTAGACAACTCCCGGACCAGCGGCGTGCAGACCTTTATGCACGCCCTGCCGACACCGGAACTGGAAGTCCGCCTTGTAAAGCGCTCGGAATTCAACTGGAACGAATGCAAGAAGGCCGATGGCAACGAAGAATTTAAATATGAGCAAATTCTTGTGTTGAAAAACTATGAGGACTACCCCAAGAATGAAGACTGGACAGTAACCGTAACAAGAAACGATGTGAAGAACCCTTATACGTTCAGCCGCCAGGAAGGGAAGAAGTATATCCGCATAGCGTTGAATATTGGAGTGACCAAGACCTTTACAGCGCTGGCAACTCCGGCAGCGGGCAGCACCAGCTATTTACGCTCGGCGGAGTACAAAGTCGAAACCTACGTCCCGTCCCAGCGGCGAGATGTAAACTACGATTCCAACAAGAAGAATGAAGACGGTCTGCCCGCGGGCACGCTGTCCAAAGCAGAAAACGCGAAAGAGTACGTGACCTACTCCGGTCAATCGGCGGAAAACTTTGCCGCAACGGTGACTTTCGGCTTCACGCCAACGTTGGCAGACCCGACCCACGGCAACCCGACCTACCGCGTCATGCTGCTGGCAAAATATCTGGGCAATGACATGGTCAACGGGCAGTCCCTGAACGGCCAGTACATCACGCTGGCCGCGCGGGAGGGCATCGTCACCGAGACACCCGTCACCTTCAACCTGAACAGTCTGCCGTCGGATGCTATGTCCAACTACACGGACTTCCTTGCCATTGCGGTGCCCATCACCAGCGGTAAAGGCGATGTGACCACACGCTGGGATGCCACGGCGGACGAAGTGTCCGCAGCCATCGCCAGCCATGCAAACGACACCAACAAAGAAATCTGGTGGAAGAACGGCTATGAGATCGTCCGCACGGGCGAGCACAGCTATACCTATGCCCATCTGACGCCGCTCTGCTTCTCCGACGTGAACCGCACCGATGACAAGGAATGGGCTATACAGGCCACGCAGACGACCCCGCAGATCATCTTCAAGCAGCTGAACCTGAATGTCCTGAAAGCCCCGACACTGGACAAAAACACCGAAGGAAAAGTTGACGAGAAAACCAACGAGTTGACCTATACGTTCAACTGGACGCAAGAGGACATGGACGCGAAAACGCCGACCTACAGCATCAAGCTCTACGGCTTGCTGACGGACGAGAACGGCAATGTGACCGGTCAGGAGCAAATTGCGCTGAAGGAAGGCGTAAATCTGGCCGATAAGGTTCAGAACAGCGGCAACAACAGCTTTACCCTGCCTGTCAACGTGGATACCATGCTGGCCAACGGCAGCGACAGCTGGCGCTATGACAAGGTCCGGCTCGAGGTCACCCGCGTGGCGGCAGCCGACACCACCGAAATCGGCGCGTCCGCTGTGGCGGATTACAGCGTTAAGCAGCGCCTGCCCGGCATCAGCGCGCCGAGCTCCATCACCCGCGTCAACGGCGAGACCGACAACGCGGATGCCCTGCTCTACACGGTCAGCTGGTCGCCGTCCGACGACGCGCGCATTGACCACTATGACCTGTGCGTCGTCGATGCCAGCGGCAAAACTGTGCTGACGCTGCGCACCGCGGACAACGTCGGCAGTCTGACGCTGGATCTGGAGCAGTATCAGGGCAAGGCATTGAGCTTCCGCGTTATTGCCCGCCGCAAGGACGATAGCTGCTTTGACGGCCCGGACGGCGCGTTGAGCCAGTCCGAGACCATCGTCCGCCGCGCCGCTGCGCCCACGGTTACGGCCAGCAGCTTTGCGCCCGCCAGCCCGAATCAGGAGACGTTCCTGAACGACCTCAAGCTCAACATGACGCTGGAGAAAGCCGCACAGGGCAATGTCTACTTTACCGGCTATATCTTCAGCAACGAGAACAATTACAATACAATTGCCGATTTGGCCAGGACATGGCAGAATACCCTCACCGGGCAGGCCAAGTACGAGGCCCAGCAGGAGTTGACCAAAAAACTGGACGAAATGCTGAACAATGGCGCCGCCGAGCTGGTCATCCCGAAGGACAGCCGCACGGTGGGCGGGAGCGCCAGCGTCAACGACACCACCGCCAGCTATACCTTTGTGCCCGACGGCAACGGCTTTACGCTGACGCCCGACCATGCAAAACAATACCTGCTGCCCGCGGTGCGCGTTATGCCCACCGACGGCACGACAGCGTCGAACTGGTTCTACATCCAGCAGGATGCCGCAAAGGCACAGCTGCCGGCCATCACGCTGGACGCCCCCGTGGACGAACCGGAACGCGCGCTTGGCAATGCCGCTTACACGCAGGAAGTCAACCTGTACAACGACCCCGAGTTTGCCGTCGAGCGCGGTAAGGCCACGCTGGAGCTGCGCCGCTTTACGGTGGAGTGGACCGCGGTGAACAAGTACACCCAGGCCGACGGCACGGTGCGCAACCTGACAGACCGCTACAGCTTTAAGGTCACGCCGCTGGATGGGAACAAAACGCCCTACAGCATTACAGTGACGACCTACGACAGGGACGAGACGGACGACAACGGCATGGTCACGCATAAGCGCGGGGAAATCAAGACCGTCACCAAGACGATTGGTGATAAAACAACCGACATCGCCCCGACCAACGACGTAAATGAGGCTGGCGAAGTCACCCGCATCTGGTACGACCTGAGCGTTGAGCCTGTCTACGACAAAGATAACAACCTGATCGGCTGGGAACAGAAACCCTATGACGTCACCGGCACGGTGGAAAAGGACGGCGGTACGCTGTACTACAAGGCAAAGACGGTTCCCATGCTGGAGCTGGTGCAGGAGGACGGTGCCGAGCCTGTTTACCGCATCACCCTGCCCGAGCTGCAGGAAAAGGTGCAGGACGATTCGCTCGAGCTGCAAAAGTTCACCGCAAGTGTGACGCTGCAGACGCTGGCGCACTCGATTGGCGACGATAAGACCGTTGCGTCCGATTCGGTCAAGGTCACCGTCAACGAGACGAACACCGCCGATGCGGCGGAGGATGCCCAGAGTATGGACTCCGCGGAGAGCGTCGCGCCCGCCGAGACTGCAGAAAGCACGGCGGCGGAAAGCGCCCCCGCAAGCGTGCCCCCGGTCCTGATGCGGGCCCGTGCGGCACTGCCCATGGCGACCCCGGAGACCGCCGCTGCCCCGGATGAGACGGACGCGACGGAAACCGCGCCCCCGAAACAGACGGGAACAAGCGACGCATCGTAATTTTATTTTAGGAAAGAAGGTGGCATTATGCACCGCAGGGCACGCAGCATTCTGCGCGGGGAGCAGGGGCTTTCGATGATACTGGTCCTCTGCATCGGCGCGCTGTTTGTGGCGCTGTCGGCAGCGCTGGTCTATGCGGCCTCCGTGCTGACGGCCAATGCCAACCGCCAGCTGCTGGAACAGGAAGCCTACCAGCTGGCAACCAGCTTTTCCGACGTGCTGGAAGGGGAGCTGAACAAGAGAGACAGCAGCTTTGCCAAGTTCGTCAATGAGCAGTTCATGTTCTCCCAAAGCTACGGCAAGGACATCTATGATTTGGAATCCCAGCCCAAGGAGTTCGCCTGGAAACCGAACGGCAGCCAGCCTGATGGCGGGGCCGAGGCCATCACGGTAACACTGCGCCGCCGCCCGGGCGACGGTGCCGACAAGCTGAACCAGACGGCGAATAGCACCAATGCCACAGACCTGCGCAACCTGCTCGACACACTGGAGGGCGAAAACCGCAAGGGCATGGAGATCGTCGATTTACAGCTGGACATTACAGTGACAGTCACGAAAAACGGCGAGAGCTTTGCCTTCACGCGGACCTATGACCGCACAGTGAAGTACGACAGCGACGGCAGCCAGGCAAAAAACAATACATTCCCCAAGGTGTATTACACAATAAAAGACAGTACAACAAAGTATTACCGTATTAGCGACCTGACGTTCTACGCCCCCGGCAGTGGTGACCTGACCATTACTGGCGGCAACATTGACAGCAACCGCCTGACGTTCCACTGCGACACCAGCCAGCAGCCCGATTCCATCACCTACACCCGCGGTGCCAAACAGAGCACCGGCACAACACAGGAGTGACCCGCTATGAAACATACTTTACAAAGTCAGCGCGGCGAGACCATTGTGGAAGTGCTTGTGTCGTTCCTGCTGCTGATGATTTTTACGTCGATGTTCGTCGTTTCGCTGCGGTACGCCCGCGCCATGTCCCAAAAGGCCGAAACGCTGCGGGAGACAGCCTATGCCTTCTGCGCCGGGCTGTACCCGGCCAATAACGCGGCCCCCAAATGGGAGAAGGAACAGGATGGGCTGGCGTTCTCCTTTGGCGATTACGGTGAATTTACGGTGAAAGGCGTCGAGCTGGACAGCGTGGAGACAAGCGCAAAAGTTACGGAAAACGGCCAAGAAACGACGGAACAGCACAAGTTTTACCGCTACAGCAAGAGCACGGCAGAAGGGACGACCAACCCATGAAGCAGCGTTTGAAAAACCAGAACGGCACAACGCTGGTGGAGCTGATCGTCTGCATGGTGCTGCTGGCGATCTTTACGCTGGCGGCGGTCACGCTGATACAGCCCAGCGCACAGGCGTACATGGACATCCAGCAGCAGACCCGCGCGCAAAATCTGGCCGATGCGCTCATTGAGACGATCCGCGGCGAGGTGCTCGAGGCGAACGGCTATATCCGCTTCACCGACGGCGCAACGGACCTTAATGATTTGGACAGCGTTTTTGCGTCCAAGGGTGACGACTACAGCGAGGGCACGGCATTGGAATTCAGCGTCTACCCCAACCACATTGAGCTGATCGACAAGGACTGTGTGCCGATGCTGACAAAGACAGACGGCACACCACTGCTGACAGCGGATCAGGCCAATGCGCTGAACGGCTACCTGCACATGCGCTTTTACCGCGATGAACTGAATGACGCCGGGCACTACGGCAACCCGCAGCACACAAAAGAGAACAAGGCCGAGGACGGTACCGTGACAGTCACACGGCCCTATGTTGCCTACGGCTACACAACGGCCTATCCACGGGATGCCTATATGGGGCTGTTCATCAGCGAACTGCATTTCTACGCCCGCAGCTGGACGCAGGACGGCGACGAAACCAAGACCCCGCGCATTACGGCTATGACGGTGGTGCTGACTGTGGCCAAGCGGGACGCCAACGACCAGATCGTGCCGCTGTGCACCCAAAAAGCCATTGTGCAGCTGCCCGGTGAGCCGGTCATCCTGTATGAACCCGGTACCTGGGACGGCAAGGCATCGTCGGAGTCGTGAGCGGTGCCCTCCGGGACTATTTTTGAAAAGTTTATTACAATCCCGGCGGATGCACTGGACAAATTCAAATGGACTAGTTATACTTTAAAACATGAATACCTGTGTGCCGGACAAAAATGCAGGAACGTCATGGGCATCAGAGAAGAGAGGATGACTAGGATGGCAACAATTGAAATCAAAATGCTGGGCGGCTTTGAGATCCGTGTGAACGGCAAGCCCGTGCTGGCACAGCTGGCGCAGTCCCGCAAGGCAACGGCGCTGGTGCAGTATCTCGTTTTGCGGCGCGGGGAGCGCGTCTCCCACAAGGTACTGACCGATACCCTGTGGGCAGGGGAGCGGTCCACCAACCCGGACATGGCCCTGCGCGCCATCTTGCATCGCTTCCGCAATATGATCGACGCGGAGGGTCTGGATGAGATGAAGGGCTGCATCGTGACCAGCCGCGGCTACTACCAGTGGAACCCCCATCTGGACTGCAGCGTGGATGTGTTTGAGGTCAACGACCTGTCGGAGCTGGCCCGCAAGGAGGGCGACGCCGAGAAGCGCAGCCGCATTTATGAACAGATCGTCAACCTGTATGACGGGCGCCTGCTGCCGCGGTCTGCGTCCGAGCCGTGGGTCGAAAGCGTCAGCGTGCGTCTGCACGGGCAGTACCGCACAGCCATTTTAAACCTGCTGGAGCTCTGCAAAAAATGGGGCGAGAGCACCCGCATTGTTGCGCTGTGTACCCGCGCGCTGGAGCTGGACCCCTACGAGGAGCGCCTTTATCTGGAAAAGATCGTCGCGCTGGAGACGCTGGGCCGCCACGAGGAGGCGCAGGATCTGGCACGCCGCGGCAGCGCCATGGGCTGCCTGCATCATACCATTGAGCCGGGCCGCGCAGGCTCTGCCTACCGCCAGATGCGCCAGGCAGACCGCAATATGGAGAGCGATGTCTCCAAGCTGATCTCTGCTCTGCCGGATACCGAGAACACGGGGGCCTGTATCTGCGACTTTGAGACGTTCAAGGAAATTTACCGCGTACAGCGCGGCGTGCAGGCCCGCTACGGTCTGCAGGTATTCCTGGCGATCCTGACCGTGGCTCCCAGCCAGAACACCGATGCTGCCGAGACCGCTCTGATGGTGGAGCAGTTGGGTGATCTGATCCACATGAATCTGCGCCAGTGCGATGTGGCCGCCCGCTACACCGATATGCAGTATGTTGTTATGCTGAGCGGCAGCACCGCCGAGAGCGGCACCGGCCCGATGGAGCGCATCAAGGCCGCGTTCTACCGCATCCCTGCCCATGGCCGCTACCTGTTGAGCTATAGCCTCTATGTTCCCGAGGCCAAGGCCGACAACGGGCGCGCCCGCCGCCGCAAAAAGACGGCGAAGAAGGAAAAATAAGCGAGCCGTTAAGCCGTACAGTGAAAGCTGTGCGGCTTTTTTGCTGCACGGACCGGCAAAGAAACGATTGGTAGGGGCGGGCATTGCCCGCCCGTGCCCGTTTGCCCTGTGATAAATTTCCCCGAAAAGACGATGCTGCGCCAAGTTGGCGGGCGAGCAATGCTCGCTCCTACACTCGCTGTATGTCGAGGAACGATTTTTTACACTTTCCACAATCTTTTGCCTAAAAATTTTTACAAAAAATCCGAAAAAACTGTTTAAATTTCCACAACAATGTGGTAAAGTAGTATCAAACAGGCGGGAGTGTTCAAAAATCACTGCGCCGCAATGAAATTCTACGCCGCAGGGCTGCCGGAAGCAGCCCCGGCGCGAAAAGAGGTTTGACGATCCATGGGCTACGCAAGCAAAGACATCCGCAACATTCTGGTGGCCGGCCACGCCGGCTGCGGCAAAACGACGCTGACCGAGGCACTGCTGTACATGAGCGGCGCTTCCGAGCGTATGGGCCGTGTCGAGGACGGCACCACCGCCAGCGACTTTGACCCCGAGGAGATCCGCCGCAAGGCATCGCTCAACTCGAGCGTTGTCCCCGTCGAGTACGAGGGCATCAAGTACAACCTGATCGACGCACCGGGTCTGTTTGATTTTGAGACCGGCGCTGCCGAGGGCATCATGGCCGCCGAGAGCGTGCTGATCTGTGTGTCCGGGCGTTCCGGCGTGACCGTCGGTGCCGAGAAGGCGTACCAGCTGGCGCTGAAAAACAACAAGGCGCGGATGATCTTTGTCACCAAGGCTGATTTGGAAAACGCCGACTACTTTAAGATCCTGGAGCAGATGAAGATCAAGTTCGGCCCCAGTGTCTGCCCCTGCGTCGTGCCCGTCCGTCTGGACGACGGCACCGTCGCCTACATCAACCTGTTCAGCCAGAAGGCCTTCAAATACGAAGGCGGCAAGCAGGTCCAGATCGACCTGCCCGACATCGGCCACCGCTTTGAGGGCCTGATCCAGGCCATGAGCGAGGCCATCGCCGAGACCGACGAGGCTTTGATGGAGAAGTTCTTCGAGGGTGAGGCTTTCACCACAGAGGAGATCGTCCAGGGCATGGCCTCCGGCGTGCGCAGCGGCCAGATCACGCCTGTGTTCTGCGGCTCCGCCGTCAACGCGCAGGCACTGGATATGCTGCTCTACAACATGAACGTGCTGCTGCCCGGCGCGGACACCGCGTCCGCCGTGGGCGAGTCTGGCGGCGAGCCGGTGGAGATCACCGCCGACCCCGCCGCCCCGCTGTGCGCCTACGTCTTTAAGACTGTGGCCGACCCGTTTGTCGGCAAGCTGAGCTTTATTAAGGTGCTGTCCGGCAGGCTGACCGCGACGAGCAACGCCGTCAACGCCCGCACCGGCCAGCCGGAGCGTCTGGGCAAGACGCTGACCGTCTGCGGCAAAAAGCAGACCGACACGCCCGAAATCGCCGCCGGTGACATCGGCGCAGTTGCCAAGCTGGCCACCGCCAAGACCGGCGATACCCTGTGTGACCCCGCCCGCGTCGTGGCGCTGCCCGCACCTGTGTACCCCATCAGCAGCTACCGCATGGCCGTCAAGGTCGCCAAGAAGGGCGACGAGGGTAAGGTCGGCAGCGCGCTGGCCCGCCTGATCGAGGAGGACCCCGCCATCCGGTTCGTGGTCGACCCCGAAACGAAGCAGCAGATCATCAGCGGTCTGGGCACCCAGCATCTTGAGGTCGCGCTGGCCAAGCTGAAGAATAAGTTCGGCGTCGAGATCACGCTCGAGAATCCGCGCGTGCCGTACCGTGAGTCCATCCGCAAGAGCTGCAAGGCGCAGGGCCGCCACAAGAAGCAGACCGGCGGCCACGGCCAGTTCGGCGACGTCTGGATCCAGTTCGAGCCCGTCGAAGGCGAGGGCATCGAGTTTGCCGAGAACGTGTTCGGCGGCAGCGTGCCGAAGAACTTCTTCCCGGCAGTCGAGAAGGGTGTCCGTCAGGCCGCCGAGCACGGCGTGCTGGCCGGTTACCCGATGGTCGGCATGAAGGCCACGCTGCTGGACGGCAGCTACCACCCTGTTGATTCCAGCGAAATGGCGTTCATTATGGCCGCCAAACTCGCGTATAAGGCCGCCATCCCCGAGGCCGGCCCCGTCCTGCTTGAGCCCATCGGCGCATTGAAAGCCCACGTCCCCGCCGACAACACCGGCGATATTATGGGCGAGGTCACGAAGCGCCGCGGCCGCGTGCTGGGCATGAACCCCGATGACGACGGCCTGCAGGTCGTCGAGGCCGAGGTCCCCGTGGCCGAGATGCAGGACTTCACCACCTTCCTGCGCCAGCTGACCCAGGGCCGCGGCTACTTCACGTTCGAGTTCGTCCGGTATGAGACCCTGCCGCAGATGCTCGAGAACAAGGTCATCGAGCAGGCAAAGGCATTGGGCAACTTTGCGGATGAGGATTAAATCGTAAATAAAAGCACCTGCTGACCGGTATGCGTGTGACCGGCCAGCAGGTGCTTTTTGGTTGAGATATTGAAAGCTTCTTTGCTTACTTTCTTCTCGAAGAAAGTAAGAGAAAAGGGAGCCTGCGGAAAGGTGCCAAAGCCCCTCCGGCCTCGCAGGCTCGGCCAGTCCTTCGGACCCGAACCCCTCTGTCGCTTCGCGACATCTCCCCGCGCAGCG
>OLGO01001182.1_pt1 | contig 18438 bp, 10 predicted proteins | sample 1605861 | NCBI WGS metagenome assembly OLGO01 (sample SAMN03283253) | human gut metagenome | biome: human-associated habitat; material: feces | host: Homo sapiens | place: USA | collected 2013
GGCGGGCCGCGCGCTGCTGCTGCGCCGCGCGGCGGACTCGCTGCTGGACAAGGTCGTCTACTACAGCCGCCAGCGCCGCAGCGCGGCCTTCTGCGAGAAGGCCGCCCAGACGATCAGCGAGCTGAAAAGCGCCGGTGTCACGCCGGAAATGCTGGCGGAATACGCCAAAACGCCCGGCGCGGACCGCGAAAAGCTCGACGAGTTGGCACTCATTTACAACGCCTACGAGGGGCTGCTGGCCCAGAGCGCCATGGACCCGGGGGACCGCCAGCAGCGCGCGGCGGAGCGGCTGGACGCGGAATTCTTCGCGGGCCGGGCCGTTTTCATCGACGAGTTCGACACCTTCAACGCGCCCAAGCGTGCCCTGCTGGCGGCCATGCTGCCGGTGGCCGACGTGACGGTCTGCCTGTGCTGCGACGGTGAGCAGGATTCAGACGGCGGCATGGGGCTGTTCAGCGGCGCGAAGCATGTCATCCACACGTTAAAGCGGATGGCGAACGATGCGAACATCCCCACCCACACCGAGGTCCTGACCGCGGACCGCCGCCACGCCGGCGCCCCCGCGCTGGCCGAGCTGAACCTGCTGCTGGCCGACCCGGCCTACACGCCGGAGCTTGCCGTTGACCCCGCGCACCCGGCCATCACCTACCACGCCGCAGCGTCCCGTCAGGCCGAGGCCAAGGCCGTCGCCGCCGAGATCGCCGCCCGCGCACGGCAGGGCACGCCCTACAGCCGCATGGCGGTCATCTGCCGCAATGCCGACCAGTACTTAGCGCCGCTGCGGTATGAGTTCCGTCTGCAGAACATCCCGCTTTTCTGCGACGAGGCAACCAGCCCCGAGAATACCGCCCCGGCCCGCGCCGTGCACGCCGCGCTGGATCTGCTGCGCGGTGTGTCAAGCCGCAGCGTGCTGCGCCTGCTGAAAACCGGCCTTGTTGACCTGCCTGACACCCAGCAGTGCGCACTGGAAAACTACGCCTACACCTGGCCGCTGACTGCCGCCGACTGGCGCGGGACCTTCACCCGCAGCGCGGCGGGCTATGCCGGGCGCGACACAGAGCAGGACGTGCAGACGCTTGCCGACGCCGAGGACGCCCGCGCGTTTTTGATGGAGCGCGTCGCTGCCTTTGTGAAAAAAGCCGCCGGCGCGCCCGCCGCCGCGCTGACAAAGCAGCTTTACCTGTTCTTGCAGTCCCTCGGGGCCGAGGATGCGCTGAACCGTCTGGCCGCCGCGCTGCGTGAACGGGGCCGTCTGCCCGACGCAGATGAAGTATTGCGGGAGTGGAACGTTGTCATGGGTCTGCTGGACCAGCTGGCGCGGCTGCTGGGGGATGAGGTCTTTGCCCCCGCGGACTACGCCGAGCTGTTCACGCTGCTGCTGCGCACGACGGATATGGGACACATACCGCAGAGCCTTGACAGCGTCATTGTGACGACGGCGGGCCGTATGCGCCTGCCCGAGACCGATGCTGTGTTTGTGGTGGGCCTTTTGGAGGGCGAGTTCCCCCAGACGCCCGGCGACCAGGGGCTTTTGACCCACGCGGACCGCGACCTGATGATGGCGCAGGGGGCCGAGCTGCCCGACTGCTTTGCCAATAAAGTCCTGCGCGAAGGCATCTGCTTTTATAAGGCGCTGACCGTCGCACGGAAGTATCTCTGGTTGAGCTGGCCCACCGCCGCCCATGCCGGGGACACGGCCCCCGCCAGCGCCGCGCTGGCCCCGGTGCTGCAATACCTGAACGTGCCGCCCTGTGCACCCACCGCGGTGCAGCTGGCGGCGGCCCCCGCCGCCGCGCTGGATATGCTCGGCACGCTGACGCAGGACCCCGGGCAGGGTGCTGCCGGTGCCGCCGTCCGCGCCGTGCTGGACGAAAGCCCGAATCTGGCCCCCGGCTATGAGGCCGTCCGCCGCGCCGCCGACACCGCCGGTGCGGAGCAGCGCGTCGAGGACACCGCTGCGCTGGAAGCCCTGCTCGGCCCGGGGCTGCACATCAGCCCGACCCGGTTCGAAAAATACCAATACTGCCCGTTCGGCTACTTTTTGCAGTACATTTTAAAGGCCGCCCCGCGCCAGAAGGCCGAGCTGGCCCCCAACATCAGCGGCACGCTGACCCACTGGGTACTGGAAAACGCCCTGCGCCGCCAGGGTGAGGCGTTTAAGGACCTGACACCGGAGGAATTGGAGACGCTCGTCAACGATCTGGTGGACGAGTACACCGCAGCCAACCTGCCCGGCATGACACTGCGGATGGAGTACCTTGTCGGGCGCATCCGCCGCAATCTGGTGGGGCTGCTGGGGTTCATCCAGCGCGATTTGCGGCAGTCGGGCTTTCAGCCCGTCGCGTTTGAGCTGCGCATTGATGACCGTCCCGACGCCGACGACCCCGACGCGCCCCGCGTTGACCCGGTGGAGCTGGACGACGGCGCGGGCCATACCGTGCGCATCGTCGGCACGGTGGACCGCGTCGATGCCATGCCGCTGGAAAAGCTGGGCCGCACCTACCTGCGCGTCGTCGATTACAAGACCGGCGGCAAGGAGTTTAAGCTGAAGGAGGTCTACTGCGGCCTCGACTGCCAGATGCTTTTGTATCTTTTCACGCTGGAGCGCAACGCCAAGCGGCAGTTCCCGGGCGCGACGGCGGCGGGCGTCGAATACCTGCTGGCCGACCCCGCGCCCAAGAGCGTGGACCGCAGCGAGCTGGGCGACGATGCCGACCCCGCCCCGACCTACCCGATGAACGGCCTGCTGCTGGACGAGGAGAGCATCTACCGCGCCATGGACACGAAGGGCACCGGCGAGTTTGTGCCGCTGTCCTTCAGCGCCAAGACCGGCAAGCCGCTGAACGCCAAAAGCACGCTGGCCGACACGGCCAAGCTGGGCCGCATCCGCGACCATCTGGACGGACTTCTCATCGATATGGCGAAGAATCTGTACAGCGGCCGCATTGACGCCGAGCCGCTCTGCACCGGCGGCAGATCCCCCTGCACCTACTGTGAGTTCCGCTGCGCCTGCACCCACCGCGACGGTGAGCACGAGAGAACGATCAACATCAAGGATGACCCGTTTGCGGAATGAGAACGCCTTCCCCCTTGGGGGGAAGGCGTCTGCGGCCCCGACCGCAGACGGGGGGCGGCGCGGCCATTGCGGCCCGTGAATGGGAGGCCGCGGCAAGGCTGCCCCTCATCAGTCGCCTGCGGCGACAGCTTCCCCCGCAGGGGAAGCCTTTTCATATAAAGGAGATACCCCCATGCCCGAACAACCCAAAATTCAATTTACCCCGGCGCAGGCGGCGGCCATCTCCGCGCGGGGCGGCAGTCTGCTGGTCTCGGCGGCTGCCGGCTCCGGCAAGACCCGCGTACTGGTCGAGCGCGTCGTCGGGCTTATCACCGACCCGGTCCACCCGGTGGACGCGAACCAGCTGCTTATCATGACCTTCACGAATGCCGCCGCGGCCAAGCTGCGCGCCGACATCACGACCCGCCTGGCGCAGGAGGTCCGCGCCCACCCCGGCGATCTGCATCTGCGCAGCCAGCAGCTGCTGTTGCAGCGTGCGTCCATCGGCACGGTGGATGCGTTCTGCCTGCATTTTGTGCAGCAGCACTTTGCGATGCTCGATGTACCGCCGGATTTTGAAACGGCGGACGAGGCCGATCTGGCCCGTATTGAGCAGGAGACGCTGGCCGCGACGCTGGAGACTGCCTATCAGGACCCTGACTTTCGCGCCTTTGCCGACCTGTATGACCGGGGCCGCACCGACAATACGGCGGGGGACGCGATCCTCGACCTCTACCACTTTACCCGTGCGCTGCCCCACCCGGCGGCATCGCTGGCGGCCTTTGCCGCAATGTGGCAGCAGGACGCCCCGCCGAAGGATACGCTCTGGGGCAAAGAACTGCTGGGCATTGCGCTGGCCCGTGCACAGGGTGCCAAAACGCTGCTGGAAAGCGGCGCAGCCATTGCGGCCCGCGACGAGGCTGCAGACCGGGCCTACACCGCTGTCATGCAGGACGACGCCGCGCGGGTGAAAAACCTCTGCTACTATCTAAAGGAAGGCGACTGGGACAAGAGCCTGGCCGCGCTGGACGCCGTCCTGACCGGCTGGCGGCGCGCGGGCAGCGTCAAGGGCGGCAAGGATGCCAACCAGTGTGCGTCCGCCGCGTCCCAGCTGCGGGACCGTGCCAAGGACCAGATGACGAGCCTGCAAAAGGACGTGCTGCTCTGCACGGCGGAGGAGTTCGCCGCAGACCGCCGCCGCGCCGCGCCGCTGGTGGCCGCGCTGGTGCGGGCGACCCAGGCGTTTGCCGACAACTGCTTTGCGGCCAAGTGCGCTGAAAAAGTACTGGACTACGCGGATTATGAACACCTGACGCTGGACCTGCTGCTGACCGAGACCAACGAGCGCACACCGCTCTGCGCCACGGTCAGCGCGCGGTACGCCGCCGTGCTGGTGGACGAGTATCAGGATACAAATGCACTGCAGGACGCGATTTATTTTGCACTGGCACGGCCCGAGGCCGACAATCTGTTCTTCGTCGGCGACATCAAGCAGAGCATCTACCGCTTCCGACTGGCTGACCCCGGCATCTTTGTGGACAAGCAGCAGCGCTGGCAGCCCCACCCGCAGCCCGCGCCGCTGCCGTCCACGCTGGCGCTGGACGCGAACTTCCGCAGTGCGCCCGGCGTCATTGCGGGCATCAACTATCTGTTTGAGACCTTCTTCTCCCGGGGGCTGGGCGGCGTCGATTACGGCGACGGCCAGCGGCTTGTGGTGGGCGGCGATAAGGACGCGGCCTATCAGGGCATGTGCGAGATCGACGTCATCGACGGCGCAGACGTGGACGGCGACGCTGCCGTCATTGCCCGCCGCATTGCCGAGATGGTCGGGCAGGGCTTCCCCGTGCGCGGCAAGGACGGCCCGCGGCCCTGCCGGTACGATGACTTCTGCATTCTGCTGCGCGGGCGCAAGGGCTTTGCGGCCTACGAGGGTGCGCTGCGCACCGCGGGCATCCCGGTGTTTGCGGACTCCGCCACCGACCTGCTGGACGAGCCGCACATCCGCCCGTTTGCGGCGCTGCTGCGCGTCATCGACAACCCCGCGCAGGACATCCCGCTGGCGGCGGTGCTGTTAAGCCCGATGTTCCCCTACACGGCGGACGACCTTGTGGCGCTGCGCCGCGCCCGGCCCACAGGCAGTTTGTACGGCGCGGTGCTCTACAGCGAGCCGCAGCGGTTTGCGCTGTTCACCGACGCCCTGACCGAATACCGCCGCCTGGCCCGCACGCTGCCGGTGGACGAGCTGATCGAGGAGCTGCTGGCCCGCACCGGCTATCTGGCCGCGGTGGGCGCACTGCCCGACGGCCCGCGCTGCCGCGAGGACCTGTTGAGCTTTACGGCCTGGGCTGCCGGTGCAGGCCGGGCGGGCCTGCCGTCGCTCATCCGCGCCATGGACGCCGCTGCGGCCAACGGCGGTTTGAGCCAGAGCGCAGGCGGCCAGACCCGGCCCGGGTGCGTCTCGATCATGACGGTGCACCGCTCCAAGGGACTGGAATTTCCCGTGGTGTTCGTGGCCGACACCGACCACAAATTCAACCAGAGCGACGCCATCCGCCCGGTGCTGACCCATAGCCGGCTGGGCGTCGGCGTCATGCTGCGCGTGCCCCGTGCGGCCAAGCGGTTCAAAACGCTGCCTTACGCGGCGCTGGCACAGGCCATCCGCACCGAGACATTGAGCGAGGAAATGCGCGTTTTGTATGTGGCGCTGACCCGCGCACAGGACGCTTTACTTATCACGGTGCCGCTGAAAAAGACGGCGTCCTCCCTCAAGCTCCCGGCACTCTGCGCTGCCGCCGAGGCCACCGGCCCCGAGGCCATGCGCAGCATGACGAGCTGGGCGGGCTGGATCTTGACCGCGGCGCTGCTCCACCCGGACAGCAGCGCACTGTGGGAGTACACGAGCTTTCTGCCGCATTACGGGCTGCACCGCGCGCCGCTGGCCATCCGCGTGCTGCCCCTGCCGGAGGAGACCGAACAGCCGCCCGCACCGCCCGCCCCCGCGGCAAACCCGGCAGTGGTGGAAATGCTGAAGGCCAGCTTTGCCTGGCGCAGTCCGCGCGCGGCGCTGGAAAAGGTGCCCGCCAAGGTCAGCGTCAGCGCCGTGGCCCACGCGGCGCGGCCCGTAGCGCTGGAGCGCCCCGCGTTCTTGCAGAAAACCGGCATGACCGGGGCCGAGCGCGGCACAGCCATCCACGCCTTTATGCAGAGCGTGCCGTTTGACGGCCCCGCGCCCGATCTGGACGCCGAGGTCAGGCGGCAGACCGACTTGCAGCTGCTTGACCCTGCGCTGGCGGACAAGCTCGATTTGGACGCCGTGCGGCCCTTCTTTGCAAGTGCGGTCTGGCGGCGCATCCGGCTGGCAAAGCAAATTTTGCGGGAGGAACCGTTCATCACGGCCCTGCCCGCCGCCGAGGTCACGCCCGCCGCAGGGCAGGGGAGTGCCGCCGCGGCGGAGGTGCTGGTGCAGGGCATTGCCGATCTGGTGCTGGTCTTTGACGAGCACGCGGAGATCCTTGACTACAAGACGGACCGCAGCCGCGACGCCCAATATTACATTGACGAGTACGCCGCGCAGTTAAGGCTCTACCGCCGCGCATTTGCCCAGCGGCTGGCCGTACCGGTGACAAAGCTGACGATCTACAGCTTTGCCATCGAGGATGAGATCGACGTGCCGCTGGCGTAAAAACACGCCGTAGGGGCGGGATTCCTCCTTCCCGGGCCGTATCCCAATATCACAAACAAAAAAGGTCGTGCCGACAATCCATCGTCAGCACGACCTTTCGTATTTATACCAATTTACGCCTGCCGGAACCGGCTCAGGAACTCCACAGTCTTTGCATTCTGCGGGTGCTCAAAAATGTCGGCGGGGGTGCCTTCCTCGCAGATGACGCCGTCGGCCATGTAGACGACGTGGCTCGAAACGTCGCGGGCAAAGGCCATCTCGTGGGTGACGACGATCATCGTCAGGCCCTCTTTGGCCAGCTGGCGCATGACGGCCAACACCTCACCGACCATCTGCGGGTCAAGGGCGGACGTCGGCTCGTCGAAAAGCAGCACCTCGGGCTGCATCGCCAGGGCGCGGGCAATCGCAACGCGCTGCTTCTGGCCGCCGGAAAGCTGGCGCGGCTTGGCGTGGATGTAGGGGGCCATGCCGACCTTCTCCAGATTCTCGAGTGCGGTCTTTTTGGCGGTCTCTTTGTCCTGATGCAGCACGTAGCGCAGGCCCGCGGTGCAGTTGTCCAGCACGGTCATGTTATTGAAAAGGTTGAAGCTCTGGAACACCATGCCTACCTTGGCGCGGTAGGCGCAGGGGTCGCTCCCCTTGGCCGTGATGTCACTGCCGTGGAACAGCACCTTGCCGTTCGCGGGCGTCTCCAACAGATTGATGCAGCGCAGCAGCGTGGATTTGCCGCTGCCGGACGCGCCGATGATGCAGGTCACGTCGCCCGCGTTGACGGTAAAGTCCACGTCACGCAAAACAACATGGGTGCCGAAGCTCTTGGAGAGGTGGCGCACCTCGATAACAGGCTCAGACATGGGCTGCGCCTCCCTTCATATCCAGATTCTGGGACTCATGGTTCGGGTCCGGGGCATTGTACATGCCGCTGGTGTAGGCCAGCGAGTCAGTCGTGTTCAGGTCGTAGTTCTGCGGGCCGTCCAGCGCTTTTTCCCACAGGCGCAGCAGGTAGCTGGCGAACAGCGTCATCGTCAGGTAGATGACCATGACGATGGCCGCACTCTCAAAGTAGGTGTACAGCGCACCGACAACGCTCTTGTGTACAAAGAACAGATCGGTGATCGAGATAACGCTCAAAACAGACGTGTCCTTGATGTTGATGATGAAGTTGTTGCCGATCTGCGGGATGATGTTGCGCAGCGCCTGCGGCAGGATGACGTGCAGCATCGTCTGCCAGTGGTTCATGCCGATGGCCTTCGCGCCCTCGGTCTGGCCCGGGTCGATGGAGACAATGCCGCCGCGGACCGTTTCGGCCATGTACGCGCCGGTGTTGATGGACACGATGAAGAAGCCGGCCTGCCACATGCCCATCTTGATGCCGAACACCTGCAAAAGGCCGTAGTAGATGAACACGGCTTGCACGATCATGGGTGTGCCGCGGAACAGCTCCACATAGCAGCGCAGGAAGATGTGCAGGATCTTCAGCAGCACGCGCTTCCACACGGGGTCACGCTGCTTGTCAACGGGGATGGTCTGCAAAGCGCCCACCGCAAAGCCAATCAGGCAGCCGAAAAACGTGCCGACCAGCGCCAGCAGCAGGGTCGTGCCCGCGCCGCGCAGGTACGAGAAGCCGTACTTTTGCAGCACTGTGGCACAGTTTGCGAAAAAGTCTTGCATGAGATTCTCCTTTATGATTCCTCAGCTTCACTAACACCAAGGCCCCTGCCGCGCAAAACGGCAGGGGCAGGCGGGCAAAATTACTCGCTCAGGGGCTGTACGCTGATGGCTTCGTCCATCATGGTGTTGTAGTCGTCGGTGGTCATGGTGGCCAGCACCTTATTGATGGCGTCCTTCAGGGCGGTGTTGCCCTTCTTCATCGAGATGCCGATGTTGATGTCCTCGTCGCTGACCTGGAAGTCACCGTCGCCGCCGCCGAAGTCCAGCATGACCAGGTCGGGATAGGCGGTCAGAGCAGCCTGGCCGGTAGGGTGGTCGGTGACGACGATGTCGCACGCACCGCTGTTCAGGGCTACCAGCATGGCGGGGGCCGTCTCCTGCGCGGGCAGGATGTTGGCGTTCTCGATCTGCGGCAGGCAGGTGTCATACCAGATGGTGCCCAGCTGGCTCGTGGCGGTGGCACCGGCCAGGTCAGCCACGCTTGCAGCATTGGCATAAGCGCTGTCCTTCTTCGTCAGGGTGACGATGGAGGCATAGTAGTACGGGTCGCTGAAATCGACCTGCGCGGCGCGCTCCGCCGTGATGGACTGACCGGCAATGACGCAGTCCACGTCGCCGCTCATGACGGCGGGGATCAGGCTGTCCCAGTCCAGCTTGACGATCTGGACCTTCTGGCCCAGCGCCTCGCCAATCTTCTTGGCCATCATGACGTCGTAGCCGTAGGCGTAGTCGCTGGAGCCGCGGATCTCCACAGCGCCGTTGGCATCATCGTTCTGGGTCCAGTTGTAGGGGGCGTAGGCGCACTCCATGGCAACGGTCAGAGTGGTGGGGTCACCGTCGCCGTCCGGGGCGGCGGTGGTGTCAGCGGCGGCCTCGGTGCTCTCGGCTGCGGTGGAATCCGCAGCAGGGGAGGCGGCGGAAGCGGTGTCGGCGCTAGAGCCGCAGGCGGTCAGACCGGCGGCCATCACAGCGGCAAGGCTCAGGGCCAGCGTGTTTTTAAGCTTCATGGTTCATGGTCTCCTTTATAAATTTCCCTCATATTCATGCAAAAAGCCCCGGTGTTCCACTGTGCGGAGCACCGGGGCCAAATGCCTTATGACTGCCGAATGGTGCAGTGTAATGCCGCGCCATTGCGGCTGAATAAATATTACCTCAATACGGTATATTTGTCAAGTGCTGTTTGGATTAAACAGAAGCCTTTTCGCTGTTCTTTTCGCTGGACTTGTAGCTCTTGACACTGTGGAACACAATGTTCAGGCCCAGGACGATCAGCAGGATCGCAAGGATCAGCTGCAGACCGTTGGCGATAAAGACAGCGCCCCAGGTGGTCTCACCGGCGGGGATGGCAGTGGCGGCAGCGGCAGAGATGGCCTTGACCATTGCAATCAGGCGCTGCACCAGTGCGGTGAAGGTGACGCAGAGCATGATGACCAGCGGCGGGAACAGCATCTTGTTGTTGCGGCCCGTGACCTTGAGGAAGACGCACAGGGTAGCCAAGACCAGAGCGCTGAGCAGCTGGTTAGCGGAACCGAACAGAGGCCAGATATTGGCATAGCCGATCTGGGTCAGCAGGAAGCCGAACGCCAGCGTGACAAAGGTGGAGAAGTAGACGTTGCAGAACAGCTTGCGCCAGCCCTCGGCGTGCTCCATGTCATCCACGCTGAACAGCTCCTGGAAGCTCATGCGGCCGATACGGGCCACGGCGTCCAGACTGGTCAGGGCCAGAGCGGAAACGCACATCGTCATAAAGACGGTAGCGATGGAAACGGGCATGCCGAACATCTCAAAGAAGCCTGCGACGCCGCGGCTGAAGATCTGGAACGGGGTACCGGCGGCGGGGGTGCCGTCCGCAGCAGCGGCAGCACCGGCAACGCAGAGGGCCAGGACAGCCAGCAGGCTCTCGAGCACCATGGCACCGTAGCCGACCTTCAGCATGTCCTTCTCGTTCTCAACGGTCTTGGAAGAAGTACCGGAGGAAACCAGGCTGTGGAAGCCGGAGACCGCACCGCAGGCAACCGTGACGAACAGGATGGGGAACATGGTGCCGAGCTTCTCATTGTTGAAGCCGGTGAAAACGGGCAGGTTCATGGTGGGGTGGGCGACCAGCAGGCCGACAATCGCACCGGCGATCATAGCGCCGAACATGAAGGTGGTCATGTAGTCACGGGGCTGTTTCAGCAGCCACATGGGCAGGACCGCCGCAAAGAAGATGTAGATGAAGGTGATGTAGCTCCAAGCAGCCTTGCCCAGGATGATGGGGCAGTTCATGCCGACCACGAAGGAGAGCACGATAAAGGCGATGCCGACGACGGCCTCTTTCCAGCCGGAGAAATTGAACTTCTTCTGGATCAGGCCGAAGATGACGGCGAACACCATGAACATGATGGAGACCATGCCCGCAGAGCCGTTGGTGAAGGCGGCCTCGACCTGTGCGCCGTCGGCGTCAAAGGCGTTGAAGGTGCCGGCAACCATGTCTGCAAAAGCAGCAATGACGATGCCGCAGAACAGCCAGCAGAACAGCAGGAACAGCTTGCGGCCCGTCTTGCCGATGTACTTCTCGATCAGCAGGCCCATGGACTTGCCGTCATTCTTGACGGAGGCGTACAGCGCACCGAAGTCGGTGACAGCGCCGAAGAAAACGCCGCCGATCAGGACCCACAGCAGGACAGGCAGCCAGCCGAACGCGGCAGCCTGGATGGCACCGGTGACAGGGCCTGCACCTGCGATGGAGGAGAACTGGTGGGCGAACACCGTCCAGCCGTTGGTGGGAACGTAGTCTTTGCCATCCTCCAGCCGCACAGCAGGAGTTTTGGCGTTGGGGTCGACACCCCAGGTCTTGGCGAGCCAACGGCCATATCCGGCGTACGCACATACCAGGACAACCGCGGCAATCAGAACGATTACAAGCGTATTCATTTTACATGAATCCCTCTTTCCTATTAAATTTTACAATCGCTTGTGCCTACTACTTTACCGCGATGTTCGTAATTTGTCAACGAAATGTTCACAATTTAGCAATATGTCGGTTTTTGGTGCAAAATGTAGAAAATTTGTGGCTTATTTTGTCTGATTTGCTGCGTTGACAAAGGGAGAAGAAGGGGATAGTATAGGGATAGAAACGGATGAAACGTTTCCATACTCATGAAGCGGCAAACTGACAGGGAGCGCCGTAGGGGCGGATTCCCTATCCGCCCGTGGCCGTGCGCGGCGGGGAAAACCTCCCGAGCGCACAGGAAATGCGCCCTGCGGCCTGCCGTGGATATTCTATCTGTCTATTATAGTAAAGGAGACATCTCATGAAACAGTGGCTGAAAGACGCAGTGTTCTATGAAATCTACCCCCAGAGCTTCTATGATACCAACGGCGACGGCATCGGTGATTTGCAGGGCATTATTGCCAAGCTCGACTATATCCGGGACCTGGGCTGCAATGCCCTGTGGATCAACCCCTGCTTTGATTCACCGTTCAAGGATGCGGGCTATGATGTGCGCGACTACAAAAAGATCGCCCCGCGCTACGGCACGAACGAGGACGCCGCCGCGCTGTTCAGGGCCGCGCATGAGAAGGGCATCCGTGTGCTGTTCGACCTGGTGCCCGGCCACACGAGCGAGGAGCACCCGTGGTTCAAGGCCAGCTGCAAGCCCGGGCACAACGAATACTCGGACCGCTTTATCTGGACGGATTCCTGCTTTGCCTCCGGCGACGGGATGCCGTTCATCGGCGGCGAGACCGAACGCAACGGCACGTATATCCTGAACTTCTTCAAGTGCCAGCCTGCGCTGAACTACGGCTATGGAAAGATCAACGAGAAGTGGCAGAAGCCCACCGACGACCCCGCCTGCGTGGCAACGGTGGAGGCCATGAAGGACGTTATGCGGTTCTGGCTGGACATGGGCTGCGACGGCTTCCGCGTCGATATGGCGTCGAGCCTTGTAAAGAATGACACTAAGAACAAAAAGTACACCTGCAAAATCTGGCGCAATATCCGGGATATGCTGGACGTCGAGTACCCAGAGGCCGCGCTCATCGCCGAGTGGAACGGCCCGCGCATGTCGCTGAAAAACGGCTTTGACATGGACTTTTATCTCAATTGGCAGGGCAACGGCTACAGCTGGCTCATGCGCAACTATGACGGTGCGATGGACTCGAACCCGCACAACGTCGGCAAGGCGTACTTCTGCAAGAACTCCGGCACCGGCATTGACAAATTCCTGGACGAGTACCTGCCGGCCTACAAGGCCACCCACAAGGACGGTCTGTGGTGCTTCATCACCTGCAACCATGACACGATCCGCCCCTCGGCGGGCCTGACGACTGACGAGCTGCGGCTGGCCTACGCGACAATTTTCACGCTGCCCGGTGCGCCCTTCGTCTACTACGGTGACGAGATCGGTATGCGCTATCTGCCGCTGCCCACCAAGGAGGGCGGCTACTTCCGCACGGGCTCCCGCACGCCGATGCAGTGGGACGACACGGCCAACCACGGCTTCTCCACCGCCGATGCGCAGGATATCTATCTGCCTGTGGACACTGCCGCCGATGCGCCCACTGTGGCCGCTCAGGCGGACGACCCCGACAGCCTGCTGAACAGCGTGAAGTCGCTGCTGGCTTTCCGCCATGCACACGCTGACCTGAACGCAGACGCGCCGTTCAAGGTGCTGTACGCACCCAAGGCGAAGGACGACTACCGCCCGTTCGTCTGGCAGCGTGGCGATCTGATCTGCGCCGTCAACCCGGCGGGTGTCTCTATCGAACTGCCGCTGGAGCTGGCCGAGGATCTGAAAATTCAGTACACGATCGGCAAGGCGGAGATCGTCAACGACACGCTGTCCCTAGGCGCACAGAGCTTTGCCATTTTGGGATAAGGCTGAAAGACGCCGCTTCTGACGGATACAAAAAATCGCAGCCCCGATTTCATCATCGGGACTGCGATTTTTACTTTTACAGCGTTTTCAGCAGCACCTCGTCCATGCTGCGCTTCGGCACGCAGTAGCCGCGGTTTTCATCGAGATAATATTTGACGCTGCCGTCCTGCATTTCGACCAGCTTGCTCACGTGCGTCGGGTAGCCCAGTGCGACCATGTAGCACAGGCGCACGCCATCGGGCAGGGCCAGCAGCCTGGTCAGGGCCGGGCGGTCAATCGCGCCCATGATGCAGCTGCCCACACCGTGTGCCCAGGCTGCGGCGGTCAGGCTGCCAAGTGCCAGGCCGACGTCCACATCGGACGCGCCGGGCAGGTTATCGTCCTGCAAAACCGCAATGAACGCGGTGGGCAGCTCGTCAGGTTTCGGCTGGCCCTGCTCGGGCGGCAGGTAGGCGGCCCAGTGTACCAGCGGCTGCACGGCGGCCACGGCGTCGGCACTCTGCACAACGATGTACCGCACGGTCTGGCGGTTGGCACCGCAGCTGGCTATCCGTGCCGCATCGACGGCCTCGGTCAGGATCTCCGGCGCAACAGGGCGCTGTTCAAAGCGGCGGTAGGTGCGGCGGGTGCGCAAAAACTCCAGCATATCCATGTGGGAACACTTCCTTATATAATATAGTGCAGCTCCTTGGCCCCCTCCCGGAGGGAGCCAAGTTTATTATACCAGCAGATAAATCAAGAATCAATAACCGTCGCCGTTTTGCCGATCCCCACCGTCGCCTCGGCAATCTTTTTCCAGCTGGCGCAGCCGCATACGCCGTCGGCAGTCAGGCCGAACCGCCGCTGGCACGCCTTGAGCGCGTTCTCCGTCGCATGGCCGAAGATGCCGTCCAGCGTGTTCGTCGTATAACCCAGCGCGTTCAGCGCGTCCTGCAAAATCAGCACGTAGGTGCTGCGGCTGCCGCGCCGCACGGTGGGGTAGCCTGCCGTCGTGCTGCGGCACGCGGGCTTGCCGTACCGCCGGTCAAAGTGTACCCAGGTGGGTGTCATCGACAGCGGCTCCACGTAACCCCACGCCCCGGTCCGCACAGCGGCGTTGTAAATTTTGCGGCGATTTGCGGCAGTGCTGCGCTGCCCCACGTCGAACGCCACGCCCGCATAGTGCTGGCTCGTTGTGCCGTGGCCGCCCTCCCAGATGCGCTTGAAGGCGTACCCCACCGGGATACCGCTGCCGTAGGTGCGGCGGGTCAGGTTCCACGCCTCCATGGCAGCGGTGGTCGTCCAGAGCACGTTGCTCTTGCTGGACCCGCGGAACTCCCGCACCCGCAGCGTTGTATCGGTGCTGTAGGGCATCGGGTCGTCCTCACGCAAAGTATAGCGGAAAAACTTGTTGTCATAGGAGTCGTACACGTAGACCTTTGGCATAGCTTATCCCTCCTGACATTCGCGGCAGAGCCCCTGCGCGGCCAGACGCAGGCTCTCCCATGTGTCGGCGTCCACGACGCCCAGCGTTTCCAGCCCGGCGGTCAGCTGGTAGCTTTCCAGCGCGGCCTGGGTCTCGGTGTCGAACAGGCCGGTCTCGGGCACAAAATCGGCGGTCTGGTCCGCAGCGGCAATAATGTTCAGCCACTTCTGTACCTGCAGGACCGCGGGCCCGGCGCTGCCCGGTGCCAGCGCACTGGCGGGCCAGACGCCGCCCGGCTTGGGGCTGGGCCCGGCGGGGTTCGCGGCTAACAGCTGCTCGGCGGCATCGCGGAACACCTTCCAGTCCGCCGCCGTCACCGCGCCGGTCTCGGTCAGCCCGAAGTACCGCTGCGCACTGCGCACGGCAGTTTCCAACTCGAGGTCAAAGGTATTGTCTGGCGTGTCACTGGCCGTAAAGTTGATTTCCGGTATCCACTGACTCAAAAAGAGCAGCAGGCGATTCAGCCGCAGCACCGCCGCGCCGGTGTCGCCGGGGCGCAGTGTGGCGGCGGGCGCGGGCAGGCTGACCGTGCGCACAACAGGGCCGCTGGCTTCGAGTGCCTGCACGGCGTCGTACAGGCTTTGGAACGTCAGCCGCCCGACGACGCCGTCCACCGTCAGTCCGGCGCGGGACTGCCACGCCTTAACGGCCCGCGTCGTCGCCGCGCCGAATTTTCCGTCCACGGCCACGCGCGGCACATCGCTGTAGTAGGCCGCCAGCCGCCGCAGGTAGTATTGCACGGCCCGCACGGCGGTGCCGCTGCTGCCCTCCCGCGTGGTGGTCGTGAACTGCCCGGGCGCGACGTTGACGGCCACAATTCTGTTCGCCACGGCCAGCCCGACCTCCTTCAGCTTGTTCCACGTGCTGCGCCCGACGACGCCGTCCGGCGTCAGCCCAAACAGCGTTTGAAATGCCTCCACCGCGCTGACCGTCGCCGCGCCGTAGCTGCCGTCCACGGTCACGGTGCGCAGTGCGCTGTAGTTGTCCGCCGCCAGCCGCAGCCAGAACTGCACAAGCCGCACCTCCATGCCGGCAGCGCCCCGCCGCAGCGCCGTGCCAGGCCACGCTGTACCGCCCAGGTCGCTCTGCGCGTCGACCCACGCGGCGTACAGCGTGTTCCAGGTGCGCTGCCCGACCACGCCGTCCGCCGTCAGGCTTTGCTTCTGCTGGAACGTCCGCACGGCCCGCTCGGTTGCCGCGCCGTAGCTGCCGTCCACCGTCACGCGCACCAGCGACGAATCAAACTGCGCTAAATCCGAGAGCCAGAACTGCACCTGCTCCACGCTGCTGCCCGTGCTGCCGCGCCGCAGAACAGTCCCAGGCCAGCCGCCCGTGCTCTGGGTGCCCTCGGCAGTCTCGCCCTCGCTCGTCAGCTCAGCCAGGTCCTTGACGCTGACATAAATAAAGCTCACCTTGTTCCACGTTGCCCTGCCGACCACGCCGTCCGCCGTCAGGCTGAACTGCTTCTGGAATTTCTTCACGCTGTTCTCGGTGGCCTCGTCGAAGGTGCCGGTCACGGCGGGCTTGCCGAAGGACGGGTAATCCTTGGCAATGCGGGAAAGCTGCTTTTGCAGGATGCGCACATTCGTCCCGGTGCTGCCGCGCCGCAGCGGGCTGCCCGGATAACTGGACGGGATGGCGGCAATGTTGTCGGTTGTGGCCAGCTGCACGCGGTTTCCGTAGTAGTACCGCAGGATTTGCAGCGCGTTCATGCCTTCCCGCGCGCGGTCCACCGTGCCCCACTGCTTCATGCCGGGGCAGGTCACGGTCTTGCCGTCGCAGTATTCGGTAAAGTACGGTTCGGCATCGCCGCTGCGCTGGACAAAGGTGCTGAACAGTTCGGCGGTCAGCCGCTCCATGACCGCAAACACCGTGCGCCCGTTGACATAGGCCTGGTCGTACCCCGGCGACCCCGTGATGTTGAAGCTGTACCCGCGGCTGGGATACCACTCGGTCCAGATGCGGTTCAGCGCCAGACTGACCTGCGCGATAATGTTGGCGCGCAGGGCCTCTTCCGGCCAGGAAAGCGCGCCCACCCCATTGCAAGCCGCCGCGAAAAATGGTATACTGATTTCATAAAGGTTTAAGCACAGGAAAAGGGGAATGTAGATGAAGATCGGATTTGATAACGACAAATATCTTGCGATGCAGTCCGCCCACATCCGGGAGCGTATCGCCCAGTTTGACAATAAGCTCTATCTGGAATTTGGCGGCAAGCTGTTTGACGACTACCATGCGTCCCGCGTGCTGCCGGGCTTTCAGCCTGATTCCAAGCTGCAGATGCTTTTGCAGCTCAAGGAGCAGGCCGAGGTCGTCATCGTCATCAGCGCCGAGGACATCGTCGCCAACAAGATGCGCGGTGACTACGGCATCACCTACGATGTGGACGTGCTGCGCCTGATCGATGCCTTCCAGGGTGTCGGCCTGTTTGTGGGCAGCGTCTGCGTGACGAAGTACACCGATGCGCCAGAGGTCACGGCGTTTGAGCAGAAGCTCAACGGCCTGGGCATTCGCACCTTCCGCCACTACAAGATTCCCGGCTACCCCAACGACGTGGCCCACATCGTCAGCGATGACGGCTACGGCAAGAACGATTACATCGAGACCGAGCGCCCGCTGGTGGTCATCACGGCCCCCGGCCCCGGCAGCGGCAAGATGGCGGTCTGCCTGTCCCAGCTCTACCATGAGTACAAGCGCGGTGTCAAGGCGGGCTACGCCAAGTTCGAGACCTTCCCCATCTGGAATCTGCCCCTCAAGCATCCCGTCAACCTGGCCTACGAGGCCGCCACCGCCGATCTGAACGACGTCAACATGATCGACCCGTTCCATCTGGAAGCCTACGGTAAGACGACAGTCAACTACAACCGCGATGTGGAGATTTTCCCTGTCGTCAATGCAATGTTTGAGCTGATCGCAGGCAAGAGCCCTTATCGCTCTCCGACAGATATGGGCGTCAACATGGCAGGCAACTGCATCATTGATGACGATGTCTGCCGTGAAGCGTCGCTGAATGAGATCGTGCGCCGGTACTTCAAGTGCCTCTGCGACCAGAAGGCCAGCGGTGTTGTCAAGCCGGAACGTTTTAAGCTCGAGCTGCTCATGAACCAGGCAGGCATTGCCCTGGGTGAGCGTGAGGTCGAAAAGCGTGCCCATGCAATGTCCGAAGCCACTGACGGTCAGCCTGCCGCTGCGATTGAACTGGCCGACGGCACGATTGTCACAGGCAAGACCGGCCCGCTGCTGGGTGCGGCATCCTCGGCCCTGCTGAACGCTCTGAAAAAGCTGGCCGGCATCGATCAGGAGACCGATCTGGTCTCCGCCCGCGCCATCGAACCGATCCAGACGCTCAAGACGAACTACCTCGGCAGCAAGAACCCGCGCCTGCACACCGACGAGATTCTGATCGCCCTGTCCAGCTCGGTCTCCGAAAATGAATACGCCGCCAAAGCCATGGAGCAGATCCCCAACCTGAAGGGCTGCGACATCCATTCCACCGTCATCCTCTCCAGCGTGGATGCTGACACTTTAAAGAAACTCGGCATGTACCTGACCTGCGAACCGACCTATGAGGAAGACGACAGGATGTACCATAAAAAATAAGCTATATAAATAAGTAGAGGAGAGGCTCGCCTCTCCTCTTTTGTTGTAGTGAGAAAATTCACCCCTCCCAGCAAGCACCCGTTTCCCCCTCCGCCCCCCC
>OLGO01001183.1_pt1 | contig 18436 bp, 17 predicted proteins | sample 1605861 | NCBI WGS metagenome assembly OLGO01 (sample SAMN03283253) | human gut metagenome | biome: human-associated habitat; material: feces | host: Homo sapiens | place: USA | collected 2013
ACTGTTACCGGGTCCCACTCCGGTAATTCCACCGTGAGCCATAGCCATAGCCGCCCGATGTTCCTGCAAGTTCTTGTGCGTAGTCTCTTTTTCATACTCGGGAGTAGGGTCGAAAAAGTCTTTCAAGCGGCTTTTCCAAGTCGATGACCGGACGATCACCTTATCTCCCTCGTTTCTATCCTGTACCGTTACCTCCTGCGTCTCCGGCTGTGCTTTTACTTCCGTTATCAAATCTTTCGCCTGCATGACAGCCAAAGCCAAGACCACATACACCAATAAGATACCGAACAATTTATAAAATTCGACACCCCCGATCAGCATCATGCAGACACTTATCCCGATAAATAGCAACGTGTTGGTCAGCCCCTGAGTAAACAGCAAAGCGCTGAATATCGTCACCAGACCGACCACCCATAAAACGCCCTTCATATTTACCCCGCGCTTTATCTGGGTCTTCGCCAAAACGGTCGCCATAGCCAACACAATCGTAACTTTGGCTACTTCCGAACCCTGTAAAGATACTCCCAATACCGAGATCGTACGTTTTGCCCCGTTAATCGTATCCCCCCAGAAAAGAATGCTCACGAGAAGAACGATCGTCAAAGGTATCATCAGATAGGCCAAGACCTTAAACCATTTATAATGTATCTGGGAAGTGACATAAGTAATGACAAAGCCGGAGAAAAGAAGCATGATATGTTTGATGATGGGAGAATATACGTCACCACCCGTAATCTCCCGGCTTATCGCACTGTAAACCTCGACAACCGAAACGATATACAAGATGATAATGATACCCCAAATGTAAGGGTCGCTTCTCCTTTTCTCTTTTTCCGATACTTCTATTTCCATAACGATAACGGTTATAAAGCTCGAACACAAGCCTTGAACTGGTCACCCCTGTCCTCATAACTTTTGAACAAATCGAAGCTGGCGCAACAAGGCGACAGCAGAACCGTATCGCCCGGAGTAGCCAAAGCAAACGATTTATCCACAGCCTCTTTCATAGAGCTCGCCTCGGTTATATAAGGTACTTTTCCCTCGAAAAAAGCATGGAGCTTACTATTGTCCACACCCAAAAAGACTAAGGCTTTCACCTTGTCCCGAACCAATTGCTCTATCTCGGAATAATCATTTCCTTTATCTTTTCCCCCTAAAATAAGTACCACAGGTGTTTTCATGCTTTCCAGAGCATACCAGCACGAATTAACATTCGTAGCTTTCGAATCATTGATAAATTGTACACCCCGCACCGAAGCCACCCGTTCGAGACGATGCTCTACCGACTCGAAATCGCTCAATGCCTTGCGAACATACTCTTTCTTCACATTCAACAGGCAGGCCGAAAGACCGGCTGCCATCGAGTTATACAAATTATGCCTTCCATGTAACGACAGTTCATCGGTCTCCATCGTCAACTTTTCCTCAGGAGTATCGATCGTCAAAGCTCCGTCTTCGGTGTACGCTTGCGTCCCCGGCTCGTGAGTTTCGGCAAACGGGTATCGCTGCGACTTCAAAGGCAACTGCGATAATTTCTCGGTAATCACGGGATCGTCATTCCAATAGATAAACGCATCGTCTTCCGTCTGATTTCGAATAATCCGAAACTTGGCATCGACATAGTTCTCCATTTTATAATCGTACCGGTCCAGATGATCCGGTGTAATGTTCAACAAGATAGCTATATGGGCTTTGAAATCATACATATTATCCAACTGAAAACTACTCAATTCGATGACATAATAATCATAGTCGCAAGTCGCTACCTGCAAGGCCAGACTTTTCCCCACATTACCGGCAAGTCCCACTTTCAATCCGGCACTTTTCAGAATATGATAAGTCAACAGTGTAGTCGTCGTTTTCCCATTGCTCCCGGTAATGCAAATCATGCGGGCACGAGTATAACGACCGGCAAACTCTATTTCCGAAATAATAGGAATATTCTTTTCACGTAAAGCCGCTATCATGGGAGCCCTATCGGGAATACCCGGACTCTTGACCACCTCGTCGGCGTTCAATATCAAATCCGGGGTATGTTTCCCCTCTTCAAAGGGGATTTCATATCGATCGAGCTGTTCTTTGTATTTATCTTGGATAACCGACATATCCGAGACAAATACATCGAACCCTTTCACTTGGGCAAGCACAGCGGCTCCGACACCACTCTCTCCTGCACCCAACACTACAATTCTTTTTTTCTTTTCCATTTTAGAACCCTTTCTATCGCATTTTCAGCGTCACTATCGTAATGGCTGCAAGCATGATGCAAACAATCCAGAAGCGAACGACGATCTTCGACTCCGGCACAGCTTGCAACGGTTTTTGTATCAAAGCGTTGATTCCTGCATTACCCGGTTTTTGAAAATGATGATGCAAAGGCGTCATCTTGAAAACCCGACGACCCTCTCCGTATTTTCGTTTCGTAATCTTGAAATAAGCGACCTGTATCATTACCGACAAATCTTCCACAAAGAAAATCGCACACAAAATCGGAATCAACAACTCCTTATGTATACAAAGAGCGAACACGGCAATAATACCGCCCAACGTGAGGCTACCCGTATCGCCCATAAACACCTGAGCCGGGAACGCATTATACCACAAAAAACCGATTGTCGCCCCCATAAAAGCGCTGGCGAAAACGACCAGTTCCTCGCTCCCCGGTATATACATGATATTCAAATACGATGCGTACGCTATATGCCCCGACAGATAGGCCAATATGCCCAATGTCAAACCCATGATGGCCGAAGTTCCCGTCGCTACCGTCGAGACCGTCTGTCAAGTTCGCGCCGTTCGAAACGGCTGTCACCACAAAAATCGTAAGCAATATGAAAATAACCCAACCACCGGTCTGGGCATGTTCGCCCAAAAACGGGACCAAATCGGCATAATCGAGATTATTATTCTTGAAAAAAGGAATGGTCGTCTGGGTAGACTTGATATTTTCCGATTCATATTTTACCACTTCGGTATCTGCTCCCGGCGTTTGCACAGCCACATTCTCGCGAATAACTACATCTGGACTCAAAAACAGCGTCAATCCCACGATAAGACCGAGTCCCACCTGTCCGACTATTTTAAATCGCCCGTGCAACCCCTCCTTATCTTTCTTGAACACCTTGATATAGTCGTCCAAAAAACCTATGGCTCCCAGCCAAACGGTCGTAATCAACATCAATATCATGTAGATATTTCCCAGTCTCCCGACCAACAAACAAGGTATCAATATAGCGATAATAATGATAATCCCACCCATCGTAGGCGTGCCTTTCTTGGACATTTGTCCTTCCAACCCGAGATCACGCACGAGCTCTCCGATTTGCAAAATTTGCAGCTTATTGATAATACGCCGGCCGATAATGGTAGCAATAAACAAAGCCAAAATAAAAGCGACCCCAGACCGGAAAGATATGTAGGAAAACAATCGAGCCCCCGGAAAATCGAATGAAGATTCAAGGTATTGAAACAAATAATACAGCATACTCTTTCTATTTCACAGTTATTATTAAATTCTCTCTTCCGCGAACAATTTTTCCACTTCTTCCTTATCGTCGAAATGGTGTTTCACCCCCTCTATCTCCTGATAGTCTTCATGCCCTTTGCCCGCAATCAAAACGACATCGCCCGGTTGGGCAAACTGCGTAGCCGCGCGAATCGCTTCCCGGCGATCGACGATAGCGAGAGTTTTACGACGCTGTTCGGCATCGAGGCCCTCCAACATATCGTTCAATATATCGTTCGGGTTTTCGAACCGCGGATTATCCGATGTCAATATTACCCGATCGCTCAAATTCACCGCTTCCCGAGCCATCATGGGTCGTTTCCCTTTATCCCTGTTTCCACCGGCTCCCACAACCGTAATGATATGTCCTCTATTTCCCAAGACGTCACGAATGGAACTCAACACATTGTTCAAGGCATCGGGAGTATGAGCATAATCCACGATAGCGGTATAACCTTTTGAAGAATGAAGAGTTTGGAACCTTCCGGCGACAGGAATCAATAAACTCATCTTTCGTAAAACTTCTTCCGGCTCCTGTCCCAACAAACAAGCCGCTCCATAAACCGCCAGTAAATTATAAGCATTGAATTTACCGACGAACATCACTTCCACCTCTTTCCCGTTTATTTCCAGAGTCATGCCGTCGATACGACTTTCTATGATCCGCACTCTGAAATCGGCCAAAGTCCGCAACGAATAAGTATGCTTTTCAGCTTTGGTATTCTGCAACATAACTAACCCCGACTTATCGTCGATGTTAGTCAAAGCGAATGCTCCTTTGGGTAACCCGTCGAAAAACGATTTTTTAGCTTTCAGATAAGCCTCGACGGTTTTATGATAATCGATGTGGTCTCTCGTTAGATTCGTAAAAATCGCCCCGTTGAAATCGAGACCGACTATGCGATGTTGCGCAGCCGAATGCGAACTTACCTCCATAAACGCATATGCGCAGCCGGCATCGACCATTTCACGAAGTAAACGATGCAGGTGTAAAGGGTCGGGGGTCGTATGAGTTGCAGGAACAGCGATGTCGTCTATATAATTGCAAACGGTAGATAAAAGACCGACCTTGTACCCGAACAGACGGAACATTTCATACAGCAATGTCGCCGTAGTCGTCTTCCCGTTCGTCCCGGTGACACCCACCAGTACCAACTCTTTCGAAGGATTTCCATACCATGCCGCTGCCAACAAACCGAATGCGACCGCACTGTCTTCCACTTTCACATACAACACTTGCGGCTCCGACTTTTCGGGAAACTCTTCGCAAACAACGACAACAGCCCCCTGTGCAATAGCTTGGCCGATAAAATCATGACCGTCGACCGAATCTCCCCGCACCGCAACAAATAAGTTATCTTTCTTTACCTGACGAGAATCCGATTCCACTCCCGAGACTTCTGTCACGACCGCCCCTTTGCGTTCCACCACCTTAATTCCCGACAATAAACATTCCACATTTTTCATATCATCGATATCCTTCTATTTCAATTTTAAAATTACCGTCGTACCGGGTTGTATGACTTTTCCCGAAGGGATAGACTGCTCTACCACCTTTCCCCGACCTTGTATATTTACATTCAATCCTTCACGCTCCAATATATACAATGCATCTCGCGCACCCATACCGCAGACATCGGGCATACTGTCGCAATAGACCTCCATATCGCGACATTGGGTCACATCTCCCCGAACTCCCAAATGCTGCAATACTTGCCTTGTCTCTGCAATATCCCCCTTTAAAATAGCCGGACTCCGAACGCTCGTCGAATCCGAAGGTATATCCATAGGCACATCGAGGCGACCCATGGAATAAAGCGTCTCCGCTATCTTCTTCAAAACGCCGCCACAATAGTAACCGGCCGAAGGCATACCCGGCAAATTGGGCTTTCCTAAAAGAACGATACACGAGTACTGCGGATTTTCATACGGGAAAAAACCGCAAAAAGTGATTCGATAACGAGTCTCGTATTTCCCGTCGGAACCTATCGTTCTCACCGTTCCTGTCTTCCCGGCTATGGTCACTTTTTTCGAACGAGCCCGACGACCGGTCCCGTCATCGTCATTTACGACCGCATATAACATATTTCTCAATGCTCTTGCCGTTTCGGGTTTACATGCCTGTTTTCGGATATAACTAATATCGAAGACCGTATCGGTTACCCCGTCCCGAATCAACTCTTTTACCAATCGGGGCTTCACGAATTGCCCGTCGTTAGCGATGGTATTATACAATGCCAACGTATAAATGGGAGGTATTTTTGTCGTATATCCATACGACATACGAGTCAGGTTAATACGATCTTGCACCGTCGATTTCAAATGTCGTATCGTAGGACGGGCCGCCCCCGGTATGCAAAGATCGAACGGTTCCATAAAACCCGACTTATAAATGCGCTGTACAAATTCATCGGGATTACGTTCATATCCTCGCAGTATAATTTCCGACAGACCTATATTGGAAGAATATTTCATCGCTTCGGTAGCGGTCATCGAAGCCCTACCGTGCGTATCGGTTATGGGTCGGACTTTCATTCCCGCCGGATAACGGAAAACTCCATCATGCCCGTTTACGACATCATGGGGACGGATAACTCCGTCGTCGAGTGCTACCATCATCGACAAAGGTTTAACCACCGAACCCGGTTCATAACCTTGCACGGCATTATTCACAGTTTCTACATATTCCCCTCCGGGCAATCTCGACAAATTCGACATGGCCTTTATATCACCCGTCGCCACCTCCATCACTATGGCAACGGCAAACTCCGGCTGTGTCTCTTCGATGGTCTGCAATAAAGCCTGCTCCGTTATATCCTGTATATCCACATCGATAGTCGTCTTCACATCGAGTCCCCGCCGAGGAGGTTCGGCCACCCAATCGACCATACCCGACGGAATCTGTTTTTTCACGGTTTTACCCGGAATACCATATAACAAAGAATCCAATGCTTTTTCCAATCCGCTGTTTCCGTGAAAAGTCTCGTCCAGCCCTCCGATGGCACGCGAAGCCATCGTTCCGTAAGGCTTCTCTCGTTTGACTATTTTCTCCCGCTCGGGGTCTATATGAAATCCCGAATACTGAGTCGAATGCCGTAAAAAGGGAAACGTCTTCAACAGTTCGTAATCCCTTCCCGTAATTTCCCGAACCAATACGAAATAACGTTTTTTTCTTAAAAAAGCAGTTCGCATAGCCTTTTCATAAGCGGCAGGAGTCCTTTCGGGGAAATATTTTCCCAATAGTTTACACAACGTTTTCAGACTGTCATTGAACTCTCTGGACTTGAATTTGGGAACGCCGAAATCGATTAACGCACGATAATAAGTCATGTTCGTAGCCATCACTTCGCCGTTTTGAGCCAAAATATCGCCCCGCTCAGGCATTACCTCATGAGTGACAGAAAGCATACGTGCGGCTTTCTCGTTCCATTTATCAGCATGTATAATACATGTATCGGCCGCTTTTTTCACAATAGCGACACTGAACACGAGCACCCCGACAATCACCAGAGCATACCGCAACAATATGTGATTTCTATTCCTTGTCTCCATCTTGCGGTATTAATTTTACGGGAGGAGTATCTGGTATTTCAAGTCCCAATTTATTTTCATTGACAAGGGCGATAATTCTGGAATGACGCACCAGCCCCATATAGCGGGCTGTGGCACGCACTCGCTCCGTCTTGGCATTAGACAATTCAAAACGTAAATCTTTAATGGTCTCGACCTTTGTCTGACAAACATATCGGTTAGCGATCGACAACCAAACAAGGAAAACGACCGAAGCGATAAATACCCAATGAGATCTGAAAAAATCCAAAGAGAATATACGCCCCTGTACAAGCAATTTCAGATATTTGATAAATCCGCCTTTCTCGTTTTTCCCTTTTTTAGCCATATCTATACCTTCTCTGCGATTCTCAGTTTAGCGCTCCGCGACCTCGGATTCCGTTCTATTTCCGCTTCATCGGGAACAATTACTTTATTGTTGACCGGCCGAAGAGGAGCATTTATCCGACCGAAAAAGTCCTGTTCGGCACGCCCCTCCACATTACCCGTCTTCATAAAATTCTTGACCATGCGATCTTCCAACGAATGGTACGTAAGAACCACCAATCGGCCGCCCTGCGGAAGTAACTCTACCGACTGTTCCAACAACCGGCGCAGACTTTCCATTTCTTGGTTTACCTCTATCCGCAAAGCCTGAAACAACTGAGCCAATTCCTTTTTTTCCTGCTTCCGATTGATATAAGGCCGCACTACCTCCAACAATCTCTCCGTCGTTTCTATGGGAGCCGATGACCGAGCGGCAACAACTGCGGCCGCTATACGCCGAGCGCTCTTCAATTCACCATACAAAAAAAACAAATCGGCCAATTTTTCCTCGCTACATGTAGCTATCAATTGAGCCGCCGTCTGTCCCGAACGTCGATTCATTCGCATATCGAGAGGCCCTTCGAAACGAAAGGAAAATCCCCGGTCCGAATCATCGAAATGGTGAAAAGAAACTCCCAAATCGGCTAAAATTCCATCGACTCGCTCCACCCCGTAATAACGCATGAAGTTTTTCAAAAACCGGAAATTGCTATGGACAAACGTAAATCGAGGATCATCGAGGCTATTCTGCCGGGCATCTTCATCTTGGTCCAAAGAAAACAAACGTCCACATTCGCCTAAATGTCCTAAAATGGCACGAGAATGACCGCCCCCGCCGAACGTAACATCGACATAAGTTCCACCCGGCTGGATATTCAATCCGTCGATACATTCTTCAAGCAGTGCGGGCACATGATATACAGCCGATTGCAACTCCATTTATCTATCGTTCTTCAACTTTGTTTTTTCGCAGGGTAAAGATAGAAATTAATCCCTAATCCAAAGGTGCTCTTTTTGACTTTTTTTCTGTATTTCTTTAAATCGACATGGCTCTCGCAATCATCAGAAACAACTCTGCGATTCGACTCTCAAACAAAAACATCTCGCAAACTCACAAAAACAAAAAAAAATACAGTAATTTTGTATGCACTTTTTACAAATGATATGAGTTCTGAGCCTTTAAAAATCGACATAGAAAAAGTCGTCAAGGAGAAAGCTCCGAAATATGCAAAAAAAATTCCGGGATTTCTTTTTCGCTACCTTGAACGCACAATCCACCAAGACGAAATAAACTATATTCTCAAAACATATAAAGACAGTACCGGTGTAAAATTCGCCGACGATTTGCTTTCTTATATGAACGTGCATATCAATGTGATAGGGAAAGAAAATATCCCGCCCGAAGGTCGTTTCATTTTTGCATCGAATCACCCGTTGGGAGCCCTTGACGGAGTCGCGCTCATTCGTTTCTTCGGACATTTTTACAGCGGAAAAATTAAATTTCTCGTCAACGATCTTCTCATGCATATCAAACCTTTGGCGCCCGTGTTTCTACCGATCAACAAATACGGTTCCCAAGCCAAAGAATCCAGTCTGCAAATCAATAATGCTTATGAATCGGACGAGCAGATGCTCATTTTCCCGGCAGGCTTGTGCTCTCGGCTGCAACACGGGAAAATAAAAGATTTGGAGTGGAAAAAAACATTTATCGCCAAGGCCGTTCAATCTCAACGAGACATCATTCCCATCTACTTCGAAGGACGAAATTCCACTTTTTTTTATCGATTTGCGCAAATACGTAAATGTATCGGATTAAAATTTAATATAGAATTGATATATTTGCCCGACGAAATGTTTAACAGCAAAAACAAGACATTCGACATATACATTGGCAAACCTATCCCGTGGCAAACTTTCGATAAATCGAAAAGTTTGCAAGAATGGGCCCAAATCGTTAAAGAAAAAGTCTACCAGATAAAAAAGAATCAATAGCATGGAACCCATTATTGCGCCCGTTGATAAAGAACTTATCAAAGCAGAACTAACCCCGGACAGATTTATGCGGGATACTCGCAAGGGCGGAAATAAAATATATATCATCGATTGCAATAATGCTCCCAATGTTATGAGAGAAATCGGGAGGTTGCGCGAAATAGCATTCCGTTACCCCGGAGGCGGCACTGGATTACCGCTCGACATAGACGAATTCGATACTATGGACCCGCCTTGCCAACAACTCATCGTATGGAATCCCGATGCCGAAGAAATCATAGGAGGATACCGTTTCATCGTAGGAGAAAATATTCGTAACGACGAAATGGGGCGACCCCGTATCGCAACATCTCATTTGTTTGAATTTTCTCAGAAGTTCTTACAGGATTATCTGCCCCATACAATCGAGTTAGGCCGTTCTTTCGTTACGCTCGAATACCAATCTTCGAGAGCCGGTGCGAAAGGATTATTCGCTCTCGATAACCTTTGGGACGGATTAGGAGCGCTGACCGTAGATTATCCTCAAATAGAATACTTTTTCGGGAAAGTAACCATGTACCCCACTTACTCTCAAGAGGGACGAAACATGATACTCTATTTTTTGAACAAACATTTTCCCGACCCCGATCGTCTCGTTTGGCCTAAACACCCGTTACAAACCGACACCGACGAAGAAAAAATGAGCAAATTGTTCATTTATGACGACTTTAAAGAAGACTACAAAATTCTAAATCAAGAAGTACGCAAACTCGGGTATAACATTCCGCCGTTAGTCAACGCCTATATGGGATTATCTCCCACGATGAAAATGTTTGGTACAGCCATTAACGACGAATTCGGAAACGTTGAAGAGTCCGGTATCCTCATCGCGATAAAAGATATTATCGCAGAAAAGAGAAGCCGATATATCGAAACCTACGATAAACTTCCGCCGATAAAAATATCATAGATGATATTATACTTAATCGGTGAATAAACATATTCGCCATGAAATATTTCCATTTCATACCTGCTGCATGCATTTTCTTGTTTTGTCAATGCGGAGGACAAGATTCTCATTTCCTGTCCGATACCAAATACATACCTGTGTTTAGCGAAGATTCCTGTCAATACATAGACCACGGAGACAATTTGCATTTTACCGGAGCATATTCCGATGCCTCCCTGTTTTACGACAATATGGCGCTAATATGCAATCAATCGGATAAAAAATGGGGATATATCGACGATTCCGGTGAACTTCAATATCCGGCGGTATATACCCGGGCAACTATCTTCAACGAAAACCGGGCTTGGGTAGTACGACCCGACGAAGCCCCTTGCGCCATAGATACGAAAGGGAGACTGCAACTAACTCTCACCCGTGCTTCGAAGGTCATGATTTTTTGTGAAGGAATGGCAGCTTTCGCCCAAAAAGAGAAAAAAGGAGAACGATGGGGATTTATCGACAAATCGGGAACACCCGTTATTAAACCGCTCTATAAAGATGTAAAACCGCTCTCATCGGGTCTTGCCGCAGTTAAAAACGAGCAAAATCTATGGGGGTATATCGATTCCAAAGGGATTGAACGAATACCGGCGCAATTCTCGTCGGCCGAGTCTTTCTCAAAAGAAGGGCATGCGGTTGTCCGGTCCGCCAAATCGGGACTGTTTCAAGTCATCGATACCAAAGGCGATACTCTGTGGACGATCGAATGCGATGCTCTCATCTCCGACGGGAATACCTTTCGGATAAAGAAAGATAAAAAATGGGGGTGGTGCGACAACAAAGGAAACATATTTATCGAACCACGATTCGAAGACAGTGAATCTTTTGGAAACACAGACTTGGCCCCTGTCAAAATACGAGGGAAATGGGGTTATATAAACCGTAAAGGCGAATGGAAAATAAAACGGCAATTTTCCAAAGCATTTCCGTTTTTCGATGGCTTGGCCGTGGTACAAACCGGCACAGTATACGGGTTAATAGACCCGGACGGACATTTCCAAATCAACCCTCAATACGACCGTATTTCCGAAGACTACATTTATCAATCGATCGGGAAAGGCTCGGCATTCACACTGGTAGAAAGCGATCACGCCCGATACAAATAAAACCTTCGCAACTTATTTTCCCTCCAACGAACGGACAGATAACTCTCCCAGAGAAAGTTTCTTGATTTCGGGGGTCCCTCGATAATACACTTCACCGTTTCCGGTAGCCTTTGCCGTCAATTTCTGGGTAGCATGACACCCGATTACTCCTACCCCCCGGATTCGACAGGTTACATCGCGAGCGGTTAATCTATCGGCTTCTATCTGCCCTGCCCCGGTCACAGAAAGCTCAGCTTCTCGGCATTTACCCGTCAGCGAAATTTTTCCTTTGCCGGTCAATACAGATGCTTTCACAATGCCATAATCGATTTGCGGAGCCGAAATAGAACCGTTTCCCAGTACTTTGGCCTGAAACGCCGCTCCCGATATAGGCGAAACAATCTGTATCGATCCCAATCCGTTATTTTCAACATACTCCAAAGCCGTGGAATAAACGATAATAGCACCCTGCATCTGCTCTTTATCCGACGAGCCTTTATACTTAATCGTCAACTGACCTTTTTTCGATACACATTCGACATGAGAAATATCCTCGGTCGATGCCATTATCACGATAACACCGGCCGAATCGGCACTCTGACGATAAGACACATCGAAATTGTTATATACCTTCATCTTATAAAAATCATCTACCGAAAGCTGTTTCACAGAAGTTTCTACTGCCTGCAATGCGGTAAGAGACATCGATAAAACCGCCAATATACTCCATACCTTTTTCATATCTCTCTTTTTTATATTTGTTCTGGTAAAATATCACATTCTATCTTATCGAGAATAGCAGTCAATTCATCGACCGTATTCGCTTGTAACATGGCTATGCGAGTATCCCTGAAATTCGGAATGCCTTTAAACAACGGCGTCGCCGCCAAATGTCTGCGAATATGCAATATGCCCCGGCGTTCGTCCAACCGAGCCACACTTTCACGCAACTGCCTCCTCAAAACCGACATCTTCTCGTGAATCGAAAGAGGAGGTAAAAGCTCGCCCGTCTCCAAATAATATTTCATCTCCTTGAAAATCCACGGACAACCGAAACTCGCCCGACCCACCATAACGGCATCGACCCCGTAACGATCGAATCGCTCTTTGGCAATTTGGAGAGTCGTCACATCTCCGTTTCCGATAATGGGGATACGCATGCGAGGATTGTTTTTTACCTCTCCGATCAAAGTCCAATCGGCTTCGCCCGTATACATTTGGCTGCGCGTACGTCCATGTATGGTCAAAGCAGCAATGCCGCAATCCTGTAACCGCTCGGCCAAATCGACGATAATCTTCGAATCATGGTCCCAACCCAACCTCGTTTTTACCGTCACCGGTATTTTCACGGCATCGACCACGGCTCGGGTAATTTTCAACATCAACGGGATATCCCTCAACATACCGGCTCCGGCGCCTTTGCCGGCTACCTTTTTTACCGGACAGCCGAAGTTTATATCCAATACGTCGGGATTAGCCTCCTCGCAACGACGAGCCGCATCGACCATCGCATCGACAAAACGTCCGTAAATCTGTATGGCGACAGGTCTCTCCGCATCCTGTATGCTCAATTTTCGCATGGTACTGTTGATATTCCTTACCAAAGCATCGCTCGACACGAACTCCGTGTAGACCATATCGGCTCCGAATTCCTTACACATCAAACGGAAAGACTCGTCCGTGACATCTTCCATCGGAGCCAATAACAAAGGATACTTGCCAAAATCGAGATTACCTATTTTCATTCAAAATATAATATTTGAAAATACGAATATACAAAAACTCCACACTTCATCTGCCCGAAATTGTAAAAATTAACCACGCCTTACTCATAAATTAACATAGACAAACGATCCTCCGACAACAACTCGTTAGCGACTTCCAAAATATCATCGGCCGTAATCCGCTCCATCAAAGACGCAATCTCCTCCAAAGAATCGAAACGACCGTAACGGAGGAAACTCTTTCCCAAAGCCAACGCCACATTCTCCGAATGATCGGTAGAAACCTCTATCTGCCCCATAAACTGACGTTTGGCCGCAGCCAACTTTGCCGGCGAAAGCCTTTGCTCTCTAACCCTTTTCAACTCCCTCTTCACCAAATCGATACATCGCTGAGTATAACGATGATCCGTCCCGAAATAAACTGTAAAAAGTCCCGTATCGGTATACGAAGTTACAGACGATTCCACCGTATAGACATACCCTCTCTTTTCCCGGAGGCTCACATTCAACACGCTGTTCATGCCCGGGCCACCCAATAAATTATTCAACAACAGCAACGGACGGCGACGTTTGTCGAACAAATCATACGCCCTCGCCCCTATAATGACGTGCGACTGATGAGTATCACGGCTCACCGTCCGGGAAAAAGATTCGACAAACGGTTGCAACTCACGAGACAACTCTTTCTTAGGACGGCATAAATGACCGAAATAGCGCTCCGCCAGCCCCCTCACCCGATTGAAAGATGTCGAACCCATAAAAAAGAATACCATATTTTCGGGCGTATAATAATCCGTCAGGAAACGACGGGCGACGTCCGATGTGATTCGAGTCAAAGAATCCACGTCTCCCAAAATATTCCGGCCCAAAGAACACCCCTCGAAAAGAGATGACTCGAACTCGTCGTAAATCAACTCCGAAGGCGTATCCCGATAAGAGTTTATCTCGTCGACGACGACCTCACGCTCCTTGCACAACTCTCTCTCCGGGAACTGAGAATCTGCGACAAGGTCGCCGAGTAACTGCATGGCACGAGCCAGATGAGCGCCGGGGAAAACAGAATACACCACCGTCTCCTCTTTCGACGTATAAGCATTCAACTCACCGCCGACAACCTCCATGCGGTTCAAAATATGCGAAGCACGCCGATGAGTCGTCCCCTTAAAAATCGTATGTTCCACAAAATGAGCCAATCCGCTGTAACCCTCGTCCTCGTCGCGAGTCCCGGCATTGACAGTAAATCCGCAATACGAAACCGCCGATTGCGTCGGTCGGTAAATCAGACGGAGACCGTTCGGTAAAGTATGTGTTTGAAATTCTTCCATAAAATATCCCTGTATTAAAGAGGTGCAAAGATAGCGCAAGTCAAGAGTAAGAACAAGTTCACTTGATTATACCGAGACGCAGCCTATTTTCGCAGCATGCAAAAATAGTGCAAGTCGAGAAGAGAAACAAGTTTATTGAGTTATACCGAATTTTCATTACCTTTGAAAGAAAAACAGAAACACATGCAAAACATTACCATTTTCTGTTCTGCATCAGACACGGTCGCTCCGATATATAAAAACGAAGCCGAAACAGTAGGACAATGGATAGGAACACACCACAAGACATTAGTATACGGAGGGGCCAACGGAGGCCTCATGGAAATCGTCGCTAAGGAAGTCCGCGACAATGGAAGCCAAGTACTCGGCATCATCACCCGGCATATCGCCGAAATGGGTCGATCCAGTCAACAACCCACCGACCTCGTCACAACCGACAGCATGGGTGAACGTAAACGGCTGCTCATCGAGCGAGGCGACATACTCGTGGCCCTTCCCGGCGGAATAGGGACTATCGACGAACTTTTCGACGCCCTCACGACAAAAATGCTCGGCACACACGACAAACCCGTTATCATCTGTAACACACAAGGTCTGTTCAACCCATTGATTCAGCAAATAGAACTGCTGCGCAAAGAAAATTTCTTGCGATACGACCGTCCGGATATTTACCACATCGTACCGGACGCCAAAACCTGTTGCGAACTTCTCGAACAATATAACCGTTAATACCCAAAAACGAAGATATGAAAAAAAGTAACCTGTACACAATGACCGGAGATAAAGGCACGACATCGTTAGTAGGAGGACAACGTACCACCAAAAACGATCCGAGGCTCGAAGCCTATGGAACCGTCGATGAACTCAATGCCCACATAGGTCTCCTTCGACAAACAGGAAATCGACCCGAAGACGACGCCCTGCTCCTCTTCATTCAAAATAAACTCTTTGTCATCGGCTCCTATCTCGCCACCGACACTACCTTCACACAGCTTCGAGAAGCCAGCCGCCTTTGTCCCGAAGACATCGCTCGGATAGAAAACCGCATCGACACACTGGATGCGACCGTTCCTCCACTCCATGCGTTCCTCCTACCCGGCGGAACCGCCGCTGCCGCCCAAGCGCACGTCTGTCGAACCGTTTGCCGTCGAGCCGAACGCCGCATCTGCCAAGTAGCCCAAGAAATTTTAGTCGATGAAAACATCATGAAATTCATCAATCGTCTATCAGACTACTTCTTTGTTTTAGCAAGGTTTAACAATTACATTGCAAAACAAGACGAAATTTTCTGGGATAAAGATTGTAAATGAAAATAAATAAATTACTTTTGCGAAAATTTTATAGGAGGACTTAACGTTAAATTTTTATCACTATGTACTGGACATTAGAATTAGCATCGAAACTCGAAGACGCACCTTGGCCTGCGACAAAAGAGGAATTGATTGACTACGCTATGCGTTCCGGGGCGCCTCTCGAAGTTATTGAAAACTTGCAAGAGATGGAAGACGAGGGGGAAACCTACGAATGCATCGAAGATATTTGGCCCGATTACCCCAGCAAAGAAGACTTCTTCTTTAATGAGGAAGAATATTAATTCAGGCTTGAATTAAAAGCGCTGATAATCCGACAACTATAAAAAGCCACCTTTTTATAGGGTAGTTTTTTTCGCTTATAAGTAAAAACCTAAAAACACCCCATGGGGTGTTTTTAGAATAGTTTATTTAGCTATAATGTACTTGTAACTTCATTAAACACGTACCTCTTCCTATACTTTAACTACCTGAATAAATTAAGATATTGCTCGCATACAAACAATCTGTTTCTACTTTGACCTGTTATTTCAAATAATAGACCGTCTTTAACAAGCAGTTTTACTAAAGTACTTGCCGATGTGAAGGTTATGCCACATAAAGAAGCTACCTGATCGATAGTGGTATATGGGTTTTCAAGTAAACGATGAAATACAATGATGGCATTTGTTGAACGAGTTCTATATGTTCCCCTAATCAAATTCTCCGTTTCATTTTTAAATTCTAATATTGATGAAAGCGTCTCTACCGCCAAAGAAGCAGTCTGCTCAATACCTACAAGAAAGTATTTTATCCACTGTGCCATATCATTCTTTGTACGTATAGCCGAAAGATTATCATAATATAAATCTTTTGGGGTCTCAAAGAATGTCGACAAATAAAGCAAAGGTTTCTCCAATAACCCTTCTTTTACAAGGAATAATGTGATTAGCAGACGTCCGATTCTTCCATTGCCGTCCAAGAATGGGTGAATCGTTTCGAATTGATAATGAGCAATTGCAATCTTCAATAATGCAGGCAACTGAATTTGATCATTATTGAGGAATTTTTCCAAATCTCCCATAAGTTCACCTACCAATTGGTGTGTTGGCGGAATATACTTGGCATCAGCAAGCGACTTTCCTCCAATCCAGTTTTGACTGTTTCTAAACTCACCGGGAAGTTTATGTTCGCCTCGTACGCTATCCAGTAACAATCTGTGAGTAGTCTTTATCAGACGACTTGAAATCGGCAGTTTCTCCAAACAAGAAATTGCCTCATTAAGAGCCTTTATATAATTCCGTACTTCTTTCCAATCATCACGCCGTTCAATTTTCACTTCGTTCTCCGGAAGCAATGCCTCATCCATACGAGTCTGCGTGCCTTCAATACGACTGGAAATAACCGCTTCCTTTGTTACGTGCAGTTGTATAAATAGATCAATATTAGGAACTAAGCGCGAAAATGAATTAAGTTCTCCTAATCGCAATGCAGCTTTCTCTAATAGATGGTTTATTAGAGAATCTTTCCATTCCCAAGCATCATTTATGAGATTGGGAACAAAATATTTGTAACCATAGCCTTCCTCATAGTGTCCGGCCAAGAATTTATCGAGTTGGATCATATCTATCATTAATTTAAATGCAAAATTAGAATAAGCATTCTATTATTCCAAATTTCTTCACAAAATTAGAATAACAAAATTTATATTCCAATTTACTTATATCTTCTTCTAGGAGTAGAAACTTAGCAAAATTGAAAACTCAAACCAATAATTACATCAATCGAAGATTTTGCTGTCCCGTTAATGCCGACTTTTAAATAAGATATTTGTAAAACCCTCCCTGCTATCCTCTTTGCCATCTAAAAACACGACTGTAATAATTTGACAATTACTGTCTTGAATAACTATCGTGGAAATTCAACAAAAAATACCAGCAGAATCATTTCTCTTTTTCAAAGAACCCACACATTAAATAAGCACATATTAAGTTAAAATCTTAATCCGTTTTACCCATTTATTCCACAAATTTTCCTAACTTTGCCTTATTGAATAGTATCTGCATTTATAGAGATTTATCACACCGCTATAAAGTATCTGTTTTTATAATCACATGAACATTATCATCACCCCTCGACAAGAGGCAAAACCATGAAAAAAATAAAGTGCTTATGAAATCCTACCGTACAATGTGTAAGAAAACTTGGGCTGTTATACTTGCGATAGCCTGCCATCTACCCGCTACATGGGCAACAAACGCTAACGAAATCGAACTCATTCCGAAACCCGTTCACGTAGAACAGACATCGGGCAATTTCCGGCTTTCCCCCAAATCCACGATCGGTTACGATGCCGCTCTTCAAGGACAAGCCGAATACTTACAGCAAGTGCTCGGTCAATCCACCGGCTGGGATTTGAAACTGAAAAAAGATGCCCGCAAAGCCACTATCCTCTTGACATTAACCCCCGAAAAAGTAGATAAACCGGAAGGCTACCGACTGGACGTAACGCCCAAAGGAATCTCACTGACCGGCCGGGACGCAGGCGGCATATTCTACGGCATACAAACGCTGCTGCAACTCTTTCCGCCCCAAGTGTACAGCGACAAACGGCAGCATGGAGTGGAATGGATTGCCCCCGCCGTAACGATA
>OLGO01001210.1_pt1 | contig 18122 bp, 19 predicted proteins | sample 1605861 | NCBI WGS metagenome assembly OLGO01 (sample SAMN03283253) | human gut metagenome | biome: human-associated habitat; material: feces | host: Homo sapiens | place: USA | collected 2013
CAATGTCCGGGTACTCCGCAAACATGAGCTTGTACATTTCTCTGATTTCTTTACACTCCATTCGATCACCATCCTTGAATTTCAACTTTCGCATATTTGCGATGTAAATATAGGATACTGCGCTTTTATGCGAATGTCAATAGCTTTCGCAAAATTGTTACTTTTTTCTTGCGCTTTTATGTTATGGTGTGGTACAATAAGGAAAATCCTGCAAAGAGAGTGAACGAAATGAACATCGGAGAGAAAATCAAGCGCATCCGCCAGCACCGCCGCATGACCCAGAAAGAGTTGGGCGAGTTGGTCGACCTCAGCGCAAACCGCATTGCGCAGTACGAAATGGGTTACCGCGTACCAAAAAAGCCTCTGCTAAATCAAATAGCAGAGGCTTTGCGTGTTTCCCCGCTGGCACTGTCCGATGGCGGAAACGGCCCGGCGAATGATATTCTGGAGCAGCTTTTCTGGCTGGACGAGGAGCAGCCCGGCGTTATCAAGCTAGTCCCCACCGAGCGCGGCACAGCACGGTATAATGCCAACCCTAACTTTGCGCTGCACTATGATGATAACGATAGCTGGCCGCCGCGCTCCCCGGTAGCCATGTGGTTTGATGATACGATTCTGGATGATTTTCTAAAGGATTGGGCTGCGGTACAGCAGAAACTACTCAGCGAAGAAATCACGCAGGAAGAATATTTTGAGTGGAAGATTATGTGGCCGGAGAATAGCGGCTCACTATTACTTCTCAAAAATTAGACTTCTAAGATGTTTGATTTTATGGTCGTCAATCGCATGGAGGTGAACGATGCAAATAAGAAAAGATATTCCGTCTAAGATGTACCATTATACTTCATTAGAGTCTCTGTGCAGTATTGTGGAGAATCAAGAATTCTGGCTTGGGGATACACGCCAAATGAATGATTACAATGAAGCACTCGAACTGTTAAACATATTGAACAGCCTTTTGAACGAGGATGCCGACTTGCGTGATGACCCTCAATGTCGAGATGTCATTCTTTCGATAAACAGAAACACACTACTAAAGACGCCTATCTATGTTGCTTGTTTTACTAAATTGGCGGATGATGCAGCACAATGGGAACGCTATGCCAATAATGCTGCCGGTGTTGCCATCGAATTTGATGTTGCTAAATTTGAAAGGGCAATGCAGTTTAATTCACAGATGCTTCGATGCATCACCTATATTCAAGGGGACGTAGTAAAAGAAGAAATAGCACACAGTGACATGTATCGGCAGGCAAAAGAGTACATCCTTTCAGATAACAAGGGGAAAAATCCCTTTTATGCTATTACGGTTGCAAGCTATGCTTTGTGGTTCAAAAACAAAGGCTTTGAACAAGAAAACGAAATACGTTTTATGCTGCCGTCCTTTTTTGATGGACACGGATTTGATATGGAAGATTTAGGAAAATGTGAGTATGTACGGAATAGCATTGTAAAATCTTATTATAAGCTAAACTTACAGGCTGCAGCTGCTTGTGCTGCCAAAAAGAAAAATGCAGAAACTTTTTGGAGTGCCATCAGCTCTATCACACTGGGACCACGCTCAAAACAAAATCCTGATATTTTCAAGGGATACTTACAGGATGTTCTCGGGAAAAATGGCTTTAGCGGGGTTCATATCGCGGTAAAGCCCTCTGCTTGTTCGCTACGGTAACAAAAATATCAGCCTGCCCCAAGTCGTAACCAACTCACTTGGGCAGGCTGATATTTTTATGATTCTTGAATTATTCCACGCTTATAATCAATGCCGCCGCTTACACTGCGCTGAAACTACTTCTAATTCTTCTCAGCCTAGGCCATAAAGACACCTCTCAAACTTTGGAGTTCAGGTATTCAACGAGTTCATAGACTGTTGTCAAAGGATTGCTTTGGCGTGAAATTGGTTCAGTGCCTTGGTTCTGGATTTGCTCAGAACGGGTCTTGGCTCGTTGAACCGCCACGGCCTGCAAAGGCTTTAATGTATCGAAGAAATCCTTGTTTTTCTCGTAGTCGGGAAGTCTGCCCGGCTGCTTCAGCAACCGGATCAATGCCTGACAATCCTCAACTTCCGTTTGTTGATTGGAGAAGTGCAACAGAAACCACAACTCAAAGGACGGATTGGAATAGGCCAGGCGGTAGCCCTCTTTAGTTGCGGATTGCTTGGCACGCAGAAGTACCTCATTGGAATTATCGTCACGGTCAAATACACACCAGATGGAATCGCCATCTTCCGGGTAATACGGATTATTGCCCATCGTTGCCTTGGCCTTCTGCACAAGCCTGTCAGCAGATTTATACTGGGAAGAAATTGGGATGATGTCGATGTTGCAGCCCCGACTACGGAAACGCTTGAAATACCGGATTTCGGTTTCACTGCCTTCGCAGATGAGGTATACGACCGGATTCCGCTTTCTGTTTCGGGCGGGTCTGCGGCCGATTTCCTTTATTCGTCCCATGTTGCATTCCCTCCAATGAACGGAATCGCCCCATACCGGCCTTGCAGGTATCCTTTGGCGATGTTTTCGCCTTTTCGCGGGGAGAAGTCTGTCAAGGCATAGACGTCGGTCTGCATGGTTTTTTCGTTCTTCTCTGCAAACCAGATCTGATCCCGGCGCAGCAGGGTCAGGTCCAAAAGCCCGGTATCATGGGTGGTGAAGATAAGCTGCGCGTGGCTGGTGTTGATGGCAGCATCCTGTACCATCTCAATCAGATGCCGGGTCAGAAGTGGATGCATACTGGACTCAATCTCATCCACAACCAGCACTGCGCCGGATTCCAAAGCGGCCAGCCACATCCCGATGCGGGAAAAGAAACGCTGTGTGCCGACTGATTCCAGCCCCAGAGGAAGCCAGAATTCCTTGGAAGCGCCATCTTCTGAATCTATCGTGTGCAGCGCCGAGATGATTGGCTCATCCTTGGTGCCGGTAACACGGATGTCTTTGATGCCGAGGTCTGCATGTAGCATTTCATGCAGGACGCGATTCTTCTCGGAGCTGCCCTGCCGTATGGCGGACAAAGTTGCATCCAATCGCATTTCGGTTCCCATGAAGCCGGTCAACTTTTCAAAGAACCACAGATATGCTTTCTCGGTTTGAGGGCAGTTCCACTCATTGGAGCTGGACAGGTAAAGACGGTTTTCTGCTGTGCGTCCGGCAAGAGTAAGCTGTTCCTGAGCATTCTCACGGAACCGATAACTATTGCCTTCCCTGGAAAAGACCAGCGCCTCCCTGTCATTGGGCCAATGATAGAGATATTCGTTCAGTATTCCGGTCTTATTAAAGGAGAAACCATAGGCATACTTGATGCCGTTGTAGAAGTAGATGACCTCAAAACTGGTCGGTTCTGAATCTTGATCAGTTAAGGCAAATGGCTCCTGTGGCAGAGTTTCTCCTTTCAACAGCTTGGCATACCGGCCGCAGACCATCTCACGCATGAGCAGGAGTGCATGGAGAACATTACTCTTTCCGGCTGCATTTGCGCCATACAGGGCAAGAACAGGCACAAGCTGTTTTTTGCCATCTGACGAAATCAGGCAGTCCGACAAACTTTTATCCGTGGACGCTTTCATGCTGATGATGGCGGTGTCCTTGATGGAACGGTGGTTTGTGACCGAAAATTGAAGAAGCATCGCAAATCCTCCCAAGTGCTTTCTGCGTTCAGTATACTCTATTTGAGGGAGAAAATCAATTTTTAACTTCAATATTTGCAAAAAATATTCAAAATCAGAACATAAAATTTGATTCGGATGTTTTTGATATTGGAACAATATCGTGACAGAAGGTTGAAATCGCCCTATGTAATACTCTTTTTCTTACCCGAACCTGACAAATTTTCTGAGCTTTCAGACACATTATCTATCTTTGCTTGAATTACTGATTTCCTTGATGGCGGTGTAGTGTTTTCCACATTTTCGGCTGATCTCGTTGAAAAAATCGGATGTCACAAATTCCAGCAGCCATACTTTGGGAATCATGTACTTGGGTGTCTGTAAGATGGTTTTCAGCAAGTCCTTGCTGCACCATTTCAGAATTGTGTGGCGTTGATAGCCTGTCACCTCGCAGACTTGCGCAACGGTCAGTACATCCGGGTAATTTGCCAGTTGCTGCTCGTACCATTCCTTGGCCAGCAGCCGTTCCTCGCCCTTATAGTTCAGCTTGCGCTCTAACGATGCGGCAGGTTTCTTGTGTTTGGGGTAGTTGTAATACCACCCGCTGGGCGGAGTGTAGTGCATCGGGTCGGACTCGCGGCGGTAGAGATACTCGGCAACATCTTTCTTGGCGATTTTATAGCAACGTGTTTTCTTTCCGTTGTTTTTGCAGGGAACAAGCCCGCTTTGCAGGAGATAAAGCGAGGTTCGTGTTCCGATATGGCAAACGATGCGGAAATCGTTGCGGCTCATCGGGTCCGGATAGGGTGTTAGGATTTCTTCGATTTTTTCTTTCAAAGAGTCATTGCTTACAGTTTCTTTCTTCATTTCGGGTTCTCCTTGTTTGTAAAGTGGAACCCGAAAAATCACTACTTCATTTTTCTGTTTCCTGCATTTTTTCTCATTCGTGTCCGCAAGACCGCACTATTATCTGGCTTTTGGGGCAGGGCTTATCTTGCATCTTATCTTGCATTTCTCCCAAAAAGCCGCCATTTTTGCTCCAAAACAGGTGATTTTGCTTCTTTTCGTACCTACATTGTTTTTTGCCGGCTTATCAGTGTTTTTTCCACAAACATCGCCCAAAATCAGCGGACAAACCAGCCTGTATCTGCCTTGGTTATCACCATATTGCCTTTTCAAAGATTAACTCGAAATCAATTTGGCAGCAATGCCACGTGGGTTCGAATCCCACCGTCTGCGCCAAAGACAGCACCCTGCGGGGTGCTGCTTTTTATTTTTGCGGCAAACTATGCAAGGGCTGCAAGGTGGGATTCGAACAGCCCGTGTCCGGCGCTTTGCGTCCCGCCGGGCAAAAATGCCCCGATGGGGCATTTTTAGGGCGCGGGTGCTTTACTTTTCACGCACCGTCATACGGGAACATTGATTTAGGAAGCTGCCAAATGGGGCTGTTGCACATGTAACAGCCCCTCTTTTATTCGTAGAATCGAAAAATAAAAAGCATGTTTTTGTGGAAATAAAAGCATGTGCAACAGATTTCCTTGAAAATCAGAAATTTTCAATGGATTTGTGATGCACATGCTTTTTCCTATTGTTCGATTATATGTCTAATTCTTATGGGCGATTCTGAACTTCCATCCAAAACGATGTGCAACAGTCCCTTTTACTTTTTAATAATACGGATAAATATACCCCTCCACAGGTGCGGCGGGAGCCACGGATTGCACTTGCAGCTGCGGTTCGCTGTGGTCGGCGTATTGGCGCTGATAGAGGGTGCCGGTCACGGTGACCCACGTGTCCGTGGCAAGAGTGTCGGCCTGCGCCCACTTGCAGACGAAGCCGCAGGGTGTAAGGTCGGCGGCACAGCAGGTCATAATCAGCCGCGCGGGAATGAACTCGTCTGCGTCCATCTCACGGCTGGCTTTATCCACCTCGCCCGTCACAGTCAGTGTCCAGCCGTCATAGTCGGCAGGGTTTGCCCAAATCACGTCCATCCATGTATAAAACTCGGCATCGGAGATGGTAATATGGCGGTTCGCGGCATCGTAGCCGTGCAGCGTGGTCGCGTTGCCGAGAAAATCCGTGGTTTCATACGTTCCTTCAATGTTTTCTGCATCGGCTGCACTGTCCGCAATATCCGGCTGCGGCGTTGCGGCAGGCTGTTCTTCTGTTTCCGGGCTTTCCACAGGTTCGGAGCTTTCGGCGGTTGCCGGTGCAGACGGCGCTGCGGTGGGCTGCGGGGTCAGGTTGGCCGCCGCCGCACTGCCGCGCAGTGTCTGCACGGCGGCAATGCTCTGTGCCGGGGTGGACACCGAGGACACACTTACACTCCTGTGCGGTAAAATCAGCATCAGCAGCGGGAACACCAGCACAAAGCAGTGCAGGCAGTGGCGGCGATGCCGGACAACATACAGGTTTTCTATGGCTGTCCGTGCCCATACCAGCAGCACCACCGCCGCAAAAAGCAGATACGGCTTCATGCGTGGGGTAACATACTGCAAATACCGCCCGGAAAGCACCAGATACAGCAGCGCAAAGGCAAACAGCAGGTAGCAGATACATTCCACAAGTGCCTGCTTGTCGATTTTCGCGTTCTTTCTCATAAAACCGTCCCCAATCCCAGCCGAAACGCCGCGTACACTACGGCGGCATCTATCACGAAAACCGTCACGGCCAGCCGCAGGATAAACTTCTTCGGCAGGCTGCCAGACAGCATGATCACATTTTTAATATCCATCATCGGCCCGAACACGAGAAACGCCATGACCGCGCCCATCGGCAGCTGTGCCGAAAAACTGCGCCCCACCACGGCATCGCTGGAGGAACACAGCGACAGCAAAAATGCAAGCGCCATCATCGAGAGCAGCGGCAGCAAAAGGCCGTCGCTGCCGGTGAGCGGTAGTTTCTTTGTCAGGCTTTGCATGACGGCGGAGACAAACGCCCCCGCCGTAAGGTATTTTCCCACGGTAAAAAACTCCGTTTGCGTGTGGCGCAGGTAGCCCAGCAGCGCCCCACGCCAGCCCTCTGCCGCCTGACCGCCGCTGCCGCATGTACACAGCACCCCGCTTAAAGCAAGCCCCGAACCCGCCGCAGAAACCGGCGTGCGGCAAAAGGTCAGCCCGACAAGCACCGCGCAGACGATGCCCAGCCCGGCGCGGCAGGCAACAACGCGCCAGTTTCCGGTAAAGGCTACATAGGTGCTGAATAGCACTACCGGGTTGATGACCGGCGTGACAAGCATAAAAGTGACCGCTGTGCTGACCGGGATGCCCTTGCGCAGCAGACTGCGGAAAATCGGGATGGATGCACAGTCGCATACCGGCAGCGCTGCCCCCGCCAAAATTGCAAACAGCGTGCCGCCGATGCGATTTTTCGGGAAAAATCGCTCAATAAATCGCTGCGACAAAAACAGCTGAATGGCCGAGGACAGCAGCACGCCAATCAGCAAGAACGGCACGGCTTGCAGCATGATGCCGAGAAATACGGTAATGGTCGTATTCAATTCAGCGCCAAGCAGCTGCCGCAGGCAAAGCGCCGCACCGCAAGCCAGCGCAAGCAGCAACAGCGGCGGCAACTGCGGCTTTTCCAGGGCGCGGACAATTTCGCTGCGGCGGTTGCGCACGACCTGTGCGCCGGGGTTGGCGCTGTGGATCGCGGCGCGCAGCCCGGATAACGCCGCGCGGTTTTTCACGCCGCGCAGCACAACTACGTCGGCGTTCAAAAGCTGATCGGTCAACAGGCCTCCGGTCTGCGCCAGCAGTTCGGCCAGCCCTGCGCCCTGCGCGACAAACAGAATCCGCCGCAAGACGCACAGATCACCGGGTGTGCCGGTGTCCTGCAGCATCGTTTTGGGAAAGAACGACAGCAATGTGGAAAGCGGCTGCAAGCCGTTCCACTCCACCCAAACTTCATCGTAAAGGCCATCGCTGATGGTGTGATACAAAAGCTGCTCGGTTTTGCGGCGGTGTGTCTCCAACGCGCGGGGCGGTATCGTCAGCACACGCAGCTTGCCTTTGACCCCGGCAGGGCAGGTCGGTTTGGCGCTGCCGCTTTCAAATTGGATACACAAAATAAACCGCCCGCGTTTCAGCCGCGGGGCGAGCAGGTGATTCAACAGCGTGGTTTTGCCCGCACCGAGAAAGCCCGCCACCACATACAGCGGCAGACGGCGGGCGTTCTCCTCGCAGTCCGTCTCATACAGCAGCGAACAAATCCCGGATGGCCTGTTCCTTGCTGAATTTTCCAATGACACAAAGTTCATTCCCTTCCAGTGCGGTTTGCGCAAGGCTCCACTGCCCGCAGACAAATTGCAGCAGCACCGCGCCTTTTTCGCTTTGCAGCACGCCTTTGGCGCGTAAAATCGTGCCCAGCGCCGGGTCTTGCAGTTTTGCCAGCTGCGCGGCAAGCCGCATCAGGTCTACGGCATGGTCAAACGAAACCGTGACAGTAGAAAACGGCGATGTCTCCGGCGTGCGACGCACCAAAATCGGGCGGCGAGGTGTCGATGCCGGAGTGGGCGGTGCAGGCTGCAAAATATCCTGCGCCGAGAACGTATCCCAGCTCCCGGAAAAACAGGCGGCACGGGGGTTCAGCTTCTGCGCAAGGCGGCGGGCGCTCTCGGTCTGCGGCGTTCCGGCATCGCTGTGGCTGAACACCAACGTGTCGGCACAGCGCACCTGATCCTCAAAAAACGCGCCGAAATTTTCACAGTAGGACGCGCAGTTTGCGGCATCCACCACCGTGATTTTCTGCTTTAGCACCGCCAGCGCCGCCAGCCTCTGGTCGCGGCAAAGGGCTTCTACATCGGAGAGCTTCGCTACGCCGGACGGCTCAATCAGCACCACATCCGGCTGTACCCGCCGCAAAAGCGAGACGAGTGCCGACACAAAATTGCCGTTCAGTGTACAGCAGATACACCCGGCGCGCAGCTCCTGCACGGTGTAGCCGCCGCTTTTCAGCAGTTTTGCATCCAGACTGACCGCGTCGAAGTCGTTTTCGACCAGTGCCACTTTTTGGCCGGCAAAGCCCTCTCGCAGCAGCTTTTGCAGCAGCGTCGTTTTGCCTGCACCGAGGAAGCCGGAAATCAGATAGAGTTCTGTCATTTTGTATCACGCTTTCTGCGGGCAAAGTGCGCCGCCGCTGTTTTGCCCGCAAGAATCACAAGCAGACAGCCAACACCCAGCAGCACGATCGTACCGCCCGGCTTCAGCCCTGCATAAAACGCCAGCATCAGCCCTGCGGCGATAAAGCCCTCGGCAAACAGGATGCTGAACAACACAGTCTGGCGGTAGCTGCGGGCAAGCTGCAGGGCACACGCCACAGGCAGCACCAGCATCGAGGAAACGATCAATGCACCGACTGTCCGCGCCGCCACAGAGACCGTAGCGGCCGTCAGAATCGTATACAGGCTGTTGACCGCGCCGACAGGCACCCCGGCGCGGTGCGCTGCATTTTCGTCCAGCGCGATAGCAAACAGTTCCTTGTACAGCAGCACAAAGGCGGCCAGCACCAGTACACTGATGACCGCCGTTGCGGTCAGTTCCCCCGGCGTGATGGCCACGATGCTGCCGAACAGAAAGCTGTTGAACCCGGCTGCGTTCTGCACAAAGCCGGACAGCACCCCCGCCAGCCCGACGCCGGCAGAAAGCATAACAGCAATGGAAAGCTCGGCGTACTGCGGTATCTTTTTGCGGATAACCTCAATGCCGAATGCCGCAGCAACACAGGCGGCCGTTGCGCCCAGCACAGGGTCAATATCCAGCAACAGCCCTGCCGCTACGCCCGCCAGTGAGGTGTGAGAGAGGGCATCCCCCAGCATGGAAAGGCGTTTCAGCACGATCATCACGCCAATACAGGGCATAATGACGCCCAGCAGCAAGCCCACCGCAAAGGCGCGGCGCATAAAAGCATATTCAAACATAGGTGCGCATCTCCTTTGCGTCAAGACGGGTGATTTTTTGGTGGGACAGACAGTAGATCGTATCGGTCAGCCGGGGCATTTCCTGTAAATCATGGCTGACGATCAAAATGCTCAAACCGCGCTCCCGGTTCAGACTCTTCAGCAATGTATAAAAATCTGCTGTGCTCTGCGCATCCAGTCCTGCGGTAGGCTCATCCAGCAACAGCAGCGCCGGGCGGCTGACAAGCGCCTGTGCCAGCTGCACGCGCTGGCGCTGCCCGCCGGAAAGCTCGCCCAGCATACGGCAACCATAGTCCTGCATTCCCACCAGCTCCAACGTGCGGCGCACATCCTCGCGGTGTTCCCGGCGCGGAAAGCGAAACAGCCCGATGCGGCTGTACAGGTTGGCTAATACGACTTCATTCACGCTGGCGGGGAAAGATTCCTTGCGGGTCAGTCCATCCTGCGGCACATAGCCGATACGCTGCCAGCTTTTGAAGCTGCCGATGTCCTGCCCCATCAGTGCGATATGCCCGCCCGTGGGTTTCAGCTCCCCCAGCAGCAGCCGTAAAAGGGTGCTTTTCCCTGCGCCGTTAACGCCAACGAGGGCGGCAAAGCCGCCCTCGCACATAGTAAAGCTGGCTGCATCCAAAACCGGGGTATTGCCGTAGGCAAAGCTCAGGTCTTTTGCTTCCAGTACGTTCATAAAACCTCTCCGTTTTACTGCAATGCGTTTTTCAGTTCTTCCAGATTCTGCCGCATGACCGTAAAATAGTCCTGCCCATCGGCGATCTGGTCATCGGTCAGCCCCTCCAGCGGGTTCAGCTCCTGCATCTGTGCGCCGGTAGCATCGGCAATGGTCTGCGCCACTTTGGGGCTGACAAGCTCCTCCGAGAAGATGACCTTCACGTTGTTGGCTTTTACGAAATCCTCGATTTCCGCCATCCGCGCCGGGTCAGGTTCGGAGTCGGCCTCGATGCCCTCAATGCCGACCTGATTCAGACCGTAGGCATCGCAGAGATAACCGAATGCCTCGTGCGAGACAACAATGTTTTTGTTGGGCAGGGCAGACAGTGCCTCGGTAAATTCCGTGTCCAGCCGGTCACATTCCAGCGCCCACTGCTCGTAGTTCTGCCGGTAGTATTCAGCGTTGGCAGGGTCGGCGTTGCACAGCACGTCCGTGATATTTTTCATCTCGATTTTTGCGTTGGCGGGGGCCAGCCAGACGTGCGGGTCTGCGCCAACATCGCCGTCCTCGTCCTCATAGCCTTCGCGCAGCGTGATGCCGTCGGAGGCCTGAACCACGTCCAAGTCCTGATTGGTCAGGCTGCCCAGAACAGAATCGACCCAATGCTCCATGCCCGCGCCGCTGTAAATGAACACGTCGGCATCTTCCAGATTGGTAATATCGGTTGTGGACGGCTCCCAGTCGTGGGGCTCGGTCCCGGCAGGAACCATATTGGTGACGGTCACTTTATCGCCGCCGATTTTCTGGGCAAAATCATACATCGGGTAAAAACTGGCCATGACCTTGAGCGGCGCGCTGTCCGTTGAAACGGTGCTCTCCGCAGCCGAAGAGGATGCAGCAGAGGCACCGCAGCCACCCAGCATGGCGGCGCACAGGGCAACAGGCAGGATGCGATAGCAAAAACGTTTGAATTTTTTCATCAGGAAATACCTCCGGGAAACAAAGGACAAAATGCGAACACTGACGGGAGTGGTCATCAGCGTTTGTCATTGTACCCGCTGCACAGCGCTAAATCAACGGTTTACGGCCATTCTTCAGATTTCTTCAGAATTGTACAGGTTGCCTTTTGGTGCTTTCGGCGTTATACTGGGAACAGATTTTTACAAGGATGAGAGGGTACATTTCATGGCAGAGTTTACCGCAAAGGGCGCGAATATTTTGGTTGTGGACGATGACGACGATATTCGGGAAATCGTGCATATCCTGCTGGCGCGGGAGGGCTTCACCGTGCGGGAAGCTGCCAATGCCGAGCAGGCGCTGCGCCGGCTTGACCCGCTGCCCGACCTTGTGATTCTGGATGTGATGATGCCGGGGCTGTCCGGCATTGAGCTTTGCCGCGAGATACGCACCAAGGCCATGATGCCGATTTTGTTCTTGTCCGCCAAGACCCGCGATGTGGATAAGGCCGAGGGGCTTGCCAACGGTGGGGATGACTATTTGATAAAGCCGTTCTCGGCGCTGGAGCTTACGTCCCGCGTCAAGGCGCTGCTGCGGCGCAGTATGGTGTACCAGCCGCAAACGGCGGCAGCACCGCCCCTGACCGTGCAAAGCGGCGAGTTGTCCATAGACCTCACCACCGGCGCGGCGGCGCTGGCGGGCAACCCGCTGACACTGACCGAAACCGAAGCCCAGCTTTTGCGGCTGCTGGCACAGCATCGCGGCGATGTACTCTCGGCGCGGGAAATTTACGAGGCAGTCTGGAAAGAGAGCTTTTTGCCCTCGGCCAACAATACGGTCATGGTACACATCAAAAATCTGCGCAAAAAGCTGGAAACCGATTTGACCCAGCCTAAATACATCCACACGGTATGGGGAAAGGGGTATTACCTTGCCTGAAAAGCGAATCTCGCGGCTTTCTCAAAAATTGGTTGTCGGGGCACTGGCGGCGTTTGGCGCTTCGGCGCTGTTGTTTGCCCTGCTGCAATGGGGAACGCGGACAGCCCTGCAAGCCTACTGCGCCCGCCCGGAAATCGTGGCCGCGCACGAGCAACAGACCGTGCAGGAACTGCAAGAGTATGTTGTCGCCAACCATCTGCGGCTGGATGATTTAGCTGAAATGAACGGCTGGACGCCCACCCGCGAACTGGTGGAAATCACCTTCGTGCTGGAAGAGCAGCCCCTCTACCACACTTGCAGCGAGGAACATGACGGCTGGAGCACGATGAACGCCTACCCCATACAATTTGCCGATGGAACGGCAACCGTGTACATCACAGACCTGTTTGAACACCGTTACACCGATTATGCTACCGCCGCCGACTTGCTTGTTTTTTTTGTCTGCTTTGTGGCAATTATGGTCGCGCTGATCCAGCGCAAGGTGCGCGTTATCAAAACGCTGGAAAGCGAACTGCGGATTTTAGAGGGCGGTGATCTGGACTACGCCATTACCGTGCAGGGTCAGGACGAATTGGGCGAGCTGGCGCAAGGCGTTGAGGATATGCGGCGGGCTATGGTAAGTCGTGAGACGGAAAAGCGGCAGATGGAGGAAGCAACAAACCGCTTAATGACCAGCGTTTCCCACGACCTGCGCACCCCGCTGACCGCACTTTTGGGCTATCTGGAAATTTTGCAGGGCGACCCGCGCCCGGCCAGCGAAAGCCCCTACCTTGGCAAATGCCGCCAGCGTGCCTTGCAGATACGCGGGATGCTCAACGATTTGTTTGAGTATTTCTTTGTGTCCACCTCAGACAAAACACAGGCGGATTTTCCGCCCTGCACAGTGGAACAGGCATTTGGCAAGCTGCTGGCGGAATTCGCCGACCTGCTGCGCCAGGATGATTTTGCCGTAAACGCCCCGCCGCTGCCCTCCGGCACGGTGCGGGTCAATGCAGGGCTTTTGCAGCGGCTGTTTGACAATCTGCTTTCCAATCTGCGCCGCTATGCCGACCGCACCCAGCCTGTAAAAATCACACTGCTTGCGCGGGATAAAGAGCTGGCACTCATCGTCAGCAACACCGCGCGCCCGGATGCCAAACCCGGCACGGGTCTTGGCTTGCAGAACTGCGCCCAGATGCTCCGCTTACATGGCGGCCGGTTTGAGCACAGCCTGTCCGATGGGGTGTTTACCGCCGCAGCGTATTTTCCGATGGAGTAATTCAGCGTGTAGGTTCTGTTGGTTTTCTAGTGAAAACAGCATCGTTATGGGTGTCTGCTGTAATTTGTTCCGCGCGCTGTTCAGCTTTTGAGAACAGAATATCATCCACGGTAGCAGTGGTCTGTATCTGCCGGTAAATTTCTGCTGTGGATGGGTGACGCGGGCAGGCTGCTGCTTTTCTTTCAGTGCGCGGTTCACGGCATCCGCCCACGCTTCTCGCCAATCCAGCAGTTGCTCCGGGCTGTTCCAACGCGCACACAGCGGGTTTTGACGCCCAAATTTCGCCGCTTTCGGCTGCTTCGAGCAGCGCCCCCACCCCGGCTCGCGGGCGGCCTGTGTGGGCGTAAGCCACGCCGACACGCCCGCTGTATTCCTGTACTTGAACTGCTCTTCCCAGCCGTCCGCTTTTGCCTGTAAAAACTCCTGTGCCGTAAAGCCGCGTTCCTCATCGGCTTTGCGGCACAGGTATTCTTTTTGCGTTTTGCCCTGCCATTTGCCGTGGGCATCCAGCGGGCGCATGGTCAGCATATGCTGCCGCTCTGAACAAGAGCAGCATCTTCCATCCGGCATCTGCACCCTATCGGGAGGATTCTCTCTTTTCCGAACAACATCTGCCGCGTCCTTCGTGGGGAGTGGCAGCGTTTACAGTAGGCAAGCCCACTGACAACATCGGGGTATTCATCCGGCTGGAGTGGGTGTTCGGACACAAACTCGTCCAGACATTCCTGTAAAGTCCGCACAGCCATATCAGCCACCCACAAAATCCCAGTTGATGCTGTCTTTCACAGGCTCTTTTACAAGCTGGGGAGAAACAACGGCGGGGTTCTGCGCCATACCGGTCATGCACCCTGCCAGAAAGACCGGCATCGTCTCCCGCAAAGCATCCCGCACTGCATCCACGATTTGCTGCACAAACTGTTCCTCGCACGCCCGCGTTTCCAGATAGGGGTCATCCTGCGTCTGGTAGTAGCGGTCAAAGTAGTCCACCACCGCCGTGGCAACCGCTTGGCTGTATGACTTGAACACCGATTTGTCCATCGTCTGCAAATACTGCCACGCTTTCCGCTGCGATTCTTTGCCAAGGTTGAACCGCAGATCGGTCGTCCGTACCTCCGGCACGGTCTCACCCTCGCGCCATTCTGATGAATCAAGTCTACATCGGGAATATGGTGCATTTCCGCACCGGCACGCAAAATTTCAAGTCAAAAAAATGATTTGGAAGCCCGAAGAGGATTGGGTCGTTGTGGAGGATACGCACGAAGCGCTGGTGGATGCCGAGACTTTCTGGACGGTACAGGAGCGCATCAAGGTCAAGCAGGCGGGTAAAAAGCGCAGCGAGAATAACATTTTCCGTGGAATCATGTTCTGCGGAGAGTGCGGCAAGCGCATGGCGTTTTGCAGCCGCAAAAAAGACGAGCGCCGCAAGTCGTTGGGGACATTCAGCTGCAACGCCAATCGGCGCTACGGCGGCAAGGTGTGTACCACGCACTACATCTCGCTGGAGCAGGTCAAGGCTATCGTGCTGGCAAACATCCGCCGCCACGCCATGCTGGTTGCCGAGGATGCCGATGCGTATGCCGACTATCTGATGAGCTTGTCACAGACCCGGGCATTTGAGCGAACAGAAAGCCATGAAAAAAGAATTGGACGCAGCCCAGCGCCGCCTGTCCGAACTGGCCACGCTGGTGCAGCGCATCTACGAGGATAACGTGTTCGGACGGCTCTCGAATGACCTCTACCAAACCCTATCTGCCAAGTATGAAGCGGAAACAAAAGAATTGAAAACCCGCGCCACAGAAATTCAAGCGTTGCTCACCGAAGCAACCACCAAAACGCAGGGCATACAGGATTTCACCGCTTTGGTCGCCCCGTATGCAGACATTACGGAACTGGATGAGGAACTGGTTCACACGCTGATTGAGAAAATCATCGTCCACGAGAAAGAGATAATCGACGGTGAAACGGTGATGCGCATCGAAATCTACTACCGCTTCATCGGCAAAACCAGCGATTGCCTCAATCGCTCTGTAACCCCCATAAAAACAAAAACAGAATCCGTCACTGCAACGGATTCTATTGCTTGACCAATGTGGTGCGTAAAAGGTAAAGCGCCCGGGAGATTCCCACCGTCTGCGCCAAGTATCACTACTCAATTCTACATTGGATAGTGATTTTTTTGTTGCCGCTTTGTGAAATCCCCGTACTTTTCTTATAAACATCTCCCCTTTATTTTCAAGTAGCGATTTTCGGGTTCGGTACAAATCATACCAGCAATCGCGGCAAATAGCTATTCACAGAACTACACAAGATTCTTCCCGCAGCTTGGGTACAAATTGACAGCAAAAAGACGGCACCTGATTTCTCAGATGCCGCCGCTGTTCAAATTACCACTTCTTTATGGGCTGCGCTTCGGGCAGTGTCAACGTGTTTACCATCGTTCGGGCACTTAAGTTTTTGGACTGCGAATCCAGATGCGCGTAGATATTCGCCGTGGTAGAAATATCGCTGTGGCCCAGCCACTCTTGAATATGCTTCATCGGCACGCCCTCTTTCAGCAATAGGATGGCACAGGAGTGGCGCAAATCGTGAAAGCGGATGCGCCGCAGATGATAATTTTGCAAGATAATCTGGAACGAATTGGAGAGATAATCCGGCTTGAGCAGATTGCCCATTGCGTCTACGCAGATGTAGTCTGCGTATTTTTTGTTGTAGCACCTACCGCACAGCTTGCGGTTTTCTTTCTGTTCCTCCTGCAAGGCCAGCAGCCGTTCCCGGAAAACCAGTACAAGCGGCAAGGTGCGCTTGCTGGATTTGGTTTTTGTGCCATTGGATTCTACAAGAACTTCTTTTCCATCCAGCCGAACCGTTGTGACCGTGTGGCAGATTTCAATCGTGTTCTGCTCAAAATCCACAGCAGCCCATTTCAGCCCTACAACCTCGCTGCAGCGCAGACCATAAAAGGCAGTCAACATAACTGCCACCTCAATTTTACTGCCGCGCACAGCGTCGAACAGCGCGTTCATTTCGTCCTTGCTGTAAAAGTTCCCGGTAAATTCGTTTTTCTTTGGGCGGTCTACCTTGTCGGCAGGGTTCACATTGATCAGGTCCGTTTTCACTGCGTATTTCAAGGCGCGGTGGATAACCGCATGATAGTGAATGACCGTATTGGGCTTCACACGCTCCAACTGCTCCTGATAAAATGCTTGGATATGAACCGCTTTCAGGTCGCCCAGCGTAACGCCGAGATTTCTAAAGTAAGGAATGATCCTGCTGTTCGACAGTTCTTTGTAGCTTGCGTAGGTTGTCAGCTTGACGGTTGACTTTGCGATTTCCAGCCATTGCACCAGATAATCCGCAAACAGCATAGCTTTGCTGGGCGGACCGTTGGGGTCAACGGGTCGCTCAAAGTCGTCTTGCAGCTCACGCATCATCGCCTCGGCGCGCCGCTTGTTGCCCTTGATGGGCAAGCCCGTGGATTGCCATTTGGTTTTGCGTTTGCCGTTATAAGTTTTGTAGGTCAGTACCACATAGTAGATACCATTTTTTCTTGCAGATGCCCTGCGACCATAAATACCTCCTTCGGTTTGGGTCGCCCCCGATCTGCTGTTGACAAGAACAGCATAACGCAACGACGCAAAACAATCAACACTGTCGATTCTCTGCTCGACAGTGTTGACCGCAAATTTGAAGGTAGGTAAACAGATGGGCTTTGGGGATGCGATACGAACGCCCGATTTTCATTGCCGGGATTTTGCCTTCGTGCAGCAGCTTGTACCCCGTTTTGGTGCTGATTCGCAGGGCATCGCACATCTGCTCGATGTTCATCACATCGGGATACTTGCGCAGCATTACACTGTAGGCATCGCGCTGGTTAAATCCTTTGCTGCTTATACAGATGCTGAGAACGATGTACGGCACCTGTTGGAGCAGCGTCGCCACAAAATTATCGCTCAGCTGCTGCGGATACTGCGCAATCGTCATTGCCTTGGCAAATCCGTCGTCTATTTCCGCGTGTTGGGTTGTAAAGCGCATCGCATCGGGTGCAATCGTGTTGCGGAAATCGTTGCCCAATTTTCCGTAGTCATCAAAGCTGAACTGAAAGCGCCCTTCCTCGCCTCGGCGAAAAAAGTTGTGCAACACCTCCAATCGTTCATTGTTTGTCATAGGTTTGATTGTACAGCCCAGATTGGAAAGCTCCGCCAGAAGGTTGACCTGCACCTGCCGCAGACGGCTGCGGGCATCGGTAACATTCTGTTTGTTGGTGGATAGAATCAGATACTTGTGCTGCACCACATTGCCCGCGTCTTGGACGCATTGTCGGATTCGGCGGTTGCGTTCTACACGCCACTTATCCAAGCCGTCAAGGTTGCGGTGCAGCAAAACATTTTCGCGGAAGGACTTCTCGTCCATGCGCTGGCTGACAATGCAGATTTTCAGCCAGCAGTCAGAAGGCACACCCATATACACCTTGCCGAGCAGGTTAAGTATTTTTGCGTTGTTGTCCTCACCGCTCATTGTAAAGTTGATGTCCGGCATGGACCACATCTGGCTGTACACATTGCCGCAGCGCCATGTCCCGTCCTCATAGATTCGGTCGATAGGGATGCTCTGCTGCACACTGCGCGGCACCTTGCGGCTGCCGTAGGTTCTTTGGGTGGACGCATACTCACTTAAACGCAATCTTCTTCACCTTTCCTTTTTGTTTGGGGCGCAGTTCGGTTTTCCATACCCGCCAACCGCTGTACAGAATCGTGCTTTCCAACACGATGATAACAAACTT
>OLGO01001238.1_pt1 | contig 17744 bp, 14 predicted proteins | sample 1605861 | NCBI WGS metagenome assembly OLGO01 (sample SAMN03283253) | human gut metagenome | biome: human-associated habitat; material: feces | host: Homo sapiens | place: USA | collected 2013
CTTTACAATTCAGCATAAAATTTTGTTTCAGCGGCTGACTGGTTTTGATAGCAAATTAGTGATTTATGTTGGAAAAAAGGGGATTGTCCAGAAGATTATGATTTTTAATCAGAGAACTATTCCACCAGAAAAAAATAGCAGTGAAAGAAAAAGTCTTCTTGTTCATAGTTTGGAATGCAATTCAGCTAAGTAATCAAGCTGCCTTCAGCGGCGTATGTTTCCTTTGGCAATTAGCAATTAAAGAGGTATATTATGATTTTTGATACACATTCTCATTATAATGACAAGCAATATACACAGGACAGGGAAGCTGTCCTTGCATCTTTAGAAGATGCAGGTGTAACGCAGGTAGTAAATGTAAGTGCGAGCTGGAAAGATTTGCTGGATACGTTAGAGCTTATTCAGAAGGTTCCGTTTATGTATGGGGCAGTCGGAATTCATCCGGATCATGTTGGCGAGTTGAATGAAGAGCGGTTGAGACAGCTTCGGGAATATTGCCATAGAGACAAGGTTGTTGCGGTTGGAGAAATCGGACTGGATTATCACTGGAACGTAGAACCAAAGGAAGTACAGCAGGAATGGTTTGTCAGACAGCTTCATCTTGCGACAGAAGAAAAACTGCCGGTAATTATACACAGCAGAGAAGCTTCACAGGACACATTTGACATTATGAAAAAGGAACATGCAGGAACAACAGGAGGTGTGATCCACTGTTTTTCCGGTTCTGCTGAGATGGCAAAAGAATATGTGAAAATGGGGTATTATATCGGTGTAGGTGGTGTTGTTACTTTTAAAAATTCTCGTGTATTAAAGGAAGTGGTAAAGGTTATTTCTTTAGAGCATATCGTAGTAGAAACGGATTGTCCTTATCTTGCGCCAACACCGCATAGGGGAAAGAGAAACAGTTCTGCATATCTGCCGTTAGTTATAGAAGAAATCGCGAAATTGAAAGGAATTACGGCAGAAGAAGTAGAAGATGCAACTTATGAAAATGCCCAGAGATTATATGGCTTAATTCGTTAGACAAGCAGAGTTCTGTTTTTTGGCTGCTTTGAGATGAATGAAACCAATGGGAGTCTTATCGACTGAGATAAACTATGTATTAGAACTTCAACATTATATAGTGATTTTTTCTTTAGCCAAAGACAGAAATTGAGAAAGGGGCAATATGTAAAAAATGCGCCTTAGAGCAAGTTCAAGCTGCGGTTGAGCAGTTTGGACGTAGTGATACGAAGCATTTTTTACATATTGCCCCTTTCTCGATTTCGTCTCTTGAATGAAATAGCTATTTCATGTATCATTATTGTAGAGAAACTAAGTAAAAATTTAAGGGGAAGACTTCAGTATTGATTTCCCAAATATAAGATTGATGTCATAAATTTTATAAATGATTTTTTGTGTTTTGTGGGAATGTTCTATCGCAAGAACACCGTAATCTTCTGTAACAAAATTTATAATAATATTCTTCAGTGCGAGTATTTGCACGCATTGCCACAGTATAGTGGAGTAGAAATCCTGGGGCGGCAACGAGGAGCAATGAAGGATATTATTATAAATTTTGTTTTCAAAGGCTTCATCTTGCGATAGAACATATTCAAAGACGAATGTTGAATTTTATGACAGCAAAAGGAGGTTTTATGGCGAATTTAGGAAATCCGCAGGAGACGATTGCTGTTTTACAGCGGTATGGTTTTAATTTTCAGAAAAAATATGGACAGAACTTTTTGATTGATACACATGTACTTGATAAGATTATCGGAGCAGCACAGATTGGTCCGGATGATTTTGTGTTGGAAATCGGTCCGGGAATCGGAACGATGACACAGTATCTGGCAGAAGCGGCAAGGGAGGTTATTGCTGTTGAAATTGATACAAAGCTGATTCCGATTCTTCAGGATACGTTAAAGGAATATGATAATGTAACGGTATTAAATGAAGATATTTTAAAAGTGGATATCCGTAAAATTGCAGAAGAAAAGAACGGTGGTAAGCCAATCAAGGTCGTTGCCAATCTGCCATATTATATTACAACACCAATTATCATGGGATTATTTGAAAGTGAAGTGCCACTCGATTCCATTACAGTTATGGTACAGAAGGAAGTGGCAGACCGCATGCAGGTAGGACCGGGAACAAAAGATTACGGCGCGCTTTCTCTTGCAGTGCAGTATTACGCTGAGCCATATATCGTAGCTAATGTGCCTCCAAATTGCTTTATTCCAAGGCCAGCCGTTGGGTCAGCCGTTATTCGCCTGACACGCTATCAGGAAAAGCCGGTGAAAGTGAATGATGCCTCTTTTATGTTTAAAATTATTCGCGCTTCTTTTAATCAGAGAAGAAAAACATTGCAGAATGGACTGTATAATTCCAGCGAACTGCGTATACCGAAAGAAAAAACGGTAGCGGCGCTTGATGAGATGGGGCTTACTCCGACAATCCGAGGGGAAAAACTTTCTTTGGAGGAATTTGCACAGCTATCAGATATTCTTGGAAGATAAACACACTGATGTCATAAAAGTAGTTTGCCGGAATACATTAGTGAAAAAGGAGTATCATCATGGCAGATTATCAACGGATACTTTCTTATCTGTATCGTTATGAAAAGTCAGAAAAAAAAGAATGTCTTGGATTTATTAAGGCAGAGCAAAAATCAGCTATTCTTAAGCTGACTATTCAGATAAACGATGAACGATTATTACATGGGATGGAACTAAAACTATGTTTCTATGAAAAGCAGGGAGAACACTGGGGAGTCCGAAAGCTTGATTCGATCATAACAGAAGAAGATAAAGAGGAATTTCATCAAATGTATTCTAAAGAGCAGCTTCTGGAAGGTTTCGATATAAAGAAACAGTCAGGTGTTGTGTTGTATTATCAGGAAGAATACTATTATGGAAGTGTCTGGATTGGTGAGGAAATCCCTGTAGAAGTGTTGGAATCCCTGCAGTGGAAGAAAAAGGAAGAACCTGTAGATCATGCAGATAATATCGATGATATTAATGATATCAATGCAGGCAATCTGGATGAAAATGTGGATTATACTGCTATGCGTAATTTGGCTGAAAATACAGATGAGCGTATAGATGATATTGATATTAGTGAGCAGATTAAGAATGCAGATGATACGGATGTTAGTAAGCAGATTGAGAATGCAGATGATACGGATGTTAGTAAGCAGATTGAGAATGCAGATGATACAGATGTTAGCAATCAGGCAGAGAGTACAGATAATATTAAGGAGCAAGAACAGAATATAGCTAATTTTATTGCTGCAGATAACAATGATAAGATAGGCAATACTGGGTTAAATAATATGGAAGTAAATATGGATACAGACATAGAAGAAGCAAACGCTCCTGTGGATGAATTTGAAAAAATGTGGATAAACTCTGTAAAACAAGACCCTCCTGTGGATAATATTTTTAATACTGCCTTTTATGAAGGGTATAAAGTATCAATAGCAAAGCTAAAAAAGCTGGGAGAAGAAGCCAGACAGTTAGCAGATAATCAATTTCTTTTAAAAGGATATGAACGCTATAAGCATTTGTTAATGGGAAAGGTAAGATACGCAGGAGAAAAAAGATATTGTGTTGGAGTTCCTGGTATTTATGAGAATAGGGAAAAATATATGGCGGAACTTTATCAGTTCCCGATATTTTTATCGCTGACAGAGAATAGAATGAAAACAGGCAATTTTGGCTACTGGCTTTATCTTTTAAAGGGCAGGGAGTAAATAATCAGGAAAGGCCGTTATTTTTAGAGGAATGAGCAACTGGCAAACAGGAGAACATTTTATGAGAAAATACACAGAAGATGAAAAGTTTATGAAAGAGGCAATCAAGCAGGCAAAGAAGGCGGAAGCAATCGGAGATGTTCCCATTGGCTGTGTTATTGTCCATGATGGAAAGGTGATTGCCCGGGGATATAATAAACGAAATAAAGATAAGACGGTTCTTGCACATGCAGAGCTTCTTGCTATGAAAAAAGCGTGTAAAAAGCTTGGAGACTGGCGATTGGAAGACTGTACGATGTATATTACTTTAGAACCTTGTCAGATGTGTGCCGGAGCGATCGTGCAGGCACGTGTGACCAGAGTGGTTATTGGAAGCATGAATGCGAAGGCCGGCTGTGGCGGTTCCATTCTTAATCTTCTTGAAATGCAGGAGTTTAATCATCAGGTGCAAGTTGAAAGAGGAGTACTTCAGGAGGAATGTTCGGAAATGCTTTCTGCATTTTTCAGAAAGTTAAGAGAGATTCAGAAAGAAAAAAAGAGAAAAAGAAAGCAGATGCAGGAAGAATAAAGTGAAAATAATTAAAAAAGCGTCACATCCGGAAGTGATTAAAAACTTCGAGTATGTGACGCTTTCTATTATGTGAATATAAAAATCGAATTATTAAAACCGTGCGGTCAGCTTTGTATGCTTACCAACAGACGTTACCTCTACAGTTAGCTCGAACCAGGCACCCTCACGGCACACAGGAGAGACTCCTTAGTGCTGCTCCGTTCCCGACCTGACACGGTTCAGAGGTTCCTGTTGCGCGAGACCCAATTGTCAACACCACTTATAAAGGGCAGCTCCATCAATAAGACATCCGAGGCTGACCATCACTCCTGCTATAGCGGATTTCAGGTACAGGACGCCGCTAACTTCCCAGCTGCACGGTAAATATCAGTATAAAGGATTTTACCAGTTATGTCAATGAATATTTTGTATTTTATTTGTTGAAATGGGCATTATATCGGATGGGATGCGTATCTCATAGCAAGAGTGCTGAAAAATTCTTAAAAATAGCAAAGTAAATAGTTAATTTATGCGTAAGTAAAAATAATTATTCAAAGTAAAATATTGACACGAATCCGAGGCTGTGTTATGCTTTTTTTGTGTTTAAAAGTTGGTATGGAAATTTAGTATAGCTTGTGTCTTAAGCAGAAAGGCAGGGAAACATTGCAAGGGAATGTTATAGATTCATGGGAAGAGAGACTTCGGCTCACATTAGACCATTTTCGTAATGAGAACATGGCAGATTTTCGGAAGAATTCCGAAGCGTACAGGCGTTTAGTAAGAGAGGAAGAAGAGGCGTATGCGAAGCTTGATACGCTGAATCTGACAGAAGAGCAGAGAGAGATTATAGAAGAGGCTTTTGAAGCACAGAGTGCGGCAGAGGCAGAGTATGCGACAGAAAGTTATTTTTGTGGAATAGCAGATTGCATACGATTTTTAAAATATATCGAGGGACCAAGGGGTGAATAGTACGATTTTTCGGTGATTTTCTTATATTTTTCTTGAAAAGACGTATAGGGTTTGCTATAATGTTTTATTGACTATGGGCTGAGGCAGATGCCCTTAAAGGCCTTTATAATTGATGAAGATAGATAGCACACTGGCGCTGAAGACAGATTTCAGTACAGGAAAAGTAGGAGGAAGAAGAATGCATTGGTCTGAGAAGATTGCAAAAGATATTATTAAGAGATCTCCGGACAAGGAAGAGTACGTTTGTGCAGCGGGTATCAGCCCATCCGGATCCATTCACATCGGTAATTTCAGAGATATAGCTACAAGTTATTTTGTATATAAAGCATTGATCAAGCAGGGAAAGAAAGCCCGCCTGTTATTTTCATGGGATGAGTTTGACCGTTTCAGAAAGGTACCTGTTAACGTTAAGGAGATAGCTCCTGAGTTAGAGAACGAGATTGGTAAGCCATATGTAGATGTAAAGGATCCTTACGGATGCTGCTCTTCTTATGCAGAACATTTTGAAAAGGAATTTGAAGCATCTCTTTCCCGTTTTGGAGTAGAGGTTGATTTCCGTAGACAGAGTGAGAATTATCGCAGCGGAAAGTATGCGAAGTATATTATCCAGGCAGTACAGAAGAGAAAAGAGATTTTTGATATTCTTGATAAGTTCCGTCAGCAGGTAGCAACAGAAGAAGAGAGAGAAGCATATTATCCGGTAAGTATTTACTGTCCGGTATGTGGTAAGGATGAAACAACAATCATATCCTCTTCTGAAGACGGAGTGACATGTGAATATACATGTAAGTGTGGACATAAGGGCACATGGGATTTCAGTAAGGACTTTAATTGTAAGCTTGCATGGAAGATTGACTGGCCTATGCGCTGGATGATCGAAGGTGTTGACTTTGAGCCGGGCGGAAAGGATCATGCCAGCCCAGGAGGAAGTTATGATACAAGTAAGATCATCGCGAAGAAGATTTTCGGAGCGCAGGCACCTATGTTTAAAGGATATGAATTCGTAGGTATCAAGGGAACAACTGGTAAGATGTCTGGTTCTACAGGTCTTAATCTTACACCGGATACATTACTTAAGATTTATCAGCCGGAGATGATTTTATGGCTTTATTCTAAGTCAGAGCCGAATAAGGCATTTGACTTCTGCTTTGATGACGAGATTTTACGTCAGTATTTTGAGTTTGATAAGATGCTTAAGGTATATCAGGCAGGTAAGGGCAAGAACTATGATTATATTGAAGGCATCATGCATAACTGTATGATCGAGGGTCGTGAGATTCATCCGGTACCAATGCAGCAGATCGTAAACTTTGGTTCTGTTGTAGATTTCAATGCAGACATGCTTGAGACGGTATTTGAAAAGATTGGTACACCATATAAGAAAGAAGAGTTTGCAGAGCGTCTTGAGCTTGCGAAGTACTGGTTAGAGAAGTGTTCACCAGAGAACATGAATACACTTCTTGGATACAGAAACTGGGATTTCTATAGTACACTGAATGAGGTGGAGAAGAAGGAGATTGAGTTATTACATGACTTTATCGCTAAAGGAGAATATGATTTAGATGCTCTTAACAGCTTTATCTATACGATTCCTAGAGAAGCAGACCCAGATTTCCAGGAAGAGAATAAGAAGGCAGCACAGGCACAGTTCTTTAAGAACGCATATAATCTTATGATTGGTAAAGCAGCGGGACCAAGACTGTATTTATTCCTGTTTGCTGTAGAACCACAGAGATACCTTGGACTTCTTGATTTCTCTACTCCACAGACAGAAGAAGAGAAGGTTCTTGCAGCAGAAGCGAAGGCTGAGGCAGAGAGAAAAGCTGCGGAAGAAGAAGCCAGAAGAAAGGCTGCTGAGGAAGAAGAAGCTCGCAGGAATGCGATTGCACCGATTAAGGAAGAGATTACAATTGATGCGTTTGATAAAGTTGATATGCGAGTATGTAAAGTTATTAACTGTGAAGTTGTAAAGAATGCAAAGAAACTTTTAAAACTTACATTATTTGATGGATTAGATGAAAGAATTATTGTATCTTCTATTCGTGACGATTATACACCAGAAGAGCTGATCGGAAGAAAGATTATCGTAATTGCGAACTTAAAGCCGGTGAAGTTTGCAGGTGTGAAGAGTAACGGTATGCTTATCGCAGCCAGTGGAGATGATTTCGGATGTAAGATTATCTTTGTAGATGATTGTGTGCCAGAGGGAACAGCAATTCATTAAGCTGCTGATACCAGGGTCAAAATATTTTTTGACCCCAACATCATTTGATCATAGAATTTAATATTGAATTTAGTATTATAAGACATAAATTCATCGCCTTTCCGGGATGATTTGTTAACAAAATCGTAACAAATGTTGCAAAAGTTACAGAATTATTAAATTTGTGCTTGACTTTTGTTAATAATTATCGTAGAATATGTTACAGAAAGTTAAAAACACCGCACTGGAAAGGATTTATACATGAAGTTAACATATTTTGCAAACTGGAAATCATGCCTCCGCACGTTAGTTTTAACGATGATGGTAATTGTAGCAGTGCTTGCAGTTAAGCCGGCAACTGTACAGGCAAAAGCATCTGATTATACACAGGATACAGAAGGATGGATTGAAGCTTGTCAGAAAGTCGGAAGAGACTTAACAAAATACAATTTTACATACGGAAGTCATAATAAGCCAACTCTTTCAGCCAGTATCAAACATGGAAGAAAGGCAAACTGTGCATCATATGTTTCATGGTGTCTGCAGGAATTCGGAGTGCTGAAGAAGGGACAGACCTTTTACACTCGTGGAGGAAGAATTCATAAGAGATTCAAATCCTGGAGAGGAAAAGTTCAGATTATCAAAGTAAATAAAAAATTAACAGATGTTAATTTGCAGCCAGGTGATATTATTGGATGGAGAGATATCGTTCACACTAATATTTACGTTGGTAAGAATGGTAAGGGACAGAAGCTCTGGTTAGACGGAGGTTCCGCAGGAACTCGCAGAGGAAGAGTAAGACGTTATTATTCTGCAGATAAGATTAAGACTTTTAGTTATTTAAATAAACATAAGGTTTCTTTTATTATCCGTATTAAAGGATTGTAAAGATATTAAAAAGCGTATAAGTTTATGTTGAAGCTTATACGCTTTTTATTTTTTTAGAAAAGAAAAGTGAGTAGAGAAGATACTCTTCTAAAAGACTAGTGAGGAGAGAGGAAAATATGGTCATTCGTTTTATTATGAGTTTTCTTGCTGCGTTAGCATTAAATATACGGTTTGATATTCCACAGGATATGAATCATTTGGCCAGCGAAAGTAAGATGCTTAATATATTTTATAATTTTCAGGGAAGTCTGACCGGTACGATGGCAGCGGCAACGATGGTATTTGTCTTGTTATGTATCATAGACAGATATCTTTATAAAAATAAAGGAAAAGTACATAGGACACCGGTACTATTTCTTATATGTTTTTGTATTGCAGTCGTATGGGTGATGGGAGAAAGTTTTTACAGGGTAAATTCCCTTGCATTATTGCATATGGGAGCAGGACAGATGGTGAAAACTCTTGTCTATGTAACAGGCATCACCTGGTTCCTCTATGAAATGACAGCTTTGCTTGATTTGTTTTTACAGTCTGGCTGGGATTGGCTGCCAAAGAAAAAAGTGTTTTTCTGTGATGCCTACAATAAGCATCCATTTAAAGTTTCTGTTGTAGTATTGTTTGTATGCTGGCTGCCGAATTTATTATTATCTTATCCGGCGACCATGTGCATTGATGTGTGGAATCAGATGCTGCAATCTTTTGGATTTCAGAGATTTACGACACATCATCCGCCAGCACATACTGTTTTAGCAGGCGCTTTTGAGAGAGTAGGATTACAGCTTGGAAGTGCAAATCTGGGCTTATTTTTATATATTTTATTTCAGACAATCTTATTTGCGCTGGTTTTAGGATATATGTTTTACACAATGAAGGAGCTTGCCTCACCAACATGGTTAAAAGTTACAGCATTTATTATTGCCGTTTCTTCTCCATATTATACGCAGTATATCGGAATGATCGTAAAGGATACAATATATTCTTATTTTATATTGCTTTTTGTCATTGAGCTGGTGTACATACTTTTATTAAAACAGGAATATTGGAAAAGTAAAAAGCATTGTTTTCTTTTAGCAGCATCAATGATTGGCTCTGTTTTGTTTAGAAATAACGGAAAGTATGTTATCTATCCGATGATCCTATGTATTTTAATTACAGTATTTTTACAGAATAGAAACCAGCGTACAGATCAAGAGGAGAATCAAGATACAAGTCGCATCAGAAAGAAAAGCAGACGGACTCGATATACGAAAACATTTATGACAGCAGTCATAATGTGTCTGATTTCTGTTGCTGTTTCTTCAGGGTTTCAGAACTTTTTGACCAGACATTATAACATTGAACCGGGAGGGATTCAGGAAGCATTATCCTTGCCATTTCAGCAGACCGCCCGTTATGTGAAGGAGCATGAGGAAGAAGTAACGCAGGAAGAGAAGGAAGCGATAAAAGGAGTACTGGCATACAATAAGCTTGGTAAGTATTATAATCCGAAGATTTCCGATCCGGTCAAAGCTACCTATAAGAAAAAGGCAACGACAAAAGATCTGACAGCGTATCTTAAAGTGTGGGTACAGCAGGGGTTGAAGCATCCCGTCACTTATATAGAAGCAACAATGAATCAGAATTATTATCTGGTCTATCCATTGGTAGAGAACAGTACCGTTTATGATACAACAGCGCCGGACAAAGTCTCCGCAAAGAAACTGGCAGAAAAGTTAGGGGTTCATGAAGTTCCGGTGATTCAAAAACTGGATAGATGGAGAACTGGATTTAATAAGGTGTTTTTTACTTTGCCTGTGTTTGGGCTTATAGCAAGTATGGCATTTTTTAATCTGATTTTAATCTATCTTTGCTATCATGGAATACGCAAGAAGATTCCACAAATGTTTTTGCTGGTGATGCCACTTTTGCTTAGCGATGCAATCATTGTACTGGCGCCGGTTATTAAAGGACATCCAAGGTATGCATTTCCGGTTATCTACTCTATACCGATTGTATTTTGCGCATATTTATATTGGGCAGGAAAAAAGAATCAGAAAAAAAGCTAAAAAACGTAATAATTAGTAAAGACACTTGCTTGACTTTTCTTATACGAAACGATAAAGTAAAAGTATTAGCATATAAACAATTATAAGGAGGATTCTATGAAATTTACTAACGTAAAAAAGACCGTTTTAACGGGTATTGTAATGGGTGCTGCATTATTTACATTTAATTTTACAGCATTACCTGGAAGTGTTAATCTCCCTGCAGTAGTTCAGGCGGCTGAAGCGAATTTTACAGGGGTGGAAGCAGGAAAGCTTTATTTAACTGGACAGCTTTACACAGGTGTTGCATTAAAGGATGGTAAGCTTTATAACTACAAAGAAGGTGTACAGGGAGCTGCCTATACAGGAACATTTACAGGAAAGTATCTGAATGTAAGTACGGGTACACAGGCACAGATTAACGGTGTATATTATCAGAACGGAAGTGTATTTTCTGGTGTTGCAGGCAGAAAGTATTATGTAAAAGGTCTGTTACAGAGCAAATTTACAGGCTGGAAGAAAGTTGGCGGAAAGATTTATTACTTTACAAAAGGTGTTGCTCCTGCAAAAGGATTTAAGATGTTAAAGAGCTATACCGGTGGAAGCACGAAGTATAAATATTACTTTAAAGAAGACGGCTCCCTTTCTACAAACTTATTTAAAGACTGGGGATATAACAAGTGTATCAAGACAAAGATGACGATCGAGATCAATACAAAGACGCATAATGTTACATTCTATCTGTACGATAAGAAGACAAAGAAGTATATCATCCCGGCGAAGACAGTGCTTTGCTCTACATCGGCAAAAGCGAACGGAACACCTAGAGGACATTTCTTCTTAATGAAGACATCCGCAAAGAGATGGGTAAGAGTACCGAATAATAATACACGTTTCTATCAGTGGGCCACACGTATTGCAGGAACTCCTACATTAGTTCACAGTAGTGTATATACAAAGTATGGTAATAACAAGGCATTATCTGCATCTTATTATAATAAGTTAGGAAATAGCAATACCTCTTACTGTGTTCGTATGCAGGCAGTAAATGCCAAGATCGTTTATGATGTTGCTAAGAAGACACCAAAAAAACAGCGTACATGGATTAACATTGTAAAGAAAAATAAAAAGGGACCTTTCGGTATTGTTAAGTTAAAACATACTACAGGTAAGTTAAAGAATTCCAGAAAAACTGACCCTACAGATCCTGTATTATTCCCTGGAAATCCATTCTCCGTTAAGTAATTTTAGCAGGGGAAGTACGGATGAATACACAATTTTCTAAAAAAGATACAAATATCGTGAAGGGCGTTGCAATTATTGCAATGCTCTTCCATCATTGTTATGTAACCAATATTAATTTTAAAGCACATGGGGTATCGTTTGCACCATTTTCAAAAGGAACCGTTGTAACATTGTCTTTATGGGCAAAAGTCTGTGTTGGAATCTTTGTATTTTTAAGTGCATATGGCATTACGATTTCTTTAAAAAAGCTATATGATCAGAATAAATATGAGAGACAGAATATTTCCTGGCTTACAATACGAAGAGTGTGGAAGATTCTGAGTGGTTTCTGGCCGATTTATATTCTTGCGATTGTTGGATGTAAAGTTTGGGCACCGGAAAGCTTTGCCGTATATAAGCAGGGCATGATTCGAATTATTTATATGCTCATTGATTTTTCAGGGCTGGCTCATATTTTTGGAACACCGACCTTGCTTGGAACCTGGTGGTATCTTGGACTTGCATTTATGGAGATCATGTTGCTTCCATTTCTTTATTATATGTATCGTAAATGTGGAGCATTTATTACGATTGCATTGAGTTATCTTCTGCCAATGGCATTATCATTGCCGATGAGCAGTAGTGTTGTACATTATCTTCCAGCTATGACATTAGGTATCTGGTTTGCACAGGAAGATTTATTTCCTAAGGCTGCAGACTGGAGGATTCCGCATACAGGGCTTATGATAACAAGGGTAGCAGAGTTTTGTGTACTTGCTGTGTTCATTCTTGGAACCGTATGGCTTAAGACTTCAAAGTTTGGAAAAGTACATCCGAATGTTACCGATAGTGTAACACCATTAGCAGTTATTTTATTCACTTATCTTTTCCTTGCAAGTATACCGATTCTTCGGGATATGCTGTGCATACTGGGTAAATACTCAATGAATATCTTTTTATTTCATAACTTTATCCGTTCAAGATGGTTTGAGGACTTCTCATATTCTTTCAGATTCTGGTGGCTGATCGTTATTGTATTAGTAATAGACTGTCTGCTGTTTTCTGTTGTTATTGAATTTTTAAAAGAAGTTCTGCGATATAATCACCTGACGATAAAGATAGAAAAGAAATTGCATGGAATGATAAGTAACGAATAATAAAAGGAAAGAAAGTTATGGAGAATTCAACACAACAAAATAAAAAATATTATAACGAGATTACGATCGCAAAAGGAATCGGCATTCTTCTTGTTGTATTAGGACATGCTTTAAAGCAAACGGGAGTAAGTAATGTACCGGGGAATGCGCTGATCAGTATAATATATAGTTTTCATATGCCCCTGTTCTTTGTGTTATCGGGATTTGTTTCTGTAAAGATTCTTCAGTATTCTAAGATGACAGAATACATAAACTATATAAAAAGCAGAGCTGCCCGCCTCCTGATTCCTTATTTTGTTATGGGAATTCTCTATATGCCTTTAAAATATTTTATGAACAGGTTTGCGATTAATCCCTATGATTTTTCACAAAGCTGGAAGTTGATTCTTGGGGATAATCCGAATACAACGATGTGGTTTTTATATACCCTTTTCTGGGTGTCGGTAATCGCATTGATTTTACTGAGGCGCTCAGTGCTGTTACCGATGCTTATTATAAGCGCTATTCTTTCATGCACAGCCTTTATATTTAACTGGAGCTTCCGTATACCAAAGTATTTATTTTTCTTTATTCTGGGAATTTATATTAGAGATCATTATGAGAAATTCATAGAAATCAGAAAGAATAAGTTGATTTTTATTTTGGTAGCAATCACATTTATTATATGTAATATAGTAAATTATCAGATGGGAAGAGGAGAATTTATTACTTCTGTTTCAGGAACAATATTATGCATGTGGTTTTCTCTTTGGCTTGTAGAGAAGAATGTAAAAAGTTATGGCGTTTTGAAAAGTCTGGGTGATGCGAGTATGGATATTTATATTTTGTCAGACCCGGTACAGACGGTATCAAGATTAGCTTTATGGAACATATTACATATGCCAAATGTTTTGGTTATTATGTTATGTTTTGTGTCAGGAACAGGCATATCATTTATTGCAGCAAAGTATATTCTGCGCAGATTCAAAGTATTTCGAATTCTGCTGTTTGGAGAATGTTAGTACATAGTTATTTATAAAACGATGTACCAGATGAATAAGACAGGAAGGAAGGCATTATGAAGAAAAGTTTATTAACAAAGGTAATGGCATTGGCTATGACAGCAGTTATGTTATTTAGTTTCAATACGACATCACAGGCTGCTGCAAAGAAAAATATTGATACAAACGATACGATTTCATTATGGGTGGGAGATTCCCGAACCGTTCTCATCTATCAGGACATGGATATGAGAGCCCCAAATGGAACAAAATATCGTAACAAAGCACGAGTAGAGGGCAAATATCTTATGCTCAAGTATCGTGACTGTTATGCAGGACGAGGAACCGGATATAATCTGGTGCGCGGAGGAAGAACGAGAATACAGAACGTAGCAAGAAAAGCCGGTCGTCAGAATATTGTCTTTGCCTCTGGAGTAAATGATATTTATAATCCACAGGTAAGTCCATTCAGATCCTATGTGGGTGGAGGACGAGTAGCTCCGGCAAGTCCAGAAACACTTGCTACAGAGTACTGGAAGTTATATGAGAGTTTTATCAGTAAATATCCGGAAGATCATTTTTATCTTCTCTCTGTCAATCCGGTGTACTGTACGCTTCGTTACAGAGGAAATACGGTAACAAACAGTAAAGTTATTCGTTTTAATAAGACATTACGTAAGCTTGTTAAGAAGTCTGGTTATAAGAATGTGACGTATGTGGATACTTATAAGAATGTATTCCAGAAAAACGGATGGGTTCATAAGAAGAGTGCATATCGTTATGCTATTAAGTACAGAAAGATGAATGTGCGCTATATGAGAGAAAGTTCCAGCTATCAGTTACATTACACCGATTCAGTAGATAAAAAGCTTTTTAAATATGTAAATGACTTTATTAAAAATGATATGAATATTAAGAAAGCTATAAATCAGAAGTAATTACGGTTATTGCGGAAGACAAAACGCAGCTTGTTGTGATTAAGCGTTTTTGAATGTATCAGGAGGAGGGTAACAATTATGAGAAGATATAAAAAGCTATATACGCTATTAACAGTGTTGGTAGTAACGTTCACGATGTTCCTTCAGTTTAGTTGTTCTTCAGAGGGAGCAACCCGTCTGAGCGAGACAAACATAGTGATGACAGCAGGAACAAATAAAAAGTTAAAATTACGGCAGGCCAAGGGGGCAGTTGCATGGTCTTCCAGTAATAAAAATATAGTTTCTGTAAATGAAAAAGGCAGAATATATGCATTAAAAGGTGGAACAGCCTATATTAAAGCAAAGACGAAAAAGAAAACATATAAATGCAAAGTTGTAGTTGTTGGATTTAATAAAGAAAAGTTAACTTTGTCTAAAAAGAAAAAGTTTACTTTAAAAGTGAGAAATTCAAAAGCAAGGAAATGGTATTCTAAAAACAAAAAGATTGCGACAGTTACTTCAAAGGGGATTGTAAAGGCTAAGAAGAGCGGAAAGACTACGATTGTTTGTGTAACTCGTACTGGAAGAAAGATTAAATGTAAAGTATATGTGCCGAAACTTGAAAACGCAAGTGCAAAGATGGTTGTGGAAACAACAAGAGAAGTTGAAGTAGTGAATACAGCCAATGCATGTCGCTGGTCTTCTTCGTCCGGTCAGGTTGCCTCTGTTGATAATAACGGAACCGTACAGGCTTTGAAAGCAGGAAAGACAACGATTAAGTGTAAAACAGGTAATGCTGTTTTAGAGTATGATCTGACAGTTATTAATCCAAATAATCTTGTGACAAAGAGAGCAGATCTTCCAGATAATACAAAAGTAGATCAGATAGATGTTACAGTGACAGGATATCCGTATAACCGAACTTATTCTATTTATAAACAGAATGGAAAGGAAAATATAAGCACACAGTTTCCACACTATATGCAGGGACATGGATGTTCCGCATCATCATTAACAACAGTGCTTAGTGCTTATGCAGGGGTTACCTATAAGCCGACACATATGATAGAAAAGATTGAGAAGAAGTACTTTGGCGATGTGTGGGAAAAGAATTACAGTAAGAAAGACACGAATGACAGTAAGAGCCGTCCGATGCCAATCAGTTTATATGGAATGACGAAGATTCTTGAAGGTTATGGAGTAAGATATAAATATGTCAGAGATTTTTCAGACAGTTTGGCAAAGCAGGAAATCGAAGCACATTTACGGACGGGTAATCCGGTAATTTTTGTTGTTGCCGCTAAGAGTCGAAAAGATGGTGCAGTGGCGAACAAATGGACAAGCGGATATCACTGCATGACAATGCTTGGAATGACAGATACAGGAAAAGTAATTGTAGCAGACTCCGTAGACCGTTCTACTAAAACTTTTGGAAATAACCAGAGAATAAAGTATGCATCACTTGGAGAATTAATTGGATATATGTTCCCATGTACCAATACGACATCTACATCAATATACTGGGGTGGTAAGGCAAGCAGCGGCGGTTACATTTTAATTAATCCGCAGAACCAATAAAGTACATCAGCCAGAAAATGAGGACAAAAATGAAAATAAAAATGAAAACAAGAATGAAAAAAACGATTACATTCATGCTTACAATGTTCATTCTGACAGTAGCACTTCCGGTAAATATACAGGCGAAGTCAGTAACGACACCAGTCTCACAGCTCCCGGAAAAGTCAGATGTAGGACAGATTACAGTTACTGTTAATTCGGAGAATGGTACAAGAAAGTATACTATTTTTGGACAGCATAAAAGTCCATGGAAAAAGACGAAATACCTTGATATGCATGGATGCGCTGTTTCTTCTTTGACAGCAGTACTTTCTGCTTATTCTAAAAAATACAGGAATTATACACCTGTTCAGGTGAAAAATATTGTAGAAAAGAAAGCACTTGGAACAGCTGCCTGGAAGCGCAATTACAGTAAACCGGTATTAAGACAGATGCCAATTTCCATGTATGGAATTTCAAAAGTACTGAATTATGCCGGTATCAAAACAAAGTATGTACGTACTTTTACTAATAAAAAGGCAGAAAAACAGATATTAAAGCATCTTAAGACAGGAAATGCGGTAGTAATCGAAGCGAATAACCGAACACAGATAAATGGACGTTTCAGTGCCAGAACAACCAGAAGATGGGCTCTTGGAAAGCATACAATGGTTCTGCTGGGACTCACCGATGATGGAAGAGTTATCGTAGCAGATTCTGCGCAGAGAACCTGGTCGAAGAAGAAACAGAGAATCAAATATACTACAGTGAAAGAAATTGTAAAGTATCTGATTCCATGTAAATCTTCAGCCAGAACTTACTATTTCTCAAGTACTGCAGCTTCTGGGGGATATGTGTTGGTGAATACGAAATAACCCTGTTAATGCGGAGAAATAGAACAGCTTTCTCTGACAAGCAGCTTACATGGAAGCTCAATTCTTGCAGCACTATTATGTCCATTATGGATTCTGTCAAGAAGTAGCTTCACAGCATGGTGTGCCATTTCTTCTTTTGGAATATCAATGGTAGTCAGCATTGGTTTTGTCTGCTCTGACTCCCGGATATTATCAATAGAGATGATAGAAGGAACATATCCTTTTTTTCTACGATGCCGCAGACAGTCAAATACGCCAAGTGCTGTGCTGTCATTTGCACAGAAGATGGCAGTAGGAAGGGAATCTCGTTGCAGAATGAGCTCCATTGTTTTCATCCCTTCCTCGCGGGTCTGGCTTGTTGGATAGATATTTGAGTAGTCAAGAGGAAGGCTGTGTGAAATTAAAGATTGATAATAACCGATATATCTCGCCTCATAGGAGCAATCTCCTATGTAGGCGATTTTTTTATGCCCAAGAGAAATGAGATAATTCATAGCGGTGATAGCTGCATTGGTTCCATTACAGATTACTTCATCGTAGGCAAAATCCGTTGGGTTACGGTCAATTCCAACGATATTATGATAATGATTTTGCAGAGGAGAAATAAGTTCGGAAGGACATTTTCCGAGAAGAATGATTCCATCCGCATGTTTGTCGGTAGCAGAAA
>OLGO01001251.1_pt1 | contig 17596 bp, 16 predicted proteins | sample 1605861 | NCBI WGS metagenome assembly OLGO01 (sample SAMN03283253) | human gut metagenome | biome: human-associated habitat; material: feces | host: Homo sapiens | place: USA | collected 2013
AGCACCTTTTCCAGCCTGCAATTTTGCCTGAATGTCCACCAGCAGATTGACCTTCGGCGGCTCTGCCTGTGTGACTGTTTTCTTTCGCGGGGTATGTGCTTTCTTCCCTAAGAGAACTGCCCGCAAATCTTCCAATCCATATCCTTCGCCCAGACTGTCCATGCGGGCGGCTTTCTCCCAACCAGAGAGTTTCAGTCGATACGATTTTCCGCGCTTTGAGACTTCACAACCATATTCTCGCAACAGCTTCAGCAGTTCTTCAAAGTCAGCAGGACTTTGTGATAATGCGTTGTCAATCGCCACACGAAGCAGCTCTCGGTGAGATGGATTTGCCTGATCGCCCAGCCATTTGTTATAGCTCTTTCCGTGAAGTTTCGGATTCTCTACAATGGACAGTCCATTCTCAATACAGATGGTGTCACTTAGCCGACGAACCGCCTTGGTGCTGCCCCAAAAGTTTCGGAACTTCCGGTCATATTCTAAGCTGACCGATGACCAGATAATGTGATTATGAATGTGCGACTTGTCTATGTGAGTGCAGACCACAAAGGCATGATTGCCTTTAGTAAAACGCTTTGCAAATTCTACGCCCAGCCGGTTTGCTTCTTCCGGGGTAATCTCACCGGGGCGGAAGGACTGGCGCACATGATAGGCAATCACATCATCCGCTCCGCGCACTCGTCCGGTAGCAACAATATACTGCCGCTTTGCTAAAAGAAACTCCGCATCAACCGTTCTGCTGTCACACGCATAACCGGTAATGAGTTTGCCGTTATCTGTTTTCTGTGGATTTGCTACATAGTCGATGATGTCACTGATCGCCCGACTTTCTGTCCGGCCTTTGCCGACATGAAGCGGCATGATTCTTGTGGTTGCCATAATAAAGTGTGCCTCCTCTCAAAAAAAGCGGCCTGACATAGCAGACCACTCTTATAAGTAACTGTTTTAAATTATTTTTTCTCAATACGTAGAATCCAAAAGGTAGAAATTATATCCTACTATTTGCAAAATACAGAAAATCCAATCTCTTTCATTTTATTCATGAAAGCTTCTTTAAACCCATTAACCTTATATGCATCAACTACAACAATAAGATTTTTTCTTGCTCGTGAGCATCCTACATAAAATAATTTATAAGCGGTTAATATACCCTCCATCTTCGTAATTTTGAAAATCTTCTTTGCATTTCCAACATTTTGCTTGGCTAAATATGATATAAAATCATCTTTACACAATGCATCAAATAATATATTCCCTTGATATTTTTCTAAAACTTCATTACTATATCTAACCAAAATCGCTTTATTCTTTTCACTTTTATTATGTGTTTCCGCTGTAAGCTCACTAATTTTCATTCCAAGCTCTGCTTCTACTTTTTCTATCATCCTATTATATGAATAGAACAATGTTTCAAATTGAGGAAGAGAAAATTCCAAATTTGACCACAGCTCAAAAAATGGGTACATTCGTACATTCGGAGTACTATTGTTATCTGAAGCCATAAAAATTACAGAAGAGTGACTTTCACCCTTTACACCATGCTGGGTTGATATATGAGGCATATTTAAATATCTCGCTAGATTTTTAACTTCTATAATCTTGATATCTAATACACTCTGGTATTCCGTACTTTCTTCAAAATCATTTTTTACTGCTTCTGGTATAAAACCATTAGCAAACAAACACTCTACTATATCTCGAATTAGGCATCCCTCTTTTTCATATTCAGCTTGAATCTTATCAAATTTACTCTTTATCCTTTGCTTATCCGTATGCTTTTTTATTTTGAATTGCGACGAATCAAAATATTTGCTCTCTTTCTTACAAAGCGAAATGACCATACCATAGTTTTCATTTGCATAAAAACTCATTATGTTATTTAACAAAAACAGAAATTTCATCAATATATCTGGATTATCACTTGACATATCTGATATGCCATACTTGTTTGTGAAGAGTTCAGCTGCCTTGAATTTCACATGAACAGGGACACGATCAGCTGGATTCTAAAAAAGAATACAGGAGGTCGCTATGGAGAAATTGGAAAAACGGATTCATGATGACAGCAATGGTCTGGACTATGTTCTGGTCGGAGACTACTACATACCAGACTTGAAGCTGCCGGAAGAAAACCGTCCCATTGGGCGATGGGGACAGATGCACAGGGATTATCTGAAACAGTACCGCCCAGCCCTATACAATGAACTGCTTTTGGCGGGCAGGCTCTGGACATATCTGGCAGACCTGAATGAACAGGCACAGAATCGGTTAGACACCATCATGGAACAGATGAAAGCTGCCGAAGGTATCACTGAGGAATTGAAAGCCCATGAACAGATAGCATGGGTCAGAGCTGTCAATAACATTCGTAACCGGGTAGAGGAAATTATCCTCTCGGAATTGGTGTACGGAAAGGAGCCGCTATGAGATACCGCATTGAACGAATAGAAGGTCAACATTGTCATTTTGTTAATGGGCGGAAAGAACTTCTTGCCTATTTGAAACACACACAGGCGGGAACCATCACAGACATCCGCAAGATTTATCAGAGCGGCGTTACCGATTCTGTCATGGAACTGTATCTGCCGTATATGAAAAAATAGAATGTTTGTTATACCAAAACAGAGTATTTTTTGAACCACTCACTGAATTTTCCAGCGGGTGGTTCTTTTATTACCGCTTTTTCTTCTTGGGAACAAAGTAAGGCTGCGGCTTCGCCTTTCCCCTCTTGCTGTTGGGATTTTTCAACAGCTTTGACAGGCTCAGTATCCGTAGGAACGCAGAGAAGTCCTCGGAGGAGATTTTTTCAAACGGTATCATCATCTGGTCGCAGAACTCATGAATCATCCGTTCTTCATTACTCCCCAGCTGCATCGTGCGTTGGAACTTTTCCTGCACTTGCGTAAGCGTTGGCTGCGGATCGGCGGTTGTCGGGTCGGTGACATGGGCTTTGCGTATATCACGGACAATGCTGTCTAAATCATCATGTATCGTATGATGGAAGAAGTCACTTTCCTGAACCTGCCCTACTTCCAGTGTACGGACATAAAGGTCATCTTCTCCCGGAGCATGGCTGTTTAGGATTTCCTGCCGGGCAGCTTCCAGTACCATGTTCATCTGCTCGACACGCATATCCGCAATTCGGTCAACAAAAATTTCTATATCTGCCATCAGCCGCCGGAAGTTTGGGTGTGTGGCAATCTCGCACAAAAGCCGGTTGTTGATGGTGCCGCTGCTTAAAAGTTCTACCATATCATCGCTCAGATGCAGAGCCTGTAGCTCTGTGTTTGGGTGATTTTTATTTTCCGTCAGCCCCATCAGGTAGTCGGTGGACACGCCGTAAAATTTTGCCAGTGTTGCAATGGCAAAGGGGCTGATGTCCTTATAATCATCGTTTTCATATTTCCCCAGAGCCGATTTGGATAATCCCGTCTGCTCTGCCAGTTTTTCCAGTGTCAGGTCTTTATTTACTACCCGAAGGTCTTTTAACCGTTCTTGAATGGAAAGTTTTACGTGCATCGAAATGCCCCCTTTTTATCAGGAAAATCCTGTTGCTATTTACCATTATAGCACGTTTCCATAAGCGTGGAAATATGGCGTTTTTGTGGATTTTTCCATCGTTTTGGATATACGGGAGAAGCCCTGTTTTTTCGGTAGAATGATTCTTGTCAACAGACAGGAACCTTGAAAATCGAATGACCGGCTGCATGATGTATGACCTTTGGGGAAGTGACGCCATGACAGGAGCGCACCAAAAAGGACAATACGCCGGTGGGGAGCGTACCCGCTTGCAGGAGCAGATTGCAGATAGGAAACGGCAAAGAAGATTGTAACTTATGCGGGGTTTGCCCCGCTGTAAATAGAAGCTGCGTAAGCGGCTTCTCCATGAAATGACAGGAGGTTGATTTTTATGAAGTTAAGTATCAGGGAAAAGAAAGTGCTGTATGCGTTTGGCTGTCCCAACTATCAAAACACAGTCACAAGGATGAAATGGCTCACGGCGCTTACCGTTGATCCGGAAGCAAAGCGCCGGATGCTGGAACTTGCCCGGAAGCTGGAAATGGAAACCGATGAAAGCTGGTACAACTGCTTTTATCATCATCTGCGGGCTGAGATGGATGAGTATTACCGGGCAAAACGCTGTCTGCGTGTAGTCAGGAAAAGCACCGATTATGAGGAGGATTTTTATGATTATGAGGAGGATTTTTATGAGGAAGCCGTCTAAATATGAAAAAGAAACCATTATCAACTTCAACGAAGCGGAGGACACCGCCAATATTTATACGTTCAACGCTGACTTGAAGCGTCGTCTGGCTGAGTTCAGCCGGAAATACCCTTTGCTGTGCCGGTTGGAACACAGTACCGCTGAGGGGAGCGTGACTTACGTGATGGACAAATCCCGCTTATCTATCCGGCTGGTGCCGCCGTATAGTGAGGAGCGCAGAGCCACCGCCAGAGAATACGCTAAACAACACGGCTTTCAGGTTCTGCGGACAGAGAAGGAAAGTGCCTGATATGGGTGCGTTTTACGGTAAAACAACGGGTCTGCACCCAGCATTTTTATCGTGAAGATGCTAAGGGGTACTCTGTACCGTCTCCTATGTAAAACCGGCACATGAAGCGTTACAGAGCCGGAAGAGCTGACAAAAGCCTCCGCAGAGGGGGAGGTCAGCTTTTCCGGGCTGGGTACAGGGGTGCAGCACCCTGTTGGGGTCAAGGGGCAACGCCCATTGGCTGGGGTGAGGGACGGCAGTTCCCATCGGGTCAAGGGTGAAACGCCTTGGCAGGTCAAGGGCGGCAGCCTTGCCCAGTGAATTGGCGTTGCGCCGATTCGTACTGGGTATTACTTGTCGCAAAACTGCTCAAGGAATCGGCTTCGCCGCCACTCCCCTGTCGGGGAAAGAAAAAAGATTGGAGGGAAAAACAGAATGAAACTGACACGGCATAACGGCAGGTCTGGGAAACATGGCACTTATAATCCGAAGCACAATGACCGCAGCTTTGATTTGGAAAACAGTGAGCATATCAACGCAGAGCTTGCTAAGAAAAATGTGTATTGGGATTGCTACAACGGTTTCCGTAACCTTGCCAAAGAGGAACTTCTGGCAGATACATTTGAGGAAGTTGAGGAAATGTATTATTCTTCCCATTACCGCAGTTATGTAGAAGCACAGAATCAGAGGAACGAAAAAAACAGACACCCGGAACGAAACCGCACGACTTCGGATTTACTGAAAAATAAAAAGACAGCGCCAGAAGAAACTATCTTCCAGATTGGAACCATAGACAACCATGCACCGCCGGAAGTCCTGCTTCTGGTTGTGACAGATTTTCTGGCTGAGATGGAAAAAAGGTTTGGTAAACATGTCCATATCCTTGACTGGGCGCTGCACATGGATGAAGGTACGCCCCATATCCACGAACGGCACGTTTTTGATTGTGAGAACCAGTATGGGGAGCTTGCCCCGCAACAGGAAAAAGCATTGGAGGAACTTGGTTTTGAACTTCCTGATCCTGCACAGAAAGCAGGGAAAACCAACAACAGAAAGAAAACTTTTGATGCCGTCTGCCGCACATTGCTTTTTGATATGGCAAAAAAACATGGCCTGCACCTGGAGGAAGAACCGGAATACGGCGGTCGTGCGTATCTTGAAAAACAGGACTATATCCTGATGAAGCAGAAACAGCAGATGGAGCAACAGGAGAAAAAGCTGGAGGAACTGACCGTTAAGATTGAGGACATTGAAACGCTGGTAGATGAAGTTGCTGATGTTGCCTACGATAAGGCAGTTGAGGTTGTGAGCGATACCGTCCGCATGGAAACCCATAAAGAAGATATTCGTCTGATTGAAGAAACACAAAATTGGCTGCGCTCGCCGGAGCGTAAAGCACCAAAGAAAGAGCGTGACTATGCCATTGACCGATTAGACGGTGTAGTGAAAAAAATCAGAAATTCCATGCAGAATACGTTGCAGAAAATCCAGACCGCCCTGATGAAGCCGTCTGCTAAAAAAGCCGGAACGGAACAAATCAAGGAAAAAACAAAGGAATCCATTTATTCCAAGCTTGCAAGAGGAAAGATTTCGGCAGACGCAGCCAATCAGGCTCGATGGGAACAGCAAAAACGGAAGCTTGGGAAAAAAAGGGACATGGAGATTTGACAGGCACTTATTGTTTTCATTTTCTGAAACGGTCAGTTTCTTTTCTATTTTGTGAGGTGATTTAGAGATGAATGTATTTGAAGCTGTGAAGCAGTCTGTCACCGCAAGACAGGCTGCGGAAATGTATGGAATCAAAGTCAGGCGCAATGGCATGGCGTGCTGTCCATTCCATAATGATAAAAATCCCAGCATGAAGCTGGATAAGCGTTACCATTGTTTCGGATGTCAGGCAGATGGGGATGCGATTGATTTTACTGCCCGTCTGTTTGGTCTGAACAGTAAGGAAGCCGCCCTAAAGCTGGCGGCAGATTTTTTCATTGTATTTGATGCCAAAGGGCATGACCCGCCGGGGAGAAAGAAGGTCAAGCCGAAGATACGGGAAGAACTGCGATACCGTCAGGCAGAACAGAAATGTTTCCGGGTGCTATCCGATTATTACCATTTACTGTGCCGGTGGGAACGGGATTATGCCCCAAAGACCCCGGAGGAGGAATGGAATCCGTTTTTTGTAGAAGCCCTGCAACAAAAGTCCTATATCGAATATCTGCTGGACAGTTTACTGTCTGACAATATCGAAGAACGGGCGTCTGTGGTGGCAGGGTATGGAAAAGAGGTGAGGAAGATTGAACAGCGAATATCAGAGTTTACCGCCAGCCACCCGGCAGGCGGTGATGAGCGCCGCCGATGCCATGCTGCCGCCCCGGAGCGTTGAGGAGATTCGGGAAAGCCTTACGGTGACGGAAAAGGGACAGACGGCGAACACCATCGGGAACTGTCAGACTGTATTCTGTCAAGACCCGCTTCTGAAAGGCGCTATCTGTCTGAACCTTCTGACTGACCGTGTGGACATTGTGCGGGATCTGGGCTGGCGCAGAAGTACCAGCGCCCTGACGGACACCGATGTGAAATATCTTCTTCTTTATTTTGAACAGAACTATGGGCTGACCAGTGAAAAGAAGCTGACGGCGGCGCTTTCCATTGTAGCAAATGAAAACTGCTATCACCCCATACAGGATGCGTTAAATGCCCTTGTCTGGGACGGACAGCCCCGGATTCGTTCCTGTTTGCATCATTTTCTGGGGGCAGAGGTGAGCGATTATGTGGAAGAAATGTTCCGGCACTTTCTTCTGGGCGCTGTCCGACGGGTATTCCACCCCGGCTCTAAATATGAGGAAATGCTCTGTCTGGTGGGCGGTCAGGGGGCGGGAAAATCCACCTTTTTCCGTCTGCTGGCAATGAAAGACGAGTGGTTCAGTGATGATTTGAAGCGGCTGGACGATGACAAGGTATTTGCAAAGCTGCAAGGTCACTGGATTATTGAGATGTCGGAAATGCTTGCCACCAGCACTGCAAAAAGCATTGAGGAGATACGCTCGTTTATCAGCCGTCAAAAGGAAACCTATCGAATCCCCTATGAAACCCAGCCAAAAGACAGGCTGCGGCAGTGTGTGTTCGGCGGTACTTCCAATACGCTGGATTTTCTGCCGCTGGACAGAGCCGGGAACCGCCGGTTCCTGCCTATCATGGTGTACCCGGAGGTTGCGGAGGTTCACATTTTAGAGAACGAATCTGCTTCCAGAGCCTATCTGCTGCAGGTCTGGGCAGAAGCCATGAGCATTTATAAAAGAGGCAGGTATTCCATGAAATTCACAAAAGAGATTCAGAAGCAGCTGGTGGAGGTGCAGAAAGACTTTATGCCGGAGGACACGGAAGCCGGACAGATTCAGGGCTTTTTAGAACATTATTCCGGCAGCATGGTCTGTTCCAAACAGCTTTTTAAGGAAGCGCTTGGACGGACGTTTGAAGAACCGAAACGCTGGCAGCTTCATAACATCAACGAGATTATGAACACAGTGGTGTCAGGCTGGAAGCCATTTTCCAACCCTCGGATGTTTGCCGGTTATGGTCGGCAGAGGGGCTGGGAGCGTGAACCTTCCGGCAACGAACTGCCCGGCAACGAAAGCGGATTTGTAGAATTGAGTGAGGAAGAATGCCGCCAGCTAGAACTTCCAAAGGAGTGGATTGCCTGATTTGTGGCGTTGGTTGCAGGGTTCATTGTCAGTTGGTTGCCGACTTTGTTGCCGGGGATTTTCGGGTCTGGATGCGGAAAAATCCTGTAAATAAGGTATTCTTTCATGAGTATCTATATCTTTGGCAACGAAAGCAACGAGATTTGATAAGAAAATAAGAAAAGTAAGAATGGAAAGCCAGGGAATAGAGAATATGTTTTTTGAGGTTCGTTGCCGGACTTCGTTGTCATTCCCTGTTGTCTGGCTCAATGTATCATGGAGGTAGCTTATGGAGAAAAATAGAAAACAAAATAAAAAGGTACAGTTTATCGTGGTGCGGGAGTTTTCCGGGGAAAAGCCCATGCGGGAAGCCTTTGAGGAACTGATCGAGCGTCAGACCTGCGGACAGTTTGAAAAATGGCGGCAGCATCGGGAAACGGCAGAAAAAGCTGCGTAAAACGGTTGAATCAGGGACAGGGACATGGTACTATAATGGTATCGTGTCCCTGTTCATAGAAGGAGAACACTATGAGCAGGAAAAAAGAAATAAACCAGAAAATCACGGCTCTCTACTGCCGCATTTCCCTTGAGGACGGCGGTGATAATGAGAGCATGAGCATCAGTAATCAAAAACTGATGTTAAAGGACTATGCTGAAAAAATTGGTCTGTTTCAGCATGAGTATTATGTAGATGACGGGTACACAGGAAGGAATTTCAACCGTCCTTCGTTTCAGCGCATGATTGCAGATATTGAAGCCGGGAAGATTGGCTGCGTCATTACCAAAGACCTTTCCAGACTTGGCAGAAATTATATTGAAGCCGGAAGTTATATCGAAATCTTTTTCCCGAAACACCGTGTCCGCTATATTGCCATTACGGACGGTGTGGACAGCCTGACCCGTCAGGAGATGGACATCACGCCGTTCAAGAACATCCTGAATGACATGTACAGCCGGGATATTTCCAAAAAGGTGCTTGCAGGACGTATGACCCGTTCCAGACAGGGAAAGTTTTGCGGCGGGCAGCCGCCCTTCGGTCTGATGCGTGACCCGGAGGACAACGGACATTTAATCCTTGACCCGGACACAGCGCCGGTTATCCGAAAAATTTATGACATGGCGCTGGATGGCTTGGGCTGTATGCGGATTGCAAAGCAGCTGATGGAGGATAAAATCCCTATCACAAGGGTAAAGGGAGATACCGCCTGTGATGTAAACTATTATTCATGGGGGGCTTCCAGAATTAGCCATATCTTGAGGAATCCATTTTATAAGGGCGCACATCTGGTCTGCCGGACACACCAGAAAGGGATTCGTTCCAACACCTATGACATTATCCCACGTGAAGATTGGGAAGTTATTGAGGACTGCCATGAAGCAATCGTATCCCCGGAGGAATGGGAACAGGTGCAGACCATTATTGACCGCAGACCGCCTGTTATGAAAGGCAATGCCTGTCCTTTTTATAACATTTTTCACGGCATCATCTACTGTGCTACCTGTGGAAAGTCCATGCAGGTGCGGTATGAAAAGGTGGGCAGAACCTCAAAGAACCGTTTTACCGGCGAAGAACGGGAACCCATTGATAAGGCATACTATATCTGCCAGACCTATAACCGACTGGGCAAAAATGCCTGTAGCAGCCACAAGTTAGAAGCAAGGGATTTATATAATCTTATTTTAGCAGACATTCAGGAGCTGGCAAAGACCGCACTTAAAGATTCCGATGCCTTTTACCACCGGCTGAGTAGCCGGATGGAACGCCGGTATATGGCAGATATATCTGAAATACAGAAAGAATGTGACCGGCTGACTGCACGAAATCAGGAAATTGACGCTATGTTTTTGAGCCTTTATACCGACAAGGCAAAGGGTGTACTGACGGAACAGCGGTTTCTGAAGCTGACTTCTGCTATGGAGCAGGAACAGGAATCCAACCAAAAGCGTCTGCGTGATCTGATGGAAATGATGCGCCACTCTGACGAACAGGAAAGTGATGTTAAAGCATTTATCAAGGAAATCCGGCAGTATGCCACCATTGAGGAACTGGACGAGGTGGTGCTGCACCGGCTTATCCATAAGATTCTGGTGGGTGAGGTCAAAAAGATTGACGGTCAGAAAGTGCAGGAAGTTAAGATAGTCTATAATTTTGTAGGTGAAATACCTGAGATAATAGAATAATAAAAAGTAGCTCTTCTCCTATGTTTTGGAGAAGAGCTACTTTAGTTATTTTTTAATTACTAAATCGTATATCGTAACACTTAGTCCGGCCAATCCAAATAGGTGGAATCAACCAATGTACTGCCACTTGCTTTGAATGTATCCAGGAAAGTACAATCTTTTGAAATATTCAAGCCTTCCCACAAGTAGTTTATCGTACCTTTCATATGGATTTGGCAAAATTGTTTATTACTTGAAATTTCGCTCCATGAATAGTTTGGTTCCCATGATCCCAATGTAAATCCCGTATCATAAGAACTTCCAACTAATGAAACACTTGATATTTTAGAAGAACTTACTGTGGCTTTGAAATCTTGTTTTATATATCCCCAACCAATAGCTGGAATCATACTCTCGACACTGGCAGTATAAGTGCCAGTTGCGCGTGTTGTAGGTAGAGGAGTAACTCTAATAGACATACTATCCATAGCAGTTTTCATCATTTCTACATAAGAGCGAACAGATGCTTCTATCTCAGCATCGCTAATGTTATCATTGATTGGCGTAATATGAAAATTTTCGAACCTTACACCAATTCCATTTTCTTCAGCCCATGTATTCAATTCTTCAGCAGCGTACTTTTCTGCATTAAACTCTCCATTTGTATCTGCTGCAAACACTGTCATTGATGACGCAAGTATCAGACATAGTGATATTAAGAGAGCAAAAATTTTTTTAACATTATGTTTCATTACAATACCTCCTTTTTTATAGCTTTTCTGATTTTCACAGCTAATGCAAGGATTAACGTATAAATTAAATATGTAATAAACACATCTAAAAGAAATGTTCCTATACCAAAATGTATTGCAAAATCATCGCGTGCATAAATGGTATAGAATTTATACGGAAATCCCAACCATAAAGCATCTGACATTGTTTCTTGTGTAAAAGGAATGTATGCAAGAAACAATGTAATACACAGACTATGAATTAGCCTCTGTATGTTCCAAAATCTTTTGATATTGCTCACTTCCTTTCACAAATAACCCAATTAAACCGTTGCTTTTTATTTTCTTTTCTCTCCAACGGAATCACCCCTTTTTCAATATTTCATTATGCTTAAACCTATTTATATAATAGCATATTTTTTTATTTCATTCAATAGAAAAAATGATTATAGGACATCTTGAGCTTTTAAGAATATCTTCAATTCATCACTTGACATTGTGGCAAAGACAAAATATCCGTTGGCGAATACTTTCTGCCAAATGAATATTTCTCCATATTTTCATATGCATTATATAGATTTTGGGCTCCAATTTCCTGGTATTTTTCCTTATTCATTAAGTATAATGTTAGTATTTCCGGAAACTCCTTTTGTAACTCATAAATACACTCTTGTGTATTAGAAGAAATAATCACTTGTGGCATTATATCTGGAACAACATCAATATTGTTTTCTGTGGAATACTGTTTAAATGAAGCATCATTGTAAATATTGTTTAAAATAGATACAATTTTCCCTATAGAACGAAAGTTAGTTCCAAGCTGATCGGAAGTATCAAACTTTTTCAGTCTTTCTTCAAATGAACCATCATAATTTTTATATATCTGTTGCATCCGATCTCCAAATAGATATATCTGAATATTCTCTCTATTTTCTACTGCATCATAAAAAATATCAAGCACATAAGCCGACGTATCTTGATACTCATCGATAAAAATATAGTTATATTTATCTCCAATTTTTCTCAACAAAATCGGATATCTTTTTATTAATTTGTTTGCAAACATAAGTAAATCATCATGAGATAATTTACCCGTATATAGAGAAGTGAACGGAGTTTCTCCATATGATAACTCAGATATATTCTCCTGCACAGCTTTCTCTGTTAATTCTCCATATTTTTCAATATAGTACTGATTGCTTTTCTTAATATTCTCATCGTTTGTAACATTCTTTATTCTATTTTTGATTTTTTCAGCATATATTTCCCAATATAAATCTAACACTTCTTTGTGCGAGTAGAATGGACTAATCAAATCATTAATATAAGAATGAATGGTGCTTACCGTAATATTAGCACCTTCCAAATTTTTCTTAAGTTCATCTGCCGCTCGATTAGTATATGTGATACACAAAATTCTACTTTCAGGATTATTAAGACAAATACTCTTTAGCTCATTGCGTATATATGTGGTCTTTCCGCTTCCTGCTGGAGCATTTATTAAATGTTTGTTGTTTTTTATTTTGCCAGCCATAATAACCCCTTCTCTATGTAGTCTGGAAGCATTTTTTTCTCATTTCCACTCAAAATCACAGAGTACATAAAATCTGTTTTATTATTAGATGTTGCTTCTACAATTCTATGAATAGAGTATTCACTATCTTCTTCATTTTCTTTATTGTTAGGTATAGAAAAAGTTAGATTATTAATCTTTCTTTTTTCTTTCCACTCACTTCTTTTTATCGCATGAAACACATCTACTTTTAATAATTTATTCAGCATTGCTTCCTCTAAAGTTCGCGCAGTACTTTTCTCATCCTGAAAAGTAAGATATACTAACCCATTATACAACACACTTTCCCCTTTAACTTGAAAATCATATAATTCTTTAATAGTAGGAGAATAATCTTTTTCTCTATCAGCATGAACCAATCGGTAACAATAATTTATCGTTGCATTTGTACTCTTGGAATCTTCCCTTTTTACTTCTTCCATACTCATAGCATCTTTATTATAGTCCAAATCAGTTATTATCAGAGTCTTCATTTTAAGCATTTTAAGTATTGGTAGATAATTATGAGCATATGCGCCACCAACTTGAATAAATGCTATATAGCTGTCAGCTAAAGCTGAAAATTCTGGCAATTTGATTAATTTTCTAATATATAATCGTTCCGAATCGCCTTCGTATAGTATAACTCTATCTGCAAAAATCAACTCAGAATATCCTATTTCAAAAAACCAATCAAAGAAGTTCTCTAAAAGAAATTGAGATTCTTCCTCAATATTCGTAACCTTTATTCCTTTTATTGAATTTCTAAATTTGCTCAAATTAAATAATTCACTCTTTGATCTTCCAGTTTGTCGAATTACTCTAAGACTATCGAGACCAACCATTCTTGCAATTTCATTAGAATGCGTTGTGATAAGACCTTGTATTTTTTTATCCATATAATATCTTTTGAGAAATCTAATAAATACATTTTGCATTTGAGGATGCATATGCGATTCAGGTTCCTCTATAAAAAATACATTCACTTTATTACTCTCAATAGATTTATAAAATTCCTCTAATCTCATGTGTAAATAAATCAAATTGCTGAATCCTAATCCTTGAGAATCTTCATTTAACAGCAACCCATCAATATCGTATTTTGCTCGCGTGATTCGCTGAATAAACTCCTCTACATCATGTTCGCTAACATCCATCTCCAGTTGAAGCTTTCCAATATGTCCACCACTAGTTTTTGATATGTCTCTTATCGTATCATCCAATGATATAATTGATGAATTTTTAATTTCGTTTTTTGCCCCAGAGTTTTCAATATCACTCATTAACAAATCGGGAAGTTTTTTAGTTGCTTCTACCCAAGTATCATTATCCTTTAGCAGAGAAATGACTCGTTTGCTAATTCCTTTTGAGGAATCAGATTCACTATCGTCTAACTCTCGTATTGCAGGTATATTTTGAAAATTGAATAAATTTTTAAACGCAAAAACTTCCATTGGATTTGCATTCCCATAGTCCGAATTACAAAAATAACATTTTTCAATAGCTGCATTACAGTATAATCTAAGTAATTCTTCTTTTAAAAAGTAAAGCTTAGTATCTTTTTCAACACCTTGAGGATTGTTAATATCTCTAAAGCGAGCCGACATCCTATCATAATGCTCAGTTAAATTCTTTTCAAAAGAAGATATACTTGGTTCATATGTGTAGATAAAATAAAATGAATGTTTGGTGTCATCCAAATCCATAAGATAATCTGCAAAATATTGGATATCATCATTATCAGGATTATAATCTACTTGGATCTGTGCTTGGAAACTATCCATGATATAGTCAGCAATAAATTTATCGTCATTTGATATTTTAGTAATAATTTCCCTAACGCCTGATTCTCTATCGTATTTAATCATAACTGCTTGAAAAATAGGCAGTATCTTATCCAACCAATCCGATGATAACTGTATTGGAATATCGCTATAATTAAAACTCAGCTTCTTATCACAAAACATTCCCTTTAAAACAGAAATCAAAGTCGTCTTTCCGCTATTATTTGGCCCTGCTAATACTGTTAAAGAATCTTGCATATCCAATTCAACATTTTGTAACTGCCTATAATTTGTAATTTTTACTTTTTTTAAAATCATACAGCTATTCCCCCTCAAAAAGTACCACTCTCTATATAATGTCTAATATTTAAATTGAGTTTTTATATTCTTTTTACAGTATACTCTTTTCAAAAATCTTCTTCAATCTATCAAAACAATTTATGAATAATTTTAATTTTCATATCTTCCTTGCACTCGACCGGTAGCAACGATATACTGCCTTTTTGTTAAAAGGAACCCCGCATCAACCATTCTGCTGTCACACGTAAATCCTGTGATGAGCCTGCCATTATCTGTTTTCTGTGGATTTGCTACATTGTCGATGATGTCACTGATCGCCTGACTTTCTGTGCGGCCTTTGCCAACATGAAGCGGCATGATTCTTGTGGTTGCCATAATGCTTCCTCCTCTCCAAACACAAAAGCTGCCACCCAACGAATCTTTATCGTCGAAGTGACAGCTTTCTGTCATTATGCACACCTTTGTAATGGTGCTTTTATGTTCTTTTACTATTCAAAAATTCAACCAGCTCATAGACTGTCGTTACCGGATTACTGTCTCGGCAGATCACAGCAACCTGATCTCTGGTTAATCTCTCCACTCGTTCTTTTGCGTACTGAATAGCTTCTGGCTGATGTTCCTGCAATTCTTCAAAAACATCCACACTTTTTCCGTAATTTTCCAAATATCCTTTGTTTTTCAAGATGTCAATTACCGTAGCGGAATCTTTCAAATATCCATTCCGTTTTTCAAAATGGAGCAGATACCAATATTCAAATGCCGGATTGGAATATGCGATTTTGTACCCATGCTTCTCCGAATAGGAAATTGCAGCTTGAAGCTCAGAGTCTTTATTATCATCACAGTCAAATACACACCAAAGCTGATCTCCGTCTTTCGGATAATAATCTGCTTGAGAGATCAGTGATTTTGCGTGTTTCACCAAATGTTCCGCCGCTTTATGTTTTGATGGAAGTGGGATAATATCCACCAGGCAGTTTCGTGAACGAAAATGTTTGAAATAAAGTGTCTCTGTTTCTTTCCCTTCGCAGATGATATAAACAATCGGTTTACGCTTCCGCCGCTTAACTTTGTTCGGATCATACTCTTTTCGCATCTTGCTCATCAGGCGTCACCTCCGATAAAAGGGATTGCACCAAATCGTCCCTGAAGATAACCCTTACGCACATTTTCTCCTTTTCTTGGAGAGAAAGATGCCAACGAGTAAAACTCTGTTGCACAAGTTTCATCGTTTTTTTCAGCAAACCAAATCTGATCTCTACGGAAGAAATTCAAGTCAAGCAGCATTGCATCGTGTGTTGTAAAAATCAGCTGCGCTCCCTTTGTATTGACAGCCTTATCCTGCACCATTTCAATCAGCCTTCTGGTTAAAAGAGGATGCAGACTATCTTCAATTTCATCAACAACTAAAAGTGCGCCGTTTTCAAGTGCCTGCAACCATCCTCCGATGCGGGCAAAAAAGTGTTGTGTACCGACAGATTCCTGCTCCATTAAAAGCTGAAAGTATTCTGTTGTATCGTCCTCGTTAATAATTCGATGTGTTGTCGTAATAACCGGTATTTTACCAGAGGTATTCTTGATTGTAACATCGGTGATTCCAAGATCGGCAAGCATCAATTCTTTTAAGATTCGAGCTTTCTTATCATCACCGCTGACAATCTGGGCAACAGTTTCTGAAGTAGCTGGCTCTTCATCCATCAGAAATGTCAACTTTTCCAGGAACCACTGATAAGCATTTTCCGTCTGAGGCAGATTCCAGTCATTAGAGGACACCAAATAGAGCTTATTGTCCGGTGTTCGGTTACTCAGAGTAATCTGCTCATTTACATTTTCCCGAAACTCATACACTCCATTTTCTCTTGAAAAAATTAAGGCTTCACGGCCATTCGGCCAATGGTAAAGATACTCTTTGTAAATCTTCTTTGCATCAAAAGAAAAACCGTATGTGTAACGAACTCCCCGAAAAATAAATACCATTTCAAAAGAAGTCGGAACCTTTGTTCCTCCAAACGGCTCCCACGGCAACTTTTGTCCCTTAGAAACTTTTGCAGCATTTCCCACAACCATTTCTTTCATCGCCATCATTGCATGTAATACGTTACTTTTTCCGGCTGCATTTGCACCATAAATTGCAAGTACGGGCAACAATGTCTTCTTTTCATCTGGATGAAGCAGATACTCTTCAAATGACTTATCCTTAGAAGCCGCAAAACTGATCACGGCACTGTTTTTTATTGACCTATGATTTTCAACTGTAAACTGAATCAACATAATGGAATACCTCCATTCTCAGTATTCGTATTTTCAGCTACTATTATAATAGTTAAAAATGCCTTGGTCAATATTTATAGCTTGTTTTTGCAGTTTTTCTGCGAAATTTTATAAATAAATTCTTTCTCAGCCATTTTTCGCAAAATATTCATCATACTATACCCCTACCATCTTAGTCAGAACAACTTAGTCAATGAAAATCCTGCACCTTACCCAACAGCCAGATTGCCGCAAGCGGTAATCCCATCGGACTAATCAAAAATGCCATCAACAACAAAATAAACCCGTTCTGCGGAGAATATGTAATCAACACTGCAACACCTAACAAAGCAAGAATCATGCTGATAAGCCCCAGAACCAGACCGGATACATAAACCAGGCCAAGACATATCCAGACAAAAAGTGTCAATGCAACAACAATTGGCGCAACGGCAATCATCAATAGTAGTTTCAAAATTTTTTGCGCAATCAGCATTTCATCAGCTCCTCCTTCAAACGATCCACATATTTCTTACACAGAACACTAATCTGTTTTTCATCATCTTCTGTCAGTTCACGCCTTCCCTGGGTCAGTTAGTCTGCGTGACGCTCAGATGAAATAGTGCCATCGGCTTTCAACTCCTTTTCT
>OLGO01001326.1_pt1 | contig 16753 bp, 18 predicted proteins | sample 1605861 | NCBI WGS metagenome assembly OLGO01 (sample SAMN03283253) | human gut metagenome | biome: human-associated habitat; material: feces | host: Homo sapiens | place: USA | collected 2013
TTTAAACCGCCGCGACTAAAGTCACAAATATAGGGTATCGGTTCTCTTCCCGGGCCTCTGTTTGTCTAACGAATTAAATAGTAATCTCCTCTATTTCTGTAGTGTAGTTACCTCTTTGTTGTTTCCACTTCATTAGGTAAATTTTATATTGTACGGAATCCTGGGCCTCTACAAATAGTTCTTCTCTTATGATATCTGCCTTTATTCCTTTTTCCTTTAACTCCTGTTTTTTTTGTTTTGCTTTTTCCAGACATTTTTGTATTTGTATATCATTTTCTATTCCGAAAGAACGTACTGGATAGATTGAGGCTGCTTTTTGGAGTTTTTTCGTGAGTATTCTGACTATTTTTATATGTTTTTTCCTGTGAAGCATTCTGGCAATAAATCTGGACATAAGTTTGGAATTATTCTTCTGATAATAAGATAAAATATGTACAAATAATTTATCTCCTGCTTCTTTTGCTATTTCTATCATCAAATCGATTGCTTCATCCGAAGGCTGCCACGGATTTTGTCTTGGAACGATATATTTTTCCGGCACCGCTGGATAACAGCAATAATTCAGTGGTGGAAATTCTACTAATGCTGCCAGTTTTCGCTCTTCTGGCGTGCTACAATCTATATCCAGATAATCGCATTTATCACGAAGAATTGCCAGGCGATATTCTAACAAACGGAGATATTCGTATCCTTTTACCCAGAAATGTCCGAGATCTCCGTAATTATATAAATTATTTTGCTGCAATAAGTCTTCAAAAAACAGTGTAATTACGCTGTCTCCCTGATGCACGACCAGAACATACTCCTCTTCTTTTTTATCAAGAACAGCCAGTAGCCCTCCCTCGTATTCACTTTTGTATTGTCCTGTTATTGTAGCATTATGGAAAACAAGAAAACTTTCCACAGCATCATTCATTAAATATACAAGGGAAATGTCCTGTTTTCTATGCATATCTTTTATTCTATTTTTTGATAAGAGCAGTTCAAATTGATCCTGCTCCAGTAATTCCGCTAATTTATAAAAAGTGTCCGGCAATTCCAGTCCGATTATTCTATCACCAACATCAAACATTGTATTCCTCAATTAATCAATCGTATTTCTTTTAATCTTTTTCTGCACTGACGGTACATTGGAAAATATTTTTCAACTTCTCTCCAAAATTCATCCGAATGATTCATGTGCCGTCTGTGCGCCAGTTCATGGACAACGACATAATCTAATAATTCATCTGGAAGATAATAAATCTGATAATTAAAATTTAAATTGCCTTTTGCACTACAGCTTCCCCACCGGGTTTTCTGATTTCTAATTGCAACACGGCCCACTGTTACACCCATTTTCTTCTGATAAAATCGAACTCTATCCACAATTTTCTGTGAAATATTCTCAATTTCTTCTGAAGTCAGTTCCTGAACAGGCGTTGCATTGGTTGTCTGTCGATGTTCTCTCTCCCATTTTACCAGCTCACTCTTCTTAATAATCCAGTCCCTTTCCTTTTCAATGAAAGATTTCAAACTTCTGTCTGATAACTTCTCTGGAATCCGGGCAAATATTTCCCCATTTTCCCGAACTTCAAGACCAAGTGTCTTTCTGGAAGAACGCTTTATCGTAATCAGCATTTCCCGGCCTGCATCCTCTAATTTATACTCTGTAATCATTTCCCCGTCCTATCTGTAAAAATTCTCCATAATACAGATAAAAATCATTACCTGTATCACCAGAATAAGCGGCACTCCAATCGTAAACTTTTTATGCAATGTCTTATGATGAAAGATATACATTCCCGCCAAAGCACCTGCACTTCCACCGATTACCGCAAGAAAAAGTAACATTTTTTCCGAAATTCTCCACTGTTTTCTGTGTGCCTTCCATTTATCTATTCCATACATAATAAACGCTATTATATTAATAATCAACAAATAAATCAACATTGCTTTTCAATTCTTCCTTCAATAAAAATAACTTTATCGCCTTCATTGATATTCTTGGCATATAGTTCAGCATCCGCTTCCTGCCTATGAATTTCTTCTCCATCTTCTGCCTTCAAACGAATGCCTACCATTGTTTCCTGCCCTTCCGGCCGCTCTTCACAGCCAAAATCTGCTTCATAAATTTCTATTACGGTGTAAGTTTTTTGCATTTTATTTCTTCTTTCTTATATGACTTTTATATTTTTATTAATATATAACTGTAAATATAACTATAAATGAGTAAATATAATATGAAACTTTCTGTCAATAATCCAGTGCACTAATCAGCTTCTTCTTCCAAAGCTTCAATAAGAAAACTCACTGGACGGAACCCATCATTGCAGGATATCATTGCTGACTTTTCATTTTTCATCCATCCATTGTAAATATCCTTGCCTCCATATGCTAATGTCATGACAAATGGCGACATACTCTCCCAGGCACTATCGCACATTCCAACTGGCTTACACCAGCCATTGGTGATGAAAACTTGCCCTTCTTCTATATCACAAGCATGTTCCATAGGATTCTCATATTTTTCCATTAAATCTTTATAGCATGCTTTACGCATGACTGTGATTTTACATTTTTTCATTTTTTTCTTTGTCTCAATTTTAAAATCTAATAATTTTTGTTTCGTAATTTCTGTAATATTGTTTCCTATTTTAAACTATGCGAGGAGTTTGTGCAAATGTATTCCAGAGTATTTCTATAAAATTTCTCCTTAAAATAGGTATAAAATTAACACGTCCGCCTTCCATTTACCAAACATGTTAATCACATAGATAATATTTTCATATCTCCCCATAGAGATTTCAGAGGATTGTCACCCACTTCATACCTCTGTAACAAAAGTTCTGAGGTATCAAAAAACTTAGCCACTCCTTCTGGACATTCGCATATAAATGGTTTGTTATCTCTCCAAGAAATATTATACCTCGTATCATATAGAAGAAACTCAATATCTAATCCCATCTCTATGGCATTTTCTAATTCTGCAAGACTCTCTAATTTTCCATAATTCTCATACTCTATCACCTTTCAGCACCTCACTTAAAATATCACTGTTAGCAATTTCATGTCCCGTTTAAAATCATTGTCATATTTTCTTTTTGATATATCCCATCTGCTAAATATTAATTATGATAATAATCTACATTCCAATATGTTTCTATTAATTCCTAATTTTTCCATCTGGAGTGTAATATCGAAGCTTAATTTACATTCCACAATGTTTCTATTAATTCAGCCGTTCCTATGCCCACAAGAATCGGTTCGATTGTATTTACATTCCACAATGTTTCTATTAATTCATTATCACGCTCCTAAGAAGTGTATGACCTACCATAATTTACATTCCACAATGTTTCTATTAATTCAGAAAGACATCCAGCACATAAAGAAAAAGATAGCTTTATTTACATTCCACAATGTTTCTATTAATTTCCTAATGCGAACAATGTGGATGATACATCACCTCTATTTACATTCCACAATGTTTCTATTAATTCACGGAATCCCTGAAGACTTCGTGGAACTCTATCTGTATTTACATTCCACAATGTTTCTATTAATTCATCCTACCGGAACAGGAACAATCTTTCCGGCATTCGAATTTACATTCCACAATGTTTCTATTAATTCGTTCATCATTTTTGTTAAAAATGCAATCATTTTCTCATTTACATTCCACAATGTTTCTATTAATTCGCAGAATGCGGAATTTGCAGACAGGAATAAATTCATTTACATTCCACAATGTTTCTATTAATTCAAATTAGTGTATGCCGAAACAAGCCCTTGTCGCCAATTTACATTCCACAATGTTTCTATTAATTCCGCATAGGGTCAAGTATGTTACGTTGTAGCGTACCTCATTTACATTCCACAATGTTTCTATTAATTCTTTAATTTGTGAAAGAAATTAGAGCATATCCGCGCATATTTACATTCCACAATGTTTCTATTAATTCTGCCAAGTCTTTTGTAAAATCTAGTTATGTTTTATTATTTACATTCCACAATGTTTCTATTAATTCAGCAATGTGCAAGTAATCCGCGCAAATTCCTTCGTTATTTACATTCCACAATGTTTCTATTAATTCGGAGGTTTTTACCATGAAAAAAGAAAATACTGTGTATAATTTACATTCCACAATGTTTCTATTAATTCCCAGCGGTCTAACTTAGTGAAGAGAATCATGTCAAATTTACATTCCACAATGTTTCTATTAATTCGGTGAAGAATCTGCTCTTAATTATGCCATAACTTAATTTACATTCCACAATGTATCTATTAATTCTATATGTAAACCAGGACGGGAAAGCAATAATGGACATTTACATTCCATAATGTATCTATTAATTCACATTTTTATCTGCACTGATGAACGCAGCACAGCTATTTACATTCCATAATGTATCTATTAATTCATATTATGTCCAAAGGCAGTGGTTTAGCCAAAGTCATTTACATTCCATAATGTATCTATTAATTCGCGAAATATCCACAATGATATGCTATCGTAGATAAATTTACATTCCATAATGTATCTATTAATTCTGTTTCCATTTTGTTAATTGCAGTTGCGTCCGTAACATTTACATTCCATAATGTATCTATTAATTCGAGTACACTACCGGAAACAGCACACTTGATTGATTTATTTACATTCCATAATGTATCTATTAATTCAAAACTTCATCCGCAAAATGTCAGAAAGAAATATGATTTACATTCCATAATGTATCTATTAATTCGGAAAACAGGCGATACAGTCAATGCTAAGGACTTATTTACATTCCATAATGTATCTATTAATTCGCCTGTGGCCGCTTATTCCTTACCACTTTTACTTCATTTACATTCCATAATGTATCTATTAATTCGCGTGATGGTCGCTGACTTGATCTTCCAATCTTCTTCATTTACATTCCATAATGTATCTATTAATTCCGCAGCGATCTCATCCAGTATCAAGGTCATCAAACGATTTACATTCCATAATGTATCTATTAATTCCAAAGGCATTTTCAGTATGGATATGTATTTCACTATTTACATTCCATAATGTATCTATTAATTCTCACCCTGATAACCACAATCAAGACAACTATCAATATTTACATTCCATAATGTATCTATTAATTCTCACGCTTTAACTGAACTACATCTGCCGCATTCAAATTTACATTCCATAATGTATCTATTAATTCGCATATATAAAATTGTTCGTAACAAATGAAGTCGATATTTACATTCCATAATGTATCTATTAATTCATACAGCAGAAGATACAGCGGTAGCAATCGGGTTGAATTTACATTCCATAATGTATCTATTAATTCCCGATGCGATTTGCCTTCAATCGCAATCAATTTTGCATTTACATTCCATAATGTATCTATTAATTCTCAAACTTTGCATAAAAGCGTTTAACGATTCTGTCACATTTACATTCCATAATGTATCTATTAATTCTCATATTGCTCCTGAAGAAATTCATAATCTTCATCATTTACATTCCATAATGTATCTATTAATTCGAATGAAGCGAAAAAATATGTGATTAACTTACTTGAATTTACATTCCATAATGTATCTATTAATTCGATTACCATCTTTACACCTCCCATGTACTAAACGTATTTACATTCCATAATGTATCTATTAATTCGGAAGTTCATCCGCCTCGTATGTAAATACATTATCGCCATTTACATTCCATAATGTATCTATTAATTCCCTGTCCGATAATGACGTTTGCATTCGTCACGGCATCATTTACATTCCATAATGTATCTATTAATTCCAGTATGCAAGCGGTGTAAAAATTCATTTTATGACATTTACATTCCATAATGTATCTATTAATTCGGCAATCCGGGGGGTATGGCATCTTGCTTTACCCGAATTTACATTCCATAATGTATCTATTAATTCGATTCCCGGAAATGGGATATAGTAAAATCCCTAGTATATTTACATTCCATAATGTATCTATTAATTCGCAGACAGATAGTTTATGGAGCAGTATGTTAATCTAGTATTTACATTCCATAATGTATCTATTAATTCATTGTCGCGCCGCGCATTTTTTTTGTAAATGTCTGATTTACATTCCATAATGTATCTATTAATTCCGATTAACTCATACATTCGTTATCCCCCTTTTACACATTTACATTCCATAATGTATCTATTAATTCGGATGCTCGTCTGCAGAAGATGACACAGGCAGGCGTATTTACATTCCATAATGTATCTATTAATTCTTGTACCTCATCTAATGTTGAAATCGGGCTAATATATGATTTACATTCCATAATGTATCTATTAATTCCCGTCCTCCAGCTACCATTATATCATCTATAGTCTTTCTTCTTTTTCTGTCGACCTCTTTCTATTCTCCCCATCTTACATCCATATTTTTATTATAATTTCGCTCTCAGCCCATATTTATCGCATTGTCAACCTCCCTATATTTTTGCATTATTATCGGTCGACAATTTATATCTTCTTTATTTATGTCAAAATCTCATCTATAACTATACTTTACCATTCACTAAAATTGTACTTGCATTATATCACCTTTCTTTGCATTTTACAACACTAATCTAATAGGATAAATATTTTTCTTTTCACATCAATATTAATTATAATCTTAAGTATATTGTCAACACAGTTATTTTCCTTTATAATATGGATTTATAGTAATAACATATTGGAATGTAAAGATTAGTTTAGTTTTGAAACTTTCTTTTAACCGCTACATTTTGGATTTTCCTAATCTATACATTCCACTTGTTATTACAGAATGCTATCTACTTCAATAATTCCGATATATTAATCTCCAATCCTTCATAAATCCCACTTTGAATCGTCTGAGTAAATAGGCTTATCATCGGTGCTTCATCCTGCTCGTAATAGTAAATCGTTGTTCGCTCCTTTTCAGGATCAACAATCCAATATTCTCTTACACCGGCATCCGAATATAATGCATTCTTTGTTGTATAATCCATCTTCCTGCTAGACTTTGAAACAACTTCGATTACAAAATCCGGGGCACCTACACAGCCCCTGTCATTTAATTTATCTTTATCACAAATGACACTGATATCTGGCTCCACATATATTTTTTCATCTTTATTTAAAAAAACCGCAAATGGTGATGGATATACCTCACATTCCCCATTATTTTTCTCAATATAGCTTTTGATCACATGGGATAACTCCATAACTAACTTCTGGTGAAGCCTGTTCGGTGGTGCCATCGCATATATGCGACCATCTATAAGTTCTGCCCGCTCCCCCTCTGGTAAGGCATAAATATCTTTAATTGTATAGCTACTCTTTTTAAGAATCGGCATACCACACATCCTTTCCATTTTTTCTATTAATTTCTATATTCTTATATTAACATTTCCCTCAAAAAAATAAAACCCTTTTATATTAAATCATTTTTTCATTCTTAATTTTCTCCGCTATAATTACTCTTTACGTACGCTATCCTCTTTTTATAAAAGAATTCAACTTTATAAATCAGCTATCAACATAGTGCAATGCAAAAATACATAAAATAAAAAAACACAAAGAAAAGAAAAACACAGTTCTTCGATGTTACGCAATCTTTGAAAACTATGTTCTTCATTTCTTTGTGCTTTTAACGTTTAGAAACCCCCACAATTCCAGCCTGATTTCCTAAATAAATGCCCCAATGCTTTTTCAAACACGCTCTAGTATTTAGAAAGTGATTAAATGCTTCACCCGTTCTTTGAGCATATAAAAAATTCTCTGGCAAAATCCTATTTCCCAGCAATATCCTTCACAACTTCCCCTGCGATAATAAGCCCTGCCACAGATGGTACAAAAGCTACGCTTCCCGGAATATCGCGTCGTTCCGTACATTTATGCTCCGCTCCCGGAGGACAGATACAATTTGTTCTGCAGCTTATGGACATATCTTCGATTGGACGTGTTGGCTTTTCTTCGGAGTAAACAACTTTCAGTTTTTTTACACCTCGCTTTTTCAGTTCGCGACGCATTACTTTTGCAAGTGGACACATTTTGGTTTTGTAAATGTCGGCTACTTGGAAGGCTGCCGGATCAAGTTTGTTGCCAGCTCCCATGCTGCTGATTACCTGAGTTCCGTACTTTTGCGCCTGCATAATAATCTCGATTTTTGCGGTAACAGTATCGACTGCATCGACAACATAATCATATTCATCAAATGGAAAATCATCTGCATTTTCTGGAAGGAAAAAGCATTGGTGGACATTGACCTGTGCATCAGGATTAATGTCTAAAATACGCTCCTTCATTACTTCTACTTTGTATTTGCCAACTGTTTTTCTTGTGGCAATAATCTGACGATTTAAGTTTGTAAGACACACTTTGTCATCATCAATAAGGTCAAATGTGCCGACTCCGCTTCGCGCTAATGCCTCACAGACATAACCACCAACTCCGCCGACTCCAAAAACTGCCACACGGGAATTTTTTAATTTATCCATTGCTTCTTCCCCCAGTAAAAGCTGGGTTCTTGAAAATTGATTTAACATATATTTCTTCCTTTTCTGTGTTATTTTTAAAGATTCGCAAAATCAAGAAACAGCATATGCATCTTCTCTTCGCTGTCTACAAATTCATACTCATGTTTTGTACCCGTATAAATAAGCTTCCCATCTTCATAGGCAAGTAACTGATTCATTGGGACGTTCTTCCATTTATCACGGTCGAGAGGACGAGTTGCCATAACGATTGCTGTGTCTTTACGGCAACGGTACAAGCTGTCTTTATAATTAGTATGAACGTACATAATCTCTCCGTCAAAAATAAGCAGATTCAGCTTATTCTCTGGCGCGATTTCCAGGATAATACGATTAAGAAGCGCAAAACGTTCTTCTTTTGTCAGTGCCGCTCCCTTTTCATCCTGCGCTGCATTTACCTGATCAATAATATAGCACAAAATGCGTTCGCTGTCCGTATCTCCGTCTTCTGCCGCTACAAATGGCTCAAGTACTTCACTTTCAAATATTGTTCCATTATGCGCTAACGTCCAGGTGCGGTCATAATTATCACGCATAACAAACGGATGTGTATTTTCATAGTCCATTGTTCCCCTGGTCGCAAGACGGATATGTGCAATCATCTTGTCTGTCTCTATTTTAGCACGAAGTCTCTGCTTTAAATAATTGCTTGTCACAGCAGACTGTGGCTGCTTTTCTAAAGAAACAGCATTGCCGTAAAAAAATGCCATACCCCAACCGTGGGGATGTTCTGTTCCATCCGAAAAAAATTCTCTTAATAACTCATTTAACGGTATCTTTTTTGCAGAATCTACTCCAAACAATTCACACATTGATTTTCTTCTCTCCTCATATATTGTATTATGACCATTTTGAGCTATTTTGATTTTCTTTCGCAAGTATCTGATTATAAAATTTCTGAGATTCCAGTCATATCTAAATATCTCTAAACAGTCATATTTTGTTTTTGTCTCGCTAATACAAGTCCTTTTTCTACATAGTTTTCCTGATATTGTTTTCGAACCTGCCATGCATATCTCTTCTCTGGATCAACAAATTTCTCATATTCAAAATCTAAGATTTGTTGAACATCGTCCATTTTCAGGCCTTGATAAAACTCTTTCATCCATCCGATAACTTTTAATGCCTCATGTACGATAGACCGCGCTCTTTTTTCCGTACGGGCAATTTTTACTGTCTTTAAATCGTAATGGGCCGCATTTTTAAAATTCTGTACAGCATTTACCTGATCCTTTTTGGAAACATACCAGGATGGCATCGTTGCGAGCCAAACCATTAAAAGCTGTGCAAACTTCACATCTCTCGCATCAATTCCAGCTCCTGTGAGAGGATTTAAATCAAACATACGAAGTTCGATATGATTGATTCCATTCTTCCTCAAAGATATAAGATTATTTTCTCCTGCAGGTTTTAAACGAATAGGATAATAGAGTTCTGACGGTGCTTTTAGTAAGCCATTTTTAACATACTTTTCAATAGAATTCACGTAAGAATCAATATCGCTATAATCAAATGTCGGTGGAAATTCATTCCAGTAACCAAGTTCACTGCATCTTACAGAACTTAAGCCTGTAAAAACACTTTTCCCATAGACACCTTTTTCCATAAAAGAACTGTCTACAATCGGACTGGCCGCCGTAACTGCCACTAAAATCCAGCCATATACAGCCATTTTCTGCGCCAGCTCCAAATACAATTTATTCTTATATTTCATAAAATCCGGCTCAGACTGCAAAGCAAAATCTGCTCTTAACAAATCTTCTGAAAAAGAAAAATTTACATGGCTTCCCGAAAATGTCATCTTATAACGTCCGTATTTATCGGAAAGATATTCACGATACGCTGTTTTATGTGCATCTTTCCCATCAAACTGTGCAATCGGCACATCTTTCTCCCCGCCAATATATGGAGGATTGGAAAATGGCCACAGCAATTCTGGCTCTGGAAGTGTCTTTAACTTTTCCTGAATTCTTCTGGTATGTCCTTCTAATTCTTTAATTGCCGCCTCGATACTTTCATTTACTCCTGTATTAATTTCGGTCTGGTTTTCACTGAAGTCTCTGACGATATGTGCATCTCCCGGAAAAGGATGCGCAGTCTGTGAAAGCATACCATCTCCTACAACACGCAGACTTTCCATCTCGATTCCAAACGCACCATCTAATAAATGTTCTCTTATATACTCATTTTCAATATGCAGCATTACATTCCTCCATACTCTTCGATGTAATCCTCCAGTGTTTTTCCGTTCTCCATTCCTTCTTCCATCTGTCTGCCTGGACTTAAAAGCTTCTCTGCCCTTCCATATAAAGGTTTTAGGAAATGTTCTTCTCCGTAACCTCTCTTTTTCAGGCCATTTTCCGCAAGTTCCAGAATAGATAAAAGCTGTGTTGAAACCTTTTTCCAGTCAAAAATATCTGCTTTTCTTCGTCTGTTAAACATTCTTCTCAACTCAGATGCATTATATCCATTATGATAGATGGAAGTATCTTTCTCTAAAATCTCTGAAAGCTGTCCGATATTTTCCATAAGGCCAGCATGCAATGCTCCCGATGCCATAATTTCACCTACCGGCTGCTCACATACACTTCGAAACTCTACTGTCCCACGGAAAGTCAGATCTTCAAATTTAAATGACCGTAAATATTGCAAATCGGAAATCTCCGGATGGAATGTGATTTCCCGATATCTATTTCCATCGAAGTATTCCCCTTTTATCCAATCAGAGGAAAAATATTTACTAAAAACCACTGGTGGAAAATTAATATATTTCCCTTCTCTTTCTACACAGTATAAGCTCATACTCTTTATGTATCGAACAATTTCATCTGTTGTATCAAATACAACATTATACATATCAACATTATGGCGATTCAAGCCATGAAGACTGTTTCTCCAAAAGTTATCCCTGCTACATAAAATCTCCGCATTCTCTCCCCATAAGGAGTTCGCTAAAATCAATGCCTTAAACGGTTCTAACTTTGTAAATGTATTTAGCATTGGAACTACCTGCTCTTCTTCTACATCAAGCTGAATCTGACTTGCACACGAAAACAGTCCAAAATTCGGATAAGAATGAAATGGAATACTGTTGCCATACTTTTTATAAGAAGACAGGTAATGAAATAACATACGATACCGCTCACTTACTACCGGTACATTCTGATTCACTACATAACGGGGATTAATACCCATGCCAGTCAGCATATGCCCCTCTTTACGCAGTTCCTTCTGTATATAAGTATAATACTGACAAAATCTTTTGTACAGCACATTCATATCTTCTTCTTTCCCAAAAGAAATTTTTAACGTATTATAACTGCAATCATAAGACAGACCATCTCCTGTCTTGTCATCAACTGCCAGATAAATATGTTCATTATCATCTCTGCTCACATTCAAAAAAGAAAATGTATCAATAAATCGATCTGTTACCTGATAAATCACTTCAAAATTGACAGGTTCATTCTTCTCATTCACAATCGGCAGCTCAAACTCCAAACCAGCTAGATGGGTTCTCTTTCTTCTTGTTTGCACAATATAGCGATTATAAATTGCCTCCTATAATACAGAACGTTCCATCGACTGCCTCCTTTCTATAGCATGTGTTTAAAAGTACGTTAACCTCTAAAATTTACATATTTTCTTTTATACCACAGATTTCATACTTTTTCCATAGAAATTATATAATTATTTAATTCATCTTCTCCATCCATAGCACAGAAGCCATTGCCCTCAATAAGGCATATTTGTGGTCTCGGAGCAAGTGTTGGATGTGAGCGCATAAGCGAACATTCAACACGCCGCGACTAAAATCACAAATATGCCTTATTGAGGGCAATGGCTTCGTCTGTTGGTTTTCTTAATGAATTAAATAGTAAATTAATTATGTCTTACTATTAATTCTGCTGTTGGCTCATCAATATAGAGACTGTCTACCAGTCCTCCTTGAAGTGCCGCTGTTATAATCTTCTCTTTTTCTTTTCCCACGGCAACAACTAACTTATTTGGAATCTTTTTAATCGTTTCAAGGGAAGCCCCTACAACACGGGCATCTATTTTTTTATCAAATAGTTCCCCGTTTTGTTTTATAAAGTGGGAACAGCAGTCTCCTACTGCTCCTCTTCTGCTGAAGTCTTTATAATCATTTTCATCAATAAGTCCCATTTCATATACAATGGACGGACGTTCTAAGTTACCTACGGAATAAATTGCTGTCTGGCACACTTCCGCCATTTCAAGGATTTCATGAATCTGTGGATCTTTTTTCAAAGCTTCAACAATCGAAGATTCCGCCACCATTGCCGGCGCTGGAATCTGATAACCTGTTCCTCCAACACTGTCTACAAACCTTTTCAACACATCCAAAGCACCCGATTCGAAAATCGCTCTGGAAAATCCTCCAGTTAACTGAATCACAGATACCCCGCTTCTCTTAATCTTGGGAAGCTGCTGGGCTAATACTGCAAGTGCATGTCCCCATGTTACTCCAATAACACTATCATTTTTTATATAACGTGGGAGGTCTTCTGCTAATGCCGCACAGACATCCTGCATTAATATCTGCGAATTACCTACCAAATCTGGCACAATAATCGCCCTTTTAATCGGAAATCTGGCAATCAGTTCATTCTCCAGATTCCCATTTGCCAAAACAGAATCTTTAATCCGAACTTCTATAATCCCCATATCCATCGCATTCTTTAAAATACGGCTTACAGAAGACTTGCTAATTCCCTCTCGTGCCGCAATTTCTAACTGGTTATAATGTAACTCATAATATAGCTTGGCAATTCGAATTGCCTGATTCATCTTCGCTGCATCCATCTTCTCTCTTCCTCCAAGCTTCTTCTCCAAATGTGCTTTAAATTCTACTTATAATCTTAATTTAAGATTATAATTTCTCCACACACAGAAGTCAAGGTGAGCTGATTTGATTCAGTATATCAAACAGACGAAAGTTTGGAAGGCAATAGTTTACATCTGTGACTTTAGTCGCGGCGGTTTGAATGTTCGCGGGCACGCTTACATTCAAACCTTGCTCCCAGGCCACAGATGTAAACTATTGCCTTCCAAGCTTTCTGTCTTTGCTTGCCGTAGGAATCAAATCAGATATGAATGGGATTTAAGGAATAATTAATGCTCCCTGAAAATTTTAACCTCATAATAAATTTACAAATCCCTCAATTTGAAATTCTACTAAATTTTATTCCTAATCCTTGCCAATATGGCACAACAGCAGCCACAGTCAGAACTATATAATCAAACTAATCCATATCTATGGCCTCGGAGCAAGTGTTGGATACGAGCATATAAACGAGTATTCAACACGCTGCGACTAAAGTCACATATATGGATTAGTTTGATTATATAGTTCGTCTGTTCGTCTGTTTCTATACTTTGCCTGTCTGGCGAATTAAATTTCCGAATTCTTCTTTGAGGCGAAGTAAGCCCGGAGTGAATTTACTACGATGATTACTCCAAGTATCATCAGTAAAATAGCGATAATCAGCTGTAAGCCTTCTACTAAAAATGTTGCGGAACCAGCAGAAAATGCCTGTACGAGAGAAATAGTTCTCTCTACTAATGCGGTTCCTGTTACACAAAGCATGATAATCAGTGGTGGGAAAAGCATTTTATTGCTTCGTCCGGTTACTTTTAAGAATACGCAAAGTGTTACTAATACTAAAGCAGATAAGAGCTGGTTTGCGGAACCAAATAATGGCCAGATATTTGCATAACCAATTCTTGTTAATACAAAGGCTGCTGCTAACGTGATGATTGTTGAGAAGTATGTATTACATAAAACTTTTCTCCATCCTTCTGCGTGTTCCATATCATCAACACTGAACAATTCCTGAAAGCTCATTCGGCCAATTCGCGCTACGGCATCCAAACTTGTAAGTGCAAGCGCGGACACGCACATTGTCATGAAGCACTGCGCTACATATACTGGAATTCCAAACATTTCAAAGAATCCGGCTACACCGCTTGAGAATACCTGGAATGGTGTTCCATCTGCTGGTGTTCCGTTAGCGGACGCTGCCGCTCCTGCTACACATAAAGCGATAACTGCAAGTAAACTTTCTAATACCATTGCACCGTAACCAACTTTTAACATATCTTTTTCATTGGATACCGTCTTTGAAGATGTTCCGGAAGATACTAAACTGTGGAAACCAGAAACTGCTCCACAAGCAACGGTTACGAATAAAATAGGGAATAAATCACCAAGCTGATCATTATGGAAGCCTGTAAATACAGGAAGATTCATTGCCGGATGCGCTACTAATAATCCAACAACAGCTCCTGCGATCATTCCGATAAACATATAGGTTGTCATCGCATCACGAGGCTGTTTTAATAACCACATTGGGAGTACTGCCGCAAAGAAAATATATACAAACGTAATATATGTCCAGCCGTCCTTTCCTAATGTAATTGGCATTGTCATACCAATAGCAAGTGCTGCTACAGTACAGATTAATCCAACAACCGTTTCCTTCCATCCTGTCAGATGCAGATGTTTATGAAGTAAACCAAAAATCATTGCAAATGCGATAAATAAAAGGGAAATTGTTCCTGCTGCTCCATTTGTTTTTGCTGCATCGGAAAGTGCAATCACACCATTGGCATCTACCGTATAAGCATTAAATGTACCTGCTACCATATCAGCGAAAGCTGCGATAACAATTAAAGTAAACAGCCAGCAGAAAATAAGAAATAACTTTCTTCCAAGTTTACCGATGTATTTTTCGATCAGAAGTCCCATGGACTTACCATCATTTTTTACACTGGCATATAATGCTCCAAAATCGGTAACTGCTCCAAAGAAAATACCTCCAATTAATACCCACAAAAGTACTGGAAGCCATCCAAATACTGCCGCCTGAATTGCTCCTGTTACAGGGCCTGCTCCAGCAATAGATGAAAACTGATGGCTAAATACTGTCCAACCGTCAGTTGGAACATAATCCTGTCCATCTTCAAACTTATGAGCTGGTGTCTCTGCTTTTGGGTCAATTCCCCATTTTTTAGAAAGCCACCGTCCATAAAATGCATACGCAGCTGTCAATAAAACAGCAGCAATTAAAACAATGACTAATGTATTCATTTTTGTCCTCTCCTTTCATGTATACAAGCCATTTCTTGTATACATGAAGTTTTATAATCCTTTTCCTTCATTTTGTCAATGTTTTTTGCGCTTTTTCTTGCATTTTTATAGGAACAAATAAATTTTAAAGTCAATTCACTTCATTTCTAGATTTTTATGCAAGAAGTTCTGAACTTTTTTAAGCAAAAGATACTAGAGCGTGTTTGAAAAAAGCATTTTTCAAACACGCTCTATGGCTTCTTTTAGGAAGTCAGGCAGGAATCCTCTGTAATTCAATCGCCGATTATTTCACAAAATAAGTTTCCCATATTTAGCTGAACTATATAAAAATTTTTCAAACACACTCTAAGAAACAAATCCCGTCATTATTCCAACTTTCTTCCGCACCCATTCCATAAAATGTGCGAACTCGCTCTTTCTCACAAAAATCTCGGCATAACAATTCAATATTTCCGAAACCATCTGCCGCATATATGCCATATCATTCTCATAACACATTTTCTGTGAAAGGTATCTGTCATGTAATTCCTGAAGTCTCTCCTCCACTTCCGCAGCAGAATCAAGCCTTTTACACATCGGAAGGGACATCTGCTCTAAAGCTCCCTCCCTCATCCACCTTGTCATTTTTTTCTCGTAAGCATAATGTTCTGGAATTGTTCCCTCAAAAATCGTATTATGCGGATAGGTAAAATAATCTTCCACATAATGAAGAATCCATCCAAGTTTTAAATAAGAAAAGCTTCCGCCTCTTCCTTTTGCCTCTAACGCTTCCATCTGTTTTGTAATCTGTTCGAACGTTGCTTCCCATGTATGACCCTCCAGATAAGTATACACCAGCAGATCTGGCAGAATACTTCCAAACAATAATGCTGCTTTATGTGCTCTGTGCATATTTCCCGATAATGACTTTGTCATAACTAAATGTCCAATTTTATCCATTCATTTCTCCCCATTCACTTTCAACCTGGTATCATTTCTACATTTAAAATTAAATTCCATTCACTACCTCTCAAAACACAGTATACCATAATTATAAAAAATGGCTACAACCAAAATATGTTATTTTACTATTTAATTCATTAAGCGAACTACAGACGAAGCCATTGCCCCCAATAAGGC
>OLGO01001346.1_pt1 | contig 16496 bp, 19 predicted proteins | sample 1605861 | NCBI WGS metagenome assembly OLGO01 (sample SAMN03283253) | human gut metagenome | biome: human-associated habitat; material: feces | host: Homo sapiens | place: USA | collected 2013
CATAAAGATAGATTTGTCAGATTTGGCTATGATTGGTTTGAAAAATTCTGTATGAGGTTTCATACAACCATAGTGGTAGTGAATAATGAAGAATTATCACCGCAGGAAGAACTTGTACAGGATATTGTATCTATTCTTCACGTTTTTTCTTGTAGATTGTACGGTCTTCGTAAGTATAAAAAACAAATAGAAGGGGATGAGGAAATTGCTAAAGAGCTTCAAAACGGAAATAAATCCGACAGTCGAGCAAAAAATCAAGATCAACAAGACTATCGGCACTTGTAGATACGTCTACAACTTCTATCTCGGTCACAACAAAGCTTTATACGATAAGGGTGAAAAGTTTATGACCGGCAAGAGTTTTAGCGTATGGCTCAATAATGAGTACATTCCTAATAATCCTGATAAAATATGGATCAAAGAAGCATATTCAAAAGCTGTAAAAAAATCTATAGAAGATGGATGCACTGCATTTACAAGATTTTTTAAACACCAAAGTGCTTTTCCTAATTTCAAAAGGAAAGGTAAGTCTGATGTAAAAATGTATTTCGTAAAGAATAATCCTAAAGATTGTAGATGCGAGAGACATAGGTTAAACATACCCACTTTAGGTTGGATACGCATGAAAGAAAAAGGCTATATACCAACAACTAAAGACGGATGGAAAATCAAAAGCGGTACAGTATCCATCAAAGCAGGTAGATATTATGTGTCAGCTCTTGTAGAAATTCCCGACGCTAAGATTGCTAATAATAGCAATGACGGTATAGGAATTGACCTGGGTTTGAAAGACTTGGCGATTGTTTCTAATGGTAAAACTTATAAAAATATCAATAAGTCAGCAAGAGTTAAAAAATTGGAAAAGAAATTGCGCAGAGAACAAAGAGGTCTCTCACGCAAGTATGAAAATTCAAAGAAAGGGGAGTCCACTCAAAAGAATATACAAAAGCAAAAGCTCAAAGTGCAAAGACTTCATCATAAAATAGATAATATCCGTACTGATTATATCAATAAATCAATAGCCGAGATAGTGAAAACCAAGCCATCTTATATAACGATTGAAGATTTGAATGTATCAGGAATGATGAAGAACAGACATCTATCAAAAGCCGTTGCATCACAAAAGTTCTATGAATTTAGAACTAAGCTTAAAGCGAAGTGTGATGAAAATGGTATTGAATTAAGAGTCGTAGACAGATGGTATCCATCATCCAAAATATGTCACTGCTGTGGTGCTATCAAGAAAGATTTGAAGCTTTCAGATAGAATATACCGTTGTGATTGTGGCTATGTCGAGGATAGGGATTTCAATGCTGCTCTTAATCTAAGAGATGCTTTAACTTACGAAGTTGCATAATGAACGCAAACGTAAGTATGTACTGCGGGCTATCGCAGGAATTTACGACTGTGGAGTGTACAAGAACTTGTGAGTAGCGTATTGTTTACAATCGCCAAAGCATACACAATGAAGCAGTAAGAAGTATCCGCAAGGACTTCAATTTCTCCATGTGTTTGAGTATATTTAAACATATTTTGAGTGGCAGCAAAGCTTCATGAACAGCAACAGTACACGCAATCCTTCCGGAAAAACAGCCTTTCTCGGTGTCATGACCGCGGCGGCACTGATGCTTTCCTATATAGAATCGCTGTTTATCCTTGTCCCGGGCATCCCGGGGATTAAACTGGGATTTGCGAATCTGGCAGTGGTATTGTGTCTGTATCGCTATGGCTGGAAGGAAGCCCTTTTTCTGAATGCGGTTCGGATTGCACTGGCAGCATTTTTGTTCGGGAGTATGTTTACGATGTTATACAGCCTGGCGGGGGCGGCATGTGCGTTTGCTGCGATGGTGCTTGCAAAACGCCTGAAGCTGTTTTCTGTCGTCGGCGTGAGCGTCCTTGGCGGCGTGTGCCATAATCTGGGGCAGCTGGCGGTGGCGGTCGCAGTGCTCGGAGGCAGCTGGGCAGGCTGGTATCTGCCGTGGCTTATGCTGGCAGGCTGCGTGACCGGGATTTTTATTGGCGTGTGCGCAGGGGCGGTCAACCGGGCGCTGCCGCCGCAGAGATAGGATACGGCAGAGGGAGAACACATGATTGCATATTTAAACGGCATACTCGCCGAAATCGAAGAAGAAAATATTGTAATAGAAGTAAACGGTATTGGCTATAATGTCCGAATTCCGGCGGGAATGGCGGGACGGCTTCCCCAGATCGGAGAAGTGGTTAAACTCTATACCTATACAAGCGTCCGGGAGGATGCGATCGGGCTGTATGGATTTTTGAGCCGGGACGACTTAAATATGTACCGGCAGCTGATTACGGTCAGCGGAATCGGGCCAAAGGGCGGTCTTTCGGTGCTCTCTGCGATGAGCGCAGACGAGCTTCGAATGGCAGTGATTTCCCAGGATGCAAAGGCGATTGCAAAAGCGCCCGGCGTTGGGACCAAAACCGCGCAGCGGATTATTTTGGAGTTAAAGGACAAGATTTCGTTAGAGGATACCGCAATGATGCGGGAGGTCAATCAGGTTCCGCAGGGCAGTATGCTGACGGGCAAAAGCCAGGCACAGACAGAAGCGGTAGAGGCACTGACGGCGCTTGGATATTCCCCGTCAGAAGCGCTGCGCGCGGTAAAGGCGGTGCTGCAGGAAACTCCGGATCTGGATGTGGAAGCCCTGTTAAAGGCGGCCCTGAAAAAAATGTTCTAAAAAGAAACCGACAAGCAGGATGTTTTACCTGCGGCAGGCACAAAAGCGCCATGCTTTTTTCACCTGCTGCAGCGTGATCAACGGTAGAATGGAGGCAACATGCCAAGAGTCATCGAGACGAATCTGACGGAGGAAGATAAAAAGATCGAGAAAACATTGCGTCCGCAGTGTCTGGACGATTATATCGGTCAGGAAAAAGCGAAGTCGACCTTAAAAATTTATATCGAAGCGGCAAAGCAACGCCATGATTCGCTGGATCACGTCCTGTTTTACGGACCTCCCGGTCTTGGAAAGACGACGCTTGCGGGGATTATCGCCAACGAAATGGGCGTCAACATGAAGGTAACCAGCGGTCCGGCGATCGAAAAGCCCGGCGAAATGGCTGCAATTCTGAACAATCTGCAGGAGGGTGATCTTCTGTTTGTCGATGAAATTCATCGCTTAAACCGTCAGGTGGAGGAAGTGCTTTACCCTGCAATGGAGGATTTTGCAATCGATATCATGATCGGAAAGGGAAGCACAGCGCGTTCTGTGCGTCTGGACCTGCCGCATTTTACGCTGGTGGGCGCGACGACGAGGGCGGGACTTTTAACAGCGCCGCTTCGGGATCGCTTCGGGATGATCCACCATATGGAATTTTATACGGAGGATGAGCTGAAGCTGATTATCAAGCAGTCGGCAAAGGTTCTGAACGTAAAAATCGAGGATGCGGGGGCGACGGAGCTTGCGCGCAGAAGCCGCGGGACGCCGCGTCTGGCAAACCGGATTTTGAAGCGGGTGCGCGATTTTGCGCAGGTCAAATATAACGGCGTGATTACGGAAACGGTGGCGCACACCGCCCTCGACCTGATGGATGTGGATACGCTCGGTCTGGATCGGGTGGATCGAAACATTCTTGTGACGATCATCGAAAAGTTTGGCGGCGGTCCGGTCGGACTGGACACGCTGGCAGCGTCGATCGGAGAGGATGCCGGTACGATCGAGGATGTTTATGAACCGTATCTTTTGATGAAAGGACTGATTGACCGCACGCCGCGCGGACGAGTTGCGACGCAGATTGCTTATACACATCTGGGACTTTAACGCTTGCAATTGGTGCTTTTTGCCCTTATAATGAAAAAGAATCGAACAGCGTTTTTTGAGTTCTGGCAACAGAGTGCGTACAAAATGTAGATGCTGTTGCTGACAGCGCTGTTCAGAAAGCGCGGATACGCGATACGAAAGGGTAGACAGTCATGGCGGTCAAGACAGATACAGAAGTGATCATCGGAGGCAGGGTGCTGACGCTCAGCGGCTACGAAAGCGAAGAATACCTGCAGAAGGTGGCTTCTTATATCAATAATAAACTGGCAGAATACAACCGGGTGGAAAGCTTTCGCCGTCAGCCGGCGGATATCCAGAACATTTTAGTGGAATTGAACATTGCGGACGATTATTTTAAGGCGAAAAAGCAGATCGAGGAGCTGGAGGAAGAAGCAGCTTCCAAGGAAAAAGAACTGTATGACTTAAAGCACGAGCTGATCGCTTCCCAGATCAAGCTGGATAATACGGAAAAAAGCCTGCGGACGTTGCAGCAGGATCAGCAGGAAAGTTCCAGACAGATCGTGCGCCTGGAAACCGAGATCCGCGGAATGAAGGATAAAAAGTGACAGAACACATGTTCTGCGATTGTTCTATTGTCTTGAATTAAAGGAAACAGACGGTCAGGCTGTCAGCGATGACAGCCTGTTTCTTTATCGTATTGGAAACTTGTTTCCAATACGATAAAGACGCTCCGCGGAGATCGCACTGCGGCGGAATGGAAGAATGTCGCTTGCGCGACCCGCCGCAGGCGGAGAATGTGCCTCGGCACATTCTGAATCATATTTTCTTTATCAATGGAGGAAGAGGATGGAAGAATACAGAGGCGAGCTTTTGGCTCCTGCCGGAACTATGGACTGCTTAAAGGCAGCGATTGCAGCGGGTGCGGACGCCGTGTATCTGGGTGGACAGCGGTTCGGTGCGCGGGCGTTTGCCGGAAACTTTTCCAGGGAAGAGCTGTTAGAGGGACTTTCCCTCGCCCATCTGTGGAATCGGAAAATCTATTTAACTGTCAATACGCTGACAAAGCAGGACGAGCTTTCAGGACTTTGCGACTGGATCGCACCGTTTTATGAGGCGGGGCTGGACGGCGTCATCGTTCAGGATATGGGTGTTTTGGAGAAGCTGCGTAAAAATTTTCCCGGCATGGAGCTGCATGCCAGCACGCAGATGACGGTGACGGAGAGCAGAAGTGCCCTGTTTTTAAAATCGTTGGGTGTCTGTCGAATTGTCCCGGCGAGGGAATTGAGCCTGGAAGAAATTCGCCTGTTAAAAGAGCAGACCGGTCTGGCAATGGAAGTATTTATCCATGGAGCCTTGTGCTATTGCTATTCCGGACAGTGCCTGTTTTCAAGCTTTCTGGGCGGAAGGAGCGGAAACCGGGGACGCTGTGCGCAGCCATGCAGACAGCCCTATACGGTGCTTGGACAGGAAGCAGGAGGGAGCAGGATGGGCGGAAAAAGTCAGCAAAAACCTCCGGCGTATCCGCTGAGCTTAAAAGATCTCTGTGTGCTGCCGTTTTTACCGGAGTTGATGGATGCAAAAATCGATTCCTTTAAAATAGAAGGGCGGATGAAGAGCCCGGAATATGTTGCCGGCGTTACTGCAATCTACCGCAAATATATGGATTTGTATCTGACGGATCGGGAGCATTGGCAAATCGATCCGGAGGATCAGGAGCTTTTGGCAAAGCTCTACGTTCGTTCGGAAACCGGCGGCGGATATTATCACAGGCATAACGGCAGAGAAATGCTGACGTTGGAAAAACCCGGATATCTGGCATGTCCACAGGAAATTTTGGAACGGGTGCATGGGATGATGGAGGATGGCAAGCTGCAAAAGCCAGTCAGCTTCCATGCGGCAATCCGTCCGGGCGAGCCGATCAATTTAACAGCGTCCTGCGAAGGCATTTCGGTTCAAAAAGAAGGCACAGTCGCACAGCCGGCACAGAAGCGCCCACTGGCAGAGGATGATGTCGTCAAGCAGCTCAAAAAGACTGGCGGCTCATTATACGGGGCAGATGATATTTCCGTAGAACTGGACGGAGACAGCTTTGTTCCTGTTTCTGCGCTCAACGAGCTGCGTCGGGAAACGCTGGATGCGTTGACGGAGAAACTGCAGGATCGACAAAAAAGAACATATGTTCCGGAATGCGGCCGGGAAGCAGAAACAGCGCAGTCCGAGGCCGGCGAATCGACTGCGACTGCAGCAGCTATGCCGCCCCTTCATTATGCGGATACCCAGCGTCCGCAGCCAACCAAATGCTATGTCTCTGTCCTGCAGGCAGAGCAGGCATTTGCCGCGCTGCGCACGACGGGCACAGATCGGTTGTACCTTTCTTCGGATTTGATGGACGATCCGAAAACCGGACAGCTGATGGAACTCGTAAGGAACGTGAAAGCAGACCGTCCCGGATTTGAACTGTTTGTGACGCTTCCGACGATCCTACGCTCGTACAGCGAACCGTATTTGAAACGTTTATCGGGACAGGTGAAGGCCTATGACGGGCTGGTGGATGGATTTTTGGCGGGCAGCCTTGGTGGAATGTGCTGGGTGACAGAAAAATATCCGGAGAAAAAGCTCTCCCTGCAGCATAGCGTTTATACGTTTAACCGGGAAACCAGGCAACTGTATCAGGACTGTTTTGCACCGGACAGCTACACAGCGCCGTTAGAATTAAACCGCAGGGAGCTGGAAGCGCTTCCGCCCCAAAATCAGGAAATGGTGGTTTACGGAAGGGTGCCGATGATGGTCAGTGCCGGATGCGTCAAAAGAAGCCTGGGGGCCTGTCAGATTTCCCATACGCAAAAGCAGCTGTCGCAGGGAATCCCTGCAGCAGCGTTTTCCTGTCGGTTAAAGGATCGCTACAATGTAGAATTTCCCGTATGGGTTAACTGCAGGCACTGCATGAACACGATTTACAATTCTGTGCCGCTTTCCCTGCATCAGTACCTTGCAGAGCAGAAAAGGCGCGGTATCCGTGCAATCCGTCTGGATTTTACGGACGAGACGGCGGAAAAAACGCGGGAAGTGCTCGAATTTTTCAGCGAAGGAAAAGGAACAGCACCGGCGCAGTATACGACCGGACATTATAAAAAAGGAGTACAGTAAGCGTGGCATATACGATTGTGATAGCATCCAGATATCTGATCCCGCTGTTTTTGTATCTGTTTCTTAGCTGTAGCATTTATGCGCTGTTTGTCGGGGACGTTCGCAAACAGTCTGGCGCTGCAGCGCTGCAGATGGTCTTTTTATTTCTGATGCAGTTTACGGCGTGGCTGACCATCGTGATCCGGACGCAGCAAAGTAAATATCTGCTGTTTTATGCTTTTTTACAGATTCTGACGCTGGCGCTGCCGGTGCTGGCGTGGTTTATCTATCCGGGAATCAGCCGGATTGTTATGAATCATATGTGTATGCTTTTCAGTGCGGGGCTGATCGTGCTGACACGGCTCGATCTGACAAAGGCGATCAAACAGCTGATTATCGCGGGCGCATCCTTTGTCGTATTTCTGATTGTGCCGTGGATCTTGCGCAAATGCAGGTTTCTGGAAAAACTTGGCTGGATTTATGCCGGAATCGGAATTGCAGCCCTTGGAATCGTGCTGATTTTAGGACAGGTGACGCACGGCTCGAAGCTGTCCTGGTCGATAGGTGGAATTACCTTCCAGCCGTCGGAGTTTGTCAAACTGACGTTCGTATTTTTTCTGGCAGCGGTTCTTTCCGAAAAGACAGGAATCCGGCAGGTGGTCGCAGCTGGAATCGGAGCAACAGCGCATGTGCTGATTCTCGTACTGTCGAAGGATCTGGGCAGTGCGTTGATTCTTTTTATGGTGTATGTGTTTCTGATGACGATTTCTGCACATCAGCCACTGTATCTGGCTGGCGGGCTTGTCGCCGGGGCAGGCGCATCGTTGCTTGCGTACCGGATGTTTTCCCATGTACAGGTGCGCGTGCAGGCGTGGAGAGATCCATGGAGTGTGATTGATAAGCAGGGATATCAGATCGCACAGGCGCTGTTTGCGATGAGCCGCGGCGGATTGTTCGGACTGGGAATCGGAAAAGGCACGCCGCAGGATATTCCATATGTGGAGACGGATTTCATTTTTTCCGCAGTGATCGAAGAGCTGGGGCTGCTCTTTGGAATTGGAATTTTGCTGACAGCGGCAGTGCTGTTTGTCCTGATGATTCGTCTGGCGGGTGGTCTTGCAGACGGATTTTACAGAAATCTTGTAGTAGGATTTGCAATTTTATACCTGTTTCAGACGTTTCTGACTGTCGGCGGCGGAAGCAAATTTATCCCGCTGACCGGTGTGACGCTTCCTCTTGTCAGCTATGGTGGAAGCAGCGTGATGACGACGATCCTGATGTTTGGCGTCATAGAAGGCGTTTTTGTCTTGCGGTATGATGAGGAGCTTCGAATTGAAAAGCAAAGAAGAAAGAAAAAAAGACAAACAGAAGAAACGGAATAAATGGCAGATGAACCGTGAACTCTATCTGTGCAGCCTGCTGATGCTTGCAGTGTTTGCCGGGATGATCTGGTATCTGGCAGATTATGTGTCCTCCAATCAGGAAGCGCTGTTTAACAACAGCTACAATTCCCAGCAGCGCGTCCTCGCCAAGGAAAATACCCGCGGAACGATTTACGCTGGGACGGGAGAGGTGTTGGCACAGACTGTGATCGCAGAGGATGGAACATCAGTTCGGGAGTATCCCTATAAAAATATCTTTGCCCATGTGGTGGGTTACACGGATAAAGGAAAGACGGGGATCGAGGAACTGGAAAATTATCAGCTGATTCATTCGGATATTTCTGACCGGGAAAAGCTGGATCATGAGCTGGCAGGAGAAAAAAATCCGGGAAACGATGTCTATACAACGCTGGACACCTCCCTGCAGCAGGCGGCGAGCGATGCGCTGGGGTTATACCGCGGTGCGATTGTTGTGACGGAGGTAAAAACGGGAAGAGTGCTCGCAATGGTCAGCAAGCCCGATTACGACCCGAACAAAATCGCAGAAAACTGGGAGACGCTCAGCACCGACAAGGACAAAGCAGCACTCGTAAACCGTGGGACGCAGGGACTGTATCCGCCTGGTTCGACCTTTAAAATCGTGACGGCGCTTGCCTATATTCGCCAAAATCCGGACAGCTGGCAAAATTATCATTATCAGTGTAACGGTGCATATATCAATGGAGACAATAAAATCAACTGCTATCACGGGAGCGTGCATGGCGATGTCAATCTGATGACCTCTTTTGCAAAATCATGCAATGCCTCTTTTGCCAACATTGGTATGTCGATGGATCGGGAAAAATTTGGCGAAACGATCGACGGTCTGCTGTTTAATCAGGAGTTTTCGTTCCCGCTTCCTTATAACCAGACGAAGGTAACGTTAGATCAGGACAGCACGGACGAGGACGTGATTCAGACGTCGATCGGTCAGGGGAAGACGCAGATCACGCCGGTACAGTTAAACCTGATTACGGCGGCGATTGCAAACGGCGGCAAACTGATGCAGCCGATCGTCGTGGATCGGGTGCTGAATGCAGACGGGAAGATACTGGAGAAAAATGAGCCGTCCGTTTATCGGGAGCTGATGTCGGAAAAAGAGTCGGAAGTGATGATTTCCCTGATGGAGGATGTTGTGCAGGAGGGAACCGGCAGAAAGCTAAAGGACCGTTCCTATACGGCTGCCGGGAAGACCGGAAGCGCTGAATTTTCCAGCGATAAGTCCGAATCCCATGCATGGTTTACAGGCTTTGCTCCGGCAGAGAATCCTGAGATTGCGGTGACAGTAATCGTGGAAAGCGCGGGTTCCGGAAGCGATTATGCAGTGCCCCTTGCCAGACAGGTGTTCGATGCATATTTTTCAGACTGACCGGACAATTTTGAATTTTCGGTAAATTCTTTTTGGAGAATAGGACTTGCCCTGTATCCGGATTTAAGGTATACTGAATTCCAGAGTCAGATATCGCCGGACAGGAGGAATTGCAGTGATAGAAGCAACGAGCTGCGGCGGTGTAGTAATTTTTAGGGGGAAGATCCTTCTGCTTTATAAAAATTATAAAAATAAATATGAAGGATGGGTACTCCCTAAAGGAACCGTGGAGGAGGGCGAGGAGTTTCAGCAGACCGCGCTCCGTGAGGTTCTGGAGGAAAGCGGTTCCAGAGCTTCCATTATCAAGTATGTGGGCAAAAGCGAATATACCTTCAACGTACCGGAGGATGTCGTGGAGAAAGAAGTTCACTGGTATTTGATGATGGCAGACAGTTATTACAGTAAGCCGCAAAGAGAAGAGTATTTTGTGGACTCCGGATTTTACAAGTATCATGAGGCCTATCATCTTTTGAAATTTGCCAATGAAAAGCAGATTCTCGAAAAAGCCTATCATGAATATCTGGAATTAAAGAAGAGCAATCTCTGGGGCAGCCACAAATACTATTAAGCGGACGGAAATTATCTGTTTAGGCCGGTCAATCTGACCGGCTATTTTCAAAAAATATGCTTATGAGTGCAATTTGGGGGCATTCTAGGAACAGGAGAGTGTTGCCAGTTCATGAAATTTTACCGCAGGCTGTATGTGGGGCCGTCAATCCGCAATGTAAATAAAATAAAATGGAAGCTTCTGACCGGGAGAGGACAGCTTGGCATCTATCTGATCAGCCTGTCTTGCACTTCAGATCAGCTGGACATTTTCCACTGCGCGCTGTTAAAACAAAAATATTTTGACAAAAAGGCACTGCAGGTTGTCGGCATTGCAGAGGGGCGGGAGGAAGCGATTTTTCTTGTGCAGCAGATGCTGCAGGATACGATGGACGCCGGAATGGAAGCGGATATCAAGGGATATCTGCAAAAGACCTTTACCTCCGGGAAAGGAGGCGGCGGATGACAGTACTTCTGATAATATTAAAAGTAATTGGATGGATTTTGCTTGGAATCCTCGGACTGATCTTGCTGACAGTTCTGACCGTTTTGCTCGTCCCGATCCGATATCGGGCGGACGGCGTCTGGAAGGAGGGAAAATACATCCGGGGTCGCGTGACATGGCTGTTACATCTGCTGTCTATCTGTGTCACATATGAAAAAGAACTGCTTTTGGAAGTCCGCGTGGCGGGATTTTTAATTTATCCGAAAAAAGAACGATCTGGGAAAAAGAAAAAAGCGGCATCCGGGGCGGATGCAGAGGAAGGTGTAGGCGACGCCGACGCGGATACGAATGTGCTGGATGCGGACGGAGCGAAAATGCCGTCTGCGGACGTAAAAACGCTGGGCGAGAGCGCGCCTGCTGCCGGTACGACTGACGAACCGCAGACACAAACTGTCGCGGAAGCATCTGAACCGCAGTCAGCAGACCCGCGTGGCTCGGCTACGACTAGGATGCCTGATGTCGAATCACAGTCAACTGACCCGAACGAAACGTCTGCTTCGGAGGCTGACGCGCAAGCTACCGATTCGGACGCTGCGCCCGAACATCCTGCCGGTAGCTTTTTTGAAAAGCTTTCCGGTAAGCTTTCGCAGGTCACAGACCGACTGCGCGGAATGCAGCAAAAGACCGACCAGCTCAAACAACAGACTGCCTATTATAAAAGAATCTGGGATCAGCCGCAGACACGGCAGGCGATCCGGGTTGGATTTTACGAGCTGGGAGAAATTATCAGACATGTACTGCCGCGAAAGCTGGAGGTTTTTGGAATCGTCGGGACAGGCGATCCGGCTTCTACCGGACAGATCATGGCGATACAGGGAATGCTGTATCCCTGGCATAAAGGAAATATCCGGCTGGAACCGGATTTTGAAGAGAAATATATCGAAGGAGAACTTCACCTCAAAGGCAGAATCCGGCTTGGAACCCTCGGAATCTGCGGACTGAGGATTTTACTCAATAAAAATGTCAGACGGCTGATCAGAATACTGCGCAAGAAGGAGGAAGCATAGCATGGCAGAAAATAAAGACAACAATATTACTTCTGTAATGGAAGCCTTGGTGAAAGGGGCAGAATCTGTTTTCACAACGAAAACCGTAGTTGGAGAAGCAACAAAGATCGATGATACGATCATTATCCCTTTGGTAGATGTATCGTTTGGAATCGGTGCGGGCGCAAGCTGCGGAGCGGGTAAGGACTCCCGCAAAAACGGCGGCATGGGCGGTATGAGCGGCAAGATGTCCCCCAGCGCGGTGCTTCTGATTAAAAACGGACAGACACGTCTGGTCAATATCAAGAATCAGGACAGCGTCAGCAAGGTAATCGACATGATTCCTGACTTGGTAGATCGCTTTACGACGCCTAAACAGGAAATGATGAGCGATGAGGAAGCGGTGGACGCAGCGTTCCCGGAAGAAGACGGAAACGAAGCATAAATTTAAAATGATGAAGATTGCGAGAGTGCAAAGCGCGTAGCAATCTGGTATCAAAGGATAGCGAAACATGTGACAGGGGCGGTCTGGCTGGATTTGTCCCTGTTTTGCTTTTTGAAGAAAGCTTGAGGGCAGGAAGGATGAAAAAAAGGATGAAACGATTCAAAAACAGGAGGACAACTTCGACTGCCGCGATACTGTGTATGGCAGCTTTGCTTTTTGCTGTTTTGCTGGCGGGATGCTCTGTACAGAAAGAAACGGAGGCTTCCGGTGACCAACAGCAGGAAACCTGGTCGGAAGAAATGGAAAATAGCACAGCTCTTTCAGAGGAGCCGGATGATACAGATACTATCGGAAATGCGGATAATGATATCGGGAATCCGGAAAACCCGGAGGATACGTCTGCAGCCCTGACGCTTCCGATTTTGGATGAAATCAATTCTAAGGTTCAGATTGGGACATCGGGTTCGTCTCTGATAGCGGTGCAGGCAGCAGTAAAGCTGTTGGAGTGGGGCGAACATACCGGTCTGGATCCGGAAGAAATCCGGGAGGCGGCTTCTGCATGGCTTTCGGAGCAAACGGACAGTGGCAGGGAGGAAGCTCTGTTAAAGCTGGAAATGGTAGACGACGCTTATCAAAGGCTCTTAAAAGAAGATGCGCGGGAACTGCTGGATACTGCGGGATGCGCGGATACGGAGATTTTCTGGGGAAGCGAGCCTGTGGAGCCGGTTGAGGCAATTATGCAGGCAGCCGGACTGCGAAAGGACTAAGCCGTTGATGCTTGCGCAGATTTTTAATCAAAGAACGCCAGCCCGTGCATAGACTAAATAATATAAGATATTTTGCAGGGATTGATGCGTTTATGATCCGACTGGTTGCGTTTGCAATATTCTGGACAGCGATGGGAATGTTTCTGATGCTGTGCTTTCGGTATCGCTTTTTGGGCGTTGTGTTTGCGCTGATCTTGCTGGCGGTCAGCTATCTGATTTTAAGCTGCGATCAGTGACCGATTTTGGCAAAAAACGTCAGTCGGGCGTTTGAATGTTGATGCAGAATGCGAAGCACTGGGATATTAGAGGAAAGATGGATATTACATTATTTTACAGAGAAAAAGGGAACGGAGAACCGTTTGTTCTTTTACATGGAAATGGAGAAGACAGTTCTTATTTCAAACATCAGATTGAATATTTTTGCGATCGGTATCGGGTGATCGCGCCGGATACGAGAGGACATGGAAAATCTCCCCGGGGGACAAGTCCCTTTACGATCAGGCAGTTTTCGTGCGATTTATATGATTTTATGAAAAATCACCAGATTCCGAAAGCTGTGATTCTTGGCTTTTCGGATGGCGCGAATATCGCCATGCGGTTTGCAATGAAGCATCCGGATATGGTGACAGCGCTGATTTTAAACGGAGGAAATTTGGATGCGAAAGGCGTAAAGCGTTCGACGCAGCTTCCGATCGAAATCGGCTATAAAATTGCAAAGCATTTTGCCAAAAGATCGGCGGAGGCGAACAAAAATGCAGAGCTGCTGGGTCTGATGGTAAACGATCCGAATATTGAACCGGAAGAGCTTGCACAGATTACCGCACCGACCCTCGTAATCTGCGGGACAAAAGACATGATCCGGGAAGACCACACGAGAAAAATTGCGGAAAATATCCCGAATGCCCGTCTGGCGATCATCGAGGGGGATCATTTTGTTGCAAATAAGCGCTCGGAGGAATTTAACCGGGAAGTGGACAGGTTTCTGGAAAGCCTTTAAAACCATAGGAGAATGAATGATTCGAAAAGCGGAAAAGAAAGATCTTTCAAGAATTGCAGAAATCCTCGTATTTGATAAGCGAATGAATTATCGATCGATTTTTAAAAACGACGACTATTCTTTTCATGTGCTTCAAGTACTGGATGTTGCAAAAGAGTATGCGCAGCCGGAAATCCTGGATCATATTTTTGTGTATGACGATGGAATTGTGAAAGGACTGATTCATCTGGAACAGACGGAAATCGCAGAGTTTTATGTGGATCATTTTTTTCAGAATCAAGGAATCGGCGCGGCGCTGATGGAGTACGCCAAGCAGGAGCATCGGGCAGACCATCTGTGGGTGCTTGAGAAAAATGAACGCGCGATCCGGTTTTATGAAGCCCACGGCTTTTCTCTTTCCGGGCAAAGGCGTCTGGAAGCGGGGACGACGGAATACGTCATAAAGATGCTCGCAATAGAATGACAATTTGAGGAGGAAAACAGGATGAACAAACGAAAAGGCGCACTTTTTCTGGCGCTGTGTCTGTTATTGGCAGGTTGCAGTCAGGGTGCAGGGGCAGAAACGAACGTAGAAACTGAAATAGCAGAAAGTATTGGGATACAAAACGAAAGCGCCATGCCGGACACAGAGGATGCAGATGCAAAAGACTCTGTGTCAGAAACGGGCGAGACGCAAAATACGAAAACGACTGCTCAGGAGCCGGAAACCGAAGCAACTGTGGAAAACACGACAGAACCGAAATATCTAACCCTGGACATATCCACAATGGGCGAAATACTTGCGGACGGCGATGCGGTGGATCCGATCGGGTTGACCATTCTATCGGAAGAGGAAAACGGAGTCAGCTGGGCAAACGACTGGTATGACAGCGAAAATTTGTCACTTCCGATGATCGGCACGGACTGGAACAGCTTTTATGACGATCATTACCAGTACCAGTGGGTGGACGACGAGCTCTATATTTACGAAACCGGTACGGGAAATTGCATCTATGTACTGGATTATCCGACGGATCAGTGGTATATTAACGGCAACAATGCATATCTGGAGGATGGGATTTTTTACGGAGCCAGCGTGAGAAACGGATACGCGCAATCCAATACCTGTTTTATGTTTGCCTATGATCTGGAAAACGATAAGCTGCTGTGGAGAAGCGCAGACCAGACCTATAATTCCATGAATTTTGTAGTCAAAGGGGATGTTATTCTGTGCGGCTATGGCTTTACGGCGGAACCGGATTATCTGTATCAGATCAATCGCAACACAGGAGAAGTGATCGATCGGCTGTCCTTAAAAAAGGCACCGGATCTGATCGTAGAACAGGATGGAAAGCTTTATGTTCATACCTACAGTTACAATTATGTGATCGGGATGGATGTACCGAACGAATTTTGAGTGGGAGGTACGGATTGAGAAATTCTGACAATAGAAAACGGGGTGTGAACTCCAGGCAAAACGAGAAAAACAGGGAAGCTCTGATTGCTGTGCTTACGGTCTGCCTGATTGGCGTACTGGTAACGGTGGTCATTATCGCAGCTGTCGATCTTTACCGGAAACACACCTATACGGCTGAAATCGATCCATCTGAGTACAAAATTATTAAAATAGAAAAAAGTACGACAACGTCCTATTCTGCGGCAACGGAAACCGTGGATACGGATTCGATTTATGTTGTAACTGTCGAATATCAGGTGGATGGCGTTACTTATACGGACACGCTGGACATGCTGACGGGGACGGAGCTTGCCAAAACCCTGTATGGACGTTATCAGACGGATTCGAACCCGGAAGAAGTGCTGGGGAAGCTTTATTATTCGCCGAAAAAGCCGTCCCATATCGGCAGATATGGAGATGACAGCATTTTTGTGAAGTGATTTTTTCACAGGGAAAGAGAGGCACTATGGGCTTTTGGATTTTTATGCTGGTGATGGATCTGCTGATTCCGGTTACGATGGTTTTTATTGGAAAAAGATTTCAGAAAAAGCCTCCGAAGGAGATCAATGCGATGTATGGATACCGGACGGCGATGTCCATGAAAAATAAAGAGACCTGGAAATACGCGCATCGCTGCTGCGGAAAGCTCTGGTATGTCAGCGGGCTTGTAATGATTCCGGTTACGGTAATTGTTTTGGCGTGTGTTTTCGGAAAAGGGAACAACTGCGTAGGGAATGTTGGGGGAATTGTGTGTACACTGCAGTGCGTCGTTATCATTGGAACGATCGTTGTGACAGAGCGGGAACTGAAAAAGAGATTTGACCGGAATGGGGAATGGAAGAGGAGCTGAGATTATTAAGATCATCCACCGGCCCCGGAAAAACATTCCGGGGCCGGTGGATGATCAGCGATCGGAAAAGGACAGACCTCCGCAGAGCGGCGGCTGTAATTCATGACAATAGAATGCTCGCAAAGCGTGCATTCTATTGTTGCTACAAAAAAAGAGCCTGAGTAAAAACCAAAGAACGGCTTTTGCTCAGGCTCTTCTTTGCAGGAACATCCCTGCTTCGCAGGTCTGTCCTTTTCCTCGTCGCCGTGACAAAAAAGGGCGTGTGAAAAAATGAGAAATCATTTTTTACACGCTCTTTTAGAC
>OLGO01001355.1_pt1 | contig 16420 bp, 15 predicted proteins | sample 1605861 | NCBI WGS metagenome assembly OLGO01 (sample SAMN03283253) | human gut metagenome | biome: human-associated habitat; material: feces | host: Homo sapiens | place: USA | collected 2013
TGCCGTTTTCATTCATGACAATAGAATGCTCGCAGAGCGTGCATTCTATTGTTTCGGAAAGAGCTTTCTCCGCCATAAGCAGCGGTAAAATGTACTTTTCTTTTTACATTGAAATCCACCCAAATGCATTTGCCACGGAGCTGATCAAAATGATCGTCGCAAAGATCGGGCATAAATACCGAATCATCACGTTAAAAATCTTCTTTCTCCGAAATGCGCTCTCGCCGTGCATAACTTCTTCTTCGATGCTTTTTGTTCCGACTACTTTCGACACAAGCAGACAGGTCGCAATCGCTGCGATCGGCATCATAACAGAGTTTGTCAGAAAATCAAAGAAATCCAGAAACTGCATTCCAATCAGCTTTACCCAGGACAACGGACCGTATCCCATACAGGATAAAGTCCCCAGACCCAGCATGATCACGCCAACCAAAACAACTGCCTTCCTGCGTCCCCAGTGAAGCTCATCCTCAAAGGTAGACACTGCACTCTCTGTCAGTGCAATCGAGCTTGTGATCGCTGCAAATAACACGAGTACGAAGAATAAAATTCCAGCTACTGTTCCAAATCCCATGCTTGCAAACACTTTCGGAATCGTAATAAACATCAGCGCAGGTCCTGCCTGCAGCGTCTCTGGATCTCCGCCGGAAAAGGCAAATACTGCCGGGATGATCATCAGACCCGCCATAATCGCGATGGCTGTATCGAATACTTCTACATTTCTCGTCGAATCCTCAATCGAAACATCTTTTTTCATATAGGATCCAAACGTGATCAAAATTCCCATGGCAATCGACAGGGAATAAAACATCTGTCCCATCGCCGCAACCACAGTCATCCAGGAAAAATTCTTCACATTCGGTACCAGAAAATATTTCACGCCTTCCAATGCACCCGGACGCGTTACCGAATATATTGCAATAATCACGGACAACACGATCAGAATCGGCATCATGAATTTCGATACGCGCTCGATTCCGTTACGCACACCCGCATAAATGATCGCCAGTGTAAACAGCGCAAATACAGCAAAGCAGATTTCCGTAGATGCTCCGTTTGAAATAAAATCGGAAAAATAGCCGTCTGCTGCCAGCTTCTGACCATTTCCTTTGATATATTCAACCAGATATTTGATGACCCAGCCACCGATTACGGAATAATACGGTACGATCAGCACAGGAATGATCGCATTGATCCAGCCGCCTGCAGACAGCCATTTCGATTTGCCGAAAGAGGAAAAGGCTCCGACCGGGCTCTTTTTCGTCATGCGCCCAATCGCGGTTTCCGCTACAATCATGGTATAGCCGAAGGTCAACGCCAGCAAAATATAAATCAGCAGGAAAATGCCGCCTCCGTACTTTGCTGCCAGATACGGAAATCTCCAGATATTTCCCAGCCCGACAGATGCTCCCGCAGCCGACAGGACATATCCGAGTTTGCCGGAAAAGCTGCTTCTTTTGTTATGTTCCATTTTCAGTCTCTCTCCTTTTTGTGAAATACGTTTTTACTATACCATACTTTCATCAAAAAGGATTCCTAAATTTTCGGAGTATTTTTATGCAGCTTTTTTCATTTGTTATTCCTCATCAGCGTAAGTGATTTTGCTTTAAATTAAAATTTGTGTTTACAGTCCCGATAATGTTCTCATAACCAGATCAACATCTTTATTCTCAAGTTCTTGAATGATATGCAAATATGTTTTCTGTGTTGTCGTCATGCTGGCATGTCCCAGGCGCCTGGCAACACTGGCAATGGATACACCCGCAAACAGCAAAAGGGACGCATGCGTATGTCTCAGACCATGAATTGAAATTTCAGAAATACCACATGCCTTGCAGTGTCTGGTTAGCACATCATTAACCGTAGAATTATAAATTTTTTTATCTCCGACAAAAATCGGTTGATCTTCTGGCAGGTTCTTTGTTAATTCAGAAAATTTTACTACAATCTGCCAGTCAATTTGTATTTTTCTTACAGAAGATTTATTTTTTGTTGGTAAGAACCCACCTTTCCCTTTATAATCCCACGTTTTGCTGACAGATAACGTCTGTCTGGCAAAATCAAAATCTCCGGGAGTAATCGCTAACGCCTCTGAAAAACGCATACCAGTTTTTGCAACCAATAAAATAAACCAATCCCAGTTCACTGCTTCTTTAATATCTAAATGTGCAATCAATGTATGAAGCTCAAACTGATTCAAATATTTTATTTTTTTTACTCCCGGAGATTTTCCTTTAATAATCGCTTTTCTGGTTGGATCGCGTTCGATCAGCCCTTCGTCTACTGCATCCAGTACTGCCCCTTTCAACTGATGATGGAAATCCAATGTAGTCTGTTTTTCATGATTTTTCGCATAATCATTCAACAATTTTTGATACGCAGTTCTCGTAAGTTCATACACTTTTAATTCCGGTGCCAGTTTTTCTACCCATTTCTGCGTCATCAAATATTTGTCCAACGTTGCTTCTCTGATTGCTCCTTTTTTGTATACGTCAATCCACTGTCTGTAATATTCATAAAATAATTGTGCATTTTCTACAGGCTGTTGCATAAGTTTTTTTCCTTTCTCGAAATCACTTACGCTGATATAAACAATTATTCTCTCGTATTTCTTATCCTGCAATCGTCAGTAATGGCTTAATCTCCTCATCCAGTGTTTTTCTTAATTCTGCCATACACTGGGTATAATATCTGAATTTAGGCAATGCTTTTTCATGTACATCCTTATAACTCTGATAATCAATCGTTGCTTTAATCACACTCTCATTCGGGATCTCACCATTCCGATAATGCAATGCAGCATACATCACATCATCTTTAGAAGCATACCAGGTAACGCAAAAATCTGAGATTACTTTATTGATGCAATCAAGTTTCATATTTTCAACAATATTTAAAATAGACTGCCCTTTATACTTATTCTCATCCTGAGCTATCTCATTGATCAACTGAAGCATAATTTCTGCTACTTTGGGATTATCTTTCTGCATTTCTTCAACATATTGTTTTACTTCTTCAATTTGTTTCTGTCTTTCTTCAGGTGTAATAACTTCCGCTTCTTCGCTTGGTGTTACGATATTCTGAATCAGATTGATGATATACTCATAATCAATTTTGGTACTGCTGTATGCCATCAATTCATAATCCAAATCTATCGTATCATCTTCCTGGTGCTCCTTATCCGAATCGTCTTCCCCTTCTGCAAGTTTGATCTCTTCCAATGCATTTTTATAAACACCGGCATACTTATCGTACTCCTCTTCTGTAATTCCATAATCATCCAACATACTATCTTCATATTGCGTAAAAGATTTGAGCTGCGCAAACAAATGATCAAAGGTCTGGAACATCTTAACAAATACTTTTTTCTCTTTTATAGACATTGGTGTGACCTTTTCCGGTGTCTCGGCAGATACTTTCAAAGCTGCCAACGCCTTCCGAAATGCCGGTTCAATTTCTTCCCATTCAGCTACCAGTGCTTTCTCTGTACTCCCTGCAGAATACAATTTTACGGCATTATCCACACTTTCTTTAAATAATTTAGGTGCCTGAAAAGTTACAATCTGTCCATAGGTTTTATTTTTGTCAAAAATACGATTTGTCCTTGAAAATGCCTGAATCAAATCATGCGGTCCCATCGGTTGTCTGTCAATAAATATTGTAGACATACACGGCGCATCAAAACCTGTCAGCAAACGATCTACCACAATTACCAGATCCAGTTGTTCATTCCTGCTCTTAAATTTTGCATCTTTTCGTGCTAATCGTTTATTCAAGTTTCCATTATATCCCTGAATCTGTGAAAGCTCATACTTTGTACCAAACATTTCATTATAATCATTTAAAGATTTCTGCATCTTCTCCTGATTGACATGTGATCCTTCTTCATTTTCTGTTACCGAATATGTGATGGCAAACTTCGGAAAATCCGGAAGAACCTGTTTGATTTTTTCATCAATTACAAGCGATGTTTCACCACTTTTAACTTTACACAAAAGCTCATAATATTTCTGTGCCAGCTGAATCGAGCTTGTTGTAAGAAGTCCTTCATATGTCTTCCCTTTTCCATTCTGAAATCCCAATTTATAAAAAGACTTATTGAGAATAATATCCAACACTTTCAGCATATGAGTTTCATTATCATATACGCTGGCATTTGTCTCATCCTCAAGATTTTTTGCTCCATTATGCTCTACCTGAAATCCAAGCACAGCATTATCATGAATCGCATTTTGAATCGTATATTTATGAAGACGTTTTCCATATAATTCTTCTGTAGTACGAGCTAAATCCCCCATCTGTGGATACGGATTTTCAGCAAACCTGGGGGTTCCTGTAAATCCATACCAAAGTGATCTTCCAAAAAATTTTTCCAGTTCTCTTTTGGTCTTTGGTGTAACCGCTCTGTGACACTCATCTACTACAAATGCAATTTTCAGATTCTTGATCTTGTTATATTCTGTTGTTCCTTCCTGAAGTCTTTTACTAATCAGGATCTGCATTTTCTGAATCGTAGTAACGATCACCTGCCGATCACTGGATTTTAGTTTTTTCTTCAGATCATTCACATTGTCAGTCTCATCCACATCTACCAGATCATTATTTGCATATGCCTGAAATGCCATGGTTGTCTGTGCGTCCAGATCTTTTCGATCAATCAGGAAAATTGCTTTATCGATCGCCGGAATATCCATAAGCAAATTTCTGGTTGCTTTATAAGAAGTCAGCGTCTTTCCGGAACCTGTTGTATGCCATACATACCCGGATTTTCCTGTCCTCGAAGCCTCTCTTATAGATTCAATTGCATGAATCTGATATGGACGAAGTAAAATCAACCTTTTTGCATCTTCATCTAAAACCGTATACCGGGCTATCATTTCATGCGCTTGTGGAATACGCAGGACACTCCTGGCAAAATCGATATAATCGGATACCGGATTATTCTCTGTATCAACCCAGCCGCTCATAAATTTCGGATTCAGTTCCGTATCACTTGCCGCTGCAAAGTATTTCGTATCTACTCCATTGCTGATCACAAACATCTGAACTGCAGAGAAAATTCCAGTAAATTTTCCCTCACTGATATACTTTTTTATCTGCCAGAAAGCATCCATATATGAATGCTGACGATTTTTCAATTCAATATGTATCATCGGAAGCCCGTTAATCATTAGCGTAACATCAAATCTTCTGTCCCTTTCTGCTATACTCTCTTCATCGTCTGACTTTAATGCACTGTACTGATTGATTACCTCATAAACACTGCTTCCCCCCGCAATGTGTTCATGATTCATCACAACTAAGTGCAGCCTTTCCGTATCTCGTTGTACATGAACCATCACTTTTCCATTTTCACCAACCAACCACTCACCTGCCTTATAAAAAGAAGAAAACTGCAACTGATTCTTCACCTGTTCAAACTCTGCATCCGACAAAGCTTCTCCATTCAGGCGATCTTTATTATTCTGTTCCAAAATATACTTGAAATTTTTCCAAAGATCGTCCTCCGTCTTTAAATCTTCCCGGTAAGTCCACTGAGACTCTCCATAAATCAATTGCTCTATTAACTTTTTTTCGATTATTTTCTCCAATTCTGGCATTTTCGTTCTCCTTTTACGTTTATTAGAGTTTTTTTGTTTGTTTAAGCGTATATATATGATAAAAATACTTCTGCTGGTGAAGAGTGATGAAGTGGTCGAGGTTCTTAAAATAGTCACTTATTTTTTGTTGTTCTTCTACAGATGGAAGCGTTAGTGTCACTCCAAAATACCCTTCTGTTGTCATACCTGTGAGAGCAGTTTGTGTCGATACGCTGACAAGATATTTTCTTATGTCGTGAAGATAATTTAATTCCAACGTTGCCACATGAGAATTGACAATATTTTTATCCAATTTTACTCTTCTTGTATGCCATGCAAACGCACTGCCTGCGCCATTTTTCCCCACGCAAACTGTTCTTGCAATCCCTTCCGGTACAAGTGACGATTCTCCATAGAGAATATCGTTTTCGTCTAATATGAACTTGTCATCATTGACTGGCCCTAATCGATAAATTTCTCCATCGAAAATGTCTCTGTCATATATATTCCCAACGCCAATTACGTTAGTGCCTTCGCCATAATCTTCTTTACTAATATAGATCCCTGCATTATGGTCAATAACCAAATCTCCCAACTTACGCTGTTCCCAAGCGAAAATGGCTTCCGTATGCAAGCCAACATGACTTACGCTGGTGAAGAGTGATGAGGTGGTCGAGGGTAGAAAAATAAGTTCCAATTTTCTTTTGTTCATCAATTTGCGGAAGCATAAACTCCGTTTTTAAAAAATTATCATTATACAATCTCTTGATAGTAGAGCCTTCACAAGACCACTCTATGACACTATATAAAACCTTTAAAAAGCTGTTATCTATCTCATTTCCATGTTTAAACCATACGATATTTGAATCTTGAAAATATTCATTTTTTCCAGTAAACTCAACGGTTCTGCCGATACTACCAGACGCAGAGATTAAAATATCACCCTTGTTCGGATATGGATATTTAACTTTATATTCATCGAATAATTCTCTTGAAATAAATGCGTCTGGTACACCACCAAATGTACCTATCTTATAAAAAGGCACTTCACCTTCATCAGATGTCTGTTCTTTAAAAATTCTCTTACACATGGCAACTGAACCAACATCACCGAACTTACGCTGTTCCCAAACATATGGATCATATTCTTTCTCTCACCATCATCAAAGCGTAACCAAGTAGATTTTGACCTTGCCATTTCATCCGATTAAGCCGGTCTGGGTCATGCATTGATAAACCAATCCCCCATACCCGATCTTTCACTGCACACTCTGCCAGAATTGCTTTTCCCGTTTTTTTCAATTTTTCCCGCAATTCAGAATTTTGTGAGAACTTCGCCAAGAGTCCCTCATAAACAATAATCTGTCGAACACCATTCCACATATTTTCGTCATATCCAGTCACATTCCTTCCAAAAGCCTTGATCTTCGCACAGTCCTCTGTAGCAAGAATCTGCTTTGCAACCTTATCATCCTTAAAGCATACTGCCTTACTGTACATCATATACTGTTCCATTGAAGAATACCCAATACCATTAATAGAAAACGTAGATGGATACCAGTTACTCAGGTATCCATTTTCTTCGTTTTCGTTATGAAAACAAACTATTGCCATTATACCACCCCAACTTTTTTCACTGCCAAATCAAGCTCCAGGTCATGAAGTCCTGTATAAGCTTTTTTCAAAAAGGAAACCGGAATTTTTTTAACTACCTCCGCACTCGGTAAGTTATAATACCACTGATAATAGGCATAGAATTCACCAATCCAAAATGGCATGAATCCTTCCATCGCATTGCCATCTCTCAAATGATAGTTTTCTGTCTTATTAAAATAATTCCAAAGTTCCTTTGCATCCATCGTATTGACATAAGCTTGGGCTTCATCAATACTTTTTCTTGTTTTGCTTGCCATATAAGTATTGATAAATTCCTTCGTATCCTTATCAGGATACATCTGTGCAACAAAATCAAAGAGCTTTCCTTGATTTTCTACCACATCATTTAAATACTCCTCTGCATATGCCCGCATTATCATCACCTCAAAATAAAGTACTGAATACTTTTGTAACCTTATTTGCATCAGAGTCAACAAGATCACGCATATTTTTTCTAGCCATCACGTCTCTCTGATTATATCTATCATTAAACTCAGCATATGGAACAATACGCAAGTCATCGCTCTTCTCCGTCAGATTCGCATACGCTTTTTCTGATTTGATGCAATACTGGATTCCCAAACCACCCAGTGAAAGAAGTTCTTCAAGAATATCGATATCAATATTATCCCGAACAAACTCCTTCGCAATATAAAAATAAGACGCATTTGCTCTCCACCCTCGAATAACGTCATATTCGTTTGTATCTACTCCGTATTTTTCAATAAACTTTGCTGCAAGCATGCGATATCGTTTAGAATCCGCTGCATCCCTATGCTTCATCAATTCAGCAAGCCATGAAAGTACATCCTTCTGCTGAAAATCTAAAATTTTTAATCCATCTGTTTCAAGTTCATACTTGTGAACCCAGCCATTTATTTCATTTGGGCGGCAAACCGCCCACTCCTTAGCAAGTTCAATACTTTCCGTGAGATAAAAACCTTTTCCATAATCGTGTTTTTCATCCCCACCACCGTATTTCGGCACAACAACCCGATCCGGAGTCCCGTGATAAAGAATTATTTTTCCCATTTTCTACGTTCCTCCCTTATACAAACATCTTTCCAAGCATAAATTTCTTGATATTTTGGAGATTTTCTAACTCTCGCTGGTGAAGAGTGATGAGGTGGTCGAAGTTGGCAAAATACTCTCCTATTTTTTCTTGTTCTTCTACTGATGGCATTAAAATCCGCATCATTTGTGACGGCTTCAAGGTAAAATGCCTCATAGTTCCGCCAGCCGAAGCAGTATCAACATAAGACTTGGCATTAGTTGTTTCAAAATATGTTTTCAAATATTGTCCTACTAACTCCCTTGATTTAGATGTTCGTGCATATAAAACAGCTCCGCCTTGTACATAAATTGGCTTTTTATCAGTAATTAAAAGACTTTTTCCAATCTCACCTCCGCCGTTAAAAAGAACATCATCCTTGGTTGGTGCACCTGTTCGATTTTTATAAAACTCATATCGTTCTTGGGAGATAAATAGCACACCATCTGTATTCTCGTTTGTAACATCACTGGCTCTAATATATGGAACGCCTGATTCTGACCATTCAGAATTGGGAATTCTTGCACTGTCTTTAATCTCACAAACCTCTCCGAGCTTACGCTGTTCCCAATCATCAGTAAATCCTGAAAATCGAATTTCTGGAACTTTTTCCCCATTTTGCGGAAACATTTTTTGAAGCATATATTTTTTCAGCCTTTTTGTTTCATCACACTTTCGCTGGTGAAGAGTGATGAGGGTATTTAACTGCTCGAAATATAATCCAATCTTATTTTGTTCATCATAGGATGGAATAGTTACTTCAAGCTCTTTTATTATCTGAGCAGATAAATTTCCTTGCCCTCCTTGAAGATATGTATCTGTGATTTTATCCTTCTCTTTTCTAAACCATTCCACTAAAAAATTTGCATTTATATCATCGTTTGGTACTATTGCTAAAATCGCTTGATTTATTGCACCATCAAGCTTTGCACGGCTTACCTCTCCGCTTGTAGCACCATACAATGCATATAAAATATCCCCTTCATGAACCATTTTTGCTGATGAATTTTTCATACCTAATTCAGTAATAAAAAGTTCTGTTTTGTCACTGTAAATTTCGCCTGAACGAATGAAAGGTATATCGCCATCATAGTACTCTGTATAACCCGATTTAGGTGTCCCACCTGAATATGAAGTTGTAATATTACAAACCTTACGCTGTTCCCAATCATCCTGATATCCTTTAAATCTAATTATAGGTTTTGCCATATCCATTACCTCTCCATCCTTCCAATCAGCTCATTTAATGAAGACATAATAGCCTCATCTGATGATGTTAGCTCTTTTAAAAGGGATACAAATTCTCCATGCACCTGTTTCAGCTCATCATCCGTCTTTTCCATATCTTTTAAAAGTGCATCAAGATCGATTTCTTCTTCTTTCTCAAAATTATCAACATATCGCGGGATATTCAGATTGAAATCATTTTTTTCGATCTCATCAAAGCTTGCTAAAACTGCTTCTCCTTCTACAGTTTCTCTCTTGCTGTATAATGCAAGCACTTCATCAATATGGGCATCCGTCATCTCGTTTTGTTTTTTGCCTTTATTAAATTTCTTAGAGGCATCAATAAACAGTACATCCCGTCCATCTCTGTGTTTCTTTAACACAATAATACAAGTCGGAATGGACGTATTATAAAATAAGTTTGCCGGAAGACCGATTACCGCGTAAATATTGCCGGAGCGCAACAATTTCTCTCTGATTTTTCCCTCAGCTGCTCCTCTGAAAAGGACACCATGCGGAAGCACGATCGCCATTGTCCCACTGCTTTTCAGATGATACAAGCCATGCAGCAAAAAAGCATAATCTGCTTTTGATTTTGGTGCCAGTACACCATAATCACTGAAACGCTCATCCTGTAAAAATCCTGCCGCCGCGCTCCATTTTGCAGAATAGGGCGGATTCATAAGAACCATATCAAAATCCGTTTCTTCTCCAGTCGGCCAGTCTCCATCCAGTGTATCACCGTTTCTAAGCTTTTGGTTCTCCGCGGCAATTCCATGCAAAAACATGTTCATTCTTGCCAAATTATATGTTGATGTATTCAATTCCTGTCCGTAATACTTAATGTACTTTGGCTTAGCCGCATACTTTTTTGCATTTAATAGGAGCGATCCTGATCCCATACACGGATCATACACAGACAGTCCAATCTTATCTTCCTGTCCCGAAATAGCGATTCGTGTCAGGATTTTCGATACAGCTTGGGGCGTATAGAATTCTCCTGCTTTCTTTCCAGTTTCAGATGCAAACTGCCCAATCAGATATTCATATGCATTCCCAAGTATTTCTGCATCTGAATTCAGTAAATCGGCTTTATCAATTTCTTTTATAAGACTGGCAACTGTATCGCTCTGTTTCTGATCTCCTGTACCTAATCGATTGGAATATAAATCAATATCAGCAAACAAATCAGCAAAAATAGGATCACTCTGCTCAATATTGTTGAAGCCTTTTTGCAACTGCTCCCGGTTAAAAGAATTATTTCTTGCTTCCTCTGCAAAATGCGTATATGTAAGTTCTGGTTCCATCACATAATGGCATTCTTCTGCAAGCTGTTTTTTTAATTCTTCTGAACTTTCTTCGTCATTCAGTGCCTCTTTGTATGCCTCTACTGCATCCTTCAGTGTAGATGGTTTTTCATCGTAAAGCAGATCATATACCTTGATCAGGAAGGAATCAGAAAGATATTTATAAAACACTATCCCCAGCAGATAATCTTTATACTCATTTGCGTCCATTTTTGAACGTAAGATGTCTGCCCCACTCCATAATACACTAATCAGATCTTTACTATTTTCAATTTCTGTCATTTTCTTTCCCTCACATGCGTTTTATCTCTTAAACATTTTACTTTTTATGATGCCAGAGTCGAAAGAGCTAAGCTCACATGAGCTTCCTATAGATAAGTGAAAGTCTTTTTATCCGACATCTTTTTATCATTGTAGCACATTCCCTGTTCCTTGTCAGGAAACAAAAATGCAGTGCTGTATAACACACTGCATTTTTGCTTTCCAAAATACATTTTTACTTTTCCACAATCACCGGTGTAGACAAAATACCGACCTTCTGCAGCACATATTCCTCCGACCAGCCATCATCCTGGGTGCGCCAGCTGCCGGGATTCAGGAATCTGTCATCCTCTCCAACCATATGGACTGCGCCAAAGGTATTGACGCGGTTTCCAAACAGCACCAGATCGATCGAATCAGCCTGTCCAACTTCCAGATCATAGGGTGCAAATGTCGTCTCACCCAACCGTTTTCCATTTTTTTCTATTGCAACGAGTGCGCCGCGATAATGAGGAATATGTACAACAGCGCCATTTGCTCCGATCGATACCGGCAGATGGTAGGTAATATTTCCACCATAAAAAGGAAGTCCCTGGGGTACGATATCCCCAAAGCTTAACGCTCTGACAGGTGCTATCACAACACCGACTCTGCCTTCGATACGCACGCCAAAATCACCCAGCAGATAGCACCATTCCAGACCGATTCTGTGCGTGAAAGGAACTGTCGCTTCCACTATATTTGTGCCTTTCTGAAGTGTGCCGATTTCAATCGTCCCGATGCAGTGATCCGTATACCAGCCGGACACCTTTTCGTTCACTGTTTTCCCATTCAGTTTTACAGATGCATGCTCCGCTTCCTCCAGTGCCAAACGTACCGGTACTTCCACTTCACTCTCTACCGTAAAGCGAAGGGTCGCAAAATGTTCCGTCTTTTCCTCCGGCAATACCCATGGCTGGGCAACTTCTCCGCCGCGCGCCGGGAAACCGAGCTGACTGCGCAGGACATTGTCTGCCCGCAACAGCTCCTGTGCAGGCTGATATGCTCCGCCGTCCATACAAAATTCCGCACGATCCAAAAGAAGAACGTTCGGCTCACTTAAAGTAACAGCAACACGATTCGGAAGGGCTTGCGGCGCTGCGCCGGACGCAAGGAGCTGTTCCCGGAGGGCTGCAGCTAAAGCAGAATCGCCGCATACTGCGCAGCTTTCTGCCGTGCTGGATGCGCCAGATACCGCCTGCATCGCGCCAGGCACGCCAGCTGCTTGTGTTGCATCGTTCGCATCAGCCGCCTGCACGCTGCCGCTCGTCTCGCCCACCGGCATCAGCTTTAACAGCAAGCTGCTCTGATTATAAAAGATATGATTTACAACCGTCTGCGCCCCTCTTTTTGCTGTCTTCACATCCCGGATTCTTCCGGTCATGGTATCGTATTCTTTCACCGTGAACCTGCCGTTTAACACGATGTTCACAGGATCCTTTTTCACAAAATCCGGATTTCCTGCAGGCTCTCCCACTGCAATAAACAGCCAGCTGCAGTCCTGATCTATGCGCAGCTGATAGATGTAATGGTTTGTCAGGCTGCCCGTCTCATTTTCCAGGCGCAGTGTGCGATACGGCTCAACCGCTTCCAAAAGCGCCGCTTTTTCAAAGACGATCTGGCTGGACAGTGCTGCAAGCTCTGCTCCATCGTTACTGGGAACTGCATCTGTCATAGTCGGTGCTTCTCCCATCAGGATCAGCTTACCGCCCGCTCTTGCAAAGGTTTTCAAACGTTCTATTGTCGTACTGCGCAGCGTTTCACAGCCGGGAATGATAACAGCATCATAGGACATTGCACCGACCTTCAGCGGGTTTCCTGCTTCCGTACACAAATCAGGCAGAAGCGATTCATCCAGAAAGTCAAAGTCACAGCTGCCAAACAACAGCCAGCGGGTCACATTCTGGAACCGTTCCTCCATCTGCTCCCGGATCGATCCGGTCTGGGACTCCGGTCCCCAGTGAAGCCAGTAGCTTTCGATTGGATGGATGACGCCGACACGCACAGCTGCCTTCCCACGTGTCATTGCTGTATTTACTCTTGCAAAATGATCTTCAACTGTTTTATATTCCTTACACCACGGCGACTGATAATTGATGCTCGCCGGATAATCCCGCTTTGCCTCCCCCTTCATAGAAACCCAGGACAGATGCGGCACACGCAGTGTAATGCCCAGCGCCGCCTGCCAGTCTCCCTGCAGCTTATGGCGTCTGAAATCAAAGCTCCAGCTCGTTACACCATAAAGCTCGCTCATTACGCCTTCACGCCCAAACTGATGAGATGCAGACTGTGCCTGCTTTGCCGTCGTGTATTCATGGCTGTCACACAGCATGTCGATACCGGGCAGTTCAAAGCTTCTGTACGCACGCATCGCCTCGCCCAGTGCTGCAGTCTGACTTCGCAGTGTTGGCTCTTCCATCATATGTCCGGTCAGCGCGATATTGTGCTTTTTGCACCATGCTCCAACATTGTCTGCAAACGCGCGGGTAAAACGCTCCGTCACATGATCATGATAATGATACCGGATCGTGGAAACGCTTCTGTCTGCTTTTTCCCAAATCAGCTCAGGGAGCTTTTCCAGAATATCCTCCTGATACATTTCCTGATAGGTCTGAGCAAAATCCTCTGTCCATGGCAGGATCACATCCCGTTTTTCCTGCGGAAACTGCAAAAGTGTTTTATGAGAGAACTGTGGCTCATCCGTAAAGATCGTCGGCACAGTTTTTCCAAACTCGTCCCCGATCTCCTTTGCATAAGCCTCGTGGGTGATTTCCAGAAAACGATCCATTGCCGCTTTGTCCAGCGTATTTACATAGGTCTGATGGTTGTACCAGGTGCTCGGCAGCGGGCGTTCCAGATAAGCGTACCAGCAGGTTCCCCGGGGCTGCATCCCTTCCTCCAGTTTTTTACCGGAAACCAGATAACCCTTTTCGTCCAGAACGACATCGTAAACCTCAAGCAGCCTGCCATTTAAGGTTCTTGCTGCTCTCGCACTGGAATCTGTCTGCATCTGTGCCTCTTCCCCTGCTTCATAAGGCTTGTTTGTAAACAGAAGATACTGCGCACGGTATTTTTCCTCCTTCGTCACAAGACCTCCCGCAAATCCGGATGGCCAACGATCCTCATCATACAAATAAACCTGTAGGTTTTCCTGCTTTGCTTTTGCCAGGCAGCCTTTGATCCGATCCATAAATTCCTCGCTTAAATACGGTGTTTCCAGACCGGTACGCGGATGCAGATGTGCACCGCCAAAGCCCATCGACTTTAAGACCTCCATCTGTCTGTCGAGCTCTTTTTGCTCCAGCCTCGTATTCCACGCCCAAAAGGGAGCTCCCCTATACTCCGCTGTGGGCTGCTTAAACAAGCTGTCTTCCAGTTTCTCTGCCTGATTCTTTTTGTACAGCATTTAACCGCTCCTCCTCTTATGTTTTCCCCTTTATCTTTATCGCTTATTTCTGCTGCATTTTTCTGATCGCTTCCAAAATGGCAGCATACGCTGCTTCCGGACTGCCGCAGGAAGAAACTGCGCATTCCATTGGACATAATCCGGTATTTTGACGATTTCGGATGTTCTCTGTCAGTTCGTCTGCTTCTGCAGGTATGTTGTATTCCGTCAAAAGCTCTTTCGCACCCCTGCTCATCACAGGTGCATACACCCCGGCTGCTCCAAGCTTCACATATAAAAATGCCGCCGCGCGTCCGACGATTTTATCCGCCGCGTAAAATCCGCTCAAATCCTTCCCCTCCCGGATGCGTGTCAGCAGCGGACGCAGACCTGCTTCCTTACTCGTCAAAAGCTCGTCGTCCCTGCACCAGACACAGGTATAATTTCCCTGTGCAAAAGTTTCCTTTGCTTTCTTCATTGCCTGATTCATCTCTGCTGTTCCTCCCCTTCCTCTTTGCTCAAGAGACATACCATTTCTATATGTGCGTCATTGTCCAAACTCAAGCTCATATCTTCCGCAATGATTGGAGCTTGAGCTGATTTTCCGTATCCTCGATTTTATCATACATCTTGTAAAGCCGGTCATCAAGGTCTGCTTAGCGTTTAATGTAGTGCTTATCATCCGGGTCAAGAGAATCAATCTCCTCCATCAGTCGTGCCTTTACGGAATAACTCTGCCGAAGCTGCTTTTCATGCGCCGCGATCTCCTGTTCAATGACAGAGGTATCCACCTTCATGCTGATCTTTTCCTGCAGCATGGCGGCGAACTTCGGATTGCTTACCAGCTTTACGATAACCTCTACAACAGTGCTGTCCGGCAGCTCTTCATTTTTTCTCAGGGTGCTGCGGTAAAGCGCACTGGTGTACTGGGTACCACGATCGGAGTGAAGCACTGCACCTCGAATAAGCGTTACAGCGGCTTTTGAAAAATCTGTATTGATTTTTCTGCGCGAGGTGCTATAATCGGTATATACCGAAAACAGAAGGAGGAAAGCGTCCATGCCAAGACCGCCACGGTGCCGTCGTATTTGTGGCGCACCACAAGTTGATACCTTCTGCCCCAACGGGTGCGAGAATACCGAGCCGATCCTGCTGACGCTGGACGAGTACGAGGTCATTCGGCTGGTTGACTTGGAGCAGCAAACCCACGAGCAGTGTGCCGCTCAAATGGACATTTCCCGCTCTACCGTGCAGGAGATTTACGAAAGCGCACGGAGCAAGATCGCAGCGTATCTTGTCCACGGGAAACCACTGCACATCACCGGGGGAAACTACCGCATCTGCGGAGGACAGGAGACAGCTCACTGCGGCCGTTGCTGCCGGATGCAGAGAGCCAACATGGAAAATTCAGGCAAACTTTCAAAGGAGATTCCATTATGAAAATTGCAGTTGCCTATGAAAACGGTCAAATCTTTCAGCATTTCGGTCACACCGAGCAGTTCAAGCTTTATGAAGCTGTGGACGGCAAAATCACTCATGCGAAAGTCGTTGACACCAACGGCAATGGTCACGGCGCACTGGCAGGCTTCCTAATGCAGCACGGTGTGGACACTTTGGTTTGCGGAGGCATCGGCGGCGGTGCGCAGGCAGCACTCGCCGAAGCGGGCATCAAGCTCTACGGCGGTGTCAGCGGGGACGCTGACGCGGCGGTGAGCGCATTGCTCAACGGAAGTTTGGGCTACGATCCCAATGTTCACTGTGACCACCATGACCATGAGCACGGCGAGGCTGGTCACTCCTGCGGTGACCACGGCTGCGGCAAGCATAGCTGCCATTGATATGGAACGCACACTGACACAACTTCCGTTCTGGTCATCCTTGACCGAACGCGAAATGGACACACTACGCCGAAGTG
>OLGO01001362.1_pt1 | contig 16357 bp, 13 predicted proteins | sample 1605861 | NCBI WGS metagenome assembly OLGO01 (sample SAMN03283253) | human gut metagenome | biome: human-associated habitat; material: feces | host: Homo sapiens | place: USA | collected 2013
ATGACTATCGCCACAACGTAAAACCAGGCATCACGGGCCTGGCACAGATAGCAGGCAAATATAATACCAGTGCCTATGACAAGCTGATCTACGACCTGCTGTATATACAGGATGTCAGCGTCAAAACAGACCTGATGATCATGCTGCAGACATTCAAAGTTTTGCTGACAAAAAGCAGTACCGAAGGAGTACAGGGAAAGTAGGTGTAACAGTAGTGATGTTAGTAACTGTTTTAAGCGTAGCCTATAATAGCGAAGCTACTATTGCCAGAACTATTGAATCTGTGCTTGTCCAAACATATCCGAATATTGAGTACATTATTATAGATGGAGCCTCAAAAGATAATACGGTTAAAATAGCAGAAGCGTTTTTGCCTCAATTTGTTAAGCAAAAAGGCAAAAACTTGCGCATCATATCAGAACCTGATCGCGGTATGTATGACGCACTTAATAAAGGTGCCGCAGCTGCTAATGGCACTATTATTGGTTCCATTAATACTGATGATTGGTATGAACCGGAAGCGGTAGCAGTTATGGCTGAATTGTATGAACAAGAACATTATGACGCAGCCTGGGGAAGTATACGTATCAAAAAAAATACTGGTGACATGATAAAACACGCAAAACTGGGAAGTTTTTGGACAACAAACGGTTGGTGTCACCCGGCAATGTTTGCTACCAAAAAGATTCTCACGGAATTTCCTTATGCGTGCCGCGACATGTACGATGATTTCAATTTTATTACATCGGTGCACTGTGCCGGTAAAAAAATAGTTACAATAGACAAAGTTATTTCCAATTTTTCTTTTGGCGGTATGAGCACTCAAAAAAGCCTGAAAGAAGCTTGGTATAGAGCAAAAATAAAATATAACATTTATCGCAGCCATGGTATGTCAAGATGGTATTGGTTGCATTGTATAAGCATGGAAATGGCAAAATACATTTTGGGATAAGGGTATAAAGGCAGATTGTTTAAAAGGTGAAGTAAATGAAAATAGGTATTATTGGATTTGGCGAAAGAAACTTTATTCCGTATGTAGAGGTATATGAAAACGAACTTAAAAAAGCAAACATTCAATATGAGTGTATATTCTGGGACAGATTCAAGGATTCTTTTGTCAGCAAAAATAGCAATGAATATACCGTACATGTGAGATGTGAACCAGGTATAAGTAAATTTAAAAAGATCATACCTATGCTGAAATTTAAACAGCAAATAGAAAAGATTCTTCGCAAAGAGCAATATACACACCTCATAGTCTTAACTACATTGCCAGGCGTGTTGATTCATAAAATTTTACTGAAACAGTATGCTGATAAATATATTTTGGATATTCGCGATTATAGCTATGAAAAATATAGCTGGTACAAAAAAATTGTAGAGAAACTTATAGCCAGTTCATACTTTACGGCGATTTCTTCAAATGGATTTAAAAGGTTTTTGCCACAAAGCGATAAAATCATTACCTGTCATAACATAGGGAGTGATTTCCCAGAGGAAAAAGAAGTTGTTGACTTAAAGAATAAAGAGAAAATAACAATAGGGTTTGTTGGTGGAATTAGGTATTTTGAAGAAAACTGTAAATTGATAAATATTTTTGCCAACAACCCCAAATATCAGCTTGCTTATGTTGGCAGAAAAAATCTGGATTGTGATTTAGAAGCATATTGTGAAAAAAATGTTATAAAAAATGTTCTGTTTCAAGGCGATTTTAATAATGCAGATAAACTAGAAATTTACAAAAAAATTGATTTTATAAATGCTATTTATGGTAATGGAATTTTAGAAGTGACTACAGCTTTGCCGAATAGATTATACGACGGAATTTTGTTCAAGAAACCTATTATTGCATCAAAAGGAACATATTTAGGAGAAGTAGTAGATAAATATAAATTAGGAATTGTTGTGAATGTGAATGATATGGAAGAGCTGGTCATGAATCAAATCAATATGTATATTAGAGATTTTAATAATATAGATTTTTTCAGAGGATGCAATTTGTTTAGTAAAGATGTTTTTAGAGAACAGAGTATATTTATTAACAAAATAAAAGTTTTTATATTAAGTTAAGTTGAGAAATATGTGATATTTAAATATATGAAAAGGGAAGCTATTTTATGAAAATATTGTACATAGATACGTCTTTAGATGGACATCATTTGGGATATTTGTCGGCGTTGATACGTGGTAAAGAAGAAAACAGTGTGTTGATTGTACCAGAGTTAGTTGCCGATCTTGGATGCAAACAGTATGTATTCAAAAATAAAGAAACTCGAAGTAGAAATTTTAATAAATTCTATCATTTCATAAATGAAATTTACAAAATAGCTTATGCAGAAAATCCGGATATAATACATTTTTTAACTGGAGATATATTCTATAGGTTTTTTGGCTGGGGATTATTTAAATTTAGAAAGTATAAAACAATTGTTACATTACATTGGATTAGAACCGTATTTTTAGAAAAATTAAGTACAAAGTTAATATGTCGTCAAATAACGTCTGTTGTTGTACATTCAGAGTACATGAAGGAATATTTGCAGCAACAAGAAATTTTGAATGTAACAAATATCGAATATCCTAATTTCAATAATATTAAAGTTGATTCAAAGCAAGTTCGTAATGATTTAGGCTTAAATGATAATGTACCGGTAATTGCGTGCATTGGCAATACACGATTTGATAAAGGACTGGATATCTTGTTAGAAGCTTTAAAGGGAGTTAAAGAACCGTTTAAATTATTGATTGCGGGAAAAGAGGAAGCTTTCGATGAGAAATTTATTCTTAAAGAAGCTTCTTCGTACAAAGATAAGTTGATTTTGCGTTTGCACTATTTGACAGACAGAGAATTAGCCGAAGTTATCGCAGGCAGTGATATCATTGCATTACCGTATAGAAAAAATTTTAATGGAGCTAGCGGGCCTTTAGTAGAGGGCGTTTGTTTTGAAAAATGTATTATTGGGTCTAACCATGGAAATTTAGGGAAAACTATTCGTGATAACCATTTGGGATATGTTTTTGAAACCGAAAATACTATGTCATTGAGAAACACTATAGAAAAAGCACTGAGTTCTAAATTTTGTGCTGATAAAATTTATGAAACTTATAGATGCCGGTTAAACACAGCAACATTCAAAGAAAAATATGAAAGTTTGTATAATAACGTGTTGTTATGATGGCGAGTAATCAGTTTTTATAAGAATACTGAAAATTGATATTTTTATAATCTGAAAGGAAATAAGTTTGATTTTTGTAAAAAATTATAGAGTATTAAAGTAGGTAAAGGTTAGCATCACAGATAAAAGTAAAATAATTGCTATCTTATGAGAATATATAGGGGAAACAGTTTATGCAATCTTTATTTAAGGTTTTTACAATACTTACACCGCATCAATTAAGAAAATGCGTAATCATAATAGCGGCAATGGTCGTCGGGGCTATTTTAGAAGCAATAGGTATAGGCGCAATTCTACCATTGATTTCTCTTATGGGAAACCCGGATTTTTTAACAGCTTATCCAAAGGTTTCACAATATGCTGAATTTGTGGATATAACGACACATAGCCAATTTATTATGGCAGCGACAATTTTGCTTTTAATACTTTATATTATAAAAAACATTTATTTAGCGTGGCAAAATAAACTGCAGATAGACTTTGCTATTCAAAACCAAATTTATTATTCGAAAGAACTATTAGCAGAATATCTGCAAAAACCATATCTTTACCATCTCGACCATAATACAGCTACATTATTAAGAAATGTTAACGCCGGTGGTGTTGTTGTTTTTTCTTATATTATGGTATCTGCTTTTACATTATTGACTGAGATTATAACAGCCGTAACCATATGGCTGCTGTTAGTTGTAATAGACGCGTTTACTGCTGTTATAGTAGCAGGCTTTATCGGCAGCCTTTTATATTTTATCATTAAAGGATTTCGCAAAAAAATTACAGAACAGGGCAAAATTCAAAATGAATATTCTACTTTATATATAAAATGCATTAATCAAAGTTTAGGTGCCATTAAGGAAACAAAAATATCGTGTAAAGAAGAATTTTTTCTGGACGCTTTTCAAAAAGCATATTTTGAATATGGTAAAGCCAATGGTAAGTTTATGTTTATGAATCAGCTGCCCAAGATGCTTATTGAGACAATTATTGTCTGTGGTTTGCTGCTCTTGATAATTACAAAGCTTATGTTAGGCAACCAGCCGGAAGAAATAGTTCCACTATTGGGTGTGTTGGCATTAGCAGCTTTCAGGTTAATGCCCAGTGCTAACAGGATAGTTAATTTGTCTAATGGGATTAGATTTCAGATGCCATTATTCAACGAATTATATGAAGATTTGCTGATCATCAAAAATAAAGGAGCGAAGGAGACAGAAACCTGCCTGCAAAATCCGGAATCAAGAATGGATTTTGAAAATGTGGTTTCTGTAGAAGAACTAAGTTTTGCTTATCCAGAAATAGAAAAACAGGTTTTAAATAATATAAGTTTTAGTATTCCCAAAGGAAAGTTTGTTGGTATAGTTGGACCTTCCGGCGCTGGCAAAACAACCTTAGTTGATATTTTGTTGGGTCTGCTGCCACCAAGTAAGGGAAAAATAAGTGTGGACGGTAAGAATATTTATGACGATATACGCACATGGCAGGCCAATTTAGCATATGTTCCCCAAAGCATTTATTTAATAGACGGTACCATCCGAGAAAATATTGCCTTGGGGGTAGATGAAAAAGAAATAGACGATGCTTTGATCAATAAAGTACTGCATATGGCAGAACTTTATGATTTTGTACAGGAGCTGCCAGCGGGTATTGATACAATCGTAGGCGAACGAGGTGTGAAGCTTAGTGGTGGACAGCGGCAGCGGATTGGCATTGCCAGGGCGTTGTATTATCAGCCACAAGTCCTTGTGCTTGATGAAGCAACATCGGCATTAGATAACGAAACAGAAAAAAGTATTACTGATACCATTTTAAAACTTAAAGGGCAAATAACAATTATAGCTGTTGCCCACAGATTAACGACGTTGGCGCAGTGTGATTTTAAAGTTAAATTTGAAAATGGTAAGGCTTCTATCATCAAATAAACTTGTGGAGTGAATATGTATGGGAATTTTAGCATTAATACCAGCAAGAGGTGGGTCAAAGGGCATACCTAAGAAGAATTTACGGTTAATGAATGGGAAACCATTGATTGCTTACGCTATAGAGAATGCAAAAAAAAGTAAATACATAAGGGATGTTTTTGTTACTACAGACAGTAAGGAGATAGAGGAAGTTTCTAAAGTATATGGTGCGGCGGTTATTAAACGTGATAATGAACTATCGTCTGATCTGGTTACTCTTGATCCTGTAATTTATCATGCAATGCTTAAGTCCGAAGAAGAAACAGGTAAATTTTATGATGCTGTTATAACTTTGCAGCCGACTTCTCCGTTGTTAAATGTTGAGACCTTGGATAGTGCAATTGAATATTTTATTTCTGGAAACTTTGAAACAGTTATAAGTGTTGTCAATAAACCTCATCTAGCCTGGGGAGTAAAGGACTCTGAATTGGTTCCTCTTTATTCGGAACGTAAAAATAGACAGGAATTGCCGCCACAATATTTAGAAACCGGTGCTTTTGTCATTTCTAAGAGGAATGTAGTTGTACCTGAAAGCCGTATAGGAAGCAAAACTTCTGTTTATGAAATTTCAGAAGTTGAAAGTATAGATATTGACGATAGAAACGATTGGTTACTGGCAGAAACTTTATTAAAAAGAAAGAAAATAATTTTTAGGGTAGAAGGTCATCTGAAGTTGGGATTAGGCCATATTTATAATTGCTTAACTCTTGCTTTTAGTATGATGGAACATGATGTTTTACTGGTCATAAGTAAAAACTCAAGAGAAGGTATAGAAAAGATCAAAGCGTCAAATTTGCCTTATAGAATAATAGAATCGGACGCTGAGATCGATGCTTTAATAAATGAATTTAAGCCGGATATTTGGGTGAACGACTGCTTGGATACTGACGAAAAATATATGCGTCATTTAAAATCAATGATATCAAGAGTCATTTCCATTGAGGATTTGGGTTCTGGAATAAAAGAAGCTGATGCTGTAATCAATGCTTTATATGATGATGTGCAGCAGACCAATGTGTATTCTGGCTGGGAATATGTATGCTTACGTGATGAGTTTCAAATTGAGAGTCCTAATATATTTAACCAAGAAGTAAGTAAAGTGTTGATAATGTTTGGCGGTACAGATCCGGCGAACTTGAATAAAACGCTTTACGAAATAATTTTAAAGATTACTGATAAGTACAAGAACATTAAATTTGAGTTTATTACAGGTTTGGGCTATAAAAACAAAGAAAATGGTGTTGTTACAAGAGAAGAAAAGAATATTTTTGTATATCCTGACGTTCCTCGTGTTACTAAATATATGAGAGAAGCAGATTTAGCGATTACGAGTCAGGGCCGTACAATTTTTGAATTAGCGGCAATGAGGATTCCGGCAATCGTTCTTTCTCAAAATGAAAGAGAACAAACTCATTTTTTTGCTCAAATGGAAAATGGATTTTTAAATCTTGGAGTAGGAGCAAAAGTAGATAGCGTACTAATTGAAAATACATTAGAATGGCTTGTTTCAACAGCTATAGTTCGTAAAAATATGTATGAGATCATGGGAAAATATGATTTAAGAAAAGGATTGAAACGAGTTAAAAATATAATTTTAGGTGAGGATTATGAATAATAGTAACATTATAGATAGAATACACAGGAATGAATTTACTTTAATTGCAGAAATAGGAGTCAATTATTATGATGTGGCTGCTAAATTAGGAATTTCATTGATGGAAGCAGCTAAATTCATGATTTTATCTGCAAAGAATGCTGGCATCCATGCTGTTAAGTTTCAAACATATAAAGCAGAAACATTAGCATCAAGGTATTCTCCGTCTTATTGGAATACTGAGGAAGAACCTACAAGATCGCAATATGAGCTGTTTAAAAAGTTTGATGCTTTTGGAGAAAAAGAGTATAGAGGATTAAGCACCTATTGTGAAAGAATTAATATAGAATTTTGTTCTACTCCATTTGATTTTGAATCAGCAGATTATTTATATGACCTGATGCATGTTTATAAAATATCTTCCTCAGACATTAGTAATTTGCCATTTATTGAGTATATTGCTAAAAAAAATAAGCCGATTATTTTATCAGTAGGAGCATCTAATCTTGATGAAATAAAAGAGGCTGTTTCTGTAATACAGGCTAATAATAAAAAAGAGCTTGTTCTGATGCATTGTGTGTTAGAATACCCTACTATATATAGCCATGCTAATCTATTAAAAATAAAAAGTTTACAAAGTGAGTTCCCAGAGTTATTTATTGGCTACTCAGATCACACTAAACCTGATAAAAGTTTTGATGTTATAAAAACAGCATACCTCTTAGGTGCGACTGTTGTTGAGAAACATTTTACTCTTGATAAATTATTAAAAGGGAATGATCATTACCATGCTATGGATGAAAATGATGCCCAAAATATTTTAAAAGCAATAGATTTTGTAAGATTATTAGAAGGATCAGGTGAATTGCAATGCCTGACAAGTGAGTTTCCTGCCAGGGCAAATGCAAGGAGATCGATTGTTGCTGCCATGGACATTCCTAAAGGGGTTCAGCTTATGAGAGAGATGTTAACCTTTAAAAGGCCAGGAAATGGAATTTCTCCAAAAGATATTGATAAAATTTTAAATAAAATATCAAAAGTTGATATAGAAGCAGACAAAGAATTGAACTGGAAAGATATTGAGTAAAATATTTTTAAGAGGGAATTAATATGTCAATTGGACAGGATATGCATAACTTATGTATTGAGTTATTCCCCGTCTGCCGTAGTATTACAGGTGATGGAGTAAGAAAAACTCTTCAAATGTTGGTAGAAGTATATGGTAATGAGATAAATATTCACGAAGTTCCTACAGGTACAAAAGTATTTGACTGGACAGTGCCCAAAGAGTGGAATATCAAGGAGGCTTATATAGAAAATTCAAAGGGGCAAAGGGTAATTGATTTTAAAAACAATAATTTGCATGTAGTGGGCTATTCGTTGCCTGTTGATAAGTTTGTTGATTTGCAGGAACTGAAATCTGTTGTTTATACTCAACCGGATCAACCGGATGCGATTCCTTATGTAACATCTTATTATAAAGAGTGTTATGGATTTTGCATGTCACAAAACCAATTAGATAAGTTGCCGGAGGATACATACCATATTGTTATTGACAGTGAGCTAAAAGAGGGTAGTCTTACATATGGTGAAATAATTATTCCAGGTGATACAGAAGAGGAAGTTTTTTTATCTACCTACATCTGCCATCCATCTATGGCAAATAATGAACTGTCGGGGCCGGTAGTAGCTATATTTTTAGCAAAATGGCTCAATTTGCTGGTAAAAAGAAGATATACATATAGGATCATTTTTATACCGGAAACTATCGGCGCTATTACTTATTTGAGTAAAAATCTGCAGTACTTAAAAGAGCATGTTATTGCAGGGTTTAATCTTTCATGTGTAGGTGATAATAGGACATTTTCATATGTTGAATCACGTTATGGAAAAACATTGGCAGATAAAGCAGCAAAAAATGTTCTAAGTTTTTACTACCCTGATTATAAAACATATTCATTTTTAAAACGTGGTTCAGATGAACGCCAATATAATGCACCAGGAGTAGATTTACCTGTATGTGCGATTTGTCGATCTAAGTATGGAGAATATCCTGAGTATCATACCTCGAAAGATGATTTAGAACTCATATCATCTGAAGGGTTGCTAGGAGCTTACGAAGTTTATCAGCAATGTATTTTTGCATTGGAAAATAACTACAGCTACAAAATAAATGTTTTATGCGAACCACAGTTGGGAAAAAGAGGACTTTATCCCACAACGAGTCAAAAAGGGACTTATGATGCAGTTAAGGCAATGATAGATTTTATTGCTTATGCTGATGGGAGCAATGATTTAATAGATATCAGTAATATTATTGGCGTGCCAGTACAGGATTTGCTGATAGTTGTCGAAAAGCTCAAACAAGTGGGATTATTGATAAGGTGTGATTGATTATGGAGAATATGACAGAGTGTGATTTTGAAACACTAGATAAGTGTCCGTGGGGGGGAGATAAACCTCCGATGGAGTTTTTATATAAAGATTTTATGGGATGTGAGATAGTACGATGCCAAGAGTGTGGCTTGGTATTTGCTAAACAAAGATTAAATAAAACAGGATTAGCCAAATATTGGGAGGACTATTTAAGCAGAGTACATTTACATGATTCCAAAGCAGTAGAACAGAGAAATAAAATGTATGAAATTGATTTTCAACTAATTAGTGAGCATGTTACAAAGGGAAAGGTATTAGATGTAGGTTGTGGTAATGGCTCTTTCCTTAAATTATTTGAAATAAATGGATATGATGCCAGTGGAGTTGAGTTTGGGAAGGAAGCTGCTGATACTGCGGCATCTGAGCATACGATTTATTATGGAGAATTTCCAAAGTTGGTATTTAAAGATAAATATGATTTGATTATTTTTAGAGGAGTTTTACAATATGTGCCAGAGCCCAAGGCATATTTAGAAAAGGCAATAGAGTTATTGGCATCTAATGGTCATATTTTTATTACTGCGCAGCCTAATGTGGATTCATTGTGCTTTAATCTTTTCAAAGAGAATTTTACTCAGCCAATTACAGGTGTAGATTTTCTTGGTTATACTGAAGGCTTATTTACAGAATATTTTACGTCCAATGGGTTAAAAAAAGTTGCAGAGAAATACTTTTATGAAGAAACTCCATATGCAAATATTGAGGAAGATATATTGAAAGTAGCTAAAGCAATAGAGTGTAAGAGGGAAAATAAAGAAGTCGGATTTAAAGCACCTGCTTTTTATGGAAATATGATGAGTTTGGTGTATTGCTTGGAGGACTAATAGTGATTAATACTGTAGTAATAGACTTTTATTTAGATCATACAAGAGAGGCAATTTTAAAATTAGAGGAAGAAAATTTAATAAAAATAAAATATTGGCTTGTAGATAAAAAATATAATACAGAAGAATCTATGCATAGTGTAGAGATGGAAGATATCTTAAGAGAGACGTATGAAGATATCGTTTGTCCAGATCATTTATATGATGAAGTACATAAAAAAATGTACTGGGCTATGAACCTTGATAATCGGTGGGAAAGAAGTACTGAGCTATGTAATTATGTACATAATTTTAATTTGTATATAAAATATTGGTACAAAGTTTTGAGTATAAATAATGTTGAGATGATGCTTTTGGGGAATGCGCCTCATGGATGTTTACAATATGTAGCATATTTGGTTGCAAAGGCAATGGGTATTAGAATTATAATTACCGAGCAAATATATCAGCTTAAAAATAGGTTCATATGTGCTAAATCTTTAGAAGCGATGGGTAAAGTCGAGTTTCGATTTAAACAAAAAAAAGATCATCAAAAGATTGAGCACAAGTATGAAAAAAATTTATTTTATATGAAAAATGCCAAACCACTTTTAGAGTCAGGGGAAGTAAAATTATTAAAAAAAGAGTTGCTAAATAGAGTAGCGGAAATGATAAAAAAAGAAAGAAGTTTATGGATGTATAAGATAGGAGAAGTTATTGGATACAAACTCATTAGTAATTATTTAAATTCACGATTTAAAAAATGTCGTGATGATTTGTGTGTAGAATTTGATAGTTCAAAAAAATATGTATACTTTCCATTACACTTTCAACCAGAAATGACTACAGATACATTAGGTGGTATTTATGAGGATCAATTATTAGCTGTAGAAAGATTGGCAAGTATATTGCCTAGTGACTGGTATATTTATTTAAAAGAAAATCCGATGCAAACTTATTATAAACGGAGCAAAAAGTTTTTTTTGCGATTAAAAAGCATAAATAAAGCTAGATTAGTAAGACCGGATATTAGTACATATACACTAATCCAATATTCTCAATTCGTTTCAACCATTACTGGTACAGTTGGATGGGAAGCTATAACAGGAGGTAAAAATGTTTTAGTATTTGGTAATGCGTGGTATAGAACATTGCCGGGAGTTTTCGAATATAAGGAAAGTCTTGATATAAGTGAAATTATTGATTATAAAGTTGATCACAAGTATTTTACAAAAGTCTTTAATGAATTTGATGAAACAACTTTACTCAAAGGTGTTGTTGCTGGTGGGAATGGAAAGGATTTCAATCCTGACTTTAATATATTAAAAAATAATGAGGAAGTATATGACTCTTTAAAATTGGCAATAACATACTATTGAGAGGGATATTGATAATGAGTTGTTATAAAAAACATATAAAAAAAATCTTGCCTAAATATATTATAGATTTTTTGAAATCTTTAAAAGCAAAATTTTCGAATAAAATTATTTCTAATGTATATCAAACCAATTATAAACGAAATTGTTTAATAGTTTATATAACAGCTCCTTTTAGGAAAGGTATTGCTTCGTCACATCAAAATTCATGGCAAGTTGTAGAAATGGCAAGAATAATTAGTAGTTTTGACTATAATGTGGATGTAATAGATTATGAATATAATAGGAATCATTTTGTAAAGAAATATGACCTATTAATAGATTTACATCCAAGAGATAATTGTGTGTATCAAACCAGTTTAAAAACTGATTGTATAAAAATAGCATACATGACTGGTTCTAATACAAGATTTTCTAACAATGCAGAGAAAACCAGGTTAGATAATTTAGAAAGAAGAAAACATAAAAGATTGATTCAAAGAAGATCGGCTGTGCTGATTTCTAGGAAGATAGAAAAATATAATGCAATGTTTTTTATTGGTAATAAATATAATCTTCAAACCTTTAGCGAATTTAAGTTGCCACCTGTATATTTCATAAAAAATAATGGTTATTTACTTAATATCCAAGGCAATAAACGCTCCGAAAAAAATTTTTGCTTTATAGGAAGTTTTGGTCAGGTGCATAAAGGATTGGACTTATTACTTGAAGTGTTTGCTTATAAGTGTACAGATTGCAATTTGTATATTTGCAGTTCGTTTAAAGAGGAAGAAGATTTTTGCAACCTATACAATAAGGAACTATATAAAACAAAAAATATTTTTCCTATTGGGTTTATAAACATTGAGAGTGAACAATTTAAAGAAGTCGTAGAAAAATGTAGTTATATGATTATGCCTTCATGTTCAGAAGGTTTGGCGGGTTCAGTTATTACAGCAATGTCAGCAGGTTTGATTCCTATTGTTAGCAGAGAGTGTGGTTTTGAAGATGATGAGGTTATTCATTTAGAGGACTGTAGCTTGGAATGTTTAGAAAAAACAATTGATGAATATGCTTTTAAAAATATTGATTGGATAAATAGTGAAAGTGAAAGAGTAAAAAGAATAGTGGAAGAAAGATATAGTCAGAAGTGTTTTAGTGATTCAATATTTAAAGCATTTGATGATGTTTTACAACAAAAAAATTAAAAAGTATTATATAATCGCTGTTTTATATGCCTTTGTTTTTATGCATGAAACATAGTTTTATTTTAAATCATATATTGGAGCAATATTGATTGTCAATAAAGTTTGGATAGGTTTTAATGTGATCATATTGAAGGGTGTAACAATAGAGAAGGAGCTATTGTTGCTGCGGGGGCAGTTGTTACAAAAGATGTACCCGCATGGACTGTTGTTGCTGGTAACCCAGCAGTAGTGGTAAAGAAGTTAAAAGGATAGAGCGTTGGGAGAGTGATGCAATGAGTATAAAAAGGAAAATAAAAAAATTGTATAGAATCATTCATCCAGAAAAGCCGCAGCAATTTTATCAAATTGATGGTTTCACTTTAGATATGGGAGAAGGTCATATGCTTTCTATTACACAAAGAGAGAATCCTATGTATGATCGCTTTGTACCATATTTAGGAAAATTAGCTGGAGATGAATCTGAGAAGTGGATTGTTGATATTGGTGCTAATGTGGGTGATACGACAGCTGCATTGATTAAACATACCGCATGTAAAGTTTTATGTATTGAACCTACAGAAAAATTTTATAGATTATGCAAGGCCAATATTGTTGATTTCGGTTGCGAATATCAAAAACGAGTCAATTTAATACAAGCTTATGTTGCACAAAACGAGAACGAAAAATATACAAGTGCAATTCAGGGAGGGACAGCTGTTCGGTGTAATGAAGAAGTGGGTCTTGATGGGATTCCGTCATATAGATTATCCAGTATTCTTAAAAAAGAAAAAATAAATATTAGTGACGTAATGCTCGTTAAAGTGGATACAGACGGATATGATAGTGAATGTATTATGTCTATTGGTAATGAGTTGAGAAATGTATCTCCATTTTTGTATTGGGAAAATCAAATTGATAGCATTGAGCAATACGAAAAATTTATCGAAATGGTAGATTATTTAAAAGAGATGGGATATAGTAATTTTTTTGTTTTTGATAATTTTGGCAATTATATGTGCGAGATGGATTTTGCTAGCCTAAAAGAGCTTAATACATATTTGCTGCGTATAATTCAAAAAAAATCGACAAGAAGCTTTTATTATGTAGATGTTTTAGCTGCCAAAGAAGATAAGTACAGTTTGGCTAAAGATACTATAAATGAATATTTAAATAATTTTATATGAATATATGTCATTAAATGATTAAAAAATGATTTAAATAAAATTTATGATTCAAATCCTGACAAGATCAAAGTCATATATCTTGCTAATTCATTGGATATAGAAGTATTGAATAATACTGGAAAAGATTTATAAAGAGAATGTTTTTAAAGATGTATTCAATGAATAAAATTTTCTAGAATAAAGTAACGGGCAGTTCTTACCATATGGCAAGTCCTATTATTTTTACTTGGGAGTTAAAATGTGTTGCTTATAAATCGGCAGTGAGTAATAGCAAAAATAACGATTAATCAGGGTGTGGTTTATGGAAGTGCAAAATCAAATGAAATTTTTATTTGTTAGATTAGTACACTTTTTGGGCATAATATTTTTAGATAAAAAGCTTAAGGCTAATTACTCACAGGAGTATAAGAATATACTATTGATTCGTCTTGATGAAATTGGTGATGTTGTTTTAATGACGCCCTTATTACGCGAAATGCGAAGTAACTATCCTGAGGCTGATATAACATTAATAGTAAAACCACAGGTTTATAATTTGGTTGAGTTGTGCCCTTATGTGAATAAAGTTATGACTTTTGATCGTTATGAGGGGCGATTTAGTTTTATTTTTAATATAATAAAAGCATTTCGGTATGCAAAAGTGTTTTTGTGGAAAGAAAAGTATGATTTAGTAATTGTACCAAGATGGGATACTGATCATTATGGAGCGTCTTTTTTAGCTTTTTTTTCGGGTGGCATTGAAAGATTAGCATATTCAGAAACCGTAAATGTTGGTAAACAATTATTAAACAGAGGATATGATAGATTTTTTACGAAGGTATTTCATACTTCTGACATCAAACATGAAGTTTTGAGAAATTTAGATTGGATAAATTTTTTGGGCGGAAAAGTAAAAAACTATTCATTAGAGTTATGGAGTAATAAGGAAGATAGAAAAGTCTGCAACAGTTTTGGTGGAGAATCTAAAAATTGTTTTAGAATTGCTGTTGTAACAAGTGCTGGAGCAAAAAGAAAAGAATGGGACATTAATAACTTTATAGATTTGATCCAAAGAATACGCAGTAAAAAAAATGTAGAAATAGTTCTTTTGGGAGGGGGATATAATACCTATAAATTAGGTGAAATATTAAAAAAATCGTGTAAAGTAGAATATGATTTTATTGGTAAAACAACATTAAGAGAGACTGTTGAAATATTAAAAACTTGTAGTTGCTTCATTGGTTGTGATACCGGGCCTATGCATTTGGCTGCGGCATGTGGGTTATCAGGGGTTACTTTTTTTGTAAATAAAAATAGTATAGTAGAGCAGTATGGACTTGATACTGCTAAAAGGTTTGGACCGTGGAATTCACATATTGTTACGTTTGAGCCTAAGCTTATGTCATCTGGTTGTGAAAATGGATGTAAGAAAGAATTTGCTCACTGTATAAATCAGATAACAGTTGATGATGTATATGAAAAGTTAAAAAATATTTTAAATATTTGATAACAGAATGGAAAAATTGGGGTAATGGATATTATGAAAACAGCACTTATAACTGGTATTACCGGACAGGATGGGTCGTATTTAGCAGAGTTTTTATTAGAAAAAGATTATGCAGTACACGGTATTGTGCGGCGTGCTTCTATCAGCAATACTTCACGTATAGATCATTTGCTGGCTGAAAAACAGATAACGCTCCATGATGGCGATCTTACAGATTCTTCCAGCCTTATAAGAATTATCAATTTAGTAAAGCCGGATGAAATATATAATTTGGCAGCGCAAAGCCATGTGCAGGTATCTTTTGATGTACCTGAATATTCTGGTGATGTGGATGCTTTAGGTGTGTTGCGTATTTTGGAAGCCGTGCGTATTTTAGACATGACTAAAACCTGTCGCATTTATCAGGCGTCTACCAGCGAGCTTTATGGCAAAGTAGAAGAAGTGCCGCAGAGTGAAACAACGCCGTTCCATCCATATAGTCCTTACGCCGTAGCAAAGCAGTATGGTTTTTGGATCACAAAAGAATATCGGGAAGCATATGGGATGTTTGCGGTCAATGGCATTCTTTTTAACCATGAGTCGGAGCGTCGTGGCGAGAACTTTGTAACACGCAAAATAACTTTAGCTGTCAGCCGTATAGCCTGTGGCTTGCAGGATCACTTGGAATTGGGTAATATGGATTCCCTGCGTGACTGGGGTTATGCTAAGGACTATGTAGAATGTATGTGGCTGATGCTCCAGCATGATGTGCCTGAGGATTTCGTTATCGCCACCGGTGATCAGCATACGGTGCGTGATTTTACGGAAAAAGCCTTTAAAGAAGTAGGTATCAATATTCGCTGGGAAGGCGAGGGCGTTAACGAAAAAGGTTACGATATTGTAAGTGGGAAAATGCTGGTTTGCGTTAATGAGCAGTGGTTCAGGCCTACTGATGTAGATAATTTGTGGGGTGATCCGACAAAAGCAAAGAAAGTTTTAGGCTGGGATCCCCAAAAAACTTCATATGAAGAATTAATAAAAATTATGGTCAATCATGACTATGAGTTAGCGAAGCGTGAAGCAGCAATAAAACGAGTAAGATAGGGGCTATCAAGAAAATGGATAAAAATTCCAGAATATATGTAGCCGGGCATCGCGGCATGGTAGGAAGCGCTATTGTGTGCGAGCTGGTGCGGCAGGGT